>Ga0105104_10003913_pt1 | contig 10453 bp, 8 predicted proteins | sample PPLLaktember2015_3_FD_87034 | JGI IMG/M metagenome (GOLD analysis project Ga0105104, IMG submission 87034) | Freshwater sediment microbial communities from Prairie Pothole Lake near Jamestown, North Dakota, USA - PPLs Lake P7 Core (6) Depth... | ecosystem: Environmental > Aquatic > Freshwater >... | reverse complement strand
GGAAGCTCATGGGAATCTTCAAGGACCTCAATGTGGAAGTGGACATTAGGTCCATCAGAGGGTATGATCCAACGAGGACCGGCCCCTTCAATGACCTTACTCCGCTCCAGTACGACTGCTTAGTCTCGGCATACAGGTCCGGGTTCTTCGACGATGATAGAAAGGTGACCCTGGGTAATCTGGCCAAGGGGAGGGGAATTTCGAGCGCCGCATACATGAAGACGCTGAGGAGGGCACAGAAGAACCTGATCCGGGGTCTCATTTAGTGAAGACCGTTCTCCTGCCCATCGATAAAGCCGTTTTTTCATGAGGGTATGATAATCATTTCTCAATGAAGATGACATCCCTTTTATTCTTCAGACCAATGTCTCCAGTGATCACCTTGGCCTTAGACTCCATGGCGGTTGCATAGATCAATGAATCGGCCATATGAAGGCTTTCAGACAAGCTAATGTCCGCAGCTGAAAGTGATAAGGTCTCTGTTAGAGGGACCACCTCAGAGATGGATTTTATGAAAACGACCGCTTTCAATGCCTCGTCCTCTCCGTTTATCGATTTTACCCTTTTATAGACCTCAAAGAGCACTATGGTTGGACAGATTATGGTCATACCCTTGACCTTCTCTATGAACTCCGCATAGCGAGGTGCCTGGGGCGAGTCCAAGAAATATTCGATCCAGCCGCAGGAATCTATGACAAATCGTTCCTCAGAACCTGTCATGGTCATCCCTTAAACCCTCCGAGGTCAGTTCAGTCCCGCGATAGCGCCCCCTCATCCTCTTTCTATCCTCTACCGGGATGATGTGGATTATCCCGTCCTTCTGCAGGACCATGACCTTTGCCCCGACCTTGAGGTCTATCTCATCCCTGACCGAGGCGGGGATCACGACCTGATATTTTGGGGAAACGGTAACTTCATCCATATTATTTTCGTTAAACAATAGGTCTATCGTTGTATATATAGTTTAACATAAGCATTGCATTATCGCTTGATGGTTTGAGATGTGTTGCGCCTATTCCCTAGGATTGAACAGCCCCTCAGGTTTGGAACCGAGGAGGCCAGCCTCCAACATGGAATTGCTCGCCAGTGAGAGCTTTTTCACCATTCCTTTGGATATCAATGGATAATGCAAGATCCTGTCCAGTTCGTCCCCTATGTATTCCAGGGACCCTTCGGTGAACATCCAATCCTTGTCATCGAACCTGGTCAGGTCGAGCGGCCTGGAATAGGACCGGAGCGACTTCTCCCTGTTGGTGTTGAAGTAGAAGTCGAAATATGACATGGTAAGCTCCCTGAGGCTCCTATATACCGGTTCCCTGAACCTGAGCGATGTGAAATTGGATTTGGCGACAGAGCCCCAGAGCCCGTCCTCTCTGAAGACGGCTATCACATGGTCGTCGTCGTTCTCGGCCCTGAGGTCAACGAGGAGGGGGGGGTGCCCCATCTCCCTAAGACAGGCAGCCGCAAAGAGCGCCCCCTCGAAGCAGTGGGCCCGTCTCTCCTTCATTACGAACCTGGGGGACCGGCTCTCGGGGTCCGGGTCGTAATCTATCGAATCGAGCCACTCCTGGACCTTCATAGGTTGGTGAAGCTCCTTCAGTAACTTTCTTTCCTCGTTGTTCCAGGTGCCGCCCATGGGAGCTTTAACACAGGAGGTCCAGATAAGTGTTGTCCAAGTTCAATGTCCCAGCAGGTTGAAGTCCTCGTAGATGATGTTCTTAGCAGGTACCCCCAGCTTCCTGAACTGCCTAGAGAGGTCCTCCATCATCGGCGGTGGGCCGCACAGAAGTAAGACCCTGTCCCTCAAGCGTTCGCCCGGTCCAAGGAGCATCGATATATCCTCCGCCGTGATCCTTCCGCTCACGTCCGACAACCAGTGCCTGTACCTGAGATGCCTGTTCCGGGAGGATTCCCTCATGAGCTCATGGTCGTAATGGGCATCCTTATGCGTCCTTATCACATAAAACAGGTCTATATTGCGCCCCGTAGGATGGACGGATTCGTTCATTGCCATGCTCAGGAATGGTGTTATTCCGATACCGCCCGCTATCCAGACCATGTCCCGGTAATGGGACCTGTATCTCCTGCCGAACATCCCGTATGGGCCAATAATTCGGACCTTGTCCCCCCGTTGGATGTTCCCCGAGAGCTTTCGGGTGGTATCGCCAGAGGCCCTTATGGAGAGCCGGATGTGGTCCTCGTACCTGTCCGATGATATCGAGAAGGGGAAGAACTCCATCCTGTTGACATCGGGGAATTGTACGAAGACGAACTGGCCCGGTTCGAAACTGAACCCCTTGGGTCTATCGATGATCAGCTCCGTTATGTCCGAGAATGTCCTTGCCCCCTTCACTTTCATTGTTAGCGCGTTCAATGGTCTATGGATAAGTGCCATATAGAGATCGGAGGTGACCCCTGCAGCGAAGAAGAACGACAGGACCCCCATCAAAACGGGATGGGCTTTGACATCGGAACCAGCGAGTACGGTATGGACATATGCAAGGATGAGGACGACTATCATGAACCTATGGGTGATGAACCAGATGTGGTAGGGCAGCCTGACGAGCAGAGTGATGGATATTAGGAGGATTGTGACAATCAACGATATGGTCCCCAAAGAGACCGACCAGTCCAGACCCGGAACGAGGAACACTTTCAGGGTCTCTAGAGAGAAGGACCTGTGGATGAGGAGGAAGACCGGATGGAGGAGCATGAACATCACCGATGCCCTTCCTGTGAGGCGGTGGACTATGTATTGCCGGTCAAGTCCCCCGAACATTGACTCCATCCAACCGGCCCTTACAGAAAGCATGAAATCGATGGACAGAAGAACGATGGCATTGAAAGCGCAGAACTTAGCAGCTACCTTCCATGGGTATGAGAACGATTCCGGCCCCTGGAGCACCCATAAGAGAATGACAAGCGTGCACGATATAAGGACCAGGAACACCCCGGGGGATAGGAGCCATCTTCTTGTGACGGGGTCCCTGAACTCCCAGGGTATGAGAAGGTCACTCGGTCTCAGATGACCCTCTCCGATGGGTCCTTTCCGTTGATCTCCATGCCTTTGGGATTGGCGAACTTCGATTTAACGGTGTTCAGAGCTGATGGACCTTGGGGAGATATCACCCATACCTGATAGCATCGCCAGGTCTGAGCCTCACAGCCTTCCGCAAAGGCAGCTGGATAACGACGAGCGTGAGGACCACGGTTATGACGAAGGCGAAGACCATGTAGAAGGCCGGGACCTCGAAGTAGAGGTGGAAGTGAAGTATCCTCTCGATCATCCAGGTTATGAACAGGCCTACGCCCCATCCAATGGGTATCCCCAGCATTGCCCCGATGACCGATAAGGTCATCCCTTCTGACCCGAACACCTTACGTATGTCCCATGACCGTGAACCGATGCAACGGAGCATACCGATCTCCCTTGTCCTCTCTATCACGTTCATGGTCAGGGTGGACACCAGCCCTATGGAGGTTATTAGGACTATAAGGCTCCCAACCGCGAGCATAAGGTTGGTGATATCTGCATTCGCCCGGATGTTCTGCTCCTCGATCACATAGAAAATGCCCGACGTTACGACGTAACCCTTTTCGAGCATCCGGTCCTCTATCTCTGCGGCTACCCTGTCAATGAGAGCATGGTCCTTGCTGGTCGTGACCACGGCAAAGCCGGATATGGAATCGTCGCCGGTGACCTGTTGTATGGTAGGTATGGGCATGAACATGTTGTTCCCGTTCATCATCTGTGTCTTTTCTACACCTATCACCTCGAAAGTGTCCACCCCGAGTGGTATCATGACAACGAGCGTATCACCGACCTCTTTGTCGTACAAATCCGATATCGCCTTGGAGATCACGATAACCTTCGCAGCGGTCGATTCCTCATCGGGGGTGAACCAGCGTCCTTCGACCAGCGTCCTGTCGATATCGAAGGCCTTGGTGTCCTGTTCGTATCCCATTATCAGGATCTGTTCCTCCTCCACCTGGCACCAGGTCCAGATCACCGGTTCGGCGGATCCGACACCCTCGATGTCTCGGACGTCATCGACCATGTCATGGGTGATCGCCTTGGCACCCTCACCGGCGCCCATCGCTTGGATGTCGTAAGTGAAGTAGTCGAACTCTGTCCTCACGGTCTCGGTGAGCGAGTATCCTACGGTCGCTACGCCCAGGAACATGCCAACAGCGAGCAATATCTGGACCATCGTTGATATGGACCGTCCCTTCTTCCTTGAGATGTTCCTGAAACCCATCTGCATGGTCCTGGGTACGATCCTGTTACTGAGGAGTACCCTGTCGATAAAAGAAGAACCGAAGTTGGCTGAGATGCCAGTGCTCTCCATGCCCTCCCTTACCGGGACCTTGATACCCTGGTAAAGTGCAGGGATGCTCGCTAGGACCGTCGCGACGACCCCGGCCAGGAGGGAGATCAGGATGGTCTGGACGTGGATGGCGAAGGATGGTACGACACCGTAGAAGCTAGTGGATAGGAACCGGAGCATCCCGTAGGCAATGAAGATGCCCAGGATGGTCCCGCCGATGGAACCTATCGTCCCGAGTATGGCTGCGGTGGTCAGATATGTCCTGACTATCTGGAGCCTTGTGGCCCCGACGGCCTTCATCTGGCATATCTCCTTTCTCTGCTCCGTTATCATCGTGTGCATGGTGTTTGATATGAGGAACAGGGAACAACCCATGGTCATGAAGGTGAGAACGTAGAAGAACTGGGCCATGTCCGAGAAATTATCCTTGCCGGGGTAATCGCCCTCGACGTTGTATGAGGGAAGGCTCTGGAAGGCCGTAAAGTCCGTGTTCTCCCTTAGGTATCTCTCGATGTCGACCGTGGACCTCTCCAGGTCCTTTTCGCTGGCCTTCTCCATGTCGAAGCTGAGCAGTATGTAGCCCGTTCCGTTTGCAAGGTCTCTGACGGTGTCTATGCCCATGTAGAGGACGACGGTGCCCCAGCCCGGGTATTGCGAGTAGTCGTTATTGTATCCGTTGCCGGTGATGTTCACCGACCTTACGATACCGTTCGAATCGTAGAGACGGATGGCGTCTCCGGAACCACCACTGAAGAGCTTCACCCGGCCGTTCGAATCATCTGTCAATGCTTCGTATTGACCGGGATAGGACCCTTTCGTCCTGATGATCCTGTCCACCCGCTGGTCCGTGAAGTCCTCTACCCCGATGACCAATGCATCTGCCCGTCTTTCCTCAATGTACATCCTCGTGAAGAAGATGTACTTGCCCTCGACCTCGTTCACGTTCTCGATATCGGAAAGGTTCGAGAAGTCGTCCGTGGTAAGTTCCAGGTCCTTGACCTCGTACATCGAATCGTGCATATTGCACCTGTCGAGCTGATGGAACATGTTGGCGTTCATCAAAGGGACCACGGCGAACATGCCTAAGGCGGCCACCCCTAGAATTATGGTCAGGACTGTGAAGAATGTCCTGGACCTCCTCTTCCTAAGGTCGCCAAGTGATTTGCTGAGAAGGGAGCTTACCATGAGGATCATCTCCAATGTTCGGCAGCGTTCCTGAGGTTCAGGAGGCTATCCTCCCATCCCTGATGGTTATCATTCTCTTTGCTTTTGCAGCCAGTTCCTTCGAGTGCGTTACATAGATGATCGTCTTCCCCTCCCTGTTGAGCTTCTGGAAGAGCTGGAAGATCCTCTCTTCGGTCTTGGAATCCAGGTTCCCTGTGGGCTCATCGCCTATGATGATCTTGGGATCGTTCGCCATGGCCCTAGCGATAGCGACCCTCTGCTGCTCCCCTCCGGAAAGCTCCGATGGCAGGTTCTGGAGCTTGTCTCCAAGACCTACGAGCTCCAGGTTCCTAACGGCCTTCTGTCTCCTCTCCTTGACTGACCCCTTGCGTGCAAGGTCCATGGGCAGCATGACGTTCTCAAGGGCGGTCAGAGTGGGGAAGAGCTGGAAGAACTGGAAGACTATCCCTATGTTCTCCCCCCTCCATTTCGCGAGCTTGTCCTCCTTCATCCTCTCGATGCTGTTCCCGTCAATGAGGACGGAGCCGCTGGTCGGTCTGTCTATCCCGGTTATCATGTTCAGGATGGTCGATTTTCCCGACCCCGAGGGGCCTACTATAGCTACCATCTCACCCTCGTTGATAGAGAGGTCCACACCCTTCAAGGCGTGGAAGTCCATCTTTCCCGTCGTGTACACCTTATCGAGGTCCCTTATCTCTATCTGCGTCATGTCGTTCACCTGCTATTGCACAGCGGCTTATATCGTGAACCATGCAATATTGCACAGTTTACAGTAGTGTATAGCTCACAATACTATAAGTATCTTTTGTTAGAAAAGGGCTGAGGACCCTAAAGCCTAAGTTCTTTTGTAATCGGTATTTCAAGCATATGCGCGTCCGGCCACCGGCGTTTTGTGTAGCTCGTTTCATAACGTAATTGGAAGTGAGAGAAAGGTTCGAGGTAGCATAATTACATAGTCCAGGCCATGTCTCCGACGTCCCTTCTTCATCGATTACGGATTTTGTCGGGCTTTAGGGTGTCCCACACCATTATGAATCCATAAATCTATATATAATAATGCATATATAGATTTGCCTTACGAGGCAGGATGTGATGGTATGAAAGTGAGGAAAGTTGAAATGGTTGGGATAATAATGGGGATTATAACCCTTTTTATTATAGGGCCTGGAAATGTGAGCGCAAGTACTTTACCTGCGGGTTTTTTAATTGATGCACATAATGATAATGGAGTAGCTCCGACATTTTGTAATTTGTATATAATAAATGGTGCTACAACAATTAATGTCGATATAAATACAAATGACAATATCAGATTGACTTCTGACTTGATTCTGAGTGTAAATAATAATTTATGTTTAAATTTAGATTGGACAAATTGTACTGTTGATATTGATTATTATACTGTGAATAGTACTAATAATATAGAAAAAAATGGACAATTATTCTGCTCGGTATTTAGAAATAATCCTATCGCGGATACTGATGTAACAACCTATACATGGACTAGGTTAAATCAAGGGGATTTCATAAAAAATGTCTATTACATAAATTTAGTAGCATTAGACCCATTTAATAATATTATCGCCTCATTATCAACTAGTAGAACATTGACGATTAATACCTATTAATATGCTTATCTGACATTATTCCATAAGAGCTTGTCTGAGAAATCAATTGTGAGGTTACGGAATGGTTCTTTCAAAGAGATTCCGGATTTTGGTAAATGGAAGGGAATGATATGGTGATTTCACCTCTTTATTTGAGGGTGGTCTGATGGCGAGATCGTCGAAGTACACCCCGCAAGTGAAGGTCGCGATAGTTTTTCTCGGGCTGAAGAAGCCCGGTAGCATCTCGGAGCTGTGCAGGAAGTACATCATAAATTTGAACACGAATTCGAGATCGAAGAGGAATTTTTTAAACGGATGTGTTAAGAGATATCTGTGCCTGGATGCATATTCACGATATATCCCTTCATTGATGGTGTCTCTGGACCGGACCAAGGATTCCACACCACGGTATTATGAGAAATTATTTGAATTACAGAGACCTATTACACTCCATACGGACAACGGAACAGAGTTCACGAACCGAGACGCACTTGCCTATCTGAAGCTGAAGGAAATAGGATGGCAATCCGGACCGTGCAAAAATCCTAAGGCACAGGGTCTGGTGGAGCGTCTGGTGAAGACTCATGAGGTAGAGCAGTTGATGAGTAAGGAGCGGGAAGATATCATAGAGATCCAGGCAAGTTTGGAAGAGGTCAGAGAATGGTACAAAGGATTGAGGGACCATTCTATCCCTAAGTGTAGAGTGCCTGAGGAGGTAAATTATGCAAGGACATAGGAGGAAAAATAATAATGGGAAAACACTCCCAATTTCAAGTGGACAGGACATCCTTTGGGGACAATAATATCATCATGGCCTGTAGAAGGACCAATAGCTGGACCATCGTTTGTTTAATTTTTATTTTGTCAGTAAATAATGTTTTACACCTTGAAGCTACAAACATTCGTTCTTTACAGAATGATATTATTAATAATTCTTCTCAAGAAAACATTAGAGAAAAAGTTATCTCTTTATCCTCCAGTTATTTCGTTCAAAACATAGGTCAGCTTGATGACGAAGAAATTCTCTTTTATTCTGTCGGAGGGAGCATCTACTTCACCTCAACTTGTGTATTCTACAAATACATCGAAACGAGCCCTTACGAAGATGACGATTTCAGGACCGATCCAAATATGGGTCCTATTGGGAACATTCACGAGTCCGTTCGTGAACGTGGAGTTGTGATAAAATACTCCTTTATCGGGAGCAATCTCGTGGTTCCCGTCGGTAAGGAAAGATGCTCTTGGAATACGAATTTCTTTAAAGGTAACGATTCGGAGAAATGGAATACGAACGTTCCCAACTATTTTGAAATTGTTTATTTCGATCTATGGGACGGGATCGACCTGATATATCGCATAAATGAAGGCACCATCAAGTACGACCTGATATTGAAACCCGGAGCCGACCCATCAGATATCAGGATACGGGTCGAAGGCCACTCAGATATGGATATTGACAAGAATGGTGATCTACTAATTGAGACAGCTTTAGGTGAGGTACGTGACTCAAAATTGATATCATTCTACTCAGACGAACCAAATGGAAGTATCCAGAGCGATTTTATTTTAATTGAGAGAGATGTGTTCGGATTCGACCTTAGCTCTTATGATGTCACAAGGAAAGTGGTAATAGACCCTTTCATTTATTCGACATTCATAGGTGGAAATGGTGAAGATTGTGGATATTCAATTGTGTTGGATAAGGATAGAAATGCATTCATTACTGGTTATACTATGGACAGCTCGTTCAATTATCCAACGACCGTCGGAGCATTTGACCGTTCCAATAATGGTGTTTATGATGTGATCGTTACAAAACTGGACCGTACGGGTTCTTCTCTGAATTATTCCACATTTTTGGGCGGAAGTAAACTTGATTTTGGTGAGGCAATTTCAATAGATCCAGAAGGTTGTGTCTATGTAACCGGACACACGAACAGTAGCAATTATCCCGTTACCGCCGGAGCATTTGATATGTTTCATAATGGCGAACCTGATGTTTTCGTAACAAAGCTCGGTCCTTTAGGGTCTTCTATAGTATTTTCAACTTTTCTCGGAGGGAATGAAAGGGATACGGGTAGTGGGATTTCAATAGATTCTTATCGAAATATCATAATAACCGGTTTTACGAGATCTCCCAACTATCCTGTAATAAATGCGTATGATAATAATAAGACCGGTTTTGATTTCGACGCTTTCGTCACGACGCTGAATAACACAGGGTCCACCTTGATATTTTCAACTTATGTTGGCGGAAGAAAAAATGATTATTGTACTGCTATTGCTTTAGATTCATACGATAATATTTGTATAACAGGTTTTACCATGAGTCCTGATTATCCAACAACCATGGGAGCATACGATACCACATTAAATAGTAATAATCGAATGGATGTTTTTGTCACTAAATTTAATAAGAATGGTTCATACTTGATATTTTCCACTTTTATCGGGGGAAATGATGATGATATGGCATATGCAATCAAGTTGGACCTAGAAAATAACATATATATAACAGGCCAGACCGGAGATTATGGTCCGGAAGCATACGGTGATTTCCCAACGACCGAAGGAGCATACGATACAACCTATAATGGAGGATTGGATATTTTCGTGACAAAACTTAATTCAAACGGAACGTACTTGATATATTCCACGTTCATTGGTGGAAGTAGACAGGATGAGGGAGATGGCATCGTGGTCTATCCTAATGGAGATGTTTGTATTACGGGTGTGACCGAGAGCAGTGATTATCCCGTTACGTGGGGAGCGGAAGATAATACATTTAATGGAGAATTAGACATTGTGGTAACGAAGCTCAATTCATCGGGTTCTTTCCTAGAATATTCTACCTATTTAGGTAGCGGAAAACGTGATGATGGCAAGGGGATAGCATTAGATGAGGAGGGGGTAGCATATATCACAGGGTCTGCATCTTATGATAATATTGTTCAATACCCGACGACCGAAGGTGCTTATCAAATCCAACACAATGGAGAGGCTGATGTCATCATTACAAAATTGAACATGACTGTTGACAACATCAAACCTTTTTTCGGACAGGACCTAAGCGATGAAAATGCCACCACCGGTGACAGGTTCGAGTTCAGAACAGAAGTAACCGACAATATTGGGATCTCAAGTGTTTTTGTTCAATTCTGGTTCGGGTCCGGAACCGTCGTCAATAGGACTATGAGCGGGTCTGGGTCTTATCAATACGATATCATCATACCTTCCTATTCCACCGAACCGCTCCATTATATATTCCGTGCAAGGGACCTTGCGGGGAACTGGGCAAATACAACTGAGAAGACCGTGCCGGTCAAAGATAAT
>Ga0105104_10003912_pt1 | contig 10453 bp, 8 predicted proteins | sample PPLLaktember2015_3_FD_87034 | JGI IMG/M metagenome (GOLD analysis project Ga0105104, IMG submission 87034) | Freshwater sediment microbial communities from Prairie Pothole Lake near Jamestown, North Dakota, USA - PPLs Lake P7 Core (6) Depth... | ecosystem: Environmental > Aquatic > Freshwater >... | reverse complement strand
TCCCAACCACTACGGCATGAAACAGCCGAAGTGGATCCTGGAAATTGAAGCCGTCGGTGAAGTGAAGCAAGGGTACTGGGTGGAGCGCGGCTGGAGTGAGAAGGCCATCGTCCAAATGACGTCGGTGATTGATACGATTGCCATCGAAGCGATCGATCCGGAGACGAAGGTGATCCCGGTGGGCGGTATTGCCTATGCCGGAGCACGCGGGATCAGCCGGGTGGAAGTCCAGGTCGACGACGCCGGCTGGCAGGCCGCACAACTGCGTTCGCCTGCCATCAGCCCGCTGAGCTGGGTCCAGTGGCGTTATGATTGGACCTCGACGCCAGGCCGCCATTCCATCCGCGTCCGTGCATTTGATAGCGATAACCAGCCGCAGGAAGTCGAATTCCGTGATGTCCGTCCCGACGGGGCCACCGGCATCCACCAGCAAATTGTGAACGTCCAATAACGGAGAGATCACCCCCCGTGGGCTTTAACCAGTTCCACCAGTTCTGGGAAGTCGATTTTTAATCGCTTCAGGGTCTCGACGGTCGGCACACCGTTGGACGTCCAACCTCTGCGGTGGTAAACAGCATCCACCAGTTTCTCGTAACGGTCCTCTCGATACCGGCGCAATGCGGCAACTTTTTCTGCACTGGTCATCCCAGCAGGGTCTAAGCGGACATCTTCCCGGAGAGATTTGTCGTAACGCTCCTGCCGGGATTCATACTCTTCAACCGTCACAGGTCCCATGGCCCGGTAAGGCGGGTAATCGTATTTACGAACCCCATATCCCATCCTCAGGTTGAAGACCCGCTGGAAGTTATAAACTCGCTCCGACTGTAGGAGAAGATCGTCGACGGTCACCTGCTCCCCGGTCACGCCTTCGTACAGCCAAGTATAGTTCTCTACGTGTTCGGGCACTTTGGCGGGTTCGGCCGCGGTCTTGTTGCTGACCGGGATTATGTCGTTCCAGGGCAGCTTGCACAGGCCGTGCAGGCTGAACCACGTGCGGAACAGGGGGAAGTAATGCAGCGCTTCGGCCTTGGCTTCGAACGTGGGAAGCTGCTTGTGCACCAGTTCCATAAAGATCAACCAGGCTTCGTCGTGTTGAGCTCCTTTGGAAGCCAGGGCGTAGCCTCCCTGCTGGGCGAGGGATTCTTTGGTCATGTACTCCGAGATCTCCAGGCCCTTGCACTCCATCCCGATATCTTGCAAGAATTGCGGGTCTGCGCCGTACGATTCGGCAAAAATCCTTTTCATGGCGCGCACGCCCTGCCCGACCACCATGCCAAACCCTTCTCCACCCGCCATCTGGTGGATCAAATCCAGGACGGCATCGGAATTCCCCCAGGTCAATTCGATCCCGCCGGTGATCTCTTTGTTCAGGATTCCGGCTTCAAAGCATTCCATGGCAAATGCCATGGAGTTGCCAACCGAGATGGTGTCGATTCCATAAGTATCGCAGTAAAAATTGATCTCGAGCACATCATCAGGGTTGAAGATACCGCAGTTCGAGCCGATCCCTCCCAACGTCTCGTATTCCGGACCATCAACCATGACCGCTTCGCCAGCGTATGGGCCGGTTCGGAGATGGTAATGCGGGACGGCATGCGCGCACGACATGCTGCACCCGTACCAGCAGCCGTCCGGGAAACGGGTGTCGAACATCCCCTTCCAGATCTCCCCGCCAATCTTGTGGGCATCGGCGTGGGCGCCAAATTTGAAGTTGTGCACGGGGAGCAGGTCAACACGGTTCATTATTTCGACCAGGTACGGGGTCCCGGTGTGACGCATATCGTTCTGGGAGGCATCAAAATCAGCGATTTCTTTATTGATCCGGGTACCCGCCTTGCGCAGCAAAGCCATATCGGCAACCCCGTTGCTGTCTGCACCCAGGTCACTGAATTTGACGACGACAGCTTTTAGGTGTTTATCACGGAACACCCTTCCCTGGCCTCCACGGGCTGCTTGCTTAATCCGGACTTCTTTGCGGCGTGGATCGTAGTAGCTGATATTCAGCCCGCACATCGGGACGTGATCTGCTCCCTTTCCGGCAGACATGACGGAGATGCTGCGCATCCCTTTATCATCCTGTCCGTATAGTTCGGTGAGCTGCCGGTTAATCAGATGGGTGTCGACCGGTTCCAGCGGAGCTTCCTCAATCGTGACACGACCGGTATCTCCGTCGATCACCACAACGACATCGGTTTCCGCTTTCCCCTGGATTTCGAGTGCATCCCATCCGGCAAATTTCAGGTACGGGCCAAAATACCCGCCGCTGTTGCTGTCACACACCGTATGGGTTAAGGGGGAGATCGTGACCACCGTGCATTTCCCTGTCCCAGGATAGGTGGTGATGCCCCCGATCGGTCCTCCGGCAACAACAATCTCGTTCTCGGGATCGGACCAGCGGGTGCTTGCGTTAACTGCATTCCACAGCAGCCACACGCAGAAACCTCTCCCACCCGTAAAGATTTCTTTCATCATCGGGGTGACGGGCCTGCCGGTCACCGTCTGGGTGCTCAAATCGATATGAAGTGTCCTCCCCGCATAACCGCGGTACACGGGACGCAAATCGTAGTGGAATTCTGCCACGGTTTTATGAGCCATGCGCAGTTCTTCCAGGGTCACGTGGGTCATTTAGCCTCTCCTGATACTGATGACCTTATGATAATTCGGTTGGTATTGCCGGGAATAATTGGATGTTCTCTTACGATTATAACATTACTGGCGTAAGAGCCGAACGGGTACGATTTTGCAGCCCATAACATGACTGGTGCTATAATTTCTTTCATCTGATAATTCGAACCGGCCGCAGCAGTGGAGGAATTTCATGAACGACCCTTACGTCAAGAGCCTGCTCAGCGAACACGAACGCATCTTGCTCGTTACCCGGCAGCATTGGTTTATTCTGATGAATGCTGTCCTGGTGGAAATTATTCTGGCGGTTCTGATCGTTGCAGGAGTAATCCTGGCGACCACAGTCTTCGCCCTCCCCATGGCAATCATCGGGCTGTTCCTCCTGGTTATTCCAATTGTCAGTTTCGTGTACGACTTCCTGGGTTGGTCCAACCGTAAATATATTGTCACCAACCGGCGGGTGATGCAGATCGCAGGGATTTATAACAAGAACGTCACCGATTCATCCCTGGAAAAAGTCAACGACGTCAAAATGGAGCAGTCCTTCTGGGGACGAATACTCGGATTTGGCGATATCGAAATCCTCACCGCCAGCGAGATGGGCGCCAATCTGTTCAAGACGATTGGCGATCCGATCCGCTTCAAGACTGCCATGTTAAACGCCAAAGAAGGACTGGAGCGGTATGGGGAACCGCTCTATGAAAAGGATGAAGATGATATCCCCACCTTGATCTCCAAACTGGATGACCTTCGGAGAAAAGGGATCATCACCGATATTGAATTCCAGCAGAAAAAGAACGAATTGTTGGCGAAAATGTAAATAGTTGACAGTTACCAGTTACCAGTTTCCAGTTTAAAGAGAGCAGAGAACTCGCCCGAGAGCGGATAATAACCGCTCTCGATTTTTATTAATTGAAACTGGATTTGACTTCCGCTGGCTGGAACGTCTATACTTGGATGGTGATGCTTGCATGGATGTGAAATTTGGCAGAAAGGAGTCATCATGAGCAAAGTATTTCGTCACGTCCCGATGGCCTCGGATGAGTACCTCGGCAGGGTGGAGCCGGATGGTCGCGTGTATGAAAGCCGTTTTGGTCCGGACCGTTACGTCGGGCGTGTGGAGGTGGAATCGGGGAGGATCTACGAATCGCGACTGGGTCCTGACCGGTATATCGGGAGGGTGGACCTGGAAAACGGAAAGGTCTACCATGCCCGCATGGGCCCTGACGAATACCTCGGCAAGGTACACAAGAATGGCAGGTGCTACCTGCATAAACCGATGTCGAGAGATCTGTATATGGGCAAAATCGCCGAAATGCTGTCCTTTGCACATGGAGGGGCAGCCTTTATGCTCCTGATTCTCCCTGTCATCGAAGAGGTCCAGGAGGAAATGGAAAAGAAAGCCACCGAAACCAACTTGTTTGCCGATGAGCCTGGAACTTCTCCAGAACAGGCCTGACCGGTGGCAGAGATCCGGCTGACCTTGAGCGTCATGAAAGGATCCCTGGCAGTAAGCCGCCTGGACCGCCATGCGGGTATCCCGGAATGGGCGCTGACCGGTGCCTTCGTTTCCCTCACACGGACAGCGGATGAGCTGTCCATCGTTTGTCCGCAAGAACTCGTGCCCGAGGGAACCGTATGTGAAAAAGAGTGGAAGGGGCTGCAGGTAGCCGGCCCTTTGGGATTTACCCTGGTGGGCATACTCTCCTCCCTGGTAACCCCTCTGGCAACCTCGAATATCAGCATATTTGCCATATCGACGTATGAAACGGATTATATTTTGGTGAAAGAGAAGGACCTGGAAATGGCGATTGCGACCTTATCGAAAGAGGGGCACTGGATCAGCCGCCAGGAGTAAGGAAACTATCAGGTTCGTTCGGAATAATTAAGGGTTGAGTTGGTGTGGGTGCGGTTAGACCGCACCCACACCAATACAGATTATTGAGGGGTGAAAAGAATGAATAGCAGCGAGTTGTTCATTAAGGGTTTGTTGTTTACCGGATCGGCGGTGGGATTTCTCCTGGTTATCACCTGGTGGGTGTACCTTTCTCCGATGAAACGCACGGTCCCTGCTGGAATCAAGCCCGCCGCGAGGTTGATCGATTGGATCGTTGGGATTCTCCTCCTTTCCTCATGCCTGATGGTTGTAGGCGCATTATGGGACGCCAGTATGCATATTCAGACCGGTGAGGTTCCCGGCGGGAGCGATTTTCTGTGGCCTCCTCATCTTATGATATATGGATCATTCTTATTGGCTTTTCTGATCGCCTGCGTAGCGATTGCAGCGATTGCCCGGGTTGGCATCCAATCGGGTGTAAAAGATCCACGCCAGTGGGTGCGTGCCAATCCCTACCTTGGCGCTGTGGCGCTGGCCGCCGTGTTCACGCTCATGTCCGTCCCCGGCGATGCTCTGTGGCATGAGCTGTTTGGGATCGACCTGACCGCCTGGAGCCCACCCCACATGCTCTTAGCTGGCATGAGCGCGGCGATTCTGGTCAGCGCGGTTGGCCTGCTGCTTCAGCGGCCGGTATCCCCTTCGCAAGAACCTGCCCGGAATGCGGCCGTCTTCGTGCTCCTGGGATTGATGCTGAACGTGTTGTACATCATCGGAGTTTTGGAATGGGAGCTGCCTGGAGGCAGGGCTGCGATGGTGGATGCCCGCCCCATTTGGGCTTATCCACTGGTTGGCGGCCTCCTGGCGTTCATTACCTTCATCCTGGCCAAGAATCTGACTCAATACCGCTGGTCCGCAACGATGACAGCCCTGGTGTTTTACCTGGTTCGTTTGGGGATTACCCTGGGCCTGGGATGGACCGGGAACGTGCAGCCGATGATGCCCTTGCCCTTCCTCTTCGGAGCACTCTTGCTCGATGTCATCCCCTGGAAACCGGTTTCAAACCGGTATTTGCGCACTCTCGGGCAGGCTGCGGCTTTCACTTTTGGCTATGCGATATTTGCGCTGCCTTTATTAACCAACCGTTCCGATATACCGCATTTTACATTTCAAGACCAATTCTTCACCGTCCTGTTGACACTGGTTGTATCCGCAATCCTAATTCCACTCCTCCGTCTGGCCAGCCGACGGCTCTCCCCAGGATAAACTATGAACAACCATCGCCGCCTTCACCGTAACCACCTGTTTCGGCTTGCCTGGATCTCGGTTTTTTTGGAGTCCATAGCAGGATGGGCTGCCTGGGAGGTATCCGCCCAGGGCCCATCACCTGCTCAAATTTACCTGCCTCTTATCGGGGGTAGACCATCGGGGGCGAGCCTGGCCGGCTTCCCCATGTTTCCAGCCAATAATATCTGGAATGCACGCGTGGACCGCCTGCCGGTGGACACCCGTTCAAACGAATATATTAATCGGCAGCGTCCGGGGTCGCAATTTTGAAGCGGTTGACGTTTCGAGCCTGATGGTCCATCCGGACTCGGGAGAAGCGGCGTCAAATCTGGAGTAGTTTGACTTAAAATTCCGTTCCAGGTAAACTTAAAACTTCGTGTTTGTAATGCGGCGGAGCAGGTCAGGGTCGAATAGCCGCGCCTTATTCTGGTTCTGGAGTTGAATCTGTGTCCTCGAATGGGCAACCTATAACCGTCGATTTGCATGCCGAGGTGTCGACAAACCGCCTGGTTGGCATTTGGCGCCTGATGAAAGGCTTTCGCCTGACGTATCTGGGTGCTACCATCAGCCAGGGTCTGGCAGCCTCTTCCAAGACGGCCACCTTCCTCCTTCTGCGGTACTTCGTCGACCATGCGCTCATCCCCGGGCGGTATGAGGTCGTCCCGTGGATCGCCCTCGGGTTCATCGGCCTGGCTCTACTCGAAGGGGTGTTCACCTTCTCGGCCGGGAGGCTTGCCGCGCTCACCGCCGAGGGCGTGGCACGGCGGCTGCGCGAGTACATGTTCGACCACATTCAGCGCCTGTCTTTTGCATACCATTCGGAAACCCCGACTGGAGAGCTCATCCAGCGTTCCACCTCCGATGTGGATGCCCTCCGGCGCTTCTTCTCCGAACAGGCCATCAATGCCGGCCGGGTCGCCTTGTTGTTCACCATCAACCTGATAGTCCTACTGCGTCTGAATGTTCAACTGGCGCTTTTTTCGATTATCGTCATCCCCTTCGTGCTGGCTGTGTCGGTTTTCTTTTTCAGGAAGGTCTCGAAAGCCTACGAAGCATACCAGGAACAGGAAGCCACACTGTCGACCACGCTGCAGGAAAACTTGACGGGTGTCCGGGTGGTCAAAGCCTTTGCCCGCCAGGGTTTCGAGAAAAACAAGTTTGAGAAAGACAACTGGCAGAAATACCTGCGCGGCCGGCGGCTGCTGACCATGCATTCCCTCTTCTGGCCTGCATCCGACATCCTGTGCGGGATCCAAATGGTGGCTGGCTTTACCGTTGCCGCGCTGATGGCCATCGAAGGCCTGATCACACCTGGCACCTACCTGGCATATGCCGGATTGGTCATCTGGATCATCTGGCCGATGCGCAACCTCGGCCGGTTGATTATCCAGATGTCGACTGGATTGGTTTCCTACAACCGTGTGGCTGAGGTCCTCAAACAATCCCGGGAACCCTTGGACCTGGGGATAGTGCCGGCAGATGGACAAATTCATGGGGAGGTTGCCTTTGAAGATGTCAGCTTCGAATACGAAGCAGGGGTTCCCGTGCTCAAGGGTGTCAGCTTTCGCGCCAGGCCGGGTCAGATCATCGCCCTGCTGGGGTCCACCGGATCCGGGAAAACGACCCTTGTCAATCTGCTGCCTCGATTTTTTGAAAACACAAGTGGGAAGATCTTGCTGGATGGAAAACCGCTGAATTCCTATTCTCGGCATTTCCTCAGGGAGCAAATCGGGCTCGTCGAGCAGGAGGCATTCCTGTTCTCGCGGTCTATCCGGGAAAATATCGCCTATGGAGTGGGAAGAAATGTGTCCGATGGAGAAGTAGAAGAGGCCGCCAGGGCCGCGGCGATCCACGATGTCATCCAATCATTCCCGGATGGGTATCAGACCCTGGTGGGAGAAAAAGGCGTCACCCTCTCGGGAGGGCAGAAGCAGCGCGTGGCGATCGCCCGCACGCTGTTAAGGAACCCACGCATCTTAATCCTGGATGATTCCACCTCTTCGGTGGACACCGAAACAGAAGCCGAGATTCGGCAGGCCTTGGAACGGCTAATGAAAGCTCGAACCACGTTTATCATCGCCCACCGTATCCAAAGCATTATGATCGCCGATCAGATTCTGGTATTCGACCAGGGCAGGATCGTCCAGCAAGGGACACATGAAGAGCTGGTCGAACAGCCAGGGATCTACCGCAAGATTTTTGAGATCCAGACGCGGATCGAAGTAGAGCTGGAAAAGGATATCGCCAGTGTCGGACTTTGAGTATTTAGAAGAGGATTTTTCCACCAAGCTGTCCCCCATGACGACGCGCCGTATTCTGGGACTGGTTCGCCCGCATTGGAAATGGGTAGCCGGTTTCCTTGTTATGATCACGCTGGTCTCTGTCCTGGATTCTTACTTTACCTACCTGAGCAAGCAGATCATCGACCAGGCAATCACCCCCCGCAACAAGGAGGCGCTTTACCAGATCATCACCGTCTATACTGGGCTCCTCTTCGTCCAGGCGGGTGGGGTTTTTGGATTCATATACCTGGTTGGAATTCTGGGAGAGCGCATTCGTTACGACCTGCGGCGGACGATGTTCAACCATCTCCAGGACCTGGCGTTGTCCTATTATTCTCGTACGCCGGTCGGATGGATCATGGCGCGGGTCACTTCCGATTCGGACCGGGTAGCAGACCTGATGACCTGGGGACTCCTCGACGTAACCTGGGCAACCATCAATATCCTTACCGCCTCCTATTTCATGTTCCTGATCAACTGGCGGATGGCGATCATTGTCTATGCGATCCTGCCTGTTCTCGTCATTGTGGCAGTCAATTTCCGGCGGAAAATCCTGGGCGAATTCCGCAATGTGCGTAAGCTGAATTCACAGATCACCGGCTCGATCAATGAAAATATCGCCGGGGTGCGGGTGGTGAAAGCCTTGGGCCGCGAAGATGCCAACCTGGCCGAGTTCAGCCATCTGACCGGTGATATGTACAAAGCAGGGTATAGGGCTGCCTGGCTGTCCGCCCTTTTCCTACCGGTGGTTCAGATTATCGGAGCTGTCGGCCTGGCGATAATCGTCTACCTGAGCGGCGCAACCGTTCAGGGTGGGACGATGACGGCAGGAGGGATTTATGCATTCGTGATGTATATAACGTTTATGATGTGGCCGATTCAGGATGCTGCGCGGGTATTTGCCGAGATGCAGCACGCCATCGCCTCCGCCGAGCGGATTTTCTCCCTGCTCGACACCAAATCGGAGGTGGTTGACCGTTCAAATGCGCTGGATCCTGGGACGATCAAAGGGGATATCCAGTTTGACCACGTCGACTTTACGTATGAAGACGATAAACCCGTGCTTACGGACTTTACCCTTTTCATCAAGCAGGGAGAAACCGTAGCGCTCGTTGGACCCACAGGTGGTGGAAAGACCACCATTGTCAACCTCCTCTGCCGGTTCTATGAGCCGAAGCGAGGCAAGATCACGATCGCGGGGCGTGATTATACCGAGCTCAGCCTGAACGCCATCCAATCCCGGGTTGGTATCGTCCTGCAGACGCCCCACCTTTTCTCCGGAACCATACGGGAAAATATCCGCTACGGTCTATTAGAGGCCACCGATCCTGAAATCGAAGAGGCTGCCCGGATCGCCGGAGCCCATGATTTTATCCTGACCCTTGAGAAGGGCTACGACCAGGAAGTAGGGGAAGGCGGCAACCTTCTATCGGTTGGGCAGAAACAGCTCGTCAGTCTGGCGCGAGCTGTCCTGGCTCGACCGGAAATTTTTATTATGGATGAAGCCACCAGTTCTGTGGATACCCTCACCGAGGCGCTGATCCAACGGGGGATGGAGGCGCTAATGGAAGGGCGTACAAGCTTTATAATCGCCCACCGCCTTTCCACAATCCGCCGGGCCGACAAAATCGTTGTGATTGACAACGGCCGCATTGTTGAAACGGGTTCCCACACGCAGCTTGTCCGGTCGCGCGGCCATTATTACAGGCTGTACACCCAGCAGTTCCGTCACGAACGCGAGCTTGAATACGATCCGTTCGATGAGTCAAAAGCCCAGGCAGAAGCGAATGTGTGATACACTATAGAACGTTTGTTTGCTGCGCGCTGCTCCCCCTTCCCAGCCCCATTCCAGAACAATATTAATAATGTGCATTTCCCTGGCGGTATGCGATTCACGTCAGGATTGTAGACCTACGGTGGACCAAAAAACAAGCACGCCTAAACCCGGTACAGCCTCTCCATATGAGGGGAATCAAGACGCCCTTTCGGGATCGATCGAACGCATTACCTATTACAATCCCGAGAATGGGTATACCGTCGCCCGCCTGCGGCCTGACCGCCGCAGGATCCTTGGGGTAAACCGGGAGGGCCTTGTGACTGTGGTTGGGGTCTTGCCTGAGCTGGCTCCAGGGGAATTTCTACGCCTGCGCGGCCGGTGGGACAAACACCCCCAGCACGGGCTCCAATTTACGGCCGAAGTGTGCGAGCAGACCCTCCCGGCTACCGCTGAAGGAATTTTGATGTATTTGGGGTCCGGATTGATCCGGGGAATTGGGCCGCGCCTGGCCGAACGGATTGTCGCCCGGTTTGGCGTTCAGACATTTGAAGTCATCGAAAACCAGCCGCAGCTGCTCCACCAGGTGCGGGATATTGGGGTGAAGCGCACCCGGCAGATCCTGGAAGCCTGGGAAGAACAAAAACAGGT
>Ga0105104_10003911_pt1 | contig 10454 bp, 5 predicted proteins | sample PPLLaktember2015_3_FD_87034 | JGI IMG/M metagenome (GOLD analysis project Ga0105104, IMG submission 87034) | Freshwater sediment microbial communities from Prairie Pothole Lake near Jamestown, North Dakota, USA - PPLs Lake P7 Core (6) Depth... | ecosystem: Environmental > Aquatic > Freshwater >... | reverse complement strand
TATTGGTTCCAATGAAAAATTGAGAAATGCAGTCAAGTGGACGCCAAAATATACACTCGAAGATACCCTCAATGAAATGATACTATACTGGCAAAAACAAATCAGTATGACATAGACAATAAAGAATCATGCGAACCATAATAAATATTTTTGAGGTATTAAGTCATTTTCTTGAATAAATTAAAGGGAAAGGCCCAATACACACCACTGGTTTTTACTCTGCTGGTGGCTTTTCTTGCCTTCGGTTTTGTGTATCTGAGAGGGCAGGATAGAAACTGGGATTTGCTTAATTACCATTTCTACGCGGGCTACGCCTTACTAAATGGCCGCTATCTGCAAGATATTGCGGCGGCTAGTCTCCAGACGTTTTTCAATCCTTTGGTAAATGTTTATTCTTATTTATCATTGAAATACCTGTCATTTCCTTTCAGCGCCTGGTCAATATTACTGATCCAGCTCTTGAGTGTTCCTGCAATTGTGCTTATCGCCAGAGAAATCGGAAAAGGAATGGGTTATGAGAAGATCACGCTGACAGAAATTCTTGCTTTAGTGTTGTGCGTACTTGCCCCACTCTGGTGGAGTGAATTGGGCACGACATTGTTTTCATCAACAACCGCGCCGTTGATACTTTGGGGTATTTACCTGTTGTTGCTTGAATACTCCATTCAGCCTCCTGTCAAGCATGGTCTTGCTGTGGCCGGATTTTTTTTCGGATTTGCCGCAGGTTTAAAGTTAACCAATGCGCCCTTCGCAGTTGGGGCAACAATCCTGCTCCTTTACCTTTTGTGTGATAGAAGTTTGCGCTATTTAACGGGACGGGTTTCTCTTTTCATAGTAAGTGGCATCATTGGGTATGCAATAACTGCATGGTGGAATTGGCATCTCTGGCACACATGGGCAAGTCCGCTTTTCCCACTGTATAACGCTATTTTTGAGTCACCGTATTACGATTTGGTCAACTGGCGTGATATGCACTGGCATTTTTCCTCTGTGTCAGACTTATTAACCTTCATCATACAGGCGGCATCGGGAACAGGCAAAACATCCGAGGTCGCATTTACAGATATACGATTATTAATTGTGGTATCGCTTCTTCCCGGTGTAATTCTATGCAAGCCGGCCATATCATTTGGCAGGCAAGTCACAGCCTTTTTGCTCTTTGTGTTCTCCAGCTTTGCGCTATGGGCGGTAATGTTGGCTTATCAGCGCTATTTGATACCCGTCGAACTACTGCTGGGCCTGGTTATTTGGATATTTGTTTTTCGAATCTGCGAGCGGAAGCTGATGCGTGTCACGATTTTAGTATGTCTGGTCGTTTTGTCCGCTTACTTTATCCATATCCCTGATTGGGGGCATGCGAAAGTTGATATCGGCACTAAAAACCCGTTTGCGATGGAAATACCCGATCCATTAACAAAAACACCGGCAAAGTACATCGTTGTAAGTGCGCCAATGGCCTATGTTCTTCCGTATTTGCATGCAGACAGCAAGTTTTATGGAATCAGGGCCAGCAAACAGATCGATGAAGTGATAGCTGGTCAATTAATCCAACCCTCACACTTACCAATACGCATTCTTGTACGGGATGATGATGTACAAGTGATTTGGGATAGATTAAAGACTTATGGTTACAATCGTACGTCTCACAAACTTGATTGCAACTATTTCAAAACGGGGATTGGGCGCTATGTTGTCTGCGAAGTGAAGCCAATTAGTCAGAAACAACCTGTCGATGACTTTATTATTGATGCGGAGCTTTCTGAGCCAAAACATTTAATAACAAAAGGGATACTTTATGAAAAAGGTCTCAGTCAACCTGAACCGTGGGGTCGCTGGTCTGATGGAGAACGTGTTGAACTTGGGTTTGTCAATTGCCTCCCCGCTGGAAAGATAAAGATGACGGTTACGGGACATGCATTTGGTCCTAATGCTGATAAACGGTTTAGATTTGTTTTGGGCAAGAAGGAAGATGCCGCCATATTCAATAAATCCGATAGTGTCGTTTCCATGAGCTTTGTCAATCGTGAAGAATGCGCAAATAAGTTAACAATCCATATTCCCACGCCTAAATCGCCAGTGGAATTGGGGCTGAGTAAAGATTCTAGAAAGCTAGGATTAGGAATAGTTAGAGTCAGAATATTGAAAGAGTGATCATAAGATCAATATCACATTAATTTTTAATGGATACAGTGATGATCGATCTGTGCTGATTATAAGGGTATCTGGCCGGATAATTTGAATTGGAAGCGGGTTTTGAAAAATGTTGTCAAATACCACTGAATAAATTTGTATAGCGTTAGATCAACAACGGCGAATTAATATTAATGGAAATGCTCTCCAATTGTTGGTACAGGGAGCTCGTTATTTTCTTTATTTTTAAGTCATTATGAATGCCAAACCATCTAATCCTCTAATTTATTCCTTGACATCTTGTTGTGTTTTTTTAATTCTTGCGTTCACTCCATGAACAGGTTTATTGATTGATGGTGATGTAAAAATTTAAAATACAGAAATAAATGAATTCTTTATGCTTTTGCATGAAATGAATGCAAATCCACAAATATCGCAACGCGATCTTTCTAATCGTCCGGGGTTGAGTCTGGGTAAAATAAATTTTCTGATCAAAGCCACGGTGGGAAAAATAAGTTATTAAGACCGAAAAATTCAATAATTCCAAGCATAACAGTGTTTATCGATATTTATTAACGCCAACGGGCAGAGAAGAAAAAGCAAAGCTTACCTATCAATTTCTGAAACGGAAAATGATGGAATATGAAAAGCTGGAAGAAAAAATCCGGCAATTAAGAAAAGAAATTGATCTTCCGGATATTACAATAGCCGATCTGGAATAAGGTCTGGTTATGGGAATAATCGCTTTTTGCCCGTAATAATGGCGTTAGTTTCGTGAAAAAGTGCGCCTGTGTAATCCAGAGGGCAGAGCTGTATCAAGAGGAAACCTGATTTATTTTTTCCTAATGCAACACTTTTATTCCGGAATGCCGGTTTATTTGTGCATTGGACGCACGCTATGCTGCCTTATGCCGGCTTGATGACTTTTGTACCTCTCATGAGGTTGAAAACCAATTTATCCGCGAAAGCCTTTTTAGTGAGCTATCAGAGTTGAAATGATTAATCCAATGAACACAAGAAATTTGCGTTTACGCAATATCAATGTTGAAACCGTTGTTGCCTGGCTCGCGATATTCTTTATGTTGTTGTTCGCGATGTGGACTCTGGCACATCATGCGGCAACTTTTCTTTATATTCCCTGGCAAACTCTATGCCGGGCGTCGGCTATAGCGTGTTTACCTGCAACCTTGTTGGCTTCTTGGGGTGCGTGGCGATTTTCAAATGCATACAACAAAGAGGCCGCAAAAACTGCATACCCCATAGGACTCCAAAGCAGATCATCCATCATTATACTTATTACGCTAACACTGTTATTATTGATTACTCCCACTTATAACATACGCTTTGCGCTTGCCCTGATGGGGTTTTTATTTACGTGGTGGTTAACAAGAGAAGAAAATGAACCATTTCAGTCAACGGCATCAATCCCTGAAGCTGTCCCGCCATTTTCAGGGTTCAGTATTGCGTGCATCCTGGTGTTTTTTACTTTCATCGCCGTGATCGTGACATTGACATCTCACCGGCCTGATTTGGATGACTCCAGCTTTATCCAAATAGCAGCCCAAACCATACGTCATCCAGAGCTCGCCCCTCTCACCTTTGATGCATCTTTGGGATTTATTCTAGAACCTTTCCGCTTCGCTCCTTATCGTCTTGCATCATATGAGACATTGGTTGCACTTCTTGCTGCCTGGACTGGTTTAGACATTCTGAACATTTATTATATATTGCTGCCGGGATTAACAGCCGCTTTAACAATCGGTGTCGCGTATTTGTTTGCTCGATGGTTTTTGCCGGCTGGTCCGGCAGTTATGGCTACAGGGATATTTCTTTTAATCATGCTGGCGTGGGGAGAATCGCACGTTGCTTATGGGAACCGTGTATTTGTAAGGTTGTTCCAGGGCAAGGGACTCCTCATCGCACTGACAACTCCTCTATCTATCATTATCGGACTTCTACTGTTACGCCGCCCATCACTGTGGAATTGGATATTGTTAGCTCTGGCGCAGGTTACGGCAATCGGCGTATCTTCTTCCGGCCTGGTCTGTACTTTTGTCACAACTGCACTAGTACTGGTAACAGCAATAAACCGTGATGTTAAGGCGTTTGTTTTCGCGTCGGCAATAGTAGCTTCGACACTAATCTATCCGGCAATACTAGGCACCTGGCTTAAAATATACGATAGTTCGACATTACCACTAAGCAAATTCGGCACATATCTACCAATCAATGCATCGTTTGGTCTTGGTATCCGCGAGGCACTTGCGCTATGCGCACTGGCGCTAGGGTTTGGAGCGCTGCGCTCAAGTATTCAGAAACGGGAGTATGGACTGCTTTCCTGCGCGGTGCTTTTGATTATACTAAACCCATGGTTATCCGAGTTGCTCTCCGGTGCATCGGCGCGAAATATGAGTTGGCGTTTGGCTTGGGCAGCGCCAATACCACTTCTGATGGCTGTCGCTTTCACCGCAGTCATTTCGCCTTTATTATGGATACGCTCACTGGAAAAAAAAGTTTTAGTCGGCTCGCTTTTCGGAGTTGTGGCGGTTATTGTTTTCTTGGTAGCTGGACGTTGGACTTTGGCGACATCTAATAACGTAAGTTGGAGCTGGCCGTCAGCCAAACTTCCTGCTGAATACAATTTGGTGAAGGAGATTTCGGCAGAAATAAGCAAATCTGCTTCGCCAGGGACCGTTCTTGCTGATCGTGACGTTGGAGCGTGGCTGCCATTAGTTGCACCCAACCTTAAACTTGTAATGCCGGGGCACACATACCCGCCACAGCTAAAAACGGTTCTTCCTCCATCCGAATTCGATAGCCGCCTTCAACTTTATAGAGCGATTAATGGGCGGGAGGTAGATCCCCATAGTGCGGTGGAGCTGATGAAGCAATATAAAGTTGGTACGTTGGTAATATCGAATGGTTCGAACGGAGTGAAATTTGTTAAATCTATTAACGAACGGCCAGACATTACGATCAAGGAGATTTCCGCCATAGCCGGGTATCGTATTTTTGTCCTGACCTATGGTGGCCATCCTAATGAATAATAAAAAAGTGAGGTATTTGCCACTGGGGTCTATTTTAAGTAGTTGTGTTTCGGCCCTGATCGGCCTGCTTGTACTGGCCAGCCTGATAAGCTGTGACTCGATTGTTGCGAATGGAAAAGAGAATCTCAACGCTGCATCGAATTTGATTCGCAATGGCGCATTTCCGAGTGCGCACGACAGCGGGTCCGCATACCCCTCCTTCTCCTGGACATCCATCGACGTAACCCAACCTAACATGCAAGCAGATGCCCATCTCCTGGAAGCACCCGACGGAACTAAAATTTTAGTGGATGCGGGGTCCGCGCAGGGTGCACCCAAGCTAATCAGCTTTCTTCGGGAAAGAAAAATTGAGCGCCTGCATAAGGTGCTAATCACTCATCCCCACTTTGACCATTTGGAGGGCATCGTACCTCTATTGCAGGCGGGTATCAAAGTTGATGAACTCTATCTCAACTTCTATACCCCCGAGCTCTGGGATCATTGGGGGGTCACCCCGCAAATGATTAACAAAGTGCAGGAAACCTTAAAGCACTTTAAGCTTGAGGTTAGACCAATTACCCCGGCATTAATTTTATACCGGAATATAAAGGATAATCTTAAAATTGAAGTGCTTTATCAGTTCACCCCAGAAAATATACCCATCGCTAAACCAAACTTGAATGATCTCTCCAGTTTGGTGATGATTACCCATCATCGCCTGAAATTTCTCCTTGCGGGTGATATATCTAAGGGAATGGGGGCCTGGTATGCCGACCAGGGCAATCTAGCGGCCGATGTTTTAAAAGTACCCCATCATGGAGCTAGCCGCGCCGACCCCTCCTTTTACACTGCGGTGGGGGCAAAAACGTTTGTCATTCCTGCCCCTGTCTCCCTATGGGAAAACAAACTGCGCTGTGCAACTCTCTATCAAGTGTTAGAGGCTGATCCCTCCATTAAAACGTTCGTTAATGGACGTGATGGCCACATTCGAATCAGCTCCAATGGGTATACCTTCCAGATTAAACGAGGCAACTAATGCAACAAACATATCGTCCTCACTGTGACCTGTCAACTACGAGCCATGAGCCATGAATTATGAGCCCTTCGCATGACTAATATCCCAACAGCAATAAATCCTCATGCCGCCCACCCCACATCCTTTGCGGCAATGATTAAAAGTTTCTGGCTCAATAGAAGCCTCATATTCACCTTGGCTAAGCGAGATGTTGTTGGGCGATATCGTGGTTCGATTATGGGGATTGCCTGGTCGTTTTTCAATCCCCTGCTCATGCTGGTTATTTACACGTTTGTTTTTTCAGTAGTGTTTAAGGCTCGCTGGGGTATTGTCGCGCAGGAAGGTAAAATGGATTTCGCCATCATGCTTTTTATTGGCATGATTATTCACGGGGTATTTGCCGAATGCATCAATCGCGCGCCGGGACTGATCCTTTCAAATGTCAACTACGTTAAGAAAGTTATCTTCCCACTGGAAATACTGCCCTGGGTTGCATTCAGTTCTGCGCTGTTTCATGCTGCAATCAGCCTGGTCGCTCTATTTGTCGCGCAGCTTATTTTTATGGGGCATATCCCTTTTACCGCGCTGCTTTTTCCCTTGGTATTGTTTCCGATTATTTTTGCAACAATCGGGTTTGCCTGGTTTCTGTCCTCGCTGGGAGTTTTTATTCGCGACATTGGTCAGATAACCGGTATCATAACAACCGTGCTTTTATTTATATCCGGCGTCTTTTTCCCGATAAGCTCGCTGCCGGAGCCCTATCGAGTATGGCTGGCGCTCAATCCGCTTGCCACGATCATTGAAGAGGGGAGAAATGTATTGATCCTCGGGAAACTGCCCGACCCTGTTAACTGGTGCATCATGATGGTGGTTGGATTGTTCATTGCCTGGGCTGGTTTTGCCTGGTTTCAAAAAACACGAAAGGGATTTGCCGATGTCCTCTAACCAAGATATTGCCATCCGAGTCAGCAACCTGGACAAATGTTACCAGATTTACGACCAACCCAATGACCGGCTTAAAGCATCCATCTATCCCCGTCTGCAGAGACTCGTTGGAAAACAACCCAAACAGTACTGTCGCACGTTCTGGGCACTTAAAGATGTGTCGTTTGAAGTGAAGAAAGGTGAGACACAGGGCATAATCGGCCGAAATGGTTCAGGTAAATCCACACTACTGCAAATAATCTGCGGCATACTTTCACCGACGAGTGGAACTGTTGAAACCCATGGCCGGATAGCTGCTTTACTTGAACTGGGATCCGGTTTCAATCCTGATTTTACCGGGCGTGAAAATGTTTATATGAATGCTTCAGTTCTTGGATTGAGCAATGCAGAGATTGATGCCCGTTATGATGACATTATTGCGTTTGCTGATATTGGCAGCTTTATCGATCAACCGGTAAAAACTTACTCCAGCGGGATGATTGTCCGGCTCGCTTTTGCAGTTCAGTCCCAAATTGCTCCGGATATTCTAATTATTGATGAAGCCTTGGCCGTTGGCGATGCCAAATTCCAAGCCAAATGCTTTGATAGGCTTAAGAAGCTCAAAGACAGTGGGACAAGCATACTGTTAGTGACACATACCAGCGAACAAATCGTCACACACTGTACCGGCGCATTATTGCTGGAAAATGGAAAGGTTCTGGAGGCGGGGAAGCCTAGATCAGTGGTAAATCGTTACATGGATTTGCTGTTTGGCAAAGAAAAAATATCATCTGAGACCGCTTTATCATTGGCAGCTACATCTTCTATTGACCAGGTTGTGAATCAAGAAGTTTCATTGAGTTGCACTGAGGATGTATTTGCCACTCGCCCCGGTTATAATCCGCACGAATACCGTTGGGGAGATGGCAGGGCTTCAATCTTGGATTTTGATTTATCTGCGGATGGTGAAAGTTACCCTTCTGCTATTACTACGGGACAAAACATCATATTAACGATTTCATTCAAGTTCTTAAATGTTCTTGTACGGCCAATATTAGGCATCACAATAAAAACCAAAGAGGGTGTGACTGTCTATGGTGTTAATTCAGAAACTCTGGATGTAGACGCGATTAAATCATTAGGACAGTACGGTCAGGTAGGTTACGCCAGGGCATCTTTCTGTTGTCGCCTAGCGCCTGGAGATTATTTTATTTCATTAGGAATCGCATCGATACAGAGCGAAGGCATCATACCCCATGACAGGCGTTATGATGTTATTCACATAAAAGTGCGACCAACGACGACATTTTTTGGCCTTGTTGATTTAGGGCTTGAACTAACAGCAAAGGAAGTTGTTTTATGAAATTAAAGCTTTCCGAATGGGGCTACCGGCTCAATTCCAAAACAAATGTTTGGTCAAAACCTGACTTTAGCGGTATTGCCTACAGTGATGGCGATGAAGTCGAGCAACGTATTGCAGCCATAATCAAACAAGCAAGTGACCTTACGGTGCTATCTGCCGAGCTTCGCCAGAACGGCACTGACTGGCCATCCTTGTATCATTTGTCGAGCGCACGAGCCAACATTCTGCGCCCCTTTGAATCATCATTGAATGGGAATATTCTGGAAATTGGCGCAGGTTGCGGCGCCATTACCCGTTATTTAGGAGAATGCAATGGTAATATATTGGCGCTTGAAGGCAGTACCCGGCGCGCTGCTATTGCCAGATCGAGAACAAGAGATCTGCCAAATGTTACTGTAGTTGCCGACAACTTTGAACAGTTTCAGTGCAATGAGCAATTTGATATTATAACCTTGATTGGAGTTCTTGAGTATGCCAATTTATTCATAAGTCATGGTAATCCGTCCCTGTCCATGCTTCAGAGCGTCCGGTCATTACTCAAGCCGAAGGGCAAACTGATTATTGCCATTGAGAATCAACTTGGCCTGAAATATTTCGCAGGTGCGCCGGAAGACCATTTTGGAAAATCGATGTATGGTATTGAGGATCGATATCAAAATGATCAACCGCAAACATACGGGCGCCAGGTGCTTTCAGAAATGCTCAAGCAAGCTGGATTTTTATATTCGGAATTCATGGCACCATTTCCTGATTATAAGTTGCCAGTTTCCATCGTTACCGAAAAGGGGTTTTCACATAAGGAGTTTGATGCTGCCGCACTGGCGTGGCAATGTGTGAAACGCGATCCTCAATTGCCCTTAGTTTTGGCTTTTGCTCCTGAATTAGTTTGGCCATCTCTGGTTAAGAATGAGCTTGGGATGGATTTTTCAAATTCATTTCTTGTTTTAACTGGGGGGGCTGCCACTCAGAGAAAAGATTCATCTGTTCTTGCCTGGCATTTTACTAGTGAACGGTCCAAAACGCTTTGCAAAGAAACCCGATTTTTGCAAAATGTCGATAGTTCAATTGATGTTCATTGCTATCCACTTGTGCCCGGTGCAAAAAACCATATCTCCGGAAAACTACTGACGTTCTCCCTTCCGGAAAGGGTGGAATATGCGCAAGGCAGGCCATTATCTCAAGAGTTAATTCATATCGTTACTCGCGATGGCTGGCGTCTGAAGGATGTTGGCGACTTTTTCAAACAGTATTTTGAGTTTCTCGCGTCTTATGCATCGATTCACGGCATTGCGATGAAAATAAGTTCTCTGAATAGCAAACTCCCGGGAGAATATTTTGATCTGATTCCACAAAATGTCATTATCTGCCATGATGGCGATTGGCGTGTCATCGACCAAGAGTGGGTGTTGAATCAGGATATATCATTAGGATGGCTACTTTTCCGTGCAATGTATCAGCTCATTCATTCAGTAACCCGATTTGGTATTTGTGCCGATGAGGTTGATAATACGCCTTTCGGGTTTATCAAGGCCGTTTTTAAAGTGACGGGTTTCGTTGCAACTGAAGCTGAGATAGAAAGTTTCGTAAGGTTTGAATTTGCGGTGCAAGAGGAAGTTGCCGGGATAAAACTAAAAGTCGATCAATCTCTCAATTGGTTGCGGACCGCTTCGCTACGTAGGCAAAATCTTAACCAAGCCGTAGCCGACCGCGATGGGCAGATCACAAGCCTCAATCAAGCAGTGGCTGAACGTGACGAGCAGATCGCCAAGTTAGGTCATACGGCCGAGTCGCTCGTAATTGACCGGGATTTCCAGAAGGCAGGGTTTGAGCAACTGCAGAGTGCCTTAACGCAGCTTGCACATGAGCGTGACGGTCAGATCGCCAAGTTAGGTTATACGGTCGAGTCGCTCGTAATTGACCGGGATTTCCAGAAGGCAGGGTTTGAGCAACTGCAGAGTGCCTTGACTCAGCTTGCACATGAGCGTGACGGTCAGAT
>Ga0105104_10003910_pt1 | contig 10457 bp, 9 predicted proteins | sample PPLLaktember2015_3_FD_87034 | JGI IMG/M metagenome (GOLD analysis project Ga0105104, IMG submission 87034) | Freshwater sediment microbial communities from Prairie Pothole Lake near Jamestown, North Dakota, USA - PPLs Lake P7 Core (6) Depth... | ecosystem: Environmental > Aquatic > Freshwater >... | reverse complement strand
TGGGGATATAAGGCGCACGCCTTTCTTAGAACGCTTGTGCTATAATCAGAGGAAACGGGTGGACGAAACAAGCGACAGAAGTTGAAAAGACTCAGCGCCTGTCCATTGCGGCTCTTTAAAAACTGAGTGTAGCTGGTTGGGAGGGGAAGTCCCTCCTGTAAAACATTCAACATCTTCAAGAGAGAACTCCTCGATTTGCTCTGGGGCGGCAGAGCATCGGTGCAAGACCGTAGAAGCCCCAGCCTTGAGGCGTGGGGAGCCGTCACCTCGGCAGCAAGTACCAGTCCAGAAATTGCTCCATGCGCTCGTAGACATCCTGAAGATTTTCGCGGCGCAGGAAGCCGTGGGGCTCGTTCCCATACGTTTTGTATTCGAAGACCTTGTCGTGCCGCTTCAAAGCTTCCACCCATTCTTCCGAAGCTTCGGGCGGGACAACCGTATCGAGCAAGCCATGCAGGATCAGCATTGGCTTTTGAAGGTTCTTGACTTCCGCGATGGGGGAGCCTTTTAAATAGAAGATGGTATTGGCGGCCGGATGACCCAAAAAGATCTCGGTGTAATGGCGCAGACGTTTCTCACACAGCGCCCAGGAGCTGATCAGGTTCGAGTCGCCATATTTTGAAACCCCACAGGCAAAAAGATATTCAGGGTCGCGCGCCAACGCGCAGACCGCCATGTAACCGCCGTAACTTCCCCCGGCAATGCCGATGCTTCCCGGGCGGACCTCGTTGAAGCTGCGCAGGAATTTTGCGCCATGTAGACAATCCTGTGTGTCACCGATCCCCCAGTCCTCATAATTGAGGCGTTCGAACTGCTTGCCATATCCTGTGGAGCCGCGATAGTTTGGCGCAAGGTAGGTATATCCTTTGGCGGTAAAGTATTGTGCCAGGTCATCCCAGAAAAATACATATTGATCCTTCGGCCCGCCGTGAGGATACAGGATCGCCGCGCCGTTCGATTTTTCGGGGCGATACAAAAACGCGGGGATTTCCAAGCCATCATAGCTTTTGTAACTGACAATCTCCGGCATGACCATTTTGTTTTTCTGCATTGCCGGAGGATTCGAAAACGTCAGTTGCGTCACTTGTTTGCCGGGTAGGTCCAGTTGGTAGAGATCTGGCGGCAGGAGCGGGCTCTCGTATTCGAACGTGAGGAACGACCCATCCTGCGCCCAGTTTGGATTCGAGTGGATACCCGCCCCGCTGCGCAAATCCACGACCGCGCCTGTTTCCGCCTCGACGAGGCTCAGGTCGAACGCGCCGTTGCGATTAAAGATGACCGCGAGTTGTTTGCCGTCTGGCGCCCACTCGAACTGGACCACATCGTGGCCTGTGTTGGTGAACTGGTGCAAGCCTTCGCCATTCGGTCTAATGAGATAGATCTCATCGCGTTCGGTCTCCTGGGCGATGAATGCGATCCATGCACCGTCCGGGGACCACTTCGGTGATAGCGTCCGCGTGGACGGTTTGCCGTACAGCGTGAACGATTTGCCGGTTTCGATTTCCAGCCGGACGACATCCAGTCTGTTCAAGTCATCAAAGCGGCGCAGGATGTAGACAATGGACTTCCCATCGGGTGAGGGCCGCGCATCCCAGTGATCGCCGATTGTGTCAGTTGTCAGCGCGCGGGGCCAGCAGCCATTGATGTCGGTGAGGAGCAGCTGATCTATGTCATTGCGCTCCACGGTGACGATCAGCCCATGCGAATCAGGCATGAAGCGCGGACTGCTCGCGGCTGTGGCAAAGTCTGTGATCTTTTTGGGCAAGCCTCCGTCGCGCGGCACACGATGGACATGCCCGTGAATGCCAAAGGCGAGCCACTGCCCGTCCGGAGACCACACGGGGATCTCATCATCCCAGTAGGCGGCGAGGGGCCGGTCGGTGCTGAGGCGGGTGGGCCAACCTCCATTTAACGGGAGCAGGTATACGTCTGAGAGAGATTCGCCGTCTTTGATATAGACGATGGTTTTTCGATCGGGGGAAAGCGCGTGGGAACGGATCCGTTCCAGCGAAGTCAACAGGGATAAATTCCAGCCCTCCGGTGGTTTTAGATCGGGTCGTTTGATGGATGGCCAACCATTGCGTTCATACTTTTCGGTGAGTTTGATCGGTTTATCCATTCATCTCCCTTATTTTGTTGTTACGGTGAGATGCGTTGCAGTTCCGCTCCGGCGGGCGTGGACTTGGGATTGAGTGTAAACGCCCGGTTCAAGTCTTCCACCGCCCCTGCCTGGTCGCCCAAGGCTGCTTTTGCCAGGCCGCGCCAGTAGTACGTTTCTTCCAGCACCGGTTTATCCACGGTGACCAGGGCCGTACTTGCCAGGTTGAGCACATCCTGATAGCGCCCCGTATGATAGTAGGCGGCGTAGGGACCATCCTGATACCACAATATACGCCAGGGACGTTCCTCGACAGGCAGGGCTGCATAAATGGCAAAGGCGTTGTCATATGCCTGGGCCGCCCCGGCATAATCCTGAAGGTACACCAGGTTGGTGCCGCGGTTATACCAGGCGAAGAACTGTTCGCGTCCTGTCAGGCTGGTCGCTTCCGTCAATGCCAGTTCGGCGGCAGCCTGAAAATTTGCCTGCGGGTCGCTGCTCGGGCCGAGGATCGATTGAACCTCAGCGAGGCGCTCGGGCGGGAAGATGACCACGTACGTGAAATTAAAGTGCCGCCAGAATTGCCCGATCGTTTCGTACGGAACTCCATAATCCTCAGGAGGACCTTCGTAGGAGTCGTACACCCTGAACTGGCCTGCGGCATCGTTATAGCCGCTGATGATCTGATAATGACCCATCCAGGCATCGTCATGTGGATCCAGGCCTTTTTCGATCAGCACCGGGAATCCGGCTGCCAGCAGGCGCTTGAGCGTCTCCAGGTTGCCGCCGACACGCCAGACTGCATCGAACTTGGTGTTCGTTTCCACAAAGTCAACGATCTCGAATGCATTGACGTTTTTATCGTCGGTCTCGAAGCTGGGCCGCAGGTAGGCGCGTGTCTGGATCTGATCTCCCGTCCAGCCCCAATACGACAGCACCATGGAAAGGCTCGCCGGTGCGCAGTTATTGAACTTTTGATACTCGTGACGGATGCCATCCAATGCCGCACTGGCAGGGATGGGTGTCGGCGTCAGGCTGGGCGTGAATGTGGGGAGCGGCGTTTCCGTGGAGCCCGGCCCAGGCGTTTGGGTCGGCGTGGACGCCAGGGCCGTCAAGGTTGCATCCACGATGACTTGCACCTGCTCCTGCGGCACAAAAACGGCTTCCTCAGGCGGGTTAAAGTAACGCTGGATCTTCACGCGCAGGTTGTCCACCCGCCAGGCCAGGCGCTCATGGACTGGCGGCAGGTTATATACAACACCCGCCAGCAGGCACAGGGCAAGGATCCCTGAAATGAAAATAACGATATATTGTCTACGCATTTGGGGGATTATAACAAAGTAAATTGCCTATTCCCTGCCTCGGATTTACAGTAGAATCTTTGCACAGCCCACATGGATATTACCAGCCTCCAAAACCCACGCGTCAAGCACATCGTCAAACTACGTGATGACAAACGTCAGCGCCGGGAGGATGGCTTGATGCTCGTCGAAGGATATGACGAGATCCAGCTTGCTCTTTCTGCCGGACATCAGCCGCAGACGATCCTTTCTGCGCCTGAGCTTGTCTCGCGTGAAATGAACGGAGTCGATGCTGAGAGCATTACCGTCAACCGCCCGGTCTTCGAGAAGATGTCATACCGGGATAATCCCGACGGCTGGCTGGCGATCTTCCCCATTCCGCGTACTTCGCTTGATGACTTGAAATTGAGCGAATCCCCTTTGGTGGTCGTTGCTGAATCCATCGAAAAACCCGGCAACCTCGGCGCGATCCTTCGCAGCGCTGACGCGGTGCGGGTGGATGCGCTCCTCGTTTGCGACCCGCGCGTGGACGTCTGGAATCCAAATGTTGTCCGCGCAAGTCGCGGGGCTGTGTTCAGCGTACCACTTATCGAAAGTGATAATAACTCCGCTTTAAAATTGCTAAAAGCGCGCAAAATACGGGTTTTGGCTGCCACACCATCGGCAGTGGCGCTATACTCCGATACGAACATGAATGAGCCCCTTGCCATCGCGGTTGGCACTGAAGATGAAGGTTTGACAGACTTCTGGATGTCGAACGCAGATGTGAAGATCAGGATCCCGATGATGGGCAAGGTCAACTCTTTGAATGTGTCCGTTTCCACTGCGCTGATTCTTTACGAAGCTGTGAGGCAGAGAAGTCACCATCCTCGTTAAAATAACATCCACTGAAAAAATAAATACACCGATCCTGTAATCTCTTTCCGGATGAAGAAGAAAGATCCATGAACATCAAAGTCAAATTTCTCGCACTCTTGATCTTGCTCGTTTCAACCCTCACTGGTTGTGCAAACGGACTGTCATTATTTGCGACTGCGACCCCTACTGTAGCGCCAACGCCCACCAATGATCCGCAGAGTTCGGCGAAAGTTGTCAAAGCGTTTTGGGATGCCCTGGGGACAGGCGACCTGGAGACAGCCATGACGTATGTGGATGATGACATTGTCTGTGCAGGTGCGTGTCATTTCAAGGGCAAAGTATTATTCCGCTCCTATCTGCAGGGGTATCTGGATGGGGGATATGTGACAAAGATTGGTGACCTGAAATCCATAGGCAGTATGGTTACCTTCTCCTGGGAAGTGTCCCGGAATGGGCTCTTTGTGCGGCGCGGGGAGGATGATGAAATTATGCAGGTGGAAAACGGGAAGATCGTTTACTGGGAAAATTACCATTCGTCCCATTAGTCGCCAACGCTCTCTTCCAATTTAAAGCATGTCAAAACAAGAAGGTATGCGCGGGTTTACGATCATCTGGCTGGGACAGATCGTTTCGCTATTAGGCAGCGCGATGACCTGGTTTGCATTTACGATCTGGGCATGGGAAAAGACGGGGAAAGCCTCTGCCCTGGCAACCATTAGTTTCTTTGCGTTTCTTCCGACCGTATTATTAACTCCTGTGGCAGGGGCACTCGTTGACCGCTGGGACCGCAAGTTGGTCATGCTGCTTAGTGACTTTGCGACTGCACTGGGAACATTGACGATCTTTTTGATTTACACCTTTGGCGATCTGCAGATCTGGCACATTTATATGATTGGAATTGTCGCGGGCTTCTTCACTGCCTTTCAGTATCCTGCCTATGCCGCTGCGGTGACGACCATGTTGTCGAAGGAGGATTACGCCCGCGCGGAAGGCATGCTTGGTTCTGCCCGCGCCCTTTCCGGGATCCTTGCCCCGATCTTTGCCGCCGCGCTGCTGGGGTGGATCGGCTTAAACGGGATCATGTTGATCGATCTGGTGACGTTCCTTTTCGCGTTCGGTACCCTGATCCCGATCCACATCCCACAGCCGAAACAGACTTCGGTCGGTCTGCAAAGTAAAGGCACCCTGTTGCAGGAGATCCTCTTTGGATTTCGCTATATCAGGGAAAGGCAGAGCCTGCTTTCGCTGACGAATGTATTCATGCTGGCTGGTATCTTTCTGGCGATCGGCGCGACCCTCATGGCTCCGCTAGTGCTAAGTCTGACGCAGAACAGCGAATCGGCATTGGCGGCGGTCCAATCCACGGGAGCCGTTGGCGGCATTGTAGGGAGTGTCATTCTCAGTCTATGGGGTGGGACCAGGCGCCGCATCCATAATGTCCTGATTGGCGGAGCGGGAGCCTGTCTGCTGGGGATTTTCTGGCTGGGGGTGAGCAGTACTATTTTGTTTTGGGCGATCGGCAGCTTTTTCTTTGCCTTCTTCGAACCTTTTGTGGAAGGCGGCAACCTTGCCATCTGGCAATCGAAGGTGGAAGCCGACGTGCAGGGTCGCGTCCTTTCGGCGCGGCAGTTGCTGGTGCAAATCCCATATTTGCTTGGCATTCTTCTGGCAGGTTATCTGGCAGAAGCAGTCACGGTCTCAACCGTACTGATCCTTACAGGTATCGCAGGCGCGCTGGTCTTCCTGCTCGGTTACTCTTCTGCCCGCGTGCGCGATGCGGAAACCCTTTTGCCTGACCCTCTGGAGTCACTATGACCTGGATACTCATCATTGTTGTGCTGGTGATCATCGGTTTTCTTCTCGATCGCGAGATCTATTTTTATGAAGGTGTACATTTTGGTCCTCGGGTGCAAGCCAGGTTGTACGATTGCTGGGCGAGGAAATATGATGAAGGCAAACAGGCCAGCCAGCTGCGCGACGACGAGATGCTTGCCGGACCTCTGCTGGATGCATTGAAGGCAGGCGCCGTGCCTGAGCCGTTCATTCTGGATTTCGCTACGGGCACTGGCCGCCTGTCTTACGCATTGTTGAATCGGCCGGATGTTATAGGACATATCATTGCACTTGATCTTTCTCAGGGAATGCTGGAGCAAGCCGCCTCAAAATTAAGCGGTGTTGCGACCGCGCTCGGCGCAGGGGTCGAGCTGCTTCGGCATCCAGCCCTGCCGCTTCCATTTCCCGATGCGACGTTTGACGTGGTCTGCGCCCTTGAAGTGCTGGAACTCTTCCCGGGTATGGACGAGCCACTGGCCGAGCTCACGCGTCTCTTGCGCCCGGGCGGGATCCTGCTCACTTCACGCGGCACGGAAGAATCAGGGCGCAAGGCAAGGGTAAAAAGCGCCGCCGAATTCACCGCCTTGCTGGAAAGAAATGGACTGGTGAAGATCCAAATTACAAAATGGTGGAAATTGTTCGATCGAGTCATCGCCGTAAAAAATGGATCCGCTCCTGCGGTGGGGGCGCGCAAACTGTCAGATGTGCTGGACTGCCGCAGGTGTGGTCAAACGTGCTGGCAGAAAGATACGGAGGCGTGGAAATGTCAGAATTGTGGGAAGGAATTGTCAATCACAAAAGAGGGGATTGTATTGAATTAATCCTGGAAATTGTGCGGCGAGGATTGCTTCTCTGTAAGGTTAAGTCTGTAACTTTTTCACGAATTCCCGTCATGTAAGCATGGAACAGTTCATTCAGGAAAACCGTCTAACTGAATGAGGAGTAAAAATGAGCCTATTACTGAAATGGATCACCGCCCTTCTTCTTGCAGGATTTGTGTGGCTGGTTGCAATCTATACGGATGAATATCTCAGGCCGTACAAAAGGCGCTGAAAAGACATAATCACGAACAACAACCTAGTCCTATTTGTATAAAACAAACAGGGATGGACAAACTTGTCCATCCCTGCCGATTTAATTCCCCTTCCACTCATAATCATATACAGTTGTCAGGTGCTGAAAGCCGTGTTTGACCACAATGGGCTTGCTCATGACGCCCGTCTCGACAACGGCATAGCGGTAGCCGCGTTCACGGATCTCTTTCAGCCGGGTCGACAGCAGGCTGGTGTACAGCCCCTGCTTGCGGTATTCGGCGATCGTGGAGCCGGCAAATAGTGTGGCAAAGTGACCGCGCGGAAAGTACGTCCAGGCGATGGAGGCGGGTTGGTCCTTCACGTAGGCGGCATAAACACTCAGGTAGCCGGGGACTTTGAGGTGCCCGCCCAGCCGTTCATTGACCCAGGTGTTGTGACCGCCCCAGACCTTATCCAGGACATGGATAATATCCTGGAGCCCATCCAGACTGTCGATGCGGCGAATATCCGCCTGCACCGGCTGGAACAGCGCATCAGGTGCATTCCTTACATCGAGCACCATCACATCCGCCGGGTCATCGTCGCCTACAAATCCGTGCCCCAGAAGTTCATCTTTCAATGTTGGCAGCAGATCATGCTCATAGACTTTCCATGTAAATGGCTGCTGCAGCGGTGTAAAGTAGTCCACTTCGCGATGAATGACTTCATGCAGCTTGGACTCATTCGCAAACGTGAACGCGACTACATTCATGCCAGGAGCCTTGCGGATGATTCTGACTACATCGTTTGTGATCTCCTTGCGTGCTTCGGGATACATGATCCGCAGCCGCAATTCCTTGTCGTACTGTACCAGTAAGCTCTTGTTCATGATATTCACCTTTCCGGGCCCCTTCCCCAGCCCTCCCCAAATACGATTTTGAAATTCGTTTGCATACCCAAATTCCTATATCGTATTTGGGGACCGCGTAGCGGCCCGCAGGGCGGGTGGGGCCTAATCTGCAGCCAGCGCTTCAGGTGCTGTTTCTTTTTCCTGAATGCCAACTGCCTCTGCTAATCCATACTGCGTTTCCAATTCGTGGCGGAACTGCTGCGTATACAGCCGGTAGTAATGTCCGCCAAGCCGGAGCAATTCGGCGTGGGTGCCTTGTTCGGCGATCCTGCCATTCTCGATGACGAGGATGCGATTCGCACGCCGGATTGTGGACAAACGATGTGCAATGACGAATGATGTGCGTCCTTTCATAAGTGCCTCCATTCCGCGCTGGATGAGCGCTTCGGTCAATGTGTCCACGCTGGAGGTGGCTTCGTCCATGATGAACAGTTCGGGTCGAGCCAGCACAGCGCGTGCCAGGCTGATCAACTGTTTCTGTCCAACCGACAGGAGATTGCCGCCTTCGCCCACGTTCTGGTCGTAGCCCTTTTCAAGCGTCACGATGAAGTCGTGTGCGCCGGCGATCTTGGCGGCTTCGATAATCTCCTCGTTGCTGGCATCCAGGCGTCCATAACGGATGTTATCCTGCACACTGCCCGAGAAGAGATGCGGCGTTTGCAGCACGATCCCGATCCGGCTGTGGATGGAGGCGAGGGTGTAGTCCATATAATCGCGTCCGTTGATGCGGATCATTCCCTGACACGGTTCATAGAACCGGCAAAGGAGATTCACGATCGTCGACTTGCCTCCGCCTGTCGGTCCGACCAGTGCGATCGTTTCTCCGGGGTTAACCTTCAGCGAGAAGTCTGTCAGGACGGGCTTGCGGTCTTCATAATAGAAGTCCACATGATCGAAGTCGATCTCGCCCATCAGCGTTTTGGCGGGAACAGCCTCAGGCCGGTCGTGGACCTCGGGTGGGGTATCCACCAATTTAAAGATCCTCTCCGCCGAGGCGATGGAATGCTGCATCTCTGCATACACGCGTGCAAAATCCTGGATGGGCCACATCATGAATGTGAGATACGAGACAAATGCCTGGATGCCACCGATGGTCATGAGACCAATCGTGATCTGCGTACCACCATAGCCAATGATGAGACCGAGCGCCACCGAGGCAATGATCTGCACGGTGGGCAGGAAGAGCGCCGAGAGCCAGGCGGCACGATAAGAGGCTTTGTACATCCTCGTGGTCAGCTGCTGGAACTCTTTGGTATTCTCATCTTCACGCCGCAGCGCCTTGACCACACGCACACCCTGGATGTTCTCGTTGTAGGCGCCTGTGATCTTCGAGTTGGTACGGCGTGAAACGCGGTACTCGACCAGGATCTTCTTGCGGAACTGAACCGCGACCACCAGCATCACAGGGATAATGGTATAGACGATCAACGCCAGCTTCCAGTTGATAATGGCCATAAAGATAAAGGATGTGGTGATATTCATAATGGCCCAGGTGGTGTCGATCACACCCCAGGTCAGCAGGTCGGAGACCCGGCCTGTATCGGAGGTGACACGTGCAATCAGGCGTCCTACCGCGTTCTGTGCATAGTAGGCAAGCGAGAGTTCCTGCAGGTGGTTGAAAAGCATTTTCCGCAGGTCGTATTGGACGCGTTCGCCCAGCACGCCAGCCAGGTAGATGAACGTGAACACGAAACCGGCTTGTAACAGCTGGAAGACGCCGTAGGTCAATGCAATGCGCATCAGGGCCGGCTTATCCTTCAGGGTGATGCCCACATCCACGATCTGTTTGTTGAGATACGTGAAATAGGCATCCAGCACGGACGTCAACATGATGGTGAAGATAAAGCCTGCGACCCATTTCCAGTGCGGCTTGAGCAAAGTCAATATGCGCTTGAATACCGGCGCAGTTAATTGACTGGTGTATTCTTCTTCTTCGAGTTCAATCAGTTCTGCGGACATTTTCCATTCTCCGTTGTAAACGATGGTCGAGCAGTGGCACTCGCCATTTGAGGCTCGGCGCCACGTACCGGAACGAAGCATCATTTTGTTTCGGTACACCCTTACGAACGCTCAGGTTACTCGACCAGCTGAGCGTTTCTAATTGACGCTCGAAATTTCCATTTCGAGCTCTTCATCGATGCGCGTCTGGATATCGTAAATCCGGCGGTACATGCCATCCATTTGAGAGACCAGTTCTTCGTGCGTTCCCATCTGAATGACTTCACCTTTATCCAGCACCAGGATCAGATCAGCGATCATGACGGACTGGATGCGATGGGCAATGATGAATGTGGTGCGGTTCTCCATCAGCTCGTTCAATGCGCCCCGGATCTCGGCTTCCGTCTCGGTGTCCACCGAGGAGGTGGAGTCGTCCAGGATCAGGATGCGCGGGTTCTGAGCAGGGTCCGGGCGATGGTCACACGTTGCTTCTGACCGCCGGAAAG
>Ga0105104_10003909_pt1 | contig 10458 bp, 8 predicted proteins | sample PPLLaktember2015_3_FD_87034 | JGI IMG/M metagenome (GOLD analysis project Ga0105104, IMG submission 87034) | Freshwater sediment microbial communities from Prairie Pothole Lake near Jamestown, North Dakota, USA - PPLs Lake P7 Core (6) Depth... | ecosystem: Environmental > Aquatic > Freshwater >... | reverse complement strand
CCGCGCTCGAGCTGCAGCCGGACGACATCGGCGCGCTCCTCCTGCTCGAGCACACCCGTGCTCCGGATCGGGCGCGGCGCGCGGACGTGCGGCAGCGCCTCGCCGCCCGGGTGGCGGACCCGGCGCTCGCCGCGGCGCTCCGGCTCTCGGCCGAGCTGGAGCAGGGACGTCCCCGGCTGGACGAGCGCCTGGAGCATCTCCGCCGCGCCTTCTCGGTCGACCCCGAGGACCCTCGCACCGCCTTCCAGCTCGAGCGCGGGCTGCGGCAAGCCTCCGACGTCCAGGGACTCCGCGCGTTCTACGAGCGGCGGCTGGCAGTCACCGAGGCCCCGTCCGCAAGGCTCGAGCTGCACCTCCGCCTGGGGCAGCTCGGCGAGGCCGCGCTGGAGACGCTCCCGCTCGCCCTCGCCGCGTACCAGGCCGCGCTCGCCCTCGAGCCCGCCGAGCTGGTGGCGCTCCAGGGCGTGCGCCGCGTCCGACTCCGCATGGGCGAGACCGAGGCCGCCGCGCTCGCCTGGGAGGCCGAGGCCGCGGCCACCCGCAGCCGGGAGGGCGCGATGCAGCCCTGGCTCGAGGCAGGCCGGCTGTGGATGAACGAGCTGCAGAAGCCCGAGCGCGCCATCGACGCCTTCGAACGGGTGCTCGATCTGGATCCCCTCGAGGTCGAGGCATCCGAGGCCGTGGAGTCGCTCCTCGCGCGCAAGGGCGGCGCCGCCGAGCTGGCCTCGCTCAACGAGCGGCGCGGCCAGACCCGGCTCGCCTCCGGCGATCGCCCGGGTGCCGCGAACGAATTCTTCAAGGCCGCCCAGGGCTGGCTGGATGGCGTCGGCGACCAGGGTCGGGCACTGACTGCCCTTGGCCGGGCGCTGGAGGCCGAGCCGGAGCACGCCGACGCGCTCGAGCTGCGCGCCGAGCTGGCCGGTGAGCAGGGCCGCTGGTCCGATGCCGCCGAGGCGCTCGAGTCCCGGCTGCGGATCGGCGGCGACGCCGAGACGCTCGCCGCGCTCCAGCTCCGGCTCGGCATCCTCTACCAGGACCACCTCGACCAGCCGGCGCGCGCGGTGGCGGCGTTCAACGCCGCGCTGGCCTCGGTGCGCTCGGCCGAGCCGCTCGATCGGCTGGCGACGCTGCATCACGCGTCCCGGAACTGGACCGGCGTCGTGGACTGTCTCCAGCAGCTCCGGGCCATGGAGACCAGGCCCGTGGACCGGGCCCGTGCGTCGCTGCGCCTCGCCGAGGCGCTCAGCGACGGGTTCGACGACGCCGAGCGCTCGGTCGCCGAGGCGCGGGAGGCGCTCCCGCTCCTTCGCGAGGAGCCCGACGTGCTGGACCGGATCGTCCTTCTCTTCGAGCGGCGAGGGCGCATGTCGCTGCTGCTCCAGCAGCTCGACGAGGTCGCCGGGCCGTCCTGCCCTCCCGCCGCCGCGGCCCGCATCCGCGTGCGGCTGGCGGAGCTGTACATCCGGCTGCTGGGGGACCTGTCCCGGGCGGTGGCCGCCTGCCGCACCGCCGTGGAGCTGGACCCCGGAAGCGTCGAGGCACGCGCCGCCCTGGCGGACATGCTGAGCAAGGACCCGGGCTCGGCCGACCTCGCCGTCGACGCCCACCGGGAGGTCCTCGCGCTCGATCCGGTGCGGGTGCCGAGCCTGGAGAGCGTCTACGAGATCTGGGACTCGCAGCGGATGCTCGACCGGAGCTTCTGCTGCGCGGCCGCGAGCGCCTTCCTGAGCGCCGGGCCAGCGCGCGCCACCCATCTCCACATGGACTGGCGAGGGCGGCTTCCCACCGAGCCGCACGCCCGGATCGATCGCGAGTCGCTCGCCCTCCTCCTCCACCCCGACGCCCGGAACCCGCTCACCGACGTGCTCCGCGCCGTGGGTGACCAGGTCTCGAAGCTCTACCCTCCGGACTTCGAGGCGCTGGGCGTCGACCCGCGCGCCGACCGCCTCCGCTCCGACCACCCGGTCGTTCGCGCGATCCGCCTCGTGGCCGAGGGGTTCGGGGTGGACCACTTCGAGGTGTACCAGGCCCAGCGAGGCCTCATGGTGGCCGAGACCGGCGACCCGCCGAGCATCTGTGTCGGGCAGGACGTGGTCCGGCGGTTCAACTCCCGGGAGCAGAAGTTCCTCATCGGCAGGGCGGTGTTCGCCCTCCTCGAGCGCACCGCCCTCGCCGGGAAGCTGCCCGAGCCGGAGCTCGCCGACCTGCTGGGGGACTGCATCCGGGTGGTGGTCCCCGACTTCGACCGGCTCGGGCGGCCGAACGAGGAGCGCGTCCGGTCTCTGCGGAAGACGTTCTCGCGAAAGACGCTCCGTGCGCTCGACGGTCCCACCTGGGAGGTGGCCCACGGCCGGGTGCCGGACCTCGGGAAGACCCTGCAGGGGCTCTTCGCCTCCGGGAACCGGGCCGGGCTGCTGGTGTGCGGGGATCCGGCGGTGGCGCTCACGATGGTGCTGCGGGAGGATCCGGCGTTCGCGTCCTCCAAGGGGCCCGAGTCTCCGGAGAGCGTCGCCCGCGCGGTGCGGGAGCGCGCGGACCTGCGGGCGCTGCTCAGCTTCTCCCTGTCCGAGGAACTGTTCACGCTCCGGGATCGGGTCGGGCCGACGCTGCCGGAACGGGCGGTCTGAGTCGGCAATGAGGGGGCCCACTACTCGACTCGGAGCACCGCGCCCTCGGGCAGCTCGCTCCGCAGCCGCGCCACCACCAGCTCGACCCGCTCGGGCTCGGCCGCCTCGACCGTCACTCGCACCCGGTGGTCCGCCCCCGAGGACACCGCCGGATAGCTGCCGATCCCCACATCCGGCATTCCCAGGGCCACCCGGTCCAGCGCCGCCGCGATCTCCGCCTCACCCTGCGACAGGTACAGCGACCGGACGTGCACCGCGCCCTTCGGCAACGACAACAGCACCGTCTCCAGCTGCAGCTTGAACAGCGACGGTACCCCCGGCAGCAGGAACATCTCCTCGACCGAAAGCACCGGGTACACGGTCCCCTCCGGCGCCAGGAGCTCCGTGCCCTCGGGCGCCTCCGCCAGACGCAGCGCCTCCGCCGGCATCGAGCCCGAGTGCGCGCGCGACAGCAGCTCGACGATGCGCGGCAGACGGACCACCTCCCGCCCCAGCGCCAGCGCCACCGCCCGTACCGTCACGTCGTCGTGGGTGGGCCCGATGCCGCCGCTGGTGATCACCCACCGGCCCACCGCGCGCGCGTTCACCACCGCCCCCACGATGGCCTCGATCACGTCCGGCACCACGAAGAGCGCCCGAAGCGGCAGACCGTGCTCGCGGAGGCGCCGGACCAGATGCGGCCCGTTCACGTCCTCCACCTTTGCCGAGAGGACCTCGTTCCCGATGATGATCGCCGCGGCGCCCGTCCGTGCCATCCCGCGAGGCACTCTACTTCCGCCCCCGCCGCTGAAGCACCGTCCGGACCGTGGCCAGGATCTCCTTCGCCACCTCGTCCGCCGTCGCGCGTCCGTCCACCCTCACCACCCGCTGCGACCGAGCATGCTTGCGCACCACCCGCCCGTACGCGCGGGCCACCGCCCGCTGCACCTCGTCCGCGTCGAAGAGCTCCTCGCTTCCGCCCCGGCCGTGCCGCCGCCGGGCCGCCGTCCGGGCGTCCACGTCCAGATAGAGGGTCAGGTCCGCCGGGCGGGCCGCCGCGTTCAGCGCCTCCACCCACGCCAGCGGCATCCGCATCCCCTGGTAGGCCATCGACGAGAGCACGTAGCGGTCCGAGATCACCACCTTCCCCTCCGCCAGCGCCGGCTCCACCACCGACGCCAGGTGGTCCAGGCGGTCCGCCGCGAACAGCAGCGCCAGCACCCGGTCCGACAGGCCCACCAGCCGCCGCTTCAGCGCCTGGCGCAGCACCACCCCGATGGGCCCGTCCGACGGCTCGCGCGTGCTCACCACCGCGTGCCCGGCCTCCCGCAGCGACGCCGCCAGCCGGGACGCCTGGGTGGTCGTCCCCGAGCCGTCGATTCCCTCCAGGACGATGAACCGCCCCGACCCCGTGCTCATCGCGGCAACAGCGCCGCCGGATCGTCCAGGTGGAGCGCCCGGTGCACCGCCTGCAGCGAGGCGAACAGCTCCAGCTCCCTCCGGTGATGCGCGATGCCCCTCCGGTACTGGATCCAGGCGAACACCACCAGCCCGACCGCGAGCACCGCCGCCAGCACGCCGAGCACCGGAAAGCGGACCGAGTCCCAGAAGAGCTTCGCCGCAGCGGCGGTGAAGACGACGCAGGCCACCAGCGCCAGTCCCGCGCGCGCGAAGTGGGTCGTGCTCTGGCGCACCGCCAGCTGGGCCTGGAGCTCGGGCAGTCGCGCGCGGGCCACCTCGGGCGTGATCTCGGTCGAAGGTTGGGTCTGCAAGCGGGGCGGACCCTACGGCAGCCGGCCCGCGGCTGGCTAGTGCTCGCGGCGAGCGCTCAACCGTCGGTCACCAGCAGCCCACCGCAGCCACCACAGCGCTCCATCGACGCTGGACTCCGTTCACCGCAGCGCTTGCAGACCCGGCGCTCGGTCTCCCCCGGCGCCGCCGCCACCGCCGCCGCTGCCGGACGCGCCCAGGGCAGCCGCATGCCGCACCGGTCACAGAACAGCCCCGACGTCTGCACGTTCCGACAGTACCGGCAGGTCGCCACCGAGGGCGCAACGGACGGCGGTCCGTCCGGCGCGATCCGCCCGCGGTCGAGGTCCTGGAGCCCGCCGGCGCGGACGTCCTGCGCGCCCCCCACGTGGGTCACCTCCCAGCCGAGCAGCGGCTCACCGGGAATCTCGGGGACCGGGCCCGTGGCGGTCGGCTCCAGTCCCGGCGCAACCTCGATCGGCAGGCCGAGGATCTCGGTGGGCAACTGCGTGGGCTCGAGGCCTTCGATCGGCCCGGTCAGGTTGGCGGCCCCGGGGGACTGCCCCACCTGCTTGCCGCAGACCTCGCACTGCCAGCCGGTGACCGGTGCCTCGCAGACGGGACAGGGACGCACGCGCTCTCGAGGCCTCAGGTCGGAAGGGGCGCGGGCGTCATCGGGACGAAGCGCACCGAGATCAGCCGTTCACTCTGCAGCGTTCCGTCGTCCGATTTCCGGAGGCGCACCAGCTCCTGTCCCTCGTGCTGTCCGCCGATCGGCCCCACCAGCCGGCCGCCGGGCGCGAGCTGCTCCACCAGCGTCACCGGGATCCGTTCCGGGGCCGCGGTCAGCACGATGGCATCGAAGGGGGCCGCCTCGGGCCATCCGGCGAACCCGTCGCCGACGCGCAGGTGCAGCCGGGGGCCGGCGAACGCCTGGAGGTGCTCGGCCGCCGTCCGGGCCAGCCCCTCGCGCACCTCGACGCTGTAGACGTCCGCTCCGAGCAGGTGCAGCACCGCCGCCTGGTAGCCGGAGCCGGTGCCGATCTCGAGGATCCGGTCCCCGGGCCGGACCTCCAGCGCCTCGCTCATCAGAGCCACCACGTAGGGCTGGCTGATGGTCTGCGCCTCGCCGATGGGCAGCGCCTCGTCCTGGGAGGCGATGTCCTGCAGCCGCTCGGGCACGAAATCCGAGCGGGAGAGCAGCGTCATCGCGGCGAGCACCCGCTCGTCACGGATGCCGCTGCGGCGCAAGCTCAGGATGAGGCGGGGGTCCTCCATGCCAGCGGCAACGTAAAACTTCGCCGCCGGCCTGGCTACCCCACCCTCGCCAGGGAGAGCTTCCCCTCCCACCGCTCCTCCAGCGCCCGGAGCAGACCTCGGTGCTGCGGCCCGGCCAGCCGGGGGTCGGCCGCAGCGATGGCCTTCGCCTCCTCGGCCGCCACCGCCGAGAGCGCCTGGTCCCGCGCCAGGTTGGCCACGCTCAGCTCGGGGAGCCCGCTCTGGCGCGTTCCCAGGAATTCCCCCGGTCCACGCAATTCCAGATCCTTCTCGGCGATGACGAACCCGTCGGTGCTCTGCTCCAGCACCTCCAGCCGCTCGCGGGCGTCCGGCCCCCCGGCGAACGACGGCAACAGGTAGCAGAAGGAGGCCGCCGCGCCCCGGCCCACCCGGCCCCGGAGCTGGTGAAGCTGGGAGAGGCCGAACCGCTCGGCGTTCTGGATCACCATCACCGAGGCGTTCGCCACGTCCACGCCCACCTCCACCACGGTGGTGCAGACCAGCACGTCCACCCGGCCCGCGCGGAAGGCCTCCATCACCGCGTCCTTCTCCTCCTGCTTCAGCCGCCCGTGGAGGAGCTCCACCCGCCGGTGCGGCCAGCGCGCCTGGAGCTCCTCCGCCCCGCGCGTCGCGTCGGCCAGGTCGACCTTCTCCGAGGCCTCCACCAGCGGATACAGCACGTAGGCCTGCCGGCCCTTTCGCAGCTCGAGCTCCACCGCCTCCCACACCTCGGGGTGCCGCGGGGGCGTCGCCACCCGGGTGGTGATCGGCGTCCGCCCGGGCGGGAGCTCGTCCAGCACCGAGAGGTCGAGGTCACCGTAGAGCGTCATCGCGAGCGTCCGCGGGATGGGCGTCGCGGTCATCACCAGGACATCGGGACGGCGCCCTTTCTGCCCCAGGGCCTGCCGCTGCAGCACCCCGAACCGGTGCTGCTCGTCGATGAGCACCAGGCCGAGCCGCTCGAAGGCGGTGCCCTCCTGGATCAGCGCCTGGGTTCCCACCGCGATGCGGGCCCGCCCCGACTCCACCGCCTCGCGCGTACGGCGCTTCTCGCTTCCCGACCCGGTTCCGGTGACGAGGGCCACCTCCACGTCGGTCTTTCCGAACACCCGGGCGAAGGTGGCGTGGTGCTGCGCCGCGAGGATCTCCGTCGGCGCCATCAGCGCCACCTGCCAGCCGTCCTCCACCGCCAGCGCTGCCGCCACCGCCGCGACGGCCGTCTTCCCCGACCCCACGTCGCCCTGGAGCAGCCGGTGCATCGGCTCGGGCCGGGCCATGTCGCGGCCGATCTCCGCCACTGCCCGGGCCTGCGCGCGGGTGAGCGTGAAGGGGAGTAGCCCGCGGGCGCGCGCCAGCCGCTCCCCGTCCACCCGGAAGGCGATGCCCGGCTCGTGCTTCACTCCCTGACGCCGGAGCGCCAGGCCCAGGTGCAGGAGGAACAGCTCGTCGAAGGCGAGTCGGCGGTGCGCCGGGCTCCGGTGCTGGTCCAGCGCTCCCAGATCGTCGTCCGGCGCCGGCTGGTGGATGCGGGCCAGCGCCTGCGCCAGCGGGGGGAGCCCGAGCCGCTCGCGGAGCTCCGGAGGAAGCGGATCCTCGACCGCGGCCAGGTGCGCCGCGGCCACGCGCGCCACCAGCTCCCGCACCTGCCGCTGCTCGTGCCGCTCGAAGCCTGGGTAGACCGGGACGATGCGGCCGGTGTGCAGCGACGGCCCTCTCCCCTCGTCCGCGGGCTCGATCTCCGGGTGGACCATCTCCCGGCCGCCCGCGGTCGCCCGCAGCTCGCCGGACACGATGAGCCGCTTGCCCACGGGGACCCGCGACTTCATCCACGGCCCGCTCTGGAACCAGGTCAGGGCGATGCTGCCGGTCTCGTCCGCCAGCACCGCCTGGAACCCGCGCTTGCCGGGGCGGATCATGAGATCTCGGGCCATCCGCACCGTCCCGACCGCCACCCCCCGCTCGCCCGGCCGGAGCTCCCGGATCGTCGAGAGCCGGCGCCGGTCCTCGTACGTGCGCGGCAGCAGGAACAGGAGGTCTCCCACCCGCTCGAGCCCCTTCCGGTTCAGGCCCTCGACCAGTCGAGGAGGGACCCGGATCCCGCTTCCGCCGATGGGCTGGGCCAGAGGTCCCTCGCGCGGCGCCGCGGAGATGGGACGGGCCAGCTCCTCCTCCGGGTCGGGCTCCTCGGCCTTGCGCCCCACGCGGCGTCGGCGCTCCTTCCCGCGCGGCTCTTCGAGAAGGCTCCCCTGCGCCCGCGCTCCGCGGCGTCGAGCCGGAGGGCGAGTTCCTCCCGTGGATGGACCGCTCTCCGAGGACCCGGCGCTCGCGGCGGCGCGAGCCGCGGTGGTCGAGCGCGACGGGGCCGCCGGCGATCCGGAGGGACCAGCGCCCGGTGCGGGGAGCGGCTCGCCCCGTCTCGTCCCCTGCGGGCGGGGAACGCCCGGCGGCGCGACGGCACCGCGCGGCGCTCCGGCGGCCGTGCCGTGACCCGGCTCCCCCGAGGGGTCCGGCCCCGGCGGACGAGGCTGCTGCCCGGACGCCGGAGACGGCGGACGCTCCCGGCCTCGCGCCGCCTCCGCGCCGGAAGCCGCGGCGTCCGGGTCCGCACCCGCGCCCGCTGCTCCCCGGCCGGACGTCAGTCCATTCCGTCGCGCAGCCGTCACAGCGCCTCGGCCGGGAGCTCCGATCCGTGCTTCCGGCGCCGCGGCCGCGGCCCGGCCTGCGGTCGGGCCACGCTGTCCCGCGCCACCCGTGCTCGCCGGCGCCGTTCCGGAGACCCCGCCCGCGGAGGCACCGGCATCCCGGACCCGGGAAGCGAGCGCGCGGAGCGCGTCCTGCGGCGACTCCGGTCCCCCGCGCTCCAGCGCCCGCGCCACCCGCTCCAGCAGCTGCACATCGGCGCCGGACCGGGCCGCCCGCGCGCCCTCCAACGCCGTCCGGACGAGCCCCTCCAGGCCCTTCACCGTCGACAGGCGCGCAAAGTCGCTCTGCGCAAGGAAGCGCAACGGAGCGAAAAGCGGCTGGAGATAGGACGGGGAGGGCATCGCCTGAGAAGGGGGCGACAGCCTACTCCGCGGGTCCCCCGGGCTACGCCTCGTCCAGCTCCACGAAGAGAACCTCGACCACCTCGTACTCCCGGGCGCCGCCGGGGCTCTGCACGGTCACCAGGTCGCCCACCGCCTTGCCGATCAGCCCCCGGGCCAGCGGGGAGATCACGGAGATGAGCCGGCGCTTGATGTCCGCCTCGAGCTCACCGACCAGCGTGTAGGTGACCTCCTTGTCGCTCTCCGCGTCGACCAGCTTCACCGTCGCCCCGAAGACCACCTTGTCCCCGGACAGCTTCGAGACGTCGATCACCTCGGCGCGGGCGATCCAGTCGTTGAGGCTGAGGATGCGGCCCTCGACGTGCGACTGCTTCTCCTTCGCCGCGTGATACTCGGCGTTCTCGCGCAGGTCACCGTGCGCACGGGCGACCTCGATCTCCTTGGAGATCTTCCCCCGCTCGACGGTCTGGAGCTGTTTCAGCTCTTCCTTGAGGCGCCGGAGACCGGACGCGGTGATCGGGATACGGCTGCTCATACAGGGGGGCGGACCCTAACCAGCGGCGCTCAGCGCTTCAAGCCGTTGAGCGCGTCCTGGAGCGCCGTCACCGGGATGCGTCCGCGCGCCAGCCGCTCGATCGCCCCCACCGCCATCCGGGCCGCCTGCACCGTCGTGTAGTAGGGGACGGAGTGCATCAGCGACTCGCGGCGGATGCTGAAGCTGTCCGCGATCTCCTTCTTCCCGAAAGTGGTGTTGATCACCAGGTCCACGTCCCCGTCCACGATCTTGTCCACCACGTGCGGACGACCCTCGGTGACCTTCAGGACGTGCTCGGTCTCGATGCCCTTGTTCTTGAGGTACTGGTGCGTGCCGCCGGTGGCCACGATGCGGAAGCCCAGCGCCTTGAGCCGCTTGGCGAGATCCACCATCGCCGGCTTGTCCTCGTCCTTCACCGAGATGAACACCGTGCCCGAGCTGGGCAGGGCCGACCCGGCCGCAAGCTCGCTCTTGGCGAAGGCCGAGTAGTAGTCGTCGGCGATGCCCATCACCTCGCCGGTGGACTTCATCTCCGGGCCGAGGATGACGTCCACTCCGGGGAAGCGGGCGAAGGGGAAGACCGACTCCTTCACCGCCACGTGCTTCATCTCGATCTCCCGCGGCGCCTTCAGCTCGTGGAGCGTCTTCCCCACCATGCACAGCGCGGCGATCTTCGCCAGCTCCACCCCGGTGGCCTTTGAGATGAACGGCACGGTGCGCGACGCCCGCGGGTTCACCTCCAGGACGTAGATGGTCTTCCCCTGGATGGCGAACTGCACGTTCATCAGGCCCACCACGTTCAGCTCGCGGGCGAGCGCGGTGGCCTGGTCCTTCATCCGCTCCACCAGGTCCGGTGAAAGCGAGTGCGGTGGCAGCGTGGCCGAGGCGTCGCCGGAGTGGATTCCGGCCTCCTCCACGTGCTCGAGGAGCCCGCCCACCAGCACCTCTCCCGTCCGATCCGCCACGAGATCCAGATCCACCTCGATGGCGTCCTTCAGGAAGCGGTCGATGAGCACCGGGTGCTCGGGCGAGGCCTTCACCGCCTCACGCATGTACCGCTCCAGGCTCTCGCCGTCGTACACCACTTCCATCGCCCGCCCGCCCAGCACGTACGAGGGCCGCACCATCACCGGGTAGCCGATCCGCCGAGCCAGCTCCTGCACCTCCTCCAGGCTCGTACCCGCGCCGTTCTCGGGTTGCTGAATGCCCAGGCGGGCCCGCAGCAGGCCGAAGCGGTCGCGGCCCT
>Ga0105104_10003907_pt1 | contig 10461 bp, 6 predicted proteins | sample PPLLaktember2015_3_FD_87034 | JGI IMG/M metagenome (GOLD analysis project Ga0105104, IMG submission 87034) | Freshwater sediment microbial communities from Prairie Pothole Lake near Jamestown, North Dakota, USA - PPLs Lake P7 Core (6) Depth... | ecosystem: Environmental > Aquatic > Freshwater >... | reverse complement strand
GATGGTCAGATCGACCTTGGTGACCAGGCGGCCGAACGAGAAGGCGCTGGTCACGATCTTGTTGTCGATCACACAGTTGTAGGGCTGGTGCGTATGACCGCTGATCACGACATCCACCTCATCGTCGAAGTTGTTGACGATGTCCACGATCGGTCCGGAGATGCCGACACAGCTGTTATGCGGCGAGGTAATGGGGTTCTGTACGCCGCCCTCATGGATCAGGACCACGATCGTCTCAATTCCCTGGCTCTTGAGCTTCGGCACAAGAGCATTAACGGTCTCCGCCTCGTCCAGGAAGTTCAGCTCGGAAATGCCGGAGGGAGTCACGATGGAGGGCGTGCCTTCGAGGGTCATGCCAATGAAGGCGACCTTCACACCGTCGAAGCTGCGCGTTTTATAGGCGGGGAAAATAGGCTTGTCGTTCTTCTTCCACGTCACGTTTGCGGCCAGGAAACGGAAATCCGCGCCTTCGAACCCATCCCCATCCAGACAGCCATCGACGGGATGGCAGCCGCCCTCCTGCATGCGCAGGAGCTCGTAGACACCCTCATCGAATTCGTGATTGCCGACCGCGTTGAAGTCGAGGCCGATCAGGTTGAAGGCTTCAATGGTCGGTTCATCGTGGAAGAGTGCCGAGAGCAGCGGGCTGGCGCCGATCATATCACCCGCCGAGACGACAACCGTATTGGGATTGAGCTGCCGAAGGGTATCGATGTGCGTGGCCAGGTATTCCACTCCGCCCGCGTCGACCGTGCCGACACGTCCTGCAGACCCGCCCGGCGGCATCAGATTACCGTGGAAGTCATTGAGCGCCAAAATCTGTACTTCGACAGTTCCTGAAGGTTTCGCGCTCGCAGGAACTGCCACCAGAGTAAAGACGAGCGCAAACGTTACAACAAGCAACAGAACTTGAAATGGCCTTCTCATAAGTTTCTCCTCTGAGTTAGAAATAACAATAAGTGGACTAAACAATACAACGGGATTGGCAGGGTTTGGTCTGGTCACCTCCATGAAAGAAAACATACATCTTGGGAATACAGGCAGTATTATACATGAATACGACCCCCTATATCTAATTACAACTCTCGTTGTTATCCACTATCGAAGACACAGTCGCCAGGAGGCGATCTTCCATGGCGCTAGACAGCAAAAAGCCGGGCTGTCTTTCGACAACCCGGCTTCGATTCGATGGATTTGTTATGGAACCTGGGTAATGCGATCCTGCGGTCCGGGCGGAACAGGCGAGTGGGCTGCGATATATTTTTCCAGGGCGTCGACATCCACATCGCCTCCCCGGCGGTCTGTGCCTTCGAGGAACACGGTGAATCGATCGCCGCCTTTCGCCAGGAAGGAGTTGACGGTTACACGATAGGTTGCGGCCGGATCGACCGGGACGCCATCGATCATGATGCTTGCCGGATCGACCTTGTCACAGGCGGGCGCGGAAAGGCTCCAGGAATAAGTAAAGCCTGAGGATACCTGCAAAATCCGGTCGCGTCTTGTCTGACCGCAATCTTCGAACTGCTGTTCAAGCAGCGTATCGATCTGCGCGCCGGTGAGCGTCATGGTCACCAGGCTGTAGCCAAGGGGCTGAACCGTGTATATTTCCAGGTATGTCATGTTACCGTCGCCCTCTCCGACCGGACTGCTCATGTACGTCAGGTCAGCGCGGAGGCCGGCGGGGTTCATAAAGGCGACGACTGCCTCCCCGGAGCCGGGATCGTCGGTCGCATCGAGCTGGGCATCGGCAATCACATCTCCCAGCGCGGATTCGCCGGCCGCGTTCGTGGCACGGGTGATGTCTGCGGTGATCGGACCAACGACACGGTTCTCGAGCGGGGCAATGATGGCCTTGTATTTCCCGATCAAGGCCGTCATGCGGCTGTCGACCGCGACATCGTGGGTCACCTCACGATTTTCCGCCACGACCGAAACCACGTCGCGCGTGCGAAGGCTGATGGTCAGGTCGATCCTGGTGACCAGGCGGCCGAAAAACAAGGCATGGGTTACAACCTTGTCGTCAATTACGCAGTTGTATGCAAATGGCTCATGTCCGCTGATTACAAGATCCACTTCATCGTTCAGGTTGTTGACAATATCGACGATGGGCCCCGAAATGTCGACACACTCGTTGTAGCCCGACGTCCGGGGTGTCTGTGCGCCGCCCTCATGGATCAAGGCTACGATCGTCTCGATCCCCTGCTCCTTGAGTTCCGGCACCAGGGCATTGACCGCCTCTGCCTCGTCCAGGAAGTTCACCTCGGAGATGTCTGCCTTTACGAGAGTGGGTGTGCCTTCGAGGGTCACACCGATGAACGCGACCGGAACCCCCTGGAAGGTGCGTACTTCATAAGCCGGGAAGACGGGCTTGTCGTTATCCTTCCAGGTCACATTGGCGGCCAGATACGGAAAGTCCGCACCTTCAAACCCATCTCCATCCTGGCAGCCATCCACCGGATGACAGCCGCCCGCCTGCATACGGAGAAGTTCGTGCACTCCTTCATCGAACTCGTGATTGCCGACCGCGCTGAAATCAAGCCCGATCAGGTTGAACGCCTCGATGGTCGGCTCATCGTGGAACAGCGCCGAGAGCAGCGGACTGACGCCGATCAGGTCGCCCGCTGAAACGACCACCGTATTCGGATTGAGCTGCCGAAGGCTATCGATATGGGCGGCAAGGTATTCCACCCCGCCCACAGACTTGCCCGGCGGCAGCAGATTGCCGTGAAAGTCATTCAGGGCCAAAATTTGTACTTCGACAGTTCCAGCCGTTTCCGCTCTGGTAAGCGCTACAGCCAGGGTAAAAACAAGCGCAGCCAGGAGGAACGCCAACAGGATTCGAAAAGCTTTTCTCATCTCTTCTCCGCTACGTTAAATACTTCCATCGTTATCCACCAGTAAAGATAAAGTCTCCAGCAGCCGTTCCTCCCATTTTTCGCCAAACGAGCACCAATAGGCGGACTTCCCGCCGCGTATGCCCGGACCCAGGTCCGGCATCCGTCTGCCCTCTTTTTCCTCGCCCGAGGCCGGATACCGCAGAACGATCTGGCCGCTCTCCCAATTGATCGCCGAAAGCCCGGCCTGCTCCGCGCGCAGCTTGACCTGCATCTGATAGAAAAGGTTCTCCGCCATCTCCGGCAATTTACCGAAACGATCCTGGAACTCCGCAGTCAGCGCCTCGATCTCGGTCTCGTCACGCAGGTCCGCGATGCGACGATACAGGCGCAGGCGCAGATCCTGGTCCGCGATGTAGTCGGCGGGGATGCCAACCGCCAGCGGCAGATCCACATTGACCGGCATTGAGATGGGCTGGGTCAGGCTCGCAAGCGCGATATCGATCTTCCTTCTTTCCTCTTTCCTCTCGCCTTCCCCATCCTTCTTCGCCGACTCGATCCTTCTGATCTGCCTCACGGCATCTGCAAGCAAACGAGTGTACAGGTGGAAGCCGACGGCTTGAATGTGTCCGTGCTGGCGCGTGCCGAGCAGCTCGCCCGCGCCGCGGATTTCCAGGTCGCGCATCGCGATCGAATAGCCTGCCCCGAGCTGGGTATTCTCGGCAATGACTTCGAGCCGCTGCTGCCCCTCCACCGTGGGATTCAGCTTCCGGTGGCGGAAAAAGTAGGAGTAGGCCCGGGCCGCGCCGCGTCCGACGCGGCCGCGCAGCTGGTAGAGCTGGGCCAGGCCGAAGGTGTCGGCCCGGTCGACGATGAGCGTGTTCGCGTTCGGGATGTCCAGCCCTGATTCGATGATCGTGGTCGAAAGCAGGACGTCCGTATGACCGGCGTTGAAGCGATGCATCACCGAAGCAAGCTGCGTCTCAGGCATCTGCCCGTGACCCACATCCACGCGTGCTTCGGGCACAAGCTGGTTGAGGTGCATCCTCATCGCGTCGATCGTGTTGACCCGGTTATGCACAAAGAAGATTTGTCCGCCGCGTTCGAGTTCGCGCAAAATCGCCTGGCGCACAAGCTTCGGCGAATAGGGTCCGACGTGCGTGACGATCGGCAAACGTTCCTCGGGCGGCGTGTTGAGGTTGGAGATATCCCGCACACCGGTCAGCGCCATGTACAGGGTACGCGGGATTGGCGTGGCCGTTAGCGTCAACACGTCCACTTCGGTGCGCAGCTTCTTGAGATGCTCCTTGTGCGTCACGCCGAAGCGCTGTTCCTCATCGATGACCACCAGCCCGAGATCCTTGAACTGCACATCCGAGGAGATCAGGCGATGCGTGCCGATCACGATATCGATTTCACCAATCGAAAGCTTGTGCAAAATCTCCGTCTGCTCGCGCGGCGTCCGAAAGCGCGAGAGCATTTCCACCTGCACCGGGAATGCGGACAGGCGCTGCAGGAACGTCTCGTAATGCTGCTGCGCCAGGACGGTCGTCGGGACCAGGATCGCCACCTGCTTGCCATCCATCACAGCCTTGAACGCGGCCCGCAGGGCGACCTCTGTTTTGCCGTAGCCCACGTCGCCGCACAGCAGGCGATCCATCGGGCGCGCGGCTTCCATGTCGCGTTTGATGTCCGTCAGGGCACGCTTCTGATCGTCGGTCTCCACGTAAGGGAACGAATCTTCCAGCTCCTTTTGCCAGGTGGTATCGGGCTTGAATGCATATCCATGCACAATGTTGCGGCGTGCATACAGGTCCAGCATCTCCTGCGCGACCTCAAGCACGGCCTGTTTGACGCGTCCCTTCTTATCGTGCCATTCCTGCCCGCCCAGACGATCCAGCGCGGGCACCGCGCCCTCCGCGCCCACGTAGCGCGTCAGCCGGTCAGCCTGGTGGACAGGCACATACAGCTGTCCCCCACCCTCATATTCAACCGCCAGAAATTCGCGCAGATGATTATCGAGCTCGCGCTGGACCAGACCGCCGAAGCGACCGACACCATGATCGATGTGAACAACGTAGTCGCCGACCTGCAGATCGGCGTAAACCGATTCGGGCGTTTCGGCGACCGGCCGCTGGCGCGTACGCGGCTGAGGTCTCTCCCAACCGAAAACTTCCGAATCGGTAATCAGATGCAGAGCGATCGCCGGCCGCTTCTGAAGAATAAATCCTTCTGAGACTGAGGCTTCGATAAATTGAGGGTTTTCGGACTCAGACTCGTGATGGTCGGCTTCCAGCCAGAGTTCCTGCAGGCGCGAAGCCTGCCGCGAGACGACGATGGCCTGCTCGCCCCTTTCCACAACCGAGGCCAGATACTCGACGAAAGGCTTGAGCCTCCCCCCAAAGCGCTCGTCATGGCTGAAGCATGCCGCCAGGGAAGCCTCCGATTCCTCCGCCTCCTGGCTGGTCGAATGTCCCAGCTCCACGAACGAGCGGTCGTGCAGGGTGTCCAGCAGCTCCGGCCAGGTGACGTACGGCAGCGGGAAGTCAGGAGACAGAGTTCCTTCGGTGATGCTATCCTGCCTGAGCTTGACGGCCTGCTCCTCCACTTCCGCGACCATGCTTTCCACCACCGAGAGGTCATCGACCAGGACCAGGGCCTTCTGAGGCAGGTAATCCAGGAGACTGGCAGGCTGCGGATGCAAAAGCGGAATGTGGAATTCGGAGAGTCCTTCCTCCTGAGGGCCCGCCGCAATGTATTCGCGCGCCGGTGTGATCAGGATCGAGTCGAGCTTCTCCACCGTGCGCTGGGTGGCGGGATCGAACCTGCGGATCGTCTCGATCTCGTCGCCGAAGAAGTCCAGCCGCACGGGCAGCTTTTCGGCCGGCGCCCAGACGTCCAGGAGGCCGCCGCGCCGCGAGAACTGGCCCGGTTCGAGCACCGTGTTGACGCGCTGGTAGCCGATCTCGGCCCAGGAGCGCAGGAGTACATCGGGCTGGGTGGACTGCCCGGACGCTAATTTCTTACAGGCTTTGAGGAAGTCGCGGCGCGGGATCGTCCGTGTCATGAGCGAACGCGCCGAGGTAACAAAGATCGGCGGGACCTCCGGCTTTTGCACAAACGGCAGGTGATAGGCAGCCAAAGCGGTCAGCGTGTGCAGGCGCTCGCGCCGGGTGGTCACACCCCAGGCGGCCTGCTCGTAGAACAGGGGGTTCGGTTCGGCGAAATGATAGCGCGGCGACCTGACCCAGAAACCCAGCTCATCGAACAGGGCCAGCGAGTGGTCGGCGCGGTCGGTGATCAGCAGGATGGGCCGCTCCACATCCAAATGCAACGCGGCGAGAAGAGGTAGTCGCGCGGCGCGCGGCAACGCCAGACCCGGAAGTTGTTTCCCGTTTTCCTGGAGCTGCTTCAGCAATTGCCGATATGGTGGGAGTTCGCGAATTTTATCGAGAATAATTTCCATAGGTCCCGTAGGGGCGAGGTTGTCTCGCCCGGGGCGAGACAACCTCGCCCCTACGTCGGTTCAATCGAACCGTTGTATTTATTCATCGCCTTGTTCAAACCGTCCATCACGAACGTCAGTGCGGCGTCGGCGGCCCGGTCGATGATTTCGGAAAGGACCTTCATCTCCTCGCGCGAGAAGCTCTGCAAAACGTAATCGGAGGGGTCCATCCTTCCGTGCGGGCGACCAATGCCTATACGCAGGCGCGGGAAATCCTTCGTGCCAAGCTGTTCGATGGTCGAGGCCATGCCGCCCTGCCCGCCCGGTCCACCTTTGGGACGGATGCGGATGGTCCCGAAAGGAATATCCAGATCGTCATGCGCGACCAGCATATTTTCCATGGAGACCTTATAGAAGTGCAGCAAACCCTGCGCCGATTGCCCGGACAGGTTCATGTAGGTTTGCGGCTTGGCAAGGATGAGCTTGCGTTCTTCATATGCCGCCGTCGTAACGATGGCCTTCGACTGCACCTTCATGCCGCGCGCGTTGAGGCGGATGATGAGCCGGTCGATCAGCATGAAGCCGACGTTGTGACGGGTGTCCCGGTATTCGCGGCCCGGGTTGCCGAGGCCGATAAGGAGGTAGGTGTCAGGTGTCATGGGTCCAGGTGTCAGGTGTCAGGTATCAGGTGTCAGGTTCAGAAGCGGCGAATACGGATGATCAGCCCAGCAAGAACGAATAGTCCAAGGATGACCAGGGCTCCTCGTCCCAGGCTGGCGAAAATTGCGTCCTGCTCGAGCGAGGCCGGGTTTACCGGAAGCGCGGTCGGGGTGGGACGCGGCACCTCGGTGGGGGTTGGTGAGGCGGCCAGCAGGAAAGGTGTCGGGACCAGCACGCTGACTGCCTCGGGGGTGGCGGTCGGCGCGAGAGCCGGGGTCGATACAGCGTCGTTGCCTACCTGGACCGGGACCGTTGCCTCCTGAAATGTGCCATCCGCCAGGTTCACCCGCAGGCGCAAAACATAGTCGCCGTCTGTGATGGAGGTGGTGTCCCACACGGCCAGCGTGGAATCGAGGCGCGGTTCCGAGAACGTCTGGATGTTGAACCAGGTGCCGGCCGGGCTGTCAGCGTAGGTGAAGTCCAATTGGGCCGAGACAAACCCGGGAACGTCCATTGTGCCGGTAATCGTGATCTGGCCGCGCAAAACCTCGTCCACCGCCGGGGAGGTAATCACGACCGGTGGCGAATCCTGGGCGGCAGCCAGGAGCAAAAACAGGGGCAAAAGCAGGCGCAGTCTCATGAATCGAACGAACAAGTTTAACATGAAGCAGGTAAGCGGTCAAATTTTTGTGTTAGCGAATTGAAATGTAATGTGGCATTTTCCGGAATTTTGAAGTATGGTAAACTTTGACAGACATTACTCAGGAGACCTTTATGACAAGAAGCCGCGCTGAACTCATGGTGGACCGCCTGCGAAACATGCAAGCCGCCGCGCCCGATATCGAAGCCTCCGCCGTTGTTTCGGTGGACGGTTTGATCATGGCATCCGCCTTGCAGCAGGGCGTGGAAGAGGACCGTGTTTCGGCCATGTCTGCGGCCATGCTCAGCCTGGGTGAGCGCATCTCGAATGAACTCGGACGGGCAGGCCTGGAGCAGGTCTACATCAAGGGCTCCAAGGGCTCCATCGTGCTGACCTCCATCGGAGAGGAAGCCGTCCTGACGGCCATGGCGCGCCAGGAGGCAAAGCTGGGCATGATCTTCCTGGAGATGCGGCGGGCCGCCGAAGATCTCGTGAAACTGGTCGGATGAAAACAAGGACCGATCAGCGCCCCACACAAACAGTAATCCCCGATGGGGAGGGCTTCACCGCCCTCCCCATCTCTTTTGTGTACATCACAATCTGATTTTCTTCCTCACCCCTTCCCCTCTCCCTCCAGGAGAGGGGTATGCATTAGATTGGAAAGGTAACCATGACCACAAAATACTTATTTTATACAGGCGGTGTTGTTTCATCGGTCGGCAAGGGTGTGACCGCCGCGGCAACCGGACTCCTCTTGAAGGAACGCGGGTTCAAAGTGACCGTGCAGAAACTGGATCCGTATATCAACGTGGATCCCGGCACGATGAGTCCCTACCAGCACGGCGAGGTTTACGTGCTCGATGACGGCGCGGAAACGGACCTCGACCTCGGGCACTACGAACGATTCGTTGACATCCGCCTGACCAACTCCAGCAACTTCACCAGTGGACAGGTCTACGCGGAGGTCATCGGCAAGGAGCGCCGCGGCGATTTTCTGGGCGGCACGATCCAGGTGATTCCTCACATCACCAACGAGATCAAGCGCCGCGTAGCTGGCATCGCGAAAGAGACCGGCGCGGACGTGGTCATCGTCGAGATCGGCGGGACGGTCGGCGACATCGAGTCGCAGCCATTTCTGGAAGCCCTGCGGCAGCTGCGCAATGAAGTCGGGCGCGAGAACGTCTTTTTCATCCACGTGACATGGCTGCCCTACATCGGCGCGACCGGTGAGATCAAGACCAAACCGACCCAGCATTCCGTGGCGGCGCTGCGCTCGATCGGTATCTCGCCCAACATGATCATCGCCCGCTCGGATTACCCAATCGACAAGGAACTGTGCGACAAGATCGCGCTGTTCTGCGATGTGGAAAAAGAGGCCGTCGTGCCCATGGTAACAACCGACGTGCTCTATGAAGTTCCCCTGCTGCTGGAGAGGGCCGGGGTCGGTGATTATCTGGTTCAAAAACTAAACATGAAGGCTACGCGCGAACCCGACATGAAGCCCTGGGAAAAGCTGGTGGAGCGCGTCCGAAAGCCAAAGCCAACTGTAAAGATCGCCCTGGTTGGAAAATATGTCGAATTGCAGGATGCCTACATGTCAGTGCGCGAGGCGCTCAAGCATGCCGCGCTGGCCAATGACGTGGAGGTGGAGATCGGCTGGGTGCATTCGGCCGACCTTGAGAAGGACAAAGGCTGGGATATTGTTCAGAATTCGGATGGCGTCCTCGTGCCGGGTGGGTTTGGCTCGCGCGGCATCGAAGGCAAGATCCTGGCCGCACGCTATGCGCGCGAGCGCAAGATACCCTATCTCGGTCTATGTCTGGGCATGCAGGTCATGTGCATTGACTTCGCGCGCGGCGTGCTGAACCATGAGGATGCAAATTCATCGGAGTTCGACCGCAGCACCGAATATCCCATCATCGACCTGATGCTCGATCAGCGCTCCATCACCGACATGGGCGGTACCATGCGCCTGGGACTCTATCCCTGCAAGCTCCAAAAAGGGTCGAAGGCTGCCCTGGCATATGGCAACGGCGCGGAACAGGTGGATGAGCGCCACCGCCACCGCTTTGAGTTCAACAATGCCTACAAGCAGGACTTTGAGAAAGGCGGGATGGCTTTTTCCGGCATGTCGCCGGATGGAAAGCTGGTGGAGATTGCGGAGCTCGAAGATCATCCCTTTATGGTCGGCAGTCAATTCCACCCCGAGTTTTTGTCGAGGCCGATGCGGCCACATCCGCTGTTTCTGGGCTTTATCAAAGCAGCCAAGGAAAAGCACGGAAAGAAGTAAACACAAGAGGTGGACATTTTCAGTCCACCTCTTTTTTGTTCGGCGTTCCAAATCGGATTTGGCCAGCCTGCCAGAGTCCTTTTGCGTCAAATGATTGGCAAAACCAGCGCAGTCCTCAAGATTGTTAGTTTTCAGTTCTGTGAGGGGCAGACCTCCGGTGAGCAGACAGGCGGGACTACAATACCCAAAGAACCCATCAACTTGGAAAAGCTGGAAGGACACAGCACGCCTCGTAACCTTCCAGGTCAGCCGGAGGGAAAATGTCCATACGAAATCCTGGTATCCTGAGAAGCATCCTGGGGGCTATCCTCATGCTGGTGATCATCCAGCCTGCACCACTTCATGGGAACTCTCCTTCAGTTGCCCATGCCTTACAACTGGATCAAAGTAACCATACCTGGTCAATTGCTGCGGAAAATTCACCGCTCGATGCACCCGATACCGATCCGGTTCAAGAGCCTGGCGGAAAGCCTTACACTCGATCAGAATCCAGCCCTGCCGCCCAGGCAGATACGATCACGACCTTAGGCTGGTGGCGGCAGGGCACTACGGAAACGGTCACGTACGATGCCGCAAACTCGCTGGTTTACGT
>Ga0105104_10003906_pt1 | contig 10463 bp, 7 predicted proteins | sample PPLLaktember2015_3_FD_87034 | JGI IMG/M metagenome (GOLD analysis project Ga0105104, IMG submission 87034) | Freshwater sediment microbial communities from Prairie Pothole Lake near Jamestown, North Dakota, USA - PPLs Lake P7 Core (6) Depth... | ecosystem: Environmental > Aquatic > Freshwater >... | reverse complement strand
TCTTCAGTGTATTGACGGATATAAGGAGTATTCATGCGCGCCGTGACGTTCCAGTCGATGTAGCGAATATCGTCTTCCGGCTGGTATTCGCGCAGGTCGGCAAAATCAACCCCGTAGCCGTAGAACAGGCTGCGGTAGTCGCCCTGCAACAGGCCATCCAGACGCCGGATGACCTGCCAGTCGAGTCGCTGCAGGATGCGCTCAGGAGTGGCTGCGGTAGTTGTCGGCATGCTCACGTAAAGGTACCACCGGGATCGGGATGCGGTCGAAAATCTTATTCAGTAAGTCGTCAGCGGTCACATTGTCCGAAAGTGCTTCGTATGATAAGACCAGACGATGCCGGATCACATCCAGCGCCATGTCCAGCACATCCTGAGGCAGGGCATAATTGCGCCCGCGTACAAAGGCCAATGCCCGCCCGGTCAGGATCAGGTTGATCGAAGCGCGCGGGCTGGCGCCAAACATGATGTAATGCTCAATTTCCTGCAGGCCGACCATCTTCGCTTCCCGGGTGGCGGTCACCATACGGACAGCATACTCGATCAGCGCCGGGTCGACGTATACCTTGTCAACCTGCTCCTGCAAGCCAACCAGTTGTTCGGTAGTCAACACTTTTTGCACGGCCTGTAACGCACTGGTCATGCGCTCAACAATGACGAACTCTTCGGTGGAATTGGGATAACCGACCAGCACCTTGAGCATAAAGCGGTCCACTTGCGCTTCAGGCAGCGGATATGTGCCCTCAGTTTCGATAGGATTCTGGGTTGCGAGCACCAGGAAGGGCTTCGGCACCTTGAACGTTTCACGCCCGATGGTCACCTGCTGCTCCTGCATCACTTCGAGCAGCGCGCTTTGCACCTTGGCGGGCGCGCGGTTGATCTCATCTGCGAGCAGCAGGTTGGTAAAGACCGGGCCAAGCGAGGTATTGAACTCACCCGTCTTCTGGTTATAGATGCGCGTCCCGATCAGGTCAGCGGGGACAAGATCGGGCGTGAACTGGATGCGCTTGAACTCGCCGCCGATCACATCAGCCAGCGTCTTGATCGCCATCGTCTTTGCCAGCCCGGGCACACCCTCCACCAGGATATGTCCACGCGCCAGCAGCGCTACGACCAGCCGCTCCAGCAAGTGGTCCTGCCCGACAATGACCTTTTTCACTTCGTAAAGCACACGTTCCATTGGTTTGCGATTCTCTGAATCCATGCTCTGGTTCATTTACCTGTCTCCTTCAAGTTTATTTCTATTTTTGATGCAAAACACTCGAAACAAATCTTGCGAAGGTTTTAAAACCTTCGCAAGGTTCCACTGCTAATAAGGGGGCGAACCCATTCCACCGACGGCTACATTGATCGGTACAGCAAATCCGATCCCGACAAAGAAACTCTCCTCCGTTGGATTAACAATCCCGGTGACAATGCCGACCACCTGGCCGCTTCGATTCAAGAGCGGGCCGCCCGAATTGCCGGGATTCACAGCCGCATCGATCTGTATCAAACCTTCCAATTGTCGGCTACTACCCTCCGGTTTGAAAGTGCGGTTAAAACCTGAAATCACCCCAGCACTCATCGAACCGTACAGACCAAAGGGATTACCGACCGCGTAAGCCTCATCACCAACGCTCATAGCGCCGGGGTTACCCAGCACGGCCGGCACAAGGATTTCCGGAAGCAGATAGGACTGTAACACGGCAATATCATTTTCCGGCTGGGCAAGGGCCACTTCCGCCCCCGATTCCGTGCCATCTGCAAAAGTTACTAAAATCTCATCCGCGCCATCGACAACGTGCAGGCTTGTCAGGATCTGGCCATCGCTGGTGACGATCACCCCGCTTCCCAGGCCGCTTCCATGCTCGTCTTCCTTATTCTCACCCTTTGTTTGAATCAAAACCAGCGAGGGCTGAATTACCTGGAAGACCCTCGATGAAAAGGCAGGCCGCGGCGTGGCAGACGCCATGGCCTGGGCAACCAGGTCATTTATCTCGCGCGTGGTCATTTGATGGGGACCGGGGAAGAGAACGTTGTAAAGCAATATTGCCAGCAGAGCTGCTGAAATACCGGTAACCAACGGGATTGATTTCTTTATATAAGTCCGGAAGCGTGCCATTCGATCTCGCCATCGCTGCGGACTTGAATTTTGTGGTTCATTCATTCGATTGCTACCTATAAGGAAAAATAAACTCCAACCGAGTTGGAGCATCTATTCGGCAGGTTGATAGTACTGTCTCCACAGTAATTTTACCGAAAATATAATTCTTTTGTCTTAGACTAAGATGAGAAGAATTGTGCGATTTGTAAACGATTTATAAACAATCTAAAAAATCCCGCAGGGTTTGTCTGCGGCACGGTGCAGACAAACCCTGCGGGAGCATAAAGAGTCGTCGCGTTTCTTTTTACTTCAAATCATCCAACTGCTTCACCAACCCATCGACCACATCGAACCCTCCCTGCCAGAACGCCGCGGATTCGATATCGATCCCGGCCTCAGACAAAATCTTGGCCGGAGTCTCCGACCCGCCAGCAGAAAGAAGCTTGAGGTACTTGGGCTTGAAGGCCTCGCCCTCGCGTTTGAACTGCTGGTAAAGCGAGAGCACCAGCAATTGCCCGAAGGCATAAGCGTAGACGTAGAACGGGGTGTGATAGATGTGCGGGATCGAGACCCATTCCCATTTGAATTCGTCGCTCAGCTCGAGCGAATTGCCGAACTGCTCGTTCAGATTTTCCATATAAGCCGCAGCAATTTCATCCACCGAAGCATTCTTGGCCACCATCTCGTGGGCCTGTTTCTCGAACAGCGCAAAATATGACTGGCGCATGATGGTGGCGTAGGCATCGTCCACTTGCTTGAACAGGATATCGCGCCGTACATCTTCGTCGCTCTCCTCTGCTAGCAGGCGTTCGGTCAACATCATCTCGCCGAAGGTGGAGGCTGTTTCTGCGAGGGGCAGGGATGAGTGAAAGGTAAAAGCGCTGTGATGCGCGGCCAGCATCGAATGGATGGCATGGCCGAGTTCGTGCGCCATGGTGGTTACATCGCGTGCACGGCCCTGGTAATTAAGCAGCACAAAGGGCGTCACATCAGGCGTGACAGACCAGCAAAAGGCCCCTTCCCGTTTGCCCTTGCGGACTTCACTGTCCATGTGGTCCTGGTCGAAGACACGACGCGCCAGGTCGCTGACTCTGGGATCGAACTCGCTGAACGAATCAAGCACCATTTGGGCTGCCGGGGCGAACTCGAACGGTTTCTCGGCTTTGACCACTGGCGCGTAAATGTCATAACGGCGCAGTTTCTCCATCCCAAGCACGTTAGCTTTCATCTTGAAGTAGCGCTGGAAAATGCCCGCGTTTTTACGGGCTACATCCAGCAAGATATCCACCGCTTTGTCAGGGATGTCATTGCCCAGGTTGCGGACAGCGATCGGGCTGCTAAACTTGCGCAAAGCCAGGTTCTCGTTGCGCCAGTCACGAACACGGGTCTGGTACATCTGACCCAGAATCAGGCTGTCATTACCGAAAACCCTGTAAAGTTCTTGATAAGCTGCCGCACGCAAGTCAGGGTCCGGACCCTGCACGTAAGTCATGAGTTGTCCGCGCGTCAGCTCCTGGCTCTCGCCTTCTACCTCGAGTTCATATACGTAGCGGCTGGTGATCGTTGAATATAACGTAATCAACGCCTCTGAACCGGTCACGTTCTTCAGGTTGATCACCTTTTCTTCCGGTTCGCTAAGGGTATGGGGTTTGAAATGGCGCATTTCTTCGAGGTAATAACGGTAATCGCCAGAGGCGTCCATCAAGCGTTTGGCGTTTTCTTCATCCAGATCCTGCCACCACAGGCTGAAGAACAGGGTGCGGTTTTCCATATCCGCCAAAAATTGTTGCACGCGCGCTTGCAGGCTTTGCGCGGTCTGATTCTGGGTATCGGCAGCAAAAGAGAGACCGGCGAAAGCATACAGCTTGTGGGCCACGCGGGTTATCTCCTCCGAGGCGCGGACGATGTCCACGAAACTGTCAGCAGACATATCGGGAGTCAGATTCGAGCGCAGTCCCTCGAAAGAAGTGACCTGCTCTTCGATCAGGTCAAATGCCGATTCCAGTTCCGGGGTGTTGAAGCCAGGATACAGCTCTGCCAGGCTCCATTTGGTTTGGGTAAAAGTCATCGAGTACTCCTAAAAAAATAGTTGAAAGGCAAGTCCGCTCAAGGTTGCGCACCCATTCGGGGTAAAGTGCCCCGAATGGGGTAAAGTGCCCCGAATGGGGTGTGGCGGCTCGAGCAATTCCGGAAAATTTTATTGGATCGCTAAGAAGTGGTTCTTCAAGGTGTTATAGATGTAGTTCTGCCAGAGAGGGATAACCTCTGCCTGATCGTAGTCGTGGTCGGAGAAAGTCTGAATGATGACGCGACCATCATAGCAGGTAGCCAACACAGCCTCCTGGCCGGAGGGTTTCGCTGCCAGGCCTGCCAGCAGGACAGCATCGCCGCCGCCTCCCAGGCGGATCTGGTCGCCGGTCTGGTTCGCCCAGAAGCGGTTGTAATGCAGCAACGGCAGCACTGTGTTCGGCTCGTTGAAGACGGGATGGTCTGACACCCACCAGTAGATGGAATCAGCCAGTTGGTAATCCTTTTGATAGCGGATGCCGCACCCGCTTAGAATCTTACCGATCGGGCCATTTGCTTCGGAGTTGAGATACCATACTTCGGCAATCAAGGCTACTTTATCGCGAGCGAGGCGTGTATTGATCACATCCCAGAACTCACCGGAAATCTTATCCTTGTCCTCGGCGCCAACGATGATCAGGTCCCATTCAGTACCCGAGTTCAAGTATTCCATGAAATGCCCGCTGTAGGAACCCGTATGCGTGTATTTCAGTCCCATCCCATCCAGCGCATCCCGGATCCACAGGCCGATATTGCGCTCGTCGGTATTTTCATACACCAGGATCTTGGCAGAATTCATAAGATCATCGAAGCTTTGGGTAGCCGTAGGTGGGATTGTTGTTGGTGGAGGTGGCTGTGTGGGCAGGGGAAGAGTCGCTTGTACAGGAGGCGGTAGCGTAGGCTGTTGCGCCTGTACATTCATTGCAGCCTGTGTCAGCTGTAATGACATGGCTGTGGCTTCCAGTTCCAGCGCAGCTTTGGTTGGATCAAAAGCCGGCGGAGGTTCGACAGGGGGGCTGGTTGTGATCGTGCATGCCAGCACGAAAATCAGTACAACGGGCAACAACAACGACACTCCCCAAGGTTTTGACAGGTATGACATGGCACCCTCCTCATTCAATGTAGGCTAGATTGTTACTTTATATTATAGTGATATACGGGGGGATCCTCCATTACAAATTAAAGCGAATATGCACAATGTCACCGTCTTTGACGGAGTATTCCTTCCCTTCCAGGCGCAATTTACCCTTGGCCTTGGCTTCGCTCATGCCACCCAGTTCGACCAGGTCAGCATAGGAAACTACTTCTGCGCGGATAAATCCCTTCTGCAGATCGGTGTGGATCTCGCCCGCAGCCTCCAGGGCCGGGGCGCCGCGCCGCGTTGTCCAGGCACGGACTTCGTCTTCACCGACGGTGAAAAAAGATTGCAGTTGCAGCAGGTTGTATGAAAGGCCAATCATCTTGCTTAGACTCAGTTCCTCGATGCCGTACTCTTCCATAAAGATCGCTGCATCTTCAGGCGGGAGTTGGGCGATTTCCATTTCGAGTTTGCCTTGCAGGGCAACCGATTTATGATCGAGTTCAATGTCCGGAGCGTCCTGTCCTTCGCCAAGGTTGAAAACGGTCAGGATCGGTTTGCGACTCAGCAGGCCGTAGCTGGAAAGTTCCTTGGCTTCGTCGGGGGTAAATTCCGACTTGCGCAGCGGCTCGTTCTCTGACAAAGCGGCCTGCAACCGTTCAAACAGTGCGATCTGACGTTCGACCACGGTCTTGTCCGAGCCGCCCTTGCGGCGCTCATCCGCCAGGCGCTCCAGCTTGCGCTCGACCGCGACCAGGTCGTTGAGCAGCAACTCGCTCAGCATGGTGTCCAAGTCACGCGCCGGATCCACCGACCCGGCGGGGTGCGGGACCAGTTCGCTCTCGAAGCAGCGCACAATATGCAGGAAGCCGTCCATCTGCGCCAGTTGGTTGAGCAATTGGCCGGAGATACCGCTTTTGGCTGCGCCGCCCTCCAGCCCGGCGATGTCCGCATAGGTGACTTTGGCGTAGACGGTCTTCCGCGGGTTGAACATGCCGGAGAGTTTGTCCACGCGCGGGTCGGGCACATCCACTACTGCTGTATGCACCTCGATACGCCCGGCGCTGGCCGTTGTGGGGGTGTCGCCTCGCGTTAACGCATTGAAGATTGTGGTCTTGCCGGATTGTGGTAAGCCGATAATTCCTAGTTTCATCTTGACCTTCGTCCTGGGAGTGATTATACTTGCGCTGCGTAGGACGAGATATTATCTCGTCCTACCTTCGCCGGAGTGGCGGAACAGGCAGACGCGCACGACTCAAAATCGTGTTCCTTCGGGAGTGTGGGTTCGATTCCCACCTTCGGCATTATAAACGGAATAACCGCTTTTCGGTACCTGCCGGGGAGTAGCGCCTGTCACGGTGTGACAGGACAGAAGATCATCAGGTCGGATAGCAACCTGTCCCGGTCTTCTGAGCGCAAAGATGCGAACACGAGACCGCTACGCTATGGTCTCGTGTTTTTTTGACCCCCACCGCCCTTCACCCTTCGGGTAAAGGCGAGCACCTCCCCCATTTTCCGCGAACTTCAGCGGAAAATGGGAGGGGCAGGAATAATAAAAATGAAACTCTACATCATATTTATCTTCATCGATTTATTCGTGCTATTAGCGTATCCCGTTGTATTTTTACTTGGAAAACTACGCAAGATTCTTAAAATTAAGCGATAATAGGAACATGCCCCAATAGTTCCCGGGAGGTCTTTATGCCAACATTGAACGATATCCTGGGCGTCATTCTGGGCGGCGGACGTGGCACACGTTTGTATCCGTTGACCAAGATGCGCTCTAAGCCGGCTGTTCCGATTGCCGGAAAGTATCGTCTGATCGATATTCCCATCAGTAACTGTATCAACTCCGGCATTCATCGTATTGCAATCCTTACTCAGTTCAACTCTGTTTCTTTGCACCGCCACATCACCAATACTTATCACTTCGATGCGTTCCACACCGGTTGGGTACAGATCCTGGCCGCCGAACAAACAATGGAAAGCGCAGGATGGTACCAGGGCACGGCGGATGCTGTCCGCAAGCAGTTGTTCGAGATCCAGTCTACAGAAGCGGAGTATGTGCTGATCCTGGCGGGCGACCATCTCTATCGCATGGACTACGCCGCGCTGGCTGAATATCATTGGGAGAAGAATGCTGATATAACGGTAGCAGTTCAACCCGTCGCAAAGGACGATGCAACGCGGTTTGGGTTGTTGAAGCGCGAGTCTGATGGCCATATCTCTTCGTTCGCGGAAAAGCCTAAAGATCCAGGCGTCCAGCAAAAATTCATCAGCCGTGATGACCCGGAACGCCCGTTCCTGGGTTCGATGGGTATTTATCTGTTCAATACGCAGGTGCTGATCGACTTGCTCAAATACCACCTGCGCCATGATGACTTTGGCGGTGACATCATCCCGGATGCGATCCACTCGCACGAGGTGTATGGTTTCGATTTTGACGGTTACTGGGAAGATATCGGAACGATTCGCTCTTTCTATGAAACGAATTTGAAATTGACCAGTCCTTCCCCGCCGTTCAACTTTTACGATCCAGGCGCGCCGATCTACACCCATGCGCGCTTCCTGCCCGGTTCGGTAGTCGAGGACAGCGAGTTGGAGGACGTCCTACTGACTGACGGCTGTCGCGTTCGAAAAGCGGAAATCGAGCATTCCATCATCGGAGTACGCAGCCAGGTTGCAGCCGGCGCCTGTATCAAGGACAGCATCCTGATGGGCGCCGATTACTTCGACTCGGAGACAACCCCGCGTGACATCCCGCTGGGAATTGGACCAAACTGCTATGTGGAAGGCGCTATCCTGGATAAAAACGTGCGCCTGGGCGAGGGCGTGATGATCAAGCCCTTCCCGCACCATAAAGACCTGGACCGGGAAATCTGGTTCGTGCGCGATGGCATTGTCGTCATCCCCAAAAACACAGAGATCCCTCCTGGCACACGCATTTCACCGGAAAACGCGTGAACAGGTATTCTTACGGACCTGATGGGACACATCAATTCTGTAGGTTTTTGCCTTGACAGCCGTCTCGTCAATTGTTACACTAAGTGCGGATGGGGAGTAGCCTCCTGCCTCCCCGCAGGATGAATTGTCGTCAAGACAGGGCATAACGCTCTCGGCATTTCATGCGCTCTAATGCGTTGGCGAGACCACCACGAATGGGCGTGGTGGTCTTTCTTTTCCCTGAGATCGCCGCTCAACTTTTTGGCGAAATGAGGTTTAAATGTTAGATACAAAAGATGAAGCCTGGCATGCTTTGACGACAGAAGATGTACTCGAGCATCTGGAGGTTCGGGATGACGGCCTGACTGCGGAAGAAGCCGCTCACCGTATGAGTCAATATGGCATGAACCAGTTGCAGGAAGCGGCAAGCCCTACCTTCTGGCACATGTTGTGGGAGCAATTGAACAACTTCGTCGTGATCCTGCTGATCATTGCGTCGATCGTCTCAGCATTCCTGGGAGATTATATTGAAGCCGCGGCCATTATGGCGATTGTGGTCTTGAACGCCGTGCTCGGCATCGTCCAGGAGCAGCGCGCGGAGGAGGCGCTGGCGGCGCTTAAACGCCTGGCCGCGCCCGATGCACAGGTCATGCGCGATGGAAGCAGAAGGGCGATTCCAGCCCGCGAGCTGGTACCTGGCGATATCGTTTTCCTGGAAGCAGGCAACTATATCCCTGCGGATGTGCGCCTGCTGGAAGCTATCAACCTGAGAGTGGAAGAGGCCTCGCTAACCGGCGAGTCCTTGCCGGTGCAGAAAAACGCTGCCACCGTATTGGACAAAAATGTGCCGCTTGGGGATCGCAAGAACACAGCCTTCATGGGCACGCTGGTTTCCTACGGGCGTGGGCGAGGCGTGGTGGTCAGCACCGGGATGCGTACCCAGTTGGGTTTGATCGCTACCATGCTCCAGACGGTGGAAACGGAAGAAACCCCACTACAACGCCGCCTGGACCAGCTGGGAAAAACGTTGAGCATCACATCCTTGATCCTGGTGGCAATCGTCTTTCTGGTTGCCCTGGTCAACTACACCGAGATCGGGCTATTGTTCAGCGGACCGCTGGCTTACTTCAAGGAATTTGCAGCTGAGATCACAGAAGTGTTCATCATCGCCATCAGCCTGGCGATTGCGGCTGTGCCGGAGGGACTGCCCGCGGTCGTGACCATCAGCCTGGCGCTGGGGATGCGCGAGATGATCCAGCGCCACGCGCTCATCCGCAAATTGTCTTCCGTTGAGACGCTTGGCTCTGCCACCGTGATCTGTTCCGATAAGACCGGCACCCTGACCCAAAACGAAATGACCGTGACCTGCATCTGGGCAGATGGACAATTTGTGGATGTGACCGGCACAGGCTACGCTCCGCACGGGGATTTTATAGTCGACGGTAAGAAAGCCGATGTAACCAAATACCCCGCGATTCTCACATCCTTGTGGCTGGGCGTGCTCAACAACGATGCAGACATCGAGGTGACCGGCGCATCTGAGAGCCAGCAGACCTACCGCATCGTCGGCGACCCGACCGAGGGCGCGTTGTTGGTGGCGGCGGCCAAGGCCGGGGCTCTGCCGGTAGAGGTGAAGCAGGCTTACCCTCGCGAGAACGAAGTCCCCTTCGACTCCGAGCGCAAGCGCATGATCACCATCCACGAGGTCGGTGAACCAAGGACGGAGGATCTATCTCCTTTCCGAGATACTGGCTTAAAGAACTGGGATGTCATTACTGTCAAAGGCGCGCCCGACATCGTGCTGGGACTATGCTCCCGTTACCAGACCATGGACGATCAGTCCGAGCCGTTGACAGACGAGGTGCGCCAGCGCATCATGGGCGCCAATGACAACATGACTGCTGGTGCTCTGCGCGTGCTTGGCGTGGCCTACCGTATCGATAAAGATGTACCCGATCAGGCCGAAGAACTCAAAACCGAAGAGCTCGAGCAGGACCTGGTCTTCGTTGGCCTGATCGGCATGATCGACCCGGCCAGGCTGGAAGTCAAGCCAGCGCTCGAAAGCGCGCGCAAGGCGGGCATCAAAACAGTCATGATCACCGGCGACTATCCCAACACGGCGCGCGCCATCGCCGAATCAATCGGCTTGATGAAACACAGAATGGGTGTATTGACGGGGCGCGATTTGGACAAGATGAGCGATGAAGATTTGCGTAACGTGATCGAGGAAACCGCCGTGTTTGCGCGGGTCTCGCCGGAACACAAGATGCGCATCGTGGATGCGTTGCAG
>Ga0105104_10003905_pt1 | contig 10463 bp, 10 predicted proteins | sample PPLLaktember2015_3_FD_87034 | JGI IMG/M metagenome (GOLD analysis project Ga0105104, IMG submission 87034) | Freshwater sediment microbial communities from Prairie Pothole Lake near Jamestown, North Dakota, USA - PPLs Lake P7 Core (6) Depth... | ecosystem: Environmental > Aquatic > Freshwater >... | reverse complement strand
GTCCTTGCCTGCCGGCCCCTTTCGGTGCCTGGTAACCGCGCCCGGCTTCAGCGCGAAGGAGATCATTCTCAACCCTGAGGTCCGCTCGACCCCCGACGTGCTCCTGGACCCGGGCACCACCACCATGAAAGGCGTACTCGTGGACGAAGCCGGCAAACCGGTCCCGAATCAGGAAGTTCAACTCCAGTCCTATTGGTACACCGTCATGTCTGGACCTCAAGGGGAACATCCGCGCGTCGTCGGCTTCGGAGGGGAACATGTGACAACGAATGAAGAGGGTGCCTTTGAGCTTCAGTTGTCCGGCCCGCCCTCCGAATTCCTCGAACACGAGCTCCAACTGAAGGGGCGGGGCTATGTAACTTGCATCAAGGTCCTGACCGAGGAGGAGGTCCGCGACGGCGTACGGATCACTCTCCAGAAGACCGCGGGTTCAATTTCCGGCCAGGTTCTCGCGGCCGACGGGGCTCCCCTCGAGAGTTATCAGGTCACAGTGCTGCGAAGCGATCGATCGGAAGCAATGGGTCAGCTGGCAGCATCGCCGCCGGGGGACTTACGGAGAAATCGCGCGAAGACGGTCGGCAGGTTTGTCGGCCATGGTTCCTTTTCCAACCGTGACGGCCGGTTCACGATTGAGGATTTGCCGGAGGGTGAGCTTGAAGTGGCGGTCTCGAGCATGGTCTCCGAGAAGCGAGGCGGCGCCAGCACCAGAGTGACCGTGATTCGCGGAGTGCCGACCGCCCCCCTCATGCTCCGGCTAAGCGCGGGGTCAGGCCAGTAGCACCTGGGAAAAACTGAGGCCCGAGTACCATCTCGAATGGCGACCTCACATCTCGTTCAGGGCGCTTTTTCAGGCTCCGCCGAAAACTGGGGTTTTTCAGCAGAATCAATACCCTAGATACGGCCCCGGACATTCCGGTAATTCAGGTGGCTAATCCGGGCGAACATACGGCGCGAGTCTGAGAGTCAGCTCTGTATCCACTCCTCTCCGCAGTTCAATCTCCTGCTCCCCCCGGAGTACCTCGGGCGGCTCGATACCGCTGCCGGGCAACGACGCTACCTTGCCAATACGCGCTATACCGGTAATTCGAAAACGACCAGCACGTAATTCCGGGAACGAAAACGAACCGTCCGGCGCTTGAAACCTCTTGTGCGCGCCTATATCTCCCAACTTCGCGTTCTCGAGCATCGAGGCGGAAGCACGAGAAAGATCCAGGTTGGCTGGCGTTACGCTAATAGTAAAATCGCGAATCGGTTGTCCGCGGGGATCAACAACGAAACCGTGGAGGGCTGCCTCCGGCTTCTTCAGAACAGCTCGAACGTCAGTCTGTTCCCCGACCTTATCTAGCCAAATTATGGCTGGCAAATACCCCTTGCAGGTGATGCTCAGCTCGAGGTTGGAGTCAGCCATTAAAGCCAGCAGGAAATGGCCTGTGGAGTCGGTCGTCACATCTCCGATCGGGAAAGAGTGTTCGCCTGATTGCCGTGCGACCTGCACGGTCGAGACTGATACTGCAGCGCCGGCCAAGGACTTGCCTGATTCAGAAAGAACCCGACCCCGAAGGACGTGTGCTTCATCCAACACCACTTCTTTTGGGGGGGACGCAGTGGCGATCTCGACGGTTTTTAGAGAATAACCAGCCGCCATTATTTGGCAATCGAACCGCGGGACGTCATGTGGCAACTCCAAGGTCAATAGCCCGTCGCTGTCGGCGAAAGCTGTGATGCCAGCGGTCGGAGAAATGTCGGCGAATGCCTGTGCATTTTCGATTCCTGTGCCCAACCGATTTCTGACCTTGAAGGCAAGAGAAACCGTCCCTTCCATCTGCACGTCTGCCCGATTGTCACCAGGGCGTAAGGGAACCACTAGAGGAACTGGTTCCCTTTGTCGATACCCAGTCAGCCGAGCTGCGATTGCTGTCTTTCTAGCGGGCAATCCCGTGGCTTGGAACTCCCCCCTGCTATCCGCCTGAAGAGTACATCTCCAAGCTAGTGTCCTCGCTGTGCCAAGCGGGTTACTGATGCCCCCCGGGAACTGAGAGTCAGTAGACAGTTCAATGATGGCGCCCGGAAGGGCAACGTTGCTGACTAAGACTCGGCCAGCAAGGTTTGCCTCAGCCTCAAAGAGGATGTAGTCTTTTTCAAAAACGCCCGCGCTCTTCATTATGATCCGGGCCTCGGTTACCGCAAACCCAGACTTTTGAATCGTGATTTGCTTTCGCCCATTTGGTGCAAAGGCGAACTGGAGCGCGTAGAGACCGTGCGTCCCTGCGGTGACTGACTGTTGATTACTACACTCCCCGGAAGGGCCTAACTCGCATCCGATTATTTCTGCACCGTCAACTCGTTCGCCATCCTCCGTCAAGATACGGCCCCGAAGCTCAAAAGTCAGAGACTCCCTTTTACCGGCACTCTTCGGAGTTAGCGTTGTCCGGGACGGGAAAGGGTTCCCAATCGGTTCTTCTGTCAGGCTGATTGTAGTCTGTTTTTGTGGGAGGTGCCCCCGGTGACTCTCGAATAGCAGTCCGAAGCCTGAATATGAGTCCACCAACACAAGTACCAGAAGCCCCATAAGGGCAAGGAGAACAACCACGAGGCCAATTCCCAGCCGTCTCCTGCGGGTAGCCATGCTTCTCGATCTCCGGCCTTCACTTGAATTGTAATTCACAAGCCTCTCTCTGCTGAAGGAAAGGGCTCAGTAATAACCGACCCGCTTGCTTTCTGTCGCGGCAATTCCAACTCACTTGGCACGGCGGCGTTCGGTTAAGGCACTAAGGCGGACAGCTTCGACAATCCGGGTCGGCCTTTCCCGGCCCGGATTGGCTCCCAAGCCAACCTCCCTACTCGGTCGCATGGGCTGTTTTTGGTTTAAGAACCCAAGCCAGGGCGGCGTATTCCTCGTCGAGTTTGGACAGGCGACCGCTCTTTTGGAGAAGCGACACACGAAGAGGGGACAGAGATCGCAAAGACTGCTTGAGGGATGTGGACCGGCTCAACTAAACTGCGAACGGTTTCAACGCTATGAAAACGATCCTACGACTGACAGGACTGTTCATCCTCGTCCAACTGTGCATCGCCGCCCCACCCGACCGGCCGCAGAAAGTCATCTTCGATTGCGACTTGGCGGGTGACGTGGATGACGCCTTCGCCGTCTCGCTTTTGCTGAGCAGTCCCGAATTCGAGGTGCTGGGTCTGGTACTGGACCACGGCAACACCTCCAAGCGCGCCCAGGTTGCAGGCCGCCTGCTGTACGAGCTGGGGCTCGAGGAGAAGATACCGATCGTGGTCGGGCGGCCCACTCCGGGCATCGTTGGCGAGGAAACCGGCATTGCCGCCGATTCGCACCAGTTCATCTGGGGACAGGGCTTCGAGCGCTGGAAACCCGCCTCAAAAGACGCTGCTCAATTCATCATTGATACCCTCCGCCGGTATCCGAACGAAGTCATCCTGTTCACAGTTGGTCCGGTGTCCAACATTGAGGATGTCATGCGCCAGGACCCGGAGGCGCTCAAGCTGACCAGGCGCGTCATCTCCATGTTTGGCAGTTTCACGATGGGCTATGGGGGACCGGGCACGAAGCCCGAACCCGAGTGGAATGTCCGCGCCGACGTCAAAGCCGCGCGGGCTTTGGTGGCCAGCGGCGCGAAGCTCACGTTCGCCGGGCTGGACACGACCACGATGGTCAAGCTTCGAGAGCCCGATCGCATGCGCCTGCTTTTCCGCAACTCGCCTTTGACCGACGCGCTGTGCGCGCTCTACACGCTGTGGAGCTCCGAGAAGTACGCCCAGCCCGATCCCACGCTGTTTGACGTGGTGCCGCTAGGCATGGTTCTTTGGCCCGAGTTGTTTACGTCGCGCCCGGCGCATGTGCGCGTGGCGGCCAACGGATTGACCGAAATCGTGAACGACGCGCCGCCGAACTGCGAAATCGGTGTGACCGTTGAAAAGGATGAGCTCATCAAGCGCATCATGGGTCGCTACCTGAGGCAAAACCTCATGCGCCAGCCCACGCCGTGAATCGCGGATTCGAATCAGGCCTGGTCGACTCCGTCCACTCGATCCTGGAGGTATAAGCCATGGAAAGAACCCCAGGAAGGCACTGCGGGCAGCGCTTTCAATCTAGCCACAGGCCGTTGGCCCGGACGCGCTCCTTGAATGGAGTCAAGTGCTGATCGCGCAGGCTGATCACATCCCTCAGCGAGCAACATCTCCACAAACGCTTCGTTTCTCCGCGCCTGAGACAGATGCTCCTCCGTCGTCGCCATCTATATTGCCTGCCAGGTCAGAAGGTAGAAAGGGCCCCCAGGTAGCTGTGGTCTCCCCCGCTCATCTCGGGGAACCACCCTCAGATGGAAGTCGAACATGCGGTCCAGATACTTGTCGATGATTCGCGCTTCGGCTCGATACACGCGCGTCTCTATTTCCTCGGATAGCTCTAGAACAAACGTAGTGACGTGGCGCTCGCCGTCCGCTGCAGTCTCCACAAGGAGGGCGCAGACACCGGGAATGGAGGCAACCTCCTGTCGAAAGTCGTGAATGTCCGAGTTGTCAACGATACAGATGCTCGCACTGGTAGCCGGATGCCCGATGGTGACAATCGGCCATGAATGGAACCAGTCTGGCGACACTTTGACGTCTCCCTCAGTTGCGACACTATTCGGCAAAGTCGAACCTCGCCTGGTGTTGATGAGGACGTCCACTTCATTGCACTGTGGCATGCTGTTCACCCAATCTGGCTGGGGACACCTTCGCGACTGTCAAGTCGCAGCTTCCCACCAGTTCCTCGTTAAAATACAACTCGAAGCTGTGGACTCCCTCTTCCATCAATGGCAGCCCGCGCAGCTGGAGTTGCCCCTCAACGCTGTCACCATCAAGCTGAACTCGGAGCTCCGGCAGTTTTTCCGTCTCGCCTGACGGGCTTTGAAAAGGACTACGATTGTGTCCTGCCCGTTGGACGACAGTCTCTCCACTAAGAACGGGAAGTAGAGCCACATCGCGGGATGTTGAGCCGGAAGACTACGGACATGAATCACATGGAAGATGCCCTGCAGCTGTAGCTTACCGTCTGGGGCTCTTACGACCAAGTCGCAGAGCAATAAAGCTTGCAGTTTCACCATTTTCTTAACTGTCTCCAGTTTACGCCAAGTCCGTACAGGAGAAACTCGAAATATCGCGGGCGTCAACGCGCCCGCCAATTCGTCGGTTACGGGGGCGGGTGCCCATAAGCGTTGACTTGTGTGGAGGATGGGCTTCTAAGGCCAAGGGCCTGATTCAAGTTAGCCTGGGGCGAAGCCCCAGGAATCAGATTCGGAGCGAACTCCAGCGCTGTAAGCGCGATTCAAAGATCTCGTTGGGCTTTGAGTCGCGCTTTCAGCGCTGAAACCCGCGCCATGATTGGTTCCTGGGGCTTCTCCCCAGGCTAACCTGAGTCAGGCCCTTGGCCTTAAGAACCTGTGTCTAATCAAGTTAGCGCATGGGAGCGGTTGCCCCGCTACTGTGCTGGGCGGGGAACGAGTAGGGACACTGTTCTCTGCTGTTCGCCGTTTTGAGTCGAGCCCAAAGATCTCTCTAGTCCGCCAAACTGTTCGAGACTATCATTCCGCCCAGGGAGGCGGGAATGAAGGGCTACGTCGCGAACACTGACTATGAGTGGTACCGGTACCTGCTCGCCAGGCCCGATATCGACGAGGTGAACTTCTGGCAGCCGTCAGGCAGGAGCAACTTTCAGGCGGTCCCGCCCGGTTCACCGTTTTTCTTCAAGCTTAAGAGCCCTCACTACGCAATTGGCGGATTCGGATACTTCGTCAAGCAGTCGATCATTCCTGCATGGCTCGCCTGGGAAGCATTTGGGCCGGCAAACGGGGCTCCGGATTTCGTGACGATGCGCCGTCAGATAGAGCAATACCGCGGCGCCACTGGCCGGGAGCTTGAGCCTCAGTACATGATTGGATGCCTGATGGTTGCACGGCCGGTTTTCTTTGACCGAAACCACTGGGTCGAACAACCGCTCAATTGGAAAATCAATATTGTCTCGGGTAAAACATACGATTTGAATTTCGGAGAGGGAAAGCGACTCTGGGACGATTGTAGGCTGATGGCTCAAACACGCGCTGCGGCAAGGCCTTCCTTGGTGGCAGACCCGGGCGTCCGCTACGGCGAGCCGATACTGGTCCTGCCGCGTGTCGGCCAAGGGATTTTTCGCGTGATGGTGACCGACGCCTACAACCGGGCATGCGCTGTTACTCGCGAGCATTCGCTCCCCGCCTTGGAGGCAGCTCATATAAGAGCGTATTCCGAAGGGGGCGAACAGAATGTTTCGAACGGCGTATTACTCCGGTCCGACATTCATCGCCTGTTCGACCAAGGCTACGTGACCGTGACGCCTGATTACTGCTTTGAGGTGAGCAGAAGACTGCGGGAGGATTTCAGCAACGGCCGGTCTTACTATCCTCTTCACGGGAAGCGGATCGCGCTTCCCGATGAGCCGGTAGCGCGGCCGGACCGCCGTCTCCTGGATTGGCACAACTCAAACCGCTTTCTTGGCTAGCAGGTAAGGACACCCCATGTCTTCGATAGACGAACTGCAAGCACGCATCAAAGATTTCATCGGGTGGTCCGCTTACTCTCGCTCACTGTCGTTCGCTTCGTGCGCGGCTCCTTCCGATCGCTGCGCGGATTGCAGCACTCCCCACCCCTCCGGCACATCCCCCAGCCATGGCATACCGGAGTCCTTATAGGCGGGGTAGGGCTTGAGGTCCCGGATCATGATCCGGCCTCCGTCGCCGCCGGGCCAGGCGCAGGCTCGGAAAACAGACGGATGTAGGCGTCGTACACGAACCGACGGTTGCGTTTCTGCCCTGTCGATTCCTTGAGGATCCCGTGCTCAACCAGCTTGTGGACCAGTTGATTGGCGGCCGCATAAGTCGTCCCCGTGATGGTTCGTACTTGTTCGACCGACATGATCGGCCGTTCGTAGAGGCGCTCGAGCAGTCGCAGTCCGTTACCGGCGGCGCGAGCGAGATGTTCCGTGATCAGACTGCGGTGTTCTTCGCGGAGCACCAGGATTCTGCGAGCGGTTCGGGTCGCCTCGGCGCTCACCTCCGTGACGCCGCGCAGAAAGAAGGAGAGCCATCCCTCCCAATCGCCGGAGTCACGCACGGCCTGCAAACGGTGGTAGTAGTCATGTCGGTGTCCTTTGAAGTAGTGAGAAAGATAGAGAACGGGTTTCAGCAAAACCAGGCGCTCACACAGGAGAAAAGCGATGAGCAGGCGACCAACGCGGCCATTTCCGTCCAGGAACGGGTGGATCGTCTCGAACTGAGCGTGGGCCAGGCCGATTTTGATCAAGAGCGGGATATCGTCATCCTGGTGCAAGAACTGCTCGAGGGCGCCCAGCATAGCGGGAACCTCCTGGGGAGGCGGTGGAACAAAGGTCGCCTCCGCGAGGGTCGAGCCGGACGGGCCAATCCAATTCTGGGTCCGGCGCAACTCCCCCGGAGTCCGCTGGGCGCCGCGCACTCCAGCCAAAAGCTTCTCGTGGATCTCACGAATGAGACGCACAGAAACGGGCAGTTGCGCCAGCCGTTCCAGCCCGTAGTTCATAGCGCCCACATAGTTGATCACTTCCGCGACATCTTGAGGTTTGTCGGGTGTCAACATTTGAGCTTCGGCGGCCAGCAGGTCGTGAAGAGAGCTTTGTGTCCCCTCGATCTGGCTCGAAAGCACCGCCTCTTTGCGCACATACATGTAGACGAAAAGATCGGGGTTGGGAAGAGTTTGGATGGAGCCGTCCAGTCGTCCGAGCGCCCGGTCGGCCTCAGACAGCAGCGCCTGAAGGTCGCCTGTCAGGGCGATCGGGGGATCGGGAGGCAGGGGCGCAGGGATGAATGCGCGGTAACCGGCGCTTTGGGTCACGTAGCGACCCGCCCGGGTACGTGGATCGGACACCCGCGGATTACCGTCCATAAGATAGTCTGCCTTTAACATGCGGTCGGACGAAGTCCATGATATAGGCTACCTATAATATGAGCAAGCCCTCTTCCCATGCTATAGGCTGTCTTGCATATGGACGCTGTATAAGCCGCGTCTTTAAAGCCCGCCCTCATTACCAAGAATCTCCGAGACTTTCGTGCTCTCCTTCACGCTTTAGGCTCACCGAAAAATGTGACAAAGCCGACGTGGTGCTTAAGGGCGCCGTTCTCGAGAAGACGGACAGACGGGTTCGCGCCGAAGGCGAGTCGACCGATTTCGGAGTGGCAGCCGGAGGAGCTTCCGCTCTCGCAATTCCGCCAGTGGCACCGACCGAGCGGTGTCATGGAAGCCGCGCGAGAGCGCTTTCTAGCCGGCATTCCTGACACAGAGGCAAGCGGGTCTCACTGCGCACATGGATTTAGCCAACCGGGCCGAAAAGCGGCGGATTCTGAACGGCGAATCCGCCCTACGACTACTCGCCATGCGAGAGCAGGCGGTCGTAGGGCGGATTCGCCGTTCAGAATCCGCCGCTTTACGGCCCGGTTGGCGGGGTTGGCTTGGTGAGTGTCCCGGCCAGGACGAGGTCGATTACCGATGCAGGTCCCCGGCGCCTGTGAACATTTCCATCTTAGAGGGCCGCGGACGCCGGCGGCCGGGCAAAGGATCGCCTGTTTCGCGGTCAAATTCGTCGGCAGTCCGGCGGAGCGGGAGCCGGTCCCCGGTTTTCTCCTGCCATTTTCTTAATTCAGCCCGGAACCGCTCCAGTGTGTCCCGGTGAGCCGGGTTTCCGGCCAAATTCCTCAATTCGTTCGGGTCCGCCTCGACATCGTAGAGCTCCTCGGATGGCCGCCGCGGCTCGAAGCACCGCATCTGCTCCGGGGACAGCTTGCCCTCGTCGCGAAGCCGACGCATCGCTTGATAGGTGGGGCTCCGGACGGCATCGGCGGGCGGCGTATTGGGGAGGTCGGGATAGAAGTTGCGGATGTATTTGAACCGCAAAGACCTGACTGCCCGTCCGAAATCATCGAAGTCGTGCCAGTGATCCTCGGCAAAAATGTAGTCGTGGATTTTCTCCTCACGATTCTCGAGCAGGGGGGTGAGGCTCCGGCCGTGGAATGAGGCCGGAACGGCCACTCCAGCCGCCTCGAGAAGGGTCGGCGCCAGGTCGATCGAGCTCGCCAGAGCCGTGCAAACCGCTCCCGGTTGAGTGCGCTTGGGCCACCGGACGATGAGCGGAGTGCGAATGCCTCCGTCGTATAAAGTGGTCTTATCCCTCGGGAAAGGACGCCCGTTGTCGCTGAGGAACACGACGATCGTGTCTTCCTCCAGCCCCTGGCGAGCCAGCTCGTCGAGTACTTCCCCGACATAGCGGTCCAGCCTGCTGATCTCGTCGTAGTAGAGTGCGAGGTCGGCCCTTGTCTCTGCGACGTCCGGAAGGTAAGGGGGAACGACCGAGTTCTCGGGACGATGGGGATTCGGGATGATGCCCTTTTCGTAATCCCGATGCGGATCGAGCGCGGCCAGCCAGACGAAGAAAGGCTTGTCCTTGGGACGATTGCGGAGGGTCAAAATCCAGTCCGAACAGCCGCTCGCCGCGTCTTTGCCGATAGGCTGCCGGGCGGCGCCGGACGGGGTATCTCCGGAAGGCAGCTGGTAGCCTGACGGATCAGCCTCTTTGATCTCGTCGAACCGATCCTTGACCTCGTTCCCAAGGTGCCACTTCCCAGCCGCAGCAGTCCAGTAGCCCGCTTTTCGCATCAGCTCGACGAAGGTCAGGTTGCGGGCGGGCAACGGCCAGTGCAGTTGTTCGGCGTCGGTCGCGTGAGGATAAAGTCCGGTTATCATGCTCGCCCGGCTCGGGCTGCACGAGCTCGTTGTGACGAAGGCATTTTGGAACCGCATCCCGTGCCGGGCGAGCCGGTCAAGGTTGGGTGTTCGGACTGTCGGGTGCCCGAACGGCCCGCAATCATCCCAACCGAGGTCGTCCGCGATCATCAGGACGATGTTCGGGGGACGGGTTTTCCTCTCCTGGCGCGCAAGCAACGTCGCGCCGGCCAGTCCCGTCGTGGAGCACTGAATGAATCGACGACGGTTCAGAGGTCTCGAGCCCAGTTTCATAGCCTGCTCCGTTCGCCCCCCATAAGAGCATGAAAGAAGCGGGCAGTCTACTGTCTCCGAGGGACTATAATGGCGGCCGTCGCTGAGATCCTGGAGACTTGCGTGGAAGAAGGCAACGCGTTCGTCGAAGTGCAGCGGTTCAGGCAATGGTGGATCTGGTTGGTCCTGGTGGTCGACCTTGCCCTGATGCTGGTCCTGTTCGGCTACGGGATGTTCCAGCAGCTCGTCCAGAACCAACCGTGGGGCGATAGACCGATGTCCGACAACGCCCTCGTCCTGGTAGGCTCCGCGGCCATCCTCTTCTCCCTGGGGCTCCTTTCGCTCTTTCTCGTGGCGAGGCTGGAAATCACGGTCGGCCCCGAGGCTCTCTCGATCCG
>Ga0105104_10003904_pt1 | contig 10466 bp, 7 predicted proteins | sample PPLLaktember2015_3_FD_87034 | JGI IMG/M metagenome (GOLD analysis project Ga0105104, IMG submission 87034) | Freshwater sediment microbial communities from Prairie Pothole Lake near Jamestown, North Dakota, USA - PPLs Lake P7 Core (6) Depth... | ecosystem: Environmental > Aquatic > Freshwater >... | reverse complement strand
CATACAGATATGCCAGCACACTGAAGGTGCGCATTGATTCAGAGGTACATGCGGTCCATTCTCCCGTTAAATGTTCCTGCGGATACTTCGAAGTGGCATGGTACACTGAAAAAAAGCGGATCCCGGGGTAGTTGGCATTCTTTATTTCTTCTTCGGCGTTGTTGATGCCACTCGCTGCCGACCATTCCATATTGGATTGACCGGAGCATAACCATACTTCACCGATCAGGACATTTTCAAGGGTCACTTCATTATAGCCCTTCAGATGGATTGTATAAGGACCACCAGCTTCCGGGGTTTTCAGGATAAGGCTCCATTTTCCCTGGTTGTCAGCCGTTGTATTTATCTCAGCATCCATCCAGTCCGCCTTCAATACCACCTTTTCCCCTGTTTTTGCCCAACCCCAGATTGTCACATCCGATTTTTGCTGAAGCACCATGTTATCTGAAAAGATTTCAGGAAGGGAAATATTTCCGGTCGAGGCCTGGAAGAAAAGGGCCAAAACCAGTAAAGTCAAAGAAATTCGTATTACAATAGCTTTCATGTCTTATCATTCATTGGTTTTCTGAAAAGAAAATAAAGGTAGAAAAAAATTAATGGAAGTTCTGCAGTTCCGCGGTTTTGAGTTCTGCAGTTCTGAATTCTGCAGTCCTCATGCAAAAGTATTTTGCGCAAGCAGGGGAGCATATGAATGGATCAATTCAATCTGTAAATAGGGTTTGAATGGGATGCATTAAGGCAGCAGAACTGCTACATTTCATTCCTTTTTTAGAGTTAATTTTAAGCTTAAATACCCTGCAGATCCTGCTATTAACGACGAAATAAGAATTACCAATTTTGCATTATTAATTATCGCTTCGTTGTCGAAAGCCAGTAGGGTTATAAAAATTGACATAGTGAATCCAATGCCACCCAAAAATCCAACGCCCAATATTGATTTCCAGTTTATGTCCTCCGGAAGTTTACAAATTCCAAATATTACTGCAAGGAATGTCAAAAGAAAAATACCTAATGGTTTGCCGATAATCAGTCCGAGTGCGATACCTGTGCTGTAGTTTTGGGATAATGTATGACCTATGTCACCACTTAAAACAATGGCCGTATTTGCCAGGGCAAAAATGGGCAAAATGATAAACGCTACTGGTTTATGCAAAAAATGCTGCAAAATATAGGATGTTGATTTTTCCCCACCGTCAGAAAATGGAATGGCAAACGCCAGCAAAACACCTGTAATTGTGGCGTGAACGCCTGAATGTAACATAAAATACCACATGGCAGCACCACCCAATAAGTATGGAATAAGATTCCTGATTTTCAATCTGTTAAGTAACAATAACAAAGCAAAAATCCCTAATGCAATAAACAGGTTTGTCCATAGTAAAGTCTTTGTATAGAATACTGCTATAATTAAAATGGCTCCCAGGTCATCAATAACGGCCAATGCAGTTAAAAATATTTTCAAAGAAGTCGGCACCCTGCTGCCGAGTAATGATAAAACGCCCAACGCAAAAGCAATGTCGGTCGCCGTTGGAATTCCTATACCTGATTGTGTATCCGTCCCGTAGTTGAACAATAGAAAAAGTCCCGCAGGTACCAGCATACCACCTATCGCACCAAAAATCGGAAGTAAAGCGTCTTTTATATTGGAAAGTTCTCCCTGATAAATTTCTCTTTCTAATTCCAGGCCAATGAGCAAAAAGAATATGGTCATTAATCCGTCATTAATCCAATGTTCAATACTATGTCCGGCGAATTGTAATTGCCAGAAATGGTGGTAGTTCGCTCCTAAATTTGAATTTGCGAATATTAGTGATAGAATAGTGCAACCGATCAAGGTCAGTCCGCCTGATTTTTCACTGTCAAAAAATTCTTTATATAATTGAGTTATCGTCATCCTGTTCTGCCTTTTTACTATGGGTTAAGACAAGATCTTCTCCATTGTTGCAGGAACCGTCTTATCATTTTGTCAGTTACTTAAAACAACAATCTGAAATCTGCTTTTGATGATTAATTATAGGGATTATTTCGATCCATAGTAAGCAAATTGATAGATTATTAAACATTATCCATATTATCCTGGCTTTGGGCTGACATCGATGTTTCAGCAGCGAAAGCAATAATTAAAAATCTGCCGGAGGGTAAGAACCATGTTCCACTTGCCCCAACCCTAACGGCTTCAGGGGGAATAAGTGTAATACGCGACCATGGATTTAGCGGTTCAATCCGGTTCAGACATTTGAGTAACAGACCGGCAAATGAAGATAATTCAATAGTGGCTTTGGGACACACGGTATTCAATGCAAGTATAGCATATGGTTTCGGGCAATTCACATTTACAATCCATGGCGAAAACCTTTTAAACAGCGAATGGAATGAGGCACAGTTTGCCACCGAAACCAGACTGAAGGGCGAAGAAAAGAGTGTTACTGAATTGTGTTACACTCCGGGAAATCCTATAAACTTTCAATTTGGAATAAGCTATAAGTTTTGATCTGCTTATTTCCTGAACCCTGGTATATAAGATTTGTTTACTGTTCCATCATTAAAGACCCAACATTCCAGCACCCATCGGCAGGCAATTGTTAATACCCGCTTTTACGCTTTGCATTTATTTATTTTGAATCATTCACTGGCTTTTTATCCACATGAGTGGCATTTCCCGGTTTCCTGCACAGGTGGACATTTTACACTTCCAAAGGAACAATACACGCAACAGTCCCCTTTGATTGGTTTAAGAATCTGGCCGCAATTTATGCATTGATAAAAAAATTGACAAGAATCTGTCGGCATAATCTCATCTTTCTTAAATCCGCATTCTGGACAAGTTATCGTTGAGTTTAATTTTATCATTTTAGTCATTCTATCTTTGTCAGCGGTCTTTGTTCAGTTCGCCCGTCCATATTCCTCATAGTATATTTTTGCTCAATTAACAGCAACAAATTTTCCGTTTGGCGCAAGCTTGCACGCGGTGTTGTACACTGCCAATTATTTAATTTTCATTAAAGTTCTCTTTTAAAACTTTATCAATCAATATTTTTTGAAATTTATCAGGCTCATCAATATTTGGATGATGGGCAGATTCTTCAAACCATATAATCTCTTTCTTTGGTGCCTCCACCATTTTTATATAATCAACAACCAGTTCAGGAGCACACGCTGCAATTCTATCATGTCTGCCTTCAAAAAAATAAACGGGTATTTGTAACTTAAGAATATCATTTAAAATATCTTTTTCATAAGTTGATGGATTCTTGCTTATAGATTCTCTTACAAAATTCATTGATTTTGAGTAGTTATCAAGATACCCTTCATAATAATATGGAGACTCTTTTATTACATCATGCAGGGTTATCCCTTTGTAAAAAATTCCATTGTATTTATTAATTAATTCTCTGGGGAAATTTTGTTTTCCACGGATTCGTGCCATTTCAGTAGTATCATTATCTTCTTGAAGCTTATTTACAAGCCACTTGTATGTTATTTCTCTTGATTTACTGTCATTAATCACTTGTCCGATACCAACATATGCATAATAACGATCTGGATATTTTTCAATTAGATGAATACCCAAGACACTCCCAAATGAATGTCCAATTAAAAAAATCTTATTTTGATGGTAGGTTTTTCTCAATACATCAGTTAATCTGATTGCATCATTGAAAATTTTGTCAAACGAAACATCAGTATTCTTAATCCTGTCATTATATGACAAGGCTGTTCCCCGCTGATCCCAATGCACTATCGTAAAGAAATTAATTAAACTATCCATGCAATGGTGGGTTATAAACATCTCGGATGTACCTGGTCCACCATGTAGCCATAGTAAAATCGGGTTGTTTAAATTATTGGATTTTATCAATATCTTTTGATGAAGTCCATTTAGTTCTACATCCATCAATGTGTCAATGTTCAATGAATTATCAGCTTTCACAAAACTGGGAAAAATCAGCACCATTAATAGGCTCAGAAATAAATGTTTAACGCAATTCATGGTGTCATTTTTTTGATGGTGTTTAACGTCCGCGTATATGAGCCGTTGTGTTTTCGAAGCGTCTTGTTATCTGGTTACTATATGGCAACCAAAAGAACGACATACACAAACGCGCTGCCAGCAATGGCTTATACACGCTGTTGTACACTGGCATAATTGCAATTTTATTAGAATAAATTAAAACTCATACCTTAAGGATAATGCTATGTTAGTTAAATATAATTCACTGATTATAATTGTGCCTGTAGTAATAGTTTTAAAAAAACTGAGAGATCCGATTATATCCAACTTTACTTTATTGTGATTTGGCAAATTATAACTTAATCCTACTCCATTTAACAGAACTGGACTATATGTTTTATTCATAATATTTCTATCTTCATAATAAACAATGTCTTGCGAATATACCGGAATGATTTGTGTATTTTCATAATCAATAACTACATCAGTCAAATAATCGTACTCGGCATATAATTGCTTGGTGGTTTTAATTTTTGAATAAAAGTCATTACCTAAGCCTAAAATCACATAAGGAATAACTTTTTTGTATCGTACAAAATCATATGTTATCAAAACCGGGACCTGAATCTTGTGAAATTCCAGGGCTAAATTTTTCATAAATTGATATTTTAGTTGAATTTGTATTGAAGATCTGGAATTCCTATTAATATTTAAATATATCCCGGGTGAAATACCACTTATAAATGAAGTAAATTGAGCATTAGTCTCTGTAATTTTGTAATGTTCGATCCACTTTTCTTCAAATTCATAATGCCCTGTATTAGAATTATAAAAGGTTTGAGTCCGTAATTCTGAAGACTTGTTAAATGAAACATCCAAATCCATTCTGGACATGACATAATCAAACACTATTCCAAAATCAAATTGCCATTTTGCATCATTTAATTTCTTTTGCTTTTTATAATATACAATACATTTCTCATCTATGCAAACCATATCGTGATAGTCCTTAGAGAGCTCAATAAGCGAATTATGACTTAATTTTGTTGAATTTATTTCTGATTTAATTTCTTCCGCATCACTCATTACCAAATTTAAAATTCCTAAATACTTATGCGATTCTTTTAACATTATTTTGCCATTTTCCTTTATCTCAACAATATCATTAGACAGGGGATATAAAATATTATTCTTCTCAATAAAGTATAAGTCGTTATTTTGTCTTTTACAATAATATAAATCAACTATGCCGTCTACTAAGTATTCAAGAAAGACTTTTTGGGTTGCATTTTCAATAGTTACATTTTTTGAAACAAATAGTTTAGAATCATTTGTACCGTATGCATTGATTTCATTAGGAGTATATTTAATTACACTATCATTGGAATCAGCCTTAAAAAAACAATAATTTGAACTTGTATTGGGATTCGTATGATCAATAAGTCCAGGTATTGTGTCCTTGTTTATAACAATAAAACCCTTTTTAAAATCATACTGAGAAAAGCCATTTATTGATATTGCAAGCAAAAATATCAGAAGCTTAATTTTTATCATGACGTTATACTTGTAGTTAATTTTTTCTACTATTGACCAATGGACATCCTGCTAGCGTACAGCGAAGCTAAACCCGCATAATGTAAACACTTTGTCAGTGGAAGTTTTTTTATTCCTCAAGTTTTTTAACCATCTCTGAAACAAAAGGATTATCAGGATTAATGCCAAGGCTTTGCTTGAAATATTGCAATGCCAATTCTTTTTTTCCTGTTTCCATATATCCTTCACCTAAACCTTGCAATGCTTCTGGTGATGTTGGATAAATCAGAACGTTCATTTCAAAAATCTGGATAGCTATGTCAGGCTTATCATGGTCAATATGATCAAATCCCTCATTTCGCATCACAAATTCCAATAGGCTTTCATTTTTATTTCGCATTTGATATATAGTCTTTGCTTTCTCTATACCAGACTCTTCTATTGTTTTTATTATGAGATTGGTAAAATTTCGATTTATTTCATTGTCTTCTACAGGAATTATTGGCATATAATCCCTGGTAAAAATGATTTTTGCTATTTCAAAATTTAGTCTGTCAAAGTTTGGGTGTGATTTATTGGATAACATGATCAGGGTAATGTCTTCATCGATATAACTCAGGAAATCTGCATAAAAAATATGGTTCGTTCCATTATGCCAAACCTGGATGGTATTTCTGCCCGTCCTTGAAACGTCCCAACCATAAGCATATATTGAATTTTCATTCTCTCCATTTCTGAGTTTCGGATGATACAATTTTTCTTTTGCTTCTTTCGATAAAATATTGTCTGTCATTAAAGCTTGATGCCATTTATAAAGGTCCCCTGTTGTTGAGAGTATTCCACCATTGCCTTTCAGGTTCCAATAAGGCGCAGTTATATCCCATTTTTTATGAGTTGGTTTGCCCCAGACCCTTTTATCATTGAAATAGCCAACTGCAATCAGGTTAGTATCAAACGCAGGTCTGGTATACCCTGTCATTTCCATCTCTGCAGGTTTCCATAAGTTATTGTACAGGTAAGTTTCATAGGTCTGCCCGGAAATTTTTTCAATTATCATAGTCAATAAACTGTAACCAATATTTGAATATGAAAAACCTGTTCCGACTTCAAATCGCAAAGGGGAAGAATAAACCTTGTTTAAAAATTCCTCCCGGTTGATTATTTCATAATCTTCGCCAACTGAGCTTGTCAACCCTGATTGGTGACGAAGCAAATCGTGGATAGTAATATTTTCTTTGTCTATTGGAACATTATTAAAAAATTTAGAGAGATTATCTTCAGTTGAAAGTTTTCCCTGCATTTCTAATTTTAGAATTGCTGTTGCAGTAAATTGCTTAGTGATTGAACCAATATCGTAAATGGTATTGAACGAATTTTTAATTTGTCGTTCTTTGTTGCTGAATCCATAACCTTTTGAAATTATTTTATCGCCATTCATTTCCACCAATACAGAACCATAAAAGCCAATTTTTTCTAATTCCGCAAGGTATCTGTCAATCCGTTTGACTATGTCATTATCTTTTTTTACCTGACTGCAAGATGTGAAAATGAATAATGTCAGCGTTAACAGTGTCGCTAATAGTTGTTTCATATTTAGTTGTATTTAGCTTTTATCTCAATTTGCTCATTAACATGTTTTAGTCTGCTATTAAAATCATCTTGTTTTTCTGGAGTAATAGAAATTGATCAGGGTAAACATACGGTTATGATATTGAATTATGTCGGTTAATTTATCTGCCTTTGTATTTAAGAAGATAAAGCTGTATCATAATTCCGGCATCCACCTTGTTGTCTCTTACAGTATCTTTCTAAATAAGTTCCGATTCCAGTAAAACCAGGTCAAGGTTTTCTTTGTTCAATTCCAGATTATGAAACCTGACTAAACAAAACTCTTCTCCGGACTGCAGAAATTCTCCTGGTTCCTCAAATTGATGTATCCCGGTGAAGGCGTCAACGTTCGACATTTCTGCCTTAAGCCAGTAATGACTTAATCCCGAACTGCCGGTATATTCTAACATCGGGCCGGCAGTTACTTCTGCAATGTGTAAGATTTTATTAATTCCAGGATACGTTGTGGCGATATATTCGATGGTTTGTTTATAAGGCCCGTACGAAAAATAGTAAGTAGAAAAGGAAATCCATACACCCGGGATTAATATGATCGAAATAAATATCATTTTCAACCATTGAATTTTCAGCCCGATAAAAAAAATCGTAATCGGTATAACAAGCATTGTAACTATAGACATGACATACCTCGAATATAGAATCGGTTTTGAAACGAAGGAAATAATCGCAACTAAAAGCAGTGTTCCCAGAAAAATAATCAACGACAGCCACAAAGCTAAGCGATACTCGGAAAACGATTTTGTAAAGCTTATAATAATGGTTAAAACTATCAGACTGTATATTAAAGTCGTAAAAATTCTGGAAAAGGGGGTTGTCCAGAATTGCTCAGTGAATGGAATTGTAAAACATGGAATAATCGTATTGAGACTAACTTCGGGAGCCCAAAAAGCATGTTGAACTTTTTTAACCTGAGTAATAAACATAAAAAGCCATGGCAGAAACAACAAGGCTGCGAATAGTAATGAAAATAAATGATTAGGCCACTTCTTACTTTTAGTCCGAAGCAGGTATAGAAAAACAAACACATTCGCCACGATCGCAGCTACCATACTATAATAATGGATATAAATGGCTATCACTGTGAAAATAAAAAGGAGGGTCAAATCACGGTTTTTCTCCGTTTTTATAAATAGGTAAGAATATATGTATACTCCTGTTGTTGAAAATGCAGCCCAGGTATACATTCTAGCCTGATGTGAGTAGGTTGCCAGCATTGGAACCGAAATCAGCATCAGGCAAAAACAGAGCGCACCTTGTTTACCAAAAACACGCTGACCGGCAAAATACCCCAATAATATTGTCGATAATATTCCCAGCACCGAAAATAACCGTAATGTTATAGGGTTTAATCCAAATATGGCAGTAAACGATCTTAGTCCCAGGTAATATAATGGCGGATGCAAATCGTTTTTGAACTTTGCATAAAATTCCGATAAGGTACCATCCAACATTGATTTTGTATATATTTCATCACTCCACAAATCACTAAAGCCAATCTTGAACAAGTAGAAAAAAGTTGCAAAAACAAAAATCAGTAAGAATATTAACAGTTCATTATTGGTTAGTTTCTTCAAAACATTTTTCATATCTATAAATTGATAAAATGCTTTTGATGCACCTGAGCTCATAAAATTGGTGCCAACTTTCGGGTGTATGAGTTGCGTGATCTTGGCACTTTGTGGTCTAGGTTGCATAAGGTAACCAAAAGTACATACCATAGCAAACCCACGACCTGCAATGGCTTATTCACGCTGTTGTGTTTAGTTTGTATTACTCGATCGTATTACTATTCCATCATATTCTCTGGTTTCGATAATGCTTTTCAAAGAATTGTGAAGATCCAGTATGAGGGAATTAGCTTCATCTGTGAATGCACCATTATTAATAAAACAAGGCGATGTTAGTACAAAGTAGTCCTTGGTTTCTCCATAATAAGATGGAATACACCATGAATAAATTAGTTGACTTTTAATGAATTCAATCAATTCTCGCTTTTGCTTTATTGGGTACAAAATAAGCGTAAGAGAGGGATTTATGCTTCTATCTGGATATCTTAAGAACTCTCTTGTTGGATTTTTATATTTTACAATAGCCAATGGTTTGCTTGCGTTTTTTGGTAAATCTTCTTTACTAAAGTTATCAGTAATAATCTCACATTCCCAGCCATTGGGAATAACACTGCAGAATTCATCCAAACTATCTTTATTGTCATCTCTTTCACATGATGACACTACCATAAAGAAAATAAATAATAAATGCATTGTTTTCATCTGAATACTTATTTACTTATCTATGATGATAATTCTTGGTTATTAGTTGCTTGCTTCTTTACGAATTAAACACAATGATGTCGGTATAGGAAACTTTTCCACGAAAACGGGTCATTCTTTAGTAGGCTCATAGTAAAGCGTTATTGAGCCAGAGCTAAAAGTTTTTGTTTTTAATAGTTTAAGCATAACCTTTGTGTTGATGTTTTTAAATAATGGCAAACCGTGTCCTATTATAATTGGCAGAACATTGAATTGGTATTCATCAATTAAATTAAGTTTCATTAAGGTTACAATTAAACTCGGGCTACCAACTAAAATGTCTTTACCTGGTTGTTGCTTGAGTTCTGAAACTTCTTCCTTAATGCCTCCCTTTGCCAACTTTACATTTTTCCATTCAACATTATTCAGCGTGCGGGAAAAAACAATTTTGGGAATGTTCTGTATTATCACTGCAAATTCATCCATTGGTTTGTTACCAGTAGGATTTTCTACTACAGTTGGCCAGTAGCTTTCCATAAGTTGGTATGTAATCCTTCCAAATATAATGGCGCCAGCGTTACTTAATAGCTCATTGTAATGTTGATGCATTTCCTCATCTGCAATCATTGCAGTGTGGTCGCAAAACCCGTCAAGTGTCATATTGATTGCTGCAATTAGTTTTCTCATACTCTTTAGTTTAGATCAATTGTCGATTTTCATACCGGCTGGTTAAAGTTTGTACTCTCGAATTTTTACAACGAGAAAAATCCAACTTTAAAATCCAAAAGTAGATCGTTTTAAAATTCCAAATTTAATTTTTCGAAATCAAATTTTTCATTTTGTCAAACGGAACCAAATCTGTCAAACCTGGCCTGATATTTCAAAGTTTAGCACCCAAGTCCATTGACTCAAAATTCAACAATATGAAAGCGAAAAAAATCTGGGGTAATTTTAGTGTAAAAGATGCAAAGCGCACCAATAAGTTCTACACACAATTGGGTTTTACTCCCAATAAGCCAAACAATGATTCTAAGCTTGCCAGTTTTCTTTTTGGTGATGATGATTTTGTGATTCACTTTTTTGAACAGGGTTCACAGATAGAT
>Ga0105104_10003903_pt1 | contig 10468 bp, 12 predicted proteins | sample PPLLaktember2015_3_FD_87034 | JGI IMG/M metagenome (GOLD analysis project Ga0105104, IMG submission 87034) | Freshwater sediment microbial communities from Prairie Pothole Lake near Jamestown, North Dakota, USA - PPLs Lake P7 Core (6) Depth... | ecosystem: Environmental > Aquatic > Freshwater >... | reverse complement strand
CATCAGGTTGACTGGAGTCCAGTATGCCTGCTGCGTGTCCGCCTGCGCCGAGTGTGCCATCCACATACCTGCCGTGGTTTTTCGGTTGGAGGAAGTTGATGCTCTCTTGGTAAAGTACTGACAGGTGGGGGGTGCGCTCTTCAGCGTCTGGTTCAGGCATTTTTCAAAGTTAGATCCAATTCTTCAAACATCTTTGCACGGGATTCCCCATCTACGATCGTGCCCTGCTTCTTACTCCAGGACTCAGGAGTCCAGATTTCAAAATAAGGTCCAATACCCACAAGTTTCACGGCGCTCTCGAGTTTGGCCTCGATACGCAGGAATTGGGGGATCAGAACTCGACCATTCTTGTCAAATTCCAGCATATCTGCGCTGCCGAACAGCATGCGCGCCAGATCTCGTGCTTTGGAATTTGTAAGGCTCATTTCTTCAACTTTGTGGTAGAGTTTATTGAATTCCTCGCTACGCATGACCATGAGGTTGTCATCGAAACCGAGTGTAATGTAAGCGCCGTTTTCCAGTAGGTCGCGATAACGCGCCGGGATGGTTAACCGCCCTTTATCATCAATATTATGGTCAAATTGCCCAAAGAACATTTGTTCTACCTCATTTTTTAAGCCGAAACGCCGGTATCGCCGGCGTCCCACTTAGACCCACTTTCAACCACTTTTCTCTTATTATAGTGGATAAGAGTAGGGAATACAAGTGTTTTGCCAAAATTGTCAATATATTAAGATTTCTCTTACAATGGCATAAAATAGGCTTATAGCCCGTGTAATTGGAGGAAACATGCATTTTGATCTGCCTTTAGATGAGTTGCACGTATATAAACCCGACCGTACCGAACCACAGGATTTCGACGTGTTTTGGAAAAGTTCCATTAGCAGCAGCCGAAATTTCGAATTAAATGCAGGATTTACCCCGGTTGATTTCAATCTGGCTTTGTTGGAAACCTTCGATGTTACTTTTAATGGGTTTGACGGACAACCAATTAGGGGGTGGTTTTTATGTCCAAAAAACGCCAAAGAACTGCTTCCCTGCATTGTTAAATACATCGGCTATGGAGGTGGACGAGGATTCCCTCTCGATTGGTTGCTTTTCCCAAGTGCGGGGTACGCGCTGTTCGTGATGGATACGCGTGGTCAGGGCTCATCCTGGCTGCGGGGGGACACACCGGATAATTATGATCAGGACGCAGGGCCGCATTATCCCGGTTTCATGACCCAAGGGATCTTGAGTCCGGAGTCTTATTATTTTCGCAGAGTTTATATTGATGCCGTGCGTGCGATTGAAGCGGCTCGATCCCATCCACTTGTGGATAAGCAACGCATCTTTTGTTCTGGCGGCAGCCAGGGCGGTGGAATTTCTATCGCTGTCTCCGGATTGGTTCCGGATCTGGCTGGTATTATGCCGGATGTGCCTTTTCTGTGCCACTTCAAAAGAGCGGTTAGCCTGACAGATGAACGCCCTTACAGCGAGATTTCCCATTTTCTAAAAACACATCGCGATAAGGTCGATATAGTTTTCAACACATTGAATTACTTTGATGGGATGAATTTTGCAGTCCGCGCCAAAGCGCCAGCATTGTTCAGCGTGGGATTGATGGATACTACCTGCCCGCCTTCAACTGTTTTCGCAGCATACAATTATTACGCGGGTCAAAAAGAGATCAAGACGTATGAATTTAATCTTCACGAGGGCGGCGAATCCTTTCAGGACCTTGAAAAATTAAAGTTCCTGAAACAAATCCTGAACTAATTCAAAAAGCGCTTCCTGTAAAAGGAAGCGCTTTAATTGTGCTTTCAGAAGATTACTTGATGCAGGGTGAAGGTTTGACAGTTCCGCTGCGGATGCCGCAGAAAGGCACACCGCCGCCCAGATTTCCAGAGAAAGATGAAACCGAAGCATCAAGCGCCATGACGAAACTTCCGGAAGTGCCCGAAGTGGATTCCCATGTGCCGGTTACACTTTTGCTATCCTGGCTGATCGTTCCTTTAAAGAGCAGGCTTTGACCGCCACCGGTTGCTGTGTTACCGATCAGGTTATACCCCTGCTGTAGAAAATCAATATCCAACTGCTGTTCACCGGTGCCTTGCCAGATCGTCCAGGGTCCGTCCAGGTTAATAGCAACAGCAGGCGTTGCAGCCGCTTGTGTCGGATCCGCTGCAGGCGCAGCAGTGGAAGCTGGCGGTAGAGGTGTGGAAGTCACTTCAATGTAAACGATTTTTTCTTCTGGTTGAACGGGGCTGATCACAAAAGGCAGTGAACAAGCCATTGTCAAAGCCATGATGGCGATCAGGGCAATTACCAGACGTAAGGATGACGATTTCATGGTACCTCCTCAAATTACTCTATTATTGTATATTCAAAATGCTCATTTTTCAACTAATACTTAAGATGCAATTAATGTGCCAAATATTGGATTTATTGGAGAAAAAAAAGGTCATCCACTTTTGGTGGATGACCTTAATAAATTGTTTGAGATGCAATTTGGAATTACTCGAAAAGCTTGAGATCATCCTTCGAGAGGAATTTATAAAGTTTTCCACCGGTTTCTGGATCAACAGCCTCAGCTGCTTTGCGTCCATTCTTAAGTGTCTTGAGTGTGCATTTGCTGACATCGACTAAAACACTTTTCTTGCTCTTTAACGAGAAAAATTTTATCTGTGCCATATTACTTTCTCCTTTTACCTTTCTTTTATTTTCAGAGCGATGATGAAATGTTGATGAAACCCCGCTCTAACAATTACTTTCAATACATATATTATATTGATACGTATCAGAAGTCAACCTATTATTTGTATTCATTATTAATGTTTTGTTTGAAATTTTGCAGGTCTTAAACAAACAACGGCTGATACATTTGTGCGTTTTCAATCAATTTTTCTTGCTCTGCCTCAGACATTTGTTTATATTTTTCACATGCTTTTAGGACCAGCGGCAGCAAGCGAGTATCTCCGGCAGTACAGATCCCCGTAGCGTTCTGAGACAGGGCAAAATCAACTGCTTTCTGTATCATTTCTGATTCTGTAAAGGGTTCATACCAGGTGTCGAATTTATGCTCGCGATCTCCCCATGGTGCCTTGGTGATGGACTTGATCAGCATGGTGCCCACATTATTTTTCTGGCAAAGTTCGAGCAATTCCAGAGCTTTAGTCCTGTAATCTGTTTCAGCGAATTGCACGAAATTGACCGGGAAAAGCACTGAATCAAAATCAAACCGGTGTAAGGCTTCGATAAAAACCAATGGAGCGAGAATTCCGTGGCCAGTGATGCCGATATGACGGATTAACCCTTCCGATCTGGCGTTTTTCAGTGCATCAAGTGCTCCTCCGGTTTGGGTGACAGAATCCAGATCTGCTATTGTCTTGATCGCATGCAGCTGGTATAAATCGAAATGCCCGGCATGAAGGCGTTTCAGTGACCTTTCCAACTCAACCCTTGCTCCCTGACGAGTTCTTTCCAGGGTTTTGCAACCCAGAAAGAATTGATCTCGGTGTGTTCTCATCCAGGGTGCCAAACGTTCTTCCGCGCGCCCATATGAAGGAGCAATGTCGATGTGGTTCACACCATATTCCAAAACTACCTGCATGGCTTTGTCTGTTGTCGCCTGGTCAACTTCGCCAAATGCTGCAGCACCCAAAATGGCGACTGTGCTCATATGGCCGGATCTACCAAATTGTCGTTTTTCCATTTTTTTTCTATCCCTTTTATTTTGAAGTCAATCTAATAAAAATCAAGAAATCCACCTCTCGTTATCAGGTTATCTTTCTTGATACTCGATCTCATCCAGATCTAAATTTTCAATTTTCTTGTTGCTGGTCCTTCCATAAACCTTATTGAGAGTTCTAAGATTTTCAGTCAATGGGTCAGTCAATGATCCTGGTTTCATCCGCCAATTCCAATTGCCGCCTAATTTTCCGGGAAAGTTCATGCGGGCTTCATTCCCCAGGGAAAGAAAGTCTTGCATCGGCGCCAATACCAGTCCCGCGCACGATGCCCAAAGGGTTCGGATCATTTCCCACGAAATATTTTTTCCGGATGAATTGAGATATTTCCGACAAGATTCCTGCTCTTTTTTGGAAGCTTCCAAATACCAGCCACGTGCGGTGGCGTTATCGTGCGTCCCGGTGAAGGCAACACAATTAGGTATGTAATTGTGCGGCAGAAAAGGATCATCGGCATTGGTAGAGAAACCAAATTGGAATACTCGCATGCCGGGAAATCCAAATTCGGCTATCAATTCTTTTATGTCAGGGGTGATCACCCCCAGGTCTTATGCGATGATAGGCAATTCTCCCAGTGTTTGCTCGATCGATTTGAAGAAATCTGCCCCCGGTCCTTTCACCCATCGTCCATTTTCAGCTGTCGGTTCGTCGGCCTTTACTTCCCAATACCCGCCAAAACCCCTGAAATGGTCCAGGCGGAAAATGTCAAAGATCTCAAGAGACTTTTTAAAGCGTTCCTGCCACCATGTATAATGCGCCTTTTTATGATTTGCCCAGAGATAGTGTGGATTTCCCCATAACTGTCCGGTTGCTGAGAAATAATCCGGCGGAACGCCTGCAACTACTCGCGGTTCAAGGGTATCTGTAAGGTCAAAAAGGTTGGGTTGCGACCAGACATCCGAACTGTCATAAGCGATAAAGATGGGAATATCGCCAATTATTTTTACTTTATGATCATGCGCATAATTGAATAAGTCTTTCCATTGCTTGTAAAAAAGAAATTGAATAAAGGATTGAAAGTTTATCTCCAATTGGTTTTTTTTAATAAAATTCTTCAAACCTGTCGGTTTTCGAAAACGGAGCTCTTCAGGCCACAAATTCCAGGCTGACCGTTTGAACGTGTTTTTTATAGCGATGAATAAGGCATAATTTTCAAGCCATTTATTTTGAGACTCACAAAACCTTTCAAATTCTGATCGAAGGGGATCATTAGTTTTCCGCTTATTAAAATTGTTGAATGCCTGTAAAAACAATTTGTCTTTGAACTTATAAACAAGGTTAAATTTTATTTTGGTCAGAGGGAATACTGGGGGATTGGAAATATCTTTCTTGTCAAGCAAATTATCATAAACTAATAATTCGGGACTTATCAGATATGGGTTTCCTGCAAAAGCAGAAAAACTTTGATATGGAGAATCGCCATACCCGGTAGGCCCAAGGGGTAGAACTTCCCACAGCCCAGTCTCTGACTTTGCAAGAAAATTAATGAAAGAATATGCCTGCGGGCCAAGATCTCCGATACCAAACTTGCCTGGGAAGCTTGTGGGATGAAGTAGTATGCCCGAAGATCGTTCAAATTCCATTTGAATCCTGTATTAACACTGATAATGTTCTCTTGGTTTCCGGTTTAATAGCGGTCAAATTCTCAAGACTTTTACAGCGCTGTGCACCCGAGCAATGTTCTCTTCTTTTTCAACATTACGCAGCTTCAATCCAAAGACCATAATAACAAATACGGACATATTGCAAATACATTACTTTTAAATTCCTTGGTTATATGATCAAATAAAACGCTTACCATTGATCCTCCATCCTGCTGTAGTAAAGGCTGTTGTCTTTATTTTATAGAATCTTTCTTAACCCTTAACAGCTCCTGCAACCACTCCTTCAATGATGTATTTCTGAAGAGCTAAATAGAAAATTACGATCGGAATAATCCCCAATATAAGCAGAGCCATCATTGCCCCCATATCCCGGCTGCCATACCCATATTGCAGATATTGTACGGCAATAGGGATCGTTTTATAGTTGTTGCCAATAACGAGGTAGGGGAGGAGATAATCGTTCCAAATCCACATGGCATTTAAAATTGCCACCGTAATGCCGACTGGCTTAAGAATTGGAAATACGATCAAAAAGAATGTTTGAATTGGATTACATCCATCGATCGTTGCGGCTTCTTCAATTTCAATGGGAATGGTTTTTATAAACCCGCTGAAAATAAAAACTGAGAGCCCCGCCCCGAATCCCAGGTAAATCAATATGATTCCAATGGGATTATCCAAATGTAATATGTTTGCCATTTTGGACATAGTAAACATCACCATCTGGAAAGGGACAATCATGGAAAACACCAAAAGATAATATATGAAAGTGCTAACTTTTGACTTTATGCGGGTGATGCACCAGGCTGTCATGGCGGTGAAAATAACTATAACCGCCACAGAAAATACAGTAATAAAAAGCGAATAACCGAACGCCTGAATAAACCCGGTTTTCGCAATCCCGGAAGTATAGTTTTCCAATCCAATGAACGTTTCAGAGTTGGGAAGTTTGAATGGTGTGTCAGAAATGAAAAACCTGCCTTTAAAAGAATTCATGAAAACAATAAAGATCGGTGAGAGGAAAAGGACTGCCAGGAATATTAGAAAAACAATCATGGCATTATTTTGATTTTTACTTTTCGAGTTCATTAGATCTCAGTCTCCATACTTCTAGAAAAGCGAAGCTGTAATAAGACGATAATGGCGACGATCAGAAAGAACATCACAGCTTTGGCTTGTCCAACGCCCTCATATCCCATGCTTCCGTAAAAAGTATTGAAAATATCCAGAGCAAGCATTGATGTTGATCTGGCTGGTGCGCCTGCTGTTAGCGCCAGGTTCTGATCAAATAATTTGAAGGAGTTGCTAACAGTTAAAAATGTACAGATCGTAACCGCTGGCATTACTAACGGGATGGTAATGTTTCTGAGGATCTGCCAAAAATTCGCGCCATCGATCTTGGCTGCCTCGATCAATTCTTTGGAGATGCTTTGGATCCCTGCGATATAAATGATCATCATGTAACCGACCATCTGCCAATTCATCAATATGATCAGCCCCCAAAAGCCATATTCGGCTCGAAAAGTGATGTCAACGCCGAACCTTATTAGCACCCCATTAATGATCAACTGCCAAATATAGCCAAGAATAATGCCACCAATGAGATTTGGCATAAAAAAAACAGTACGGAAAACATTAGTGCCTTTCAATTTTCGGGTGAGGAGTAAAGCAAGTGAAAAGGAAAGTACATTGATTAACGCGACTGAGATAACGGCGAACTTAACAGTAAAGATCAGCGCATTTAAGAAATTTTTATCATCAGTAAAAGCTCGGAAATAATTTTCGGTTCCGACCCACTGAGAATTGGTCACTGTTGTGAACTTAGTGAATGAAAGATAAATGCCTAGAAAAAACGGGATTAAAAACGAAATTGTGAACGCGATCAATGTTGGAAGTGTAAAAAAGGCAAAATATTTTTTTGGCATTTTTTGCATTGGATTTCTCCTGCTTCAAAAAAAGATCGCTTTTGTTTAATTAATGTTCACCCCACACTAATTATAGTGCGGGGTGAACAAATCTAAAAATATTTGCCTTATTTATTTGCTTCGACCTTCCATTGGTCGATCATAAGTTGCTTAACTGCTGCCCAGTCCATCGAACCTTGCGCGTACTGAAGCAATGCAGCTCCGAAATTATCCTTGAATGTCTGGCTTGGGAATACTACAAAATTCCAGGCGACATTGAATAGATCTGTATTGCTCATATAGCTAATCAGGCTTTTTGCTAAGGGATCGGTCGGCTTTTCGTTTTCGGCGAAGGTGTCAAATGGTGCAATAAATTTCAGGTCATTAGTTACGAAAGCCTTGCCAGTGGGGCTGCTGTAAAGCCAATAAATGAAGTCTGCGGCAAGTTTCTGTTTTTCTTCGGAGGCTTGTTTGTTGATCGCGAAGAAGTTCTCAGTACCAACACTGATGGATTGTTTCTCTTCTCCGGGCATACCGGTATAGATCGGCAGGAACTTTACATCCTCGGGTTTAACAATGTTCCCGGCAACTCCCGAAATTTGACCCCAAGCCCAGTTCCCATTTTGGACCATCGCTGACTGTCCTAAAGCAAATTCTGCCATGGAGTCATCCACACTCTTGCTTCCAAGCAATTCCGGGGCAACGGTTGAGTTATTTATATAGAGGTCAAAGATGTTCTTGTAATTATCCGCATATTGGAACTTGATCTCCTTAAATGCGGCTGGATCCTTGATATCAAGATTGTTATCTCGGATCTCATAAAAGATCGGCACATTGGCAAGGTGCGTCTGCCAGCGCCAGTCTTCACCCGGCTTTAAAGATGTCGCCGAGAATACGCCATTTATGCCTAGTTGAGCTTTTTTGGCGGTCATGTCCTCAACAACTGCCTTAAGCGTCGCAAAATTGTTGATCTCTTCGATCGATTTTGCTTTTGCGCCGTCCATCGCGAAATACTTGGCCATGATGGCATTGTTGTAAATGATCCCATAACCTTCAACAACATATGGGATGCCATAAACGCCATCACCAGAAGTTACAGCCAGCGATTTATCGGAAAGATGCTGGTAAAGTTCCGTGTTTTTCAGATCGGCGCAGTAATCAACCCAGTTAGCGTATCCGCGAGGACCGTTGATCTGAAACAGGACGGGTGCATCCGCTTTGGCGATTTCTGACTTTAAGGTTTGCTCGTAGGTGCCTGATGCGGCAGTTACCACTTTCAATGTAACGCCAGTTTCCTTTTGATATGCTTCACCGATCTTCGCATAAAGGTCCGCGACTTCCGGTTTGAAGTTCAGGTAGTAGACTTCGCCACCCGCTTTAGCGGAGCCTGCGCATGCTGCGAACATAAACACGCCAATTAAAACAATACTCATTAATGGAAATACCTTTTTAGTCATTTCTTTTCTCCTTAATCATAGAAAGTCATTAGTAGATTTCAAAAATACATAATAAATATTTTCTAAATCACCTCCCTCATCCGTACTTTAACCCAATTTTTATCCCAAATATTATGTTCAATAAAATGATTAAAGCACTATGCAAATATGATTTCAAGCCTTTTTCTTTAATTAATAAATAATTAACAAGAACTTGTTAGATATAAAACAAAAGGAAATACATATAGATCGAGAAGAGGAAAGATTAATTTCAAATCCAGTAATTAATTAAATTTTTAATTACTTGTAAAATCCCCCCATAAACCTAATTTCTTTAGAAAAAAAGATCAGTCTAACTTTGAGCCAAATGTATATAAACAATATTCCCATCGCCATCGGCATTGATTAAAAAGAAAACAAAGGTGTTTCCCTTGATAAAAACCAGATCCGTTGAAGTTGAAGCCATCATATCCCCCCGGATTTCCCACCCTAATTTTGGCATTTCCTGTTTGTAATACGCCGTAATAATTCTTGCAGGTGATTCAGTGATGTATTGATAATCGCCAAATCCTTCACTTCCTGAAAGGACATCCGGAAGAATTGGTATCTCTTTCCAATTCGTCAGGGCGGGTAATACTTCTGGTGTTTCTGTCGGCTTTTGTGTTGGTTGAGGAGTGTTTGTTGAAATTGGCGTCTCGGTATTTGGAAGGCTGGTCGCCGTGGTGGTAAATTTTTCTGAAGGGCTGCAACTTGTAATTAGGAAAGCTAAAAAAACCATACTGATAGCGAGGCTTTGATAATTTTTCATTTTTCCTAAATTTTTGATAATTAAATAATTCATCCGAATATATTAATATCACCCATACATCACCTGCGGCCTGTATTGGAGCGCTTCAGCCAGATGGGTTGACCTGATTTCCTCTGAAAACGCCAGATCGGCGATCGTCCTTGCCAGTTTAAGCATGCGGTGATAGGCGCGCGCCGAGAGGTGCATTTGCTGCATGGCAGCCCGCATCAGATTCTGACAATCCTGATCGAGTTTGCAATGCACTCGGATATCTGCATTATGCATGTCTGCGTTGCAGAAAATTCCTTTTTCACTTGATTCGTTGGCAATGAAACGTGATCGCTGAATTGCACGTGTGGCTTCCACCCGTTCGCGGATCATCTCGGAAGACTCTCCGAAGCGTTCGTCACTCAGTTTATCGTAATCCACCCTGGGAACCTGCACATGGATGTCAATGCGGTCTAGCAGCGGTCCGGAAATGCGCTTTTGGTATGTGGTTATGAAAGCCTGTGAGCAGGTACAAGGTTTGACGGGATCGCCATAATATCCGCAAGGGCAGGGATTCATGGCCGCCACCATCTGGAAATTCGCGGGAAAAGTCAGCGAGCCGCGCGCACGGCTGATGGTAACGTGTTTGTCCTCCAAGGGCTGGCGCAAGACCTCCAGCACATGTTTTCCAAATTCAGGCAGTTCATCCAGGAATAAAACGCCCCGGTGGGCAAGGGACACTTCACCGGGATGCGGCCAATTGCCGCCACCCACAAGGCCTGCATGGGAAATGGTGTGGTGTGGTGCCCGAAATGGGCGGGTTTGGATCAACGGAATGTCCGCTGGGAGAAGATCGGAAATGGAATAAATACGTGTCACATCCAGAGCTTCTTCAATTGTCATTGCAGGTAGGATCGCAGGAAGAGCCCTTGCAAGCAGGGTCTTGCCAGCGCCGGGAGGACCGGTCATCAGCACATTATGGCCACCCGCCGCTGCAACTTCCAATGATCGCTTGACATGT
>Ga0105104_10003901_pt1 | contig 10469 bp, 5 predicted proteins | sample PPLLaktember2015_3_FD_87034 | JGI IMG/M metagenome (GOLD analysis project Ga0105104, IMG submission 87034) | Freshwater sediment microbial communities from Prairie Pothole Lake near Jamestown, North Dakota, USA - PPLs Lake P7 Core (6) Depth... | ecosystem: Environmental > Aquatic > Freshwater >... | reverse complement strand
TCCTCACCTGGGACGGGTGGGTTCATTGATACCCCCAACCAACGGCTCTCGGTCTGGCATGTTTTGCCAATCTCCTCAGCGGAGGAGCTGGGACAGGTGACTGTCGAAGGGACCGAGGGAGTGCTTTTGAAAGACGTGGCCGAGGTGGTGGAAGATCATCAGGTACTGATCGGCGATGCAGTTATCAACAACAACTCCAACCTGCTGCTTGTCATCGAGAAATTGCCGGGAGTGAACACCCTGGAAGTGACTCGCAATGTGGACGAGGCACTGGCCGCGCTACAACCCGGCCTGCCAGGCGTTCAGTTTGATGCGAGTATCTTCCGGCCCGCGACCTTCCTTGAGATGGCGATAGCCAATCTCACCCAGGCGCTGGTCATTGGGGCAATATTGATGGTCCTCATGCTGGGCATCTTTATGTACGGGTGGCGGACCGCCTTGATCAGCCTGTTGGCCATTCTGACCTCTCTGGCTGCGGCTTTGACTGTACTCTACCTGCGAGGTGCTACCCTCAATTCGATGGTGATCGCAGGCTTGGTGGTCGCCCTGGGACTCATCATCGATGAAGCCGTCGTTGACATTCAAAATATCATGCAGCGTCTGCGCCAGAATCGTGAGGAAAGCGGCAGCCTCGTATCAACGAGAAGTGTTGTTCTGGCAGCCTCCGCCGAGATGCGAGGCGGGCTCTTCTTCGCGACGTTGATCACTCTGCTTGCCGCTCTGCCTCTGTTTTTCCTGGATGGCATGTTCGGGGAAATCTTCCGTGTGATGGTGGCCTCTTACACGCTGGCCGTCTTGGCTGCGATGGTTACAGCGCTGGTCATCACACCTGCGTTAAGCTTGATCTTTTTGTCCGGCAAGGGACTCGAGGTGCGCGAATCCCCGCTGGTCGCGCGTTTGCAGCGCAGCTACCGGGGAACGTTGGCACGCATGGTCAACGGCGCAGGGCTGGCACATGTTGCCCTCGTCGTGCTCATTATTGGCGGAATTGCCGCGGCGCCGTTTATCAATCGCGAGCAGATGCTGCCATCCTTCCGTGAACCCTACCTGACCATCAAGGTGGAAGGCGCGCCGGGGACTTCACACCTGGAAATGAACCGCGTGATGACGCTGATGGGCAGTGAATTGCGTTCCGTTTCAGGTGTTAAGAATGTAGGCTCCCACGTGGGTCGCGCCGAGTTTGGCGATCAGGTGGTGAATGTCAATTCCGGCGAACTGTGGGTCACACTTGACCCCAACGCCAACTATGACGCAACCGTTGCTTCGATTCAGGTGGTGGCGAATGGTTATGCTGGAATCGTTCGCGACGTACGCACCTACACCCAGCAGACGATCAGCCAGCCTCAAAATATAGATCCCAACAGCGATATCACCGTGCGTGTGTATGGTGAAGACATGAATGTCTTGCGCGCGGAAGCGGCCAGAGTGGAAAAGGCATTGTCAGAAGTCAGCGGCGTGACAAGTGTACGTCCGCTCCTCCCCATGCAGGAACCCACCCTGGAGATCAAAGTAGATCTCACAACCGCACAAACACATGGCATCAAACCGGGGGATGTGCGCCGGGCAGCTGCCACGCTCATATCCGGCATCCTGGTTGGCAATCTGTTCGAAGAGCAGAAGATATTTGATGTGGTTGTGTGGGGTAAGCCTGAACTTCGTGACAGTATTAGCGATGTCAGCAACTTAATGATCCCCAAACCGGATGGCAGTCTGATCCGATTGGGAGATGTGGCTGATGTGGGGATTGTGCCCGCGGATACGGTGATCAAACACGAGGGCCTATCCGCCTATCTTGATCTTGGCATCACAGTACAGGGTCGCAGCCTCCCCGCGGTAGCCAGCGATGTGACCGGGATTGTCCACGGTCTCGCCTATCCTGTGGAATACCACGCGGAAGTGTTGACCGATCATACCCAGCGCCAGGCAGCCCAGCAGCGCCTGCTGATCGCCTCGCTCATCGCCGTCATCGGGATGTACCTGCTCCTGCAGGCTTCCGTCAAAAGCTGGAGCATGGCCCTCGCCACCTTCCTGGTGCTGCTCGCAGCACTGGCAGGCGGCCTGCTGACAGCATTTCTAACGAATGGCACGCTTTCGGTTGCCTCCCTGTTCGGGTTGCTGGCAGTATTGGGTATTGCAACACGCAATGCCATCGCACTGATCAATCATTATCAACACCTCGAAATAGAAAAAGGCCAGAGCTTTGGTTCAGAACTGATCCTGCGCGGCTCAGCAGATAGAGTTGCCCCAACTGTGATGACCACTTTGACGACAGCCCTGACGCTTCTGCCCTTTGTATTCCTGGGCAACCTTGCCGGGTTTGAGGTCGTGCGCCCGATGGCCATCATCATTGTCGGCGGTTTGGTCATTTCGACCTTGCTCAATCTGTTCGCCCTGCCTGCGCTCTACATGCGTTACGGCGCCAGTCGCGAAGTTGACCTTGAACTGCACCTGGTTCCGGGCGCCGTGGCAACCGATTAGTGAATACTGGGAAACTAGGAGACCTAAAATGAAACGCATAAATCGTTTGGTTATGATCATATTAGTATTTGCCGGATTTCTGCTCTCGGCGTGTGGCGGGCAGATACCTGTGACAGGGGACAAAGTCGCGCCATCCAGCCTCGAGCCAATCGAGGGAACAGATCTTAGTCGTGTCATTCTGACGGAGAAGGCCGCGGAACGGATCGGCGTGCAGACCGTCCCGGTTAGCGGACGGGTCGTCCCCTACTCGGCCGTGATCTATGATATCGAAGGCAATACCTGGATTTATACAAACCCCGCACCCCTGACCTTCGTTCGGGCGCCCATTGTCATTAGCCGGATCGATGGCGATCAGGCGTTCCTGTCTCAGGCACTGGAGTCTGATGATCCCATTGTGACGATGGGAGTGATCGAGATCTACGGCGCCGAAACCGGGGTTTCGAAGTAACTGCACCAGGAGGTATCCCATGCAGTGGATTGTTGCAACAAGCTTGCGTTACCGCTACCTGGTAGTCTTTCTGGCCGTGGTACTGATGGTCTTTGGCGTCACCCGGCTGAGGGGCTCGGCGGTAGATGTTTTTCCTGAGTTTGCGCCTCCCAGGGTGGAGGTCCAGACTCTCTCCGTGGGTCTTTCCGCCTCCGCAGTGGAAGAATTGATCACTGTGCCTTTGGAACAGGCCCTCAACGGAACGCCAGGACTGGACGTCATGCGCTCCAGGTCGGTTACTGACCTGTCGGATATCGTGATGATCTTCAAACCGGGTACAGATGTGATCCTTGCACGGCAACTGGTGCAGGAGCGGCTCTCGGCAGTCTACAGTACCTTGCCAAGTTGGGCATCACCGCCTGTCATCATCGCGCCTCTGTCATCCACCAGCCGCGCCATGAAGATCGGCATTTATTCCGATGAGTACAGTCAGCGGGAACTTTCCCTGATCGCCTACTGGAAGATCCGCGCCCGCCTGTTGAAAGTACCCGGCGTGGCAAATGTACCCATCTGGGGCGAGCAGAGACAGATCGCGGCGGTGCATATAGACCAGGATAAGTTGGCGTCCTACGGCATTCCCCTCGATGAGGTCATGACTGTGATGGCAGACGCCCTGGACGCCGGGCTGTTAAAGTTCTCCAATGGAGCGATCGTCGGCTCAGGCGGGTACATCGATACACCCAACCAGAGAATCGGGGTTCGCTCGGTCCTGCCGATCGTCGCACCGGAAGATCTGGCCGTGGTGCCCATCAACGATCGCAAGAAGCCCGACGGCTCGCCGTTGACGCTGGGGGATCTGGGCGAGGTGGGCTGGAATCACCTGCCCATGGTAGGCGACGCGGTCATCAATGACGGTGAAGGCTTGATGTTGATCGTGGAAAAACTTCCCTGGGCAAATACCCTGGATGTGTCACGCGGCGTGGAAGATGCAATCGCTGAGTTGCGCCCGGGTCTTCAGGGCATTGAGATCGACACGACCATCTTCCGCCCTGCCACCTTCATCGAAACCTCCATTAGCAACCTCACGGAGTCCCTGCTCATTGGCGCGGTCCTCGTGATCATCATACTGCTGTTTTTCCTTTATGAGTGGCGCGTCGCGTTGATCAGTGCCACGATCATCCCCCTGTCGCTCATGGCATCCCTGCTTGTGCTTAACTTGCGCGGCGTGCCGATCAACGTGATGACCTTGGCGGGTCTGGCGATCGCGATCGGTGCTGTGGTAGACGACGCCATCGTGGATGTTGAAAATGTGGTGCGTCGCCTTCGGCGGCTTCGCCAGGAGGGCAGTACCCGGTCGACGGCGAGCATCGTTCTGGAAGCCTCGCTTGAAGTACGCGGCTCCATCATCTACGCTTCGTTGATCGAGATCATGGCCTTGATGCCGGTCTTCTTCCTGGAGGGCTTGTCAGGCGCATTCTTCCGTCCGCTTGCCACAGCATACGTGGTAGCTGGGTTGGTCTCCCCATTCATCGCCATGACGGTCACGCCTGCGTTGATCTATATCCTGCTGTCCAATGCGCCGATCGAACATCGCACCTCTCCCGTCGTCCCGTGGCTGCATCGTGTCTATGACCGGGTGCTGGGGCGAAGCCTACGGACACCCGCCATTTCCTACGGCACGGCAGGCGCCATCGTGATGGCCGGGATCTTCGTTTTCCCATTCCTTGGGCAGGAGCTGTTGCCATCGTTTAAGGAACGTGATTTCCTGATGCACTGGATCCTCAAGCCCGGCAGCTCCCAGCCGGAAATGTGGCGCATCACAGCCGAGTCCTGCCGTGAGCTGATGACCATCCCGGGCGTGCGCAACTGCGGCTCCCATATTGGCCAGGCGACAAATGCTGATGAACCGTATGGTATCTATTTCACCGAGAACTGGATCAGCGTTGACCCGGCGGTGGACTACGACAAAACCCTTGCCAGTGTCCAGGAGGTGGTGGATGGCTATCCCGGACTGGTACGCGACGTGCAAACGTACCTGAAAGAAAGAATTCGCGAAGTCCTGACGGGATCGAGTGATACTGTGGTCATCCGTATTTATGGGCAGGACCTGCACGAACTCGATCACAAGGCTGACGAGGTGCGAGCTGCCCTCGAAGGCATCCCGGGGATCGTGGATCTGAAAAAAGAGCTCCACATGGAACAGCCCCAGATCGAGGTCGAAGTGGACCTTGCCAAAGCCCAGGAATATGGACTGAAACCTGGCGATGTCCGCCGGGCAACTTCGTTCCTGATCCAGGGCGAAGAGATCGGCGACCTGTTCTTCGGCGCCAAGATCTACGGTGTAAACGTGTGGACGCCTTTGGAGGCGCGCGACAGCCTGAGCGATATTGAAAACCTGTGGATCGATACACCGGATGGCGGCCGTGTCCGTCTGAAAGATGTGGCGGATGTTCGCATCGGCGCGGTTCCGAACGTCATCGCCCGTGAGGACCAGTCCCGCAAAATTGATGTCTCCGCCAACGTGAAGGACCGCGATCTGGGCTCCGTGGCAGAAGATGTTGAGGCAGCGGTTTCAAAGATTGACATGCCCATAGGTTATCACGCCGAGGTGCTTGGTGAGTTTAAAGAGCGGGAAGCTGCTCAAAGCAAGTTATTGCTCGCCGGTTCCATCGCAGTGCTCGCGATCTTCTTCCTTTTGTTCACCTCCTTCAATAATTGGCGCATGACATTCCTGACCTTCTTCACGCTGCCCTGGGCGCTGGTTGGTGGAGCACTGGCAGCCTATGTGAGCAGTGGCATCATCTCGCTCGGATCCATGGTCGGACTGCTTACGATCCTGGGGATCGCTACCCGCAACGGCATCATGATGATCAGCCACTTCCAGCACCTGGAAGAACAGGAAGGCGAAGCCTTCGGGCCAGCACTCGTCATGCGTGGAGCAAAAGAAAGAATTGCGCCGATCATGATGACAGCGTTGACCACCGGGCTGGCGCTTCTGCCACTGGTACTCGCCGGTGATATCCCCGGTCAGGAAATCGAATACCCAATGGCAATCGTCATTCTGGGCGGACTGATCACTTCCACCCTGCTCAACCTGTTGGTTGTGCCAACGCTGTATCTCAAGTTTGGAAAATCGAAAGAGCAGGAGCTCGTCCGTGTGACGGCATAAGCTTTAGAAGTAGTATTGGAAAACAAAAAGGCGCGTAGGGGCAGGGTTACCCTGCCCCTACGTTCGCCTTTTTGTTATTGGCTGTTCTGGCTTACCTGCAAAAGCGTCGGGCTGTCGACTTTTTCGCCCACATACTCACACCACTCTTCATACTTTGCCACCTTGCCGCGGATCAGGTCGTGATACACCTTTTGGATCGCCCGCGTAATGGGGCCCGTTTTTCCATCGCCGATGGTACGGAAGTCAATTTCGCTCAAGCCAATGCACTCTGCCGCGGTGCCGCACACAAAGACCTCATCGGCAATGTATAACTGGTCGCGTGAGACAGGCTGTTCCAGGACTTCGTAACCCAAATCCTTGGCAATTGTGAAAACTGTATGGCGCGTGATGCCTTCCAACACCGGCGCCGTAGAGGGTGTGATGACTTTGCCACGGCGCACCACAAAAAGATTCTCGCCCGTGCATTCGGCAACGTAGCCTTGCGGATCGAGGAGAATGGCCTCCTGAAAACCGAGCCGTTCCGATTCGGTCTTGGCGAGAAAACTGTTGGCATAATTTCCCGAGATCTTCGCCTTCGTCATGTTCACATTTGGGTGGTGACGCGTGTACGAGGAGATGTTCGCCCGAATGCCTTTGGCAAGCGCTTCTTCGCCAAGATAATTACTCCATTGCCAGGCGGCAATCGCCAGCGCAGGTTGCCCGCCATCGACATTCAAATTCCAGGCGCCACCTTTCAGGTACAGGAGCGGGCGAATGTAGCAATCTGTAAATCCGTTTGCAGCCACAGTCTCCTTCACCGCCTTCACAATATCATCAGCCGTAAAAGCAAACTTGCGTATGCCAAACACATGCGCAGAGTCCAGCAGGCGTTCTGCATGTTCCTGCAGACGAAAGACCGCAGGTCCCTTGGCAGTGTTGTAGCACCGTATCCCTTCAAAAACCGCGGCACCGTAATGCATGGCGGGGTTGAGGATGTGAACCGTTGCTTTTTCAAACTCGACCAGTTCACCGTCCATCCAGATATATTTTGATTCCATGCCCATGGCATCTCTCCTTTCGATATATTTGGGCGGGGTGACCCCGCCCCTACATATCACATATTTTTGATAATTTCATCCACCATCTGACGGGTCGTTAGCTTGCCACCGAGGTCTGCCGTCCGCGCACCGTTTGTGATGGTCTCGTCCACAGCTCTTTCGATGAAGACAGCTTCCTCTTCCAATTTCAACGAATAGCGCAACATCAACGCCGCGGACAGGATGGTCCCGACCGGGTTGGCGATCCCTTTGCCGGCGATATCGGGCGCAGACCCGTGGATCGGTTCGTACAACCCGACGCCTGCCTCCGATAAACTGGCCGAGGGCAGCATCCCCATCGACCCCGCCAAGACGGACGCCTCGTCGGTGAGGATGTCGCCGAACATGTTCTCGGTGACGACCACATCCATCGAAGCGGGAGCCGTGATCAGCTTCATGGCGGTGCTGTCCACCAACGCATGCTCCAGTTGCACATCGGGGTGTTCCCTGCCGACTTGAGTCGCAACCTGTCTCCACAGACGCGACGATTCCAAAACATTCGCCTTGTCGACAGAGGTAACTTTCTTTTTCCTGCCTTTTGCCAGATCGAACGCCAGTTCAACGATCCGCTTGATCTCGAAATCATAATATTCAAGTGTATCCACTGCTCGTTCGCAGCCATCCTTCATCTCGCGCATTTTCGGTTGCCCGAAATATAGGCCGCCTGTCAACTCGCGCAGGACGAGAATATCCACGCCTTTGAGCTTTTCTGCTTTTAGCGGCGAGGCATCCACCAGGGCGGGGTGCACTTTGACAGGCCGCAGATTGGCAAACACACCCAGTCCTTTGCGCAGCGCCAGCAACCCGCGTTCGGGACGATCTTTTGCAGATGGGTCGTCCCATTTCGGCCCGCCCACTGCGCCGAACAGGATCGCGTCCGCCGACTGGCAATCGGCAAGGGTCTCGTCGGTGAGCGACGAACCATATTTGTCAATCGAACAGCCGCCCATCAACCGTTCCTTGTATTCAAACGTGTGATTGTATTTGTGAGCGATCACGTCCAGCACGCGCACGGCTTCAGAAACCACTTCGGGTCCGATGCCATCGCCAGGTAAAAGGGTTATTTTGAATTCCAAGATGAGTCTCCAATGCTGACCACGGACGATAGACGATTGACCACACTTGCGCCTGCGCGCAGTGCAGGTGTCGTCAATCATCCATGGTCGTGATTTAGTGTGCCACCATCAAGCCATATTCCACCGAGTCGGCCAAGGCGCGCCAGCTGGCTTCGATGATGTTCGTGCTCGCGCCGACCGTGCTCCAGCGACCGGTGGCGTTACGGGTGTCGATCAGCACGCGGGTGATGGCTTCCGTGCCATGATCTGAGTCCAGGATGCGGACCTTGTAATCAGACAAATGAAAATTCGCAAGCTGCGGATAATACCCAAGCAAAGCTTTCCGCAGGGCATTATCCAGCGCGTTGACGGGACCATTTCCTTCCGCGGCGGTATGGAGCAGTTCCCCCTGCACGCGGACCTTGACCATCGCTTCGGCAAAGATGCCGCGTCCCTGGCGGTGCTCCACGTTGACAAAAAAGTCCACCAGCTCGAAGGGAGCTTTATAGCCGTATTCCTGTCGCTTCAACATCATGGTCACCGAGGCTTCTGCAGCTTCGAAGGAAAAGCCGCGTGACTCAAGCTCCTTGATATCGTTGAGGACAGGCAGGACCTCTTCACCTTCCACTTCCACGCCATGCTCTTCGGCTTTGCTCAATAAATTTCCGCGGCCCGATAGGTCAGAAACCACCACGCGCATTTTGTTGCCGACCAATTCGGGTTCGACATGTTGATACGATTGCGCGCTCCGCCGCATGGCGGCGACGTGGACTCCGCCTTTGTGCGCAAATGCGGATTTACCCACGAATGGCAAATGTTCATCGGGTGTGATATTGGCAACTTCCGCCACGAAGTGCGAGAGTTCGTAAAGGCAGGCTAACTTGCCCTCCGGCAAACATTGATAACCCATCTTGAGCTCAAGGTCAGCCATGACGGAAACGAGATTTACATTGCCACAGCGCTCACCCACGCCATTGATCGTTCCCTGCACCTGGACCGCGCCTTCACGTACGGCAGTCAATGAATTGACGACCGCGCACTCGGAGTCGTTGTGAGTATGGATCCCGAATGGGTGCGCGAGCGCAGGCTTGAGATCGCGGATGATGCGTTCCACATCCCACGGCATTGTCCCGCCGTTGGTGTCACACAAAACAACCGTCTCCGCGCCGCCTCGGATCGCGGCCTGCAACGTTTCGAGCGCATAGGCCGGATCGGCCTTGTAGCCATCGAAGAAATGCTCGGCGTCATAGATCACGCGCTTACCGTTGGCTTTGAGATAGGCAACAGACTGCTCGATGATCCGAAGATTATCCTCGAGCGTGGTGAGCAAAACTTCCCGGACGTGCAGCGTCCATGTTTTGCCGAAGATGGTGCAGACAGGCGTTTGTGAATCAAGCAGCGCCTTGATGTTGGCATCGTCTTCGGGCCCGCCTTTGACGCGGCAGGTGGAGCCGAACGCCGCGATCAGCGCGTTCTTCCACTCCAGGTCGCGGGCGCGCTCGAAGAATTCGACATCCTTCGGGTTCGAGCCAGGCCAGCCGCCTTCGATGAAGGCAACGCCCAGATCGTCAAGTCTCTGCGCGATGCGGACCTTGTCATTGCTCGAAAGTGTGAAACCCTCGGATTGGGTTCCGTCGCGCAGGGTAGTATCGTAAATTTGGATTTTTTGCATAGTTATTCTTATCTGACGATGGACCATCGTCCATGGTCTATTGTCTCTGCTCAAACGCCGCGATCTCTTTTTCAAAATTCAGGATATAGCCGAGTTCATCCACGCCATTCAACAAACAGGCTTTGCTGAACGGATCGATCGGGAAATTGACCGAGCCGTTTGGAAAGGAAAGTGTCTGTGAAGCAAGGTCAACGGTGAACTCGGCATTCGGCATTTCTTCGACAAAATCGAACAGCATCTTGTGAGTCGCTTCATCGACAATGATCGGAATGAGTCCATTCTTCAAGGAATTGTTACGGAAAATATCTGCAAAGGAGGTGCTGACGACCGCCCGGAAGCCATAGGAGGTGAGCGCCCACGGCGCATGTTCACGGCTCGAGCCACAGCCAAAGTTGTCACCCGCCAAAAGGATTTGTGCGCCCTTTGCGCTGGGCTGGTTGAGGACAAAATCCGGTTTTGGAGAGCCGTCATCGTTGTAACGCCAGTTGAAGAACAATGCCTCGGCCAGCCCGTTTTTGTCAGTGACTTTCAAGAATCTTGCAGGGATGATCTGATCGGTATCGACATCATTCGCCGGGAGGGAAACGACGCG
>Ga0105104_10003900_pt1 | contig 10470 bp, 9 predicted proteins | sample PPLLaktember2015_3_FD_87034 | JGI IMG/M metagenome (GOLD analysis project Ga0105104, IMG submission 87034) | Freshwater sediment microbial communities from Prairie Pothole Lake near Jamestown, North Dakota, USA - PPLs Lake P7 Core (6) Depth... | ecosystem: Environmental > Aquatic > Freshwater >... | reverse complement strand
TGATCGCCTGTTTACCTAAATCCGTGGCAAAAGCTGCCCTGTGCTGCGTTTGTAATTGCGGTACTCGTCGCCAAACGTCTCGGCCATCAGCGCCTCTTCGAAGCGCACGCGCGAGAAAACTTCGTAAGCGGTCATCCCCAGCCAGCACAAGCCGATCACCAGGTTGGCGGAGATAAACAGGGTCGCGCCCATGATCAGCAGAAAGGCAGTATAGATCGGGTGACGGATCCAGCGGTAGGGGCCGTCCATCACCAGGGCCTGTTCTTTCATCAGGCGCGGCCTGTCACTCCAGTTCCTGCCAAGCGTGCCGTGCGCCCACTGCAATAAGCCAAAACCCAGGACGGCCAAAACCAGGCCAAACCAGCGCAACCAGGCCGGGAAAGGCAGGGCAGCCCAGGCCATCCAGGTGGGGTTGGCAATATAGGCAGCCACGGCCAGCAGCCCGGGGATGCTGAGCAGCCCGATCCAGCGGGAAAGCCCTTTTTCTTCGCGCTGTTTGAGGGTATCCTCCTCGGGGCGGCCGTGCTTGCGGGTGTAATACCCGCGGTGCGCCACGAAACCGATAAACAGGGCCGCCAGCAGGATTCTAAAAATTATTTCGTTGTTCATGATAGATCCTCATCCTAACAAATAAACCGGCCCGCGGTTTTACTCCCCCAGCAGGGCCTGGACGATGGTGTCCACGTTGTGACGCACCATCCCGATATAGGTGCCTTCCGGAGTCCCCGGGTCACCCATCGCGTCGGAGTACAACTGCCCACCGATCTTAACTTCGAAGCCCTGGGCGCGGACGGCCGCCTGGACGGCTTCCACGTTGCGCCGGGGGACCGAAGATTCGACGAACAGGGCCGGGATCCTGCGCTCGGCGATCAGGTTGGCCAGCGCCTGGACATCGGCCGTGCTGGCCTCGGACTCGGTGCTGATGCCCTGCAGCCCGATCACATCCACTCCATAGGCGTGGCCGAAATAGTTGAATGCGTCGTGGGCGGTGATTAGCACGCGGTTCTCGGGTGGGATGCGCTGGATCTGTTCGCGAGCGTACTGATCCAGGGCTTCAAGTTCTGCCAGATAGCGCGCGGCATTGTCACGGTACAGCCCGGCGCTGCCGGGGTCCATCTCGGCCAGCGTATCGCGCACTACCTCGACGGCTTTCATCCACATCTGTACATCGAACCACACGTGCGGATCGTAGTTCCCCTGGAACTGCGGGGGAGTAAACAACTTCGCGCGGTCGATGGTCTGGGTGACCGTGACGGCCCGCGTGCCCAGCTTATCCATCTGCTCCAGGATTTTTCCCATCTGGGCTTCCAGGTGCAGCCCGTTATAAAAGACGATATCTGCGCTCTCCAGCTTGTTCACATCGCTCTCGCGCGCCTTGTACAGGTGCGGATCGATGCCCGGGCCCATCAGCCCTTTGACCTCCACGCGCTCGCCGCCGACCTGTTCGACGATATCGGTGATCATCCCGATGGTGGTCACCACGCGGATGGGGCGGCTGGCCAGGTCTTCTGGCTGTGCCGCGGCGGAAGCGCAGGCTGAGAGAAACAGGGAAATAACGGTCAGGAGAACCGGTAAAATACTCCACTTACTAAATCGCTGCATAACATCCTCAAACCATCCAATATTTTAGGTATACCTAAATAATATTTTAACACATTTAAGGAGTTTGTCAACTCCAACGACGATGATGTCACCGCAGAGACGCAGAGAACGCTGAGATTAATTATTTAGAACCTATCCAAAAATTATCTTCTCTGCAGCCTGTGTGTCTCTGCGGTAAAATTCTTCTGAGGAGACTGCCCATGCCAGCCAAAGTCCTGATGGTCCAGGGGAGCAGTTCATCGGCAGGGAAAAGCCTGCTGGTGACCGCGTTGTGCCATATCTACGCCCGGCGCGGGATGCGCGTGGCGCCCTTCAAGGCCCAGAATATGTCTAACAACGCGGCCGTTTGCGCGGATGGGGGCGAGATCGGCCGCGCCCAGGCCTTGCAAGCCGCCGCGGCCGGCATTGAACCCGCGGTCGAGATGAACCCCATCCTGATCAAGCCGGAAGCCGATGCGCGCTCGCAGGTGATCGTTAACGGACGGGTCTGGCGTACCTTGAGCGCCGGGGATTACTATCTAAACAAGGCGTACTTATGGGAACAGGTGACACGCGCTCTGGACCACCTGCGGGCCGCTTATGACCTGGTGGTCATCGAGGGCGCGGGCAGCCCGGCCGAGCTGAACCTGCGTGCGGGCGACCTGGTCAATATGCGCGTGGCGCTTTATGCCCAATCCCCGGTGCTGCTGGTCGGCGATATCGACCGGGGCGGGATCTTCGCCCAGCTGCTGGGCACGCTCTGGCTGCTCGAACCGGAGGAGCGCCGCCTGGTGCGCGGGCTGGTGGTCAACAAGTTCCGCGGCGATCCGGCCCTGTTCGTCGACGGCGTGCGTATCCTGGAGGAAAAAGGCGGCGTTCCCGTTCTGGGCGTGGTACCCTATCTTAAAGACCTGCTGCTCCCGGATGAGGATGCCGTCTCCATTGAAGCGGCCGAGAAAAACGCGCAACCGACCCGAGACGTGGATATCGCCGTGATCCATCTGCCGCGCATCTCCAACTTCGACGATTTCGACCCGCTGCGCGCCGAGCCCGGCGTGCGGCTGCGCTACGTGGATTCCCCGGGGACATTCGGCCAACCGGATGCGGTCATACTGCCCGGGACCAAGAGCACCACCGCCGACCTGGACTGGCTGCGCCGCCAGGGTTTAGCAGAGACAATCGCCCAACACGCGCAGAACGGGGGAGCGGTTGTGGGAATCTGCGGAGGTTACCAGATGCTGGGAGAGACGATCCACGATCCTGGCCAGGTCGAGATCGCGCGTGAGACGGCGGCAGGTTTGGGCCTGCTGGCCGTTTCGACGCGCTTCCTTCCCCACAAAGCGACCCACCAGGTCCGCGCGCGCATCCGCGGCGAGGCAGCCTGGCTGGCGCCGCTGGCCGGCCAGACGGTCGGCGGGTATGAAATCCACATGGGCGAGACGGCAGCCGTCCATCCCTGGTTGGAGATTGAAGAGCGCAGCGGCGCGCCGGTATCTGTAATGGACGGCGCGACCAGCCAGGACGGGTCCATCTGGGGCTGCTACCTCCACGGCATCTTTGCCAACGACGCATTCCGGCGCGCCTGGCTGGGCAGCCTGGCGCCCTTCTGGGGCAGGCAGGCTCAAAGCGCCGGCGGCGCATCCTCCACCGAGGTACTCAACCGCTCTCTAACGCGCCTGGCCGATTGCGTCGAAGCGAATTTGAATATGGAGCTTATTCAGAAAATCCTGATCACTCCTGGATAATTATCCAAAAGCAAACCGCTTTAGTTTTCGTCCGTGTAATTGGCGCAATTCGCGGATGATCCCTTACAGACGGATATTGGAAAATTTCATCCTTGACAAATGGTTTTTTTGAGATAATATGTTACTAATATGTTGTCCTCACCTGTATCCATTCCAACCTTTTCCCCGCGACGACCGAAGCGCAACCTCCACCCCCTCGGGAAGGTGGCGTCTTGGCGTTGAGTAATCGAGAAAAGTAAACTCAACCTGTCTACCCAGAGCCCTCCGACCCCGGAGGGCTTTTTATTTTCATCATTCGATTATGGAGAGAACCTATGGCCACCCAAATATTGACCGCCCACTGCCCTGAATGTGATGCTGAGATCCAGCTTAAGGATGTGCTCCAGGGAGAAATCGTCGTTTGCCCGGAATGCGGGGTTGACCTGGAAGTCGTCAGCGTCGAACCGCTCCAGCTCGAGCTGGCCCCCATGGAAGAAGAGGATTGGGGCGAGTAGCCCCGAGAGGACCGCAACCCATGAAAATCGGCATCCTGCTTTCCCGCATCCGCGTTGAAGAAAAATGGCTCCTGGCGACCCTGGAAAAACGCGGCGTCGCCTACGAGCGCATCGACGACAGCACCGCTCAGTTCGAGATCAACAATCCCAGCCCCTGGATGCAGTACGACGCGGTCCTCGAGCGCAGCATCTCTTACGCGCGCGGGTTGTACGCCACCCAGATCCTGAACGCCTGGGGCATCCCCACCGTCAACATGGCCAGCGTCGCGCTGACCTGCGGCGATAAACTGGCCACTTCCGCGTCCCTGGCCGCCGCCGGTGTCCCCCAACCGCGCATCAAGACTGCTTTCACCCCCGAGGCTGCGCTGCAAGCCATCGAAGAGATGGGCTACCCGGTGGTGCTCAAACCGGTGGTCGGCTCGTGGGGGCGGCTGCTCTCCAAGATCAACGACCGCGACGCCGCCGAGGCCGTCCTGGAGCATAAGGATACATTGGGCTCGTACCAGCACTCTGTGTTCTACATCCAGGAATATATCCAGAAACCCGGGCGCGACATCCGCGCGGTGGTGGCCGGAAACCAGACCGTATGCGCCATCTACCGCAGCTCCTCACATTGGATCACCAACACGGCGCGCGGCGGGCAGGGCGAAGTATGCCCGGTGACCCCCGAGCTCAACGAGCTGTGCGTCAAGGCCGCCCAGGCGGTTGGCGGCGGTGTGCTGGCGGTGGATGTGCTCGAAGATCCTCAGCGCGGGTTCCTGGTCAACGAAGTCAACCACACCATGGAATTCCATACCCTGGCGCCCACCACCGGCGTGGATATCCCCGGGATCATCGTCGACTACACCATAAGCGCCGCCCAGGGTCAGGCCAGCCTGCCCTTCCCCGCGATGGGTCTGTCCTCAGTTGTGCCGGTCATGGCGAAAACCGGGATGCTGCACTCTGTATCCGTGGTCCAGTCCGCCCAGCGCTAGGCGAGGATATTTTCATGAAAATATCCATCGTTGGCGCATCCGGCTATGCCGGCGGAGAACTGCTGCGCTTGCTGCTCGAACACCCCGAAGTGGAAGTCTTCCAGGCTACCTCGGAGAGCCACCTGGGTGAATACGTTTACCAGCAGCACCCCAACCTGCGCAAACGCACCGGTCTGAAATTTACCTCGCGCTCCGTGCTGGAGCCCTGCGACCTGCTCTTCCTGGCCCTGCCGCACGGCGAATGCCAGAAAGATATCCAGCGCTATGCTGCGCTGGCGCCCAGGATCATCGATCTGTCGGCCGATTTCCGCCTGAAAGACCCCGTTACCTATAAAAAATATTACGAGAGCGAGCACGCCAGCCCGGAATGGCTGGGCAAGTTTGTATACGGCCTGCCCGAGCTGCACCGCGAAGAGATGCGCGCGGCCAGCTACATCAGCGGGGTAGGCTGCAACGCTACCGCCGCCAACCTGGCGCTCTACCCGCTGGTCAAGAGCGGGCTGCTGGATACCACGCGCCCGATCATCGTAGATATCAAGGTGGGCTCTTCGGAGGGCGGCGCCTCGCCCAACCCCGGCTCGCACCACCCGGAGCGCAGCGGGATCATCCGCACCTTCTCAGCTTACGGCCACCGTCACACTGCCGAGGTGATCCAGGAGCTGGGGCTGGCGGATATCCACCTGACCATCACCTCGGTCGATCTGGTGCGCGGGGCGCTGGCAGCAGCGCACGCTTTTATCAAAGCAGGGGTGAGCGAGAAAGACATCTGGCGCGCCTACCGTGCCTGGGTCGAGTGCGAGCCGTTCGCGCGTCTGGTCAAGGACCGCCGCGGGATCTACCGCGTCCCGGAGCCCAAGGTGCTGGCCGGCACCAATTACGTGGACGTCGGTTTCGAGCTGGACCCGGACAGCGGGCGGGTGGTGGCCATGGCGGCCATCGACAACCTGATGAAAGGCGCCTCTGGCTCGGCCGTGCAGGCTATGAACGTGATGTGCGGCTTCGAGGAGACCACCGCGCTCACGTTTAGCGGGCTGCACCCGATTTAAGAAAAAACTTAACCGCGAAGACGCGAAGAGCACGAAGGATATGAAGATGGGACAGAGAGAAGAGAGGTATTTATGATCGTCGTCAAGATCGGGGGGGCGCAGGGGGTCAACCTGGATGCGGTGTGCCGGGACATGGCCGGACTGGTCCACGAGGGCCGGCCGGTGGTGGTGGTGCACGGTGGGTCGGCGGAGACCAACGAGATCTCCACTATGCTGGGCGTCCCACCGCGCTTTGTCACCAGCGCCTCGGGTTTCACCAGCCGCTACACCGACCGCCAGACCCTGGAGATTTTCGCCATGGTCACCTCCGGTAAGATCAATACCCTGTTGGTCGAGCGCTTGCAGAAGTTTGGGGTCAACGCCTTTGGCCTGTCGGGCGTGGATGGGCGGGTGATGGTCGCCAAACGCAAGGAGGCTATCCGCATCGTCGAGAACGGCCGCCAGCGCATGCTGCGCGACGACTACACCGGCAAGATCGAAACGGTCAACGGTGGGCTGCTGCGCCTGCTGCTGGACGCCGGGCTGACCCCGGTGGTCGCACCGCTGGCCATCTCGCCCGAGGGCGACGCGCTCAACGTGGACGCCGACCGGGCTGCGGCCATGGTAGCCGGGGCGGTGGGCGCCGAGCAGCTGGTCATCCTGACCAACGTCCCCGGTCTGATGCGCAGCTTCCCGGATGAGAGCACCCTGATTGCGCACCTGCCCAAGGACGGGCTGGAACAGGCGCTGGGGTTTGCCGAGGGGCGCATGAAGAAAAAAGTCCTGGGGGCCAGCGAGGCGCTCGGGCTGGGAGTATCCAAAATAATCTTTGCGGATGGGCGCATCGAGCAGCCTCTGGTTGGCGCGCTGGCCGGGAACGGCACGGTCATATCTTGAGCGGCAAGGGAAAAAGAGAGCAGATGAAGAGAAACTCCACGCAATCAACCCCACAACTGGAGAAGAACGCTCCAGTACCTTCGGCCCAACCCCTGCGGCCGCAAACGGGGAGGGGGGAAGAAGAGAAGGAGATGGCGACCCAGCGTATCCAGCAGGTGGAAGACGCGCATACCAGCGGGGTGTACGCGAAGCGGCCGGTGGCTATCGTGCGCGGGCAGGGCGCCCGGCTGTGGGATGCGGAAGGGCGCGAATACATTGACTGCGTCGGCGGGCAGGGCTCGGCCAACGTCGGGCACGCCAATCCGGCCGTGGCCCAGGCCATCGCCGACCAGGCCCAGACCCTGATCTCCTGCCAGGAGATGTTCTACAACGACAAGCGCGCGGCGCTGATGGAGCGGCTGTGCGGGCTGGCCGGTATGCCGCGCGTCTTCCTGTCCAATTCGGGGACCGAGGCCGTCGAAGCAGCGATTAAATTTGCCCGCCTGCACACCGGGCGCACCGGGCTGGTGGCGGCCATGCGCGGGTTCCACGGGCGCACCCTGGGCGCGCTTTCGGCCACCTGGGAGAAGAAATACCGCGGGCCGTTCGAGCCGCTCGTGCCCGGCTTCAGCCACGCGCCCTACAACGACCTCGACTCGCTCGCCGACCTGGTCAGCGAACAAACCGCCGGGGTGATCCTCGAGGTGGTCCAGGGCGAAGGCGGGGTCAATCCCGGGAATGCTGAATTCCTGGCCGGCGCCCAGGCGCTGTGCCGGGAGCACGGCGCGCTGCTGATCCTGGACGAGATCCAGACCGGTTTTGGGCGCACCGGGAAGATGTTCGCCTACCAGCATTATGGTCTGGAGCCGGACCTGCTGTGCCTGGCCAAATCGATCGCCGGGGGGCTGCCGATGGGCGCCACACTGATCGGCGCGCGGCTCGGGCAGCTGCCGCCCCAGGTGCACGGGTCGACCTTTGGCGGAAACCCGCTGGCCTGCGCGGCCTCCCTGGCGGCTCTCGACTATATCGAGCAAAACCACCTGCCAGAGCGGGCAGCCAAGCTGGGCGCCTGGTTCAAAGAGCGCCTCTCTCAAATCCGCTCGCCGCTGATCCGCGAGGTGCGCGGGTTGGGGCTGATGGTGGGGATCGAGCTCAAGCAGAAGGTTACCCCCTACCTGCAAGCCCTGATGGCGCGCGGGGTGCTGGCCCTGCCCGCCGGGCTGACGGTGATGCGCTTCCTCCCCCCACTGGTCATCCAGCAGGAGGACCTGGCCGCCGCCGCCGACGCGGTCGAAGCCGTCCTTGCCGCACCAATCGCGGGAGCCTGAGCGCCGTGGACGAAATCGCCCTTTTGAAAGACCTGCTAGAGCAGTACAGCCCGACCGGCGCGGAGCGCAGCGCGGTCGACTGCCTGGTGGGTTGGATGCAGCGGCTGGGGTACGCCGCCCGGGCAGACGAGGTGGGCAATGTGGTGGGTTCGCGCGGGGATGGGCCGAATGAAGTGGTCCTGTTGGGGCACATCGACACCGTCCCGGGTGAGATCCCCGTCCGGCTGGAAGGAGATATATTGTGGGGGCGCGGTTCGGTGGATGCCAAGGGACCCCTGGCCGCTTTTGCCTGCGCCGGAGTGCGGGTGGACGTGCCGCCGGGCTGGCGGGTCACGGTGATCGGCGCGCTGGCCGAAGAGGGCGATTCGCATGGGGCCAAATACTTGCTCGACCGCTACCACCCTCGGGCGGTGGTGATCGGCGAGCCCAGCGGCTGGGAGCGGGTTACCCTGGGGTATAAGGGCAGCGCCTGGTTCCGCTACAACGTACGGTGCGCGCTGGCGCACACCGCCGCGCGCAGCCAGAGCGCCTGCGACAGCGCGGTAGATTTTTGGAACCGGGTCCAGGCCGCGGCGGGTGAGTTCAACCAGGCATCTCCAAAGGCGTTCGACCAGCTGCTCCCCACCCTGCGCGAGATGTCATCCGGCGCGGACGGTTTTTCGGAGAGCGCCAGCCTGCGCTTTGGCGTGCGCCTGCCGCCGGCCATGACGGTCGAGCAGGTCGCCAGACTGGTCAAAGACCTGGCCGGCGAGGCGGAGGTGGACCTGCTGGACGGCATCCCCGCCTACCGGGGAGACAAGAACACACCCCTGGTGCGCGCCTTTCTGGCCGCCATCCGCAAATCCGGCGGGCAGCCGGGGTTCACCCTCAAGACCGGCACCTCGGACATGAACATCGTTGGCCCGGCCTGGGGCTGTCCGATCCTGGCCTACGGCCCGGGCGACTCCGACCTGGACCATACTCCCGACGAGCACATCCAGGTCTCCGAATACCTGAAAGCCATCCGGATCCTGTCAGACGCGTTATCCGGGCTGATGGCCTGATCTCAAAAATCAAAAACTGAAACGCGAAGATAACAAAATATTCAACACAAAGAGACGAAGAACACAAAGATAAAAAAGTCAACCACATCTCCTCCTACCCACCTTTCACTAATCACCGTTCACTATTCACTATTCACAGTTCTAAACTCATGACAAATTCCCTATTGACATTCGCCCTTCAATTTCCTACAATGTTCCAAATGTTGAAAACATACCCAAATCTCGGTTCCAAGAAGGAAGGTAAGAAGCCCTACAGATACCCGGCGGTGGTCTGGTAAGTCGCGCTTACCTCTGAGAATTGGAAGCAAAACCATCTCACCAGACCCGGCGAGATGGTTTTTTCTTTTTGGATGGCCTTATAGAATGAACGCACTTAGTTTTTCAATGGCACAAATCTTACCGCAGAGACGCGGAGTAAGCAGCGGCGTAAAGACGCAAAATTTTGCGTCTCCACACTTCAATCTTGCGTCTCCACACTTCAATCTTGCGTCTTTACTCATCAATCTTGCATCTCCATTCTTCAATCTTGCACCTCGACTCTTCAATCTTGCATCTCGACTCTTCAATCTTGCGTCTCCACTCTGCGATATCCGTGTCGCTGGGGTGATAACCCCCATCCTCGAGAAGAAGGGCAAGAAGGTGGCGCCAGATGCGGATCTGGTAAGACGCGCTTGTCTGTGAGGAGTACCAACCCTTATGAAAGAAGCGGGCTTACCAGAAAAGGTAAGCCCGTTTTTTATCCCCTCCTTCAAGAGGGGTAACCCAGGTCAGGAGAAATCGCATGAGCCTTGAAAGTTTTTCGATCATCGAATCCACGTTGCGAGAGGGGGAACAGTTCGTCAACGCCTTTTTTTCCACCGACCAGAAGATCCAGATCGCGCGGCTGCTGGACGAGTTTGGCGTGGAATATATCGAGCTGACCACCCCGGCCGCCTCGGAACAGAGCGCGCGCGACTGCGAGGCGATCGCCCGGCTGGGTCTGCGCGCCAGGACCCTCACCCACACGCGCTGCGCGGTGGAGGATGTCCGCCGGGCAGTGGAAACCGGGGTAGATGGGGTGGACATCGTCATCGGCACTTCTTCCTATCTACGCGAATTCAGCCACGGCAAGAGCATCGAAACCATCATCGAGATGGCCCAGGAGGTGCTCGAATTCCTGCGGCCGTTCAATGTGGAGATGCGCTTCAGCACCGAAGATTCGCTGCGCAGCGACCCGGCCGACCTGTTCCGCGTCTACGAAGCCGTCGACCGCATCGGGGTCAACCGGGTGGGCATCGCCGATACGGTGGGGATCGGCAGCCCGCGCCAGATCTACGCACTGGTTGCCGAGCTGCGCCAGCGTGTGCGGGCTGACATCGAGTTCCACGGCCACAACGACACCGGCTGCGCCATCGCCAATGCCTT
>Ga0105104_10003899_pt1 | contig 10472 bp, 7 predicted proteins | sample PPLLaktember2015_3_FD_87034 | JGI IMG/M metagenome (GOLD analysis project Ga0105104, IMG submission 87034) | Freshwater sediment microbial communities from Prairie Pothole Lake near Jamestown, North Dakota, USA - PPLs Lake P7 Core (6) Depth... | ecosystem: Environmental > Aquatic > Freshwater >... | reverse complement strand
CGTTGCGGAGTTTCCAATTGCCGCGATAGTGACCGCTATCATCGGGTGCAGTCAAATTGACGGCAAGATCAACGGTCTGACCGGGCCCAACGCTGGTCGGCATTCCTACAGCCGCCGGTGAATCGAACCGTTCTCCGCTTACGAAAACAAGCGCGTAGGATGTTGTCCACGTGCATGTACCAGTATTTTTCAGTTTCCATATTTTCGTGAATGTGCCTCCGAGGGTCACATTTGAGCCATCCGGGTAGGTAACATCGGTAACAAAGGCAGCTGCGTCACAGCGGCTGACAGGTACAGGAGAAAGGGGCGGGACCGGCGTATACGTCTCGAATACAATTGGGCTTGCAGTCGGTAGTGATATCGAGAGTGTCGGCGTCGGTGAAAATTGTGTGGCAACCGCCTGCGTGGACAACCCAGCCAGAGTTTGCGCGGCGGCAGTATACAGTGCATTAAGCGTTGCAGCAGGCTGCGGGGTGGGAGCCGCAAAGGGACTGCAAGCCAGAATGACTGCCAGAGTTACAGTAAGAAAGAGGATCTTCTTGAGACGTGTGCTTTGCATCAAAGCCTCCGGTTCATAAATAAGCCAGTCCTTAAGACGTTTTAAGTCAAGTTGGAGTTCCCACGTAAAACGTCCCGAAGGTTTCATCCAAACCTCCGGGACGGTGTATCGCCAGTAAGACGTTTAAATCATTTTGGAGATCCAGATGTGCAAAGGGGAGGGAGCGGCTGTTCCGGGATTACCTGATAGGTGGGATCGGTGATGATCACTTGCACCCAGCGCGGGTTTGTAGAGGATTCATTTCCCTGGATCCATAGCCGGCTGGCAGATTTTGTCGCCGCTTCGGTGAAGTTGAGACGTGTGACCAGTCTGTTATTGCCATCACTTTGGATCCATGAAAAATTGACATCGAGGGGTCCACTGGAAGTGATATTCACTGTCATTCTGTAGTAGGTATTTGATTGGATACAATCTCTGACGATATCATAGGTTACATTGGTAACGCCAAAGACAGTCTCTGTCTTTTTGTTTTCAGGGGTGATGCTGCCCACTACAATGGAAGCTGATATTGGTGCGTCGTATTGACCCACCCCAAAATTCGATTCCCAGGGGGTCTTGATTCGCCAATATCCTGTGAAGGTTCCACCTGTGACAGGGGCTTGCAGATAAATGGAAATATCCTTGTTTTCCCCAGGTGCGACATCGTCATCCAGCGCATAGGAGATCGAACTGCCCAATCTGTCACCATCCCAAAAGACCAACTCGAAAGCAGTCGTCCAGGTACAGGTACCAACATTTTGCAGCGTCCAGGTTTTCCAAAAATATTGACCTGGCGTCAGGATGGTCTCGTCAGGTGGGTTTTCGCCGACCAGGGAAGCTTTGGCACAATTCGGGTCACCAGGCGCAGAGACAAGGGTCGGTGGATTTGTGGGTGTAACAACAGGCGGTAGTGTAGCTTCGGGAGCGGGTGCTTCCGGGGTTTGCGTAGCTGCAGGAATATTTGAGGTTGCTGTCAACATTTCACCCGCTTGTACCGTCTGTGCAACTGCGGTTGAGATAACAGAGTCCTGTGGCTGGGATGGACCACATGCGGGAACGAGCAGAGCAATCATAATCGCCACAGCTAGTATTTTATACATGCGAGGGTCAGACATTACTTCTTCCTTTCCATGAAATTTAGTGGAAATTGATTATACCTTTTTATGAGAAGCGCCCGTTGAACGCCGGGCGCCTGTCAGTTTTCCTCTCTTCTGACGGTTCAGACACTTGCACCGAGCGCACACCTGCCCCGGACGCAGGTGCCGGGGAGTGCGGTGTTGCCAAAGCCGAAGCTGTTGCTGCGATTGCCGGGTTCCTGTCAGTTCCTCAGGGGAGTCCAACCTGGGGAGCGACCCACACCGCCCAGTCCTGGCTGGCAGGGCCATTTGCCAAAACAACCAATACCAGTTGGACCGTCCTGCCTGCAAGAGTGTTTAAATCCACGTCCACAGCTCTCAGAGGACCATCACAGGTTTCTGGCCATTCGCCAAGCGATGTGAGAATCCCCGATTCCTTGTAGTTCAACTGAAACTTGACATTACCGGTTCCACAGGTTCCATCGCTTTGTGCAAGGAAACCAATTTTGGCTTTGAAGTGTTCGCCTGATACTACAGTATAGGCAGGATACGTTCCCGTAATTTTGCCATCGTTCACCCACTGGGGATGCATTTCCAGGACCTTCGCCGGGGATGAGCCATCCTCCAATTTTTGATTATTGCGATACATCACAAATCCATTGGCATCCGTATCGGGTCCACCAAAGGTGAGCGTGGCTGCGCTGCTTACCCAGTTGGCATCGGTCGCGCGTGTGTGAAGGTCAAAGCCGGAGCTTGCTATAACAACCTTGATATCAACGAAGAATGATTTACCCTGCGTGCCACCCAATACCGGGATCAGGATACCGGATCCATTCCGAAGCCGCCAGTAGCCGCGATAAGAACCGGATGTCGAAGGGGCGGTGAGATTGACCGAAATGTCCACATCCTGTCCGGGTGAGACTGTGCCAATGGGGATCGGAGAAGATCCGCTCATCAAATCTCCGCTATCGAAGACAAGCGTATACCCGGACCATGTGCAAACACCCGCATTTCTCAGCCGCCATGTTTTTGTAAACGTGGCGCCGGGCGCGAGTTGTGAACCATCAGGAATGGTTATATCTTTTATGTATTGTGCCTGGTCACAGACCGCTGTGGCAGACGGCGGAGGCGGAAGAGTCGCAGGCGGCAGGGTGGGTACAGAGATCGATGTGTTTGTTGGCAGGCTGAGCGGCAGAGTCGGGGTGCTGAATGCCACAGGCTGTGTCATCTGTGCCTGCACTGTCAATGCAGCAGCCGTGAGCACTGCGTTTGGCGCTTCTGTGGGAGTTCCGTTTCTGGGTAGATTACAAGCCGAGAGAATGAAGATAATAATAACTATCAGGATGGAAATACTGCGGGCAACTTTGAACATATTGATTCTCCTCATTGAGCAGGATAATTTTACACCCCGCACGCTTCTTCTTCAAACATCTTATGTGGCGTGCAGGGTCCACGAATACAGACGGACTACTATTCCTCTTTGTTCCTACGCCATATTCCTTCACTGGCTGGGATGAATCAAGTTTCTTAACAAGCCTCAAGTTGTTTCGTGGACCCAGGCGATTCACAAGCCCAAACTGTTTCATATGCAGAATCAAAAACAGGAACTGCAGGAGCTCCTGTTTTGCTGAATCAGATCAAAGTCCGGATGGAAGCGTTATTGTTTCTCGTAGGGTGTGCCGTCTGCCGCGGGCATCCTGGAGCGGCCAACGAAGCCTGCCAGAACGATCATGGTGGCAATATAAGGCGCCATGCCAAGGATTTCCGGAGGAACACCCACCTGAAGGATGGAGAGCTTTTCCTGCCAGGAATCGAAGAAACCAAAGATCAGCGCGCCCAGGTAAGCCCCTCCCGGATTCCAGTTGCCAAAGATCATGGCAGCCATCCCTAGAAAGCCTTTTCCCGCGCTCATACCTTCATTGAAACGCCCTGCCGCACCAATACTCATATAGGCTCCAGCCATGCCCGCGATTGCGCCGCTGATGAGCACACTAATATAGCGTATGCGGAAAACATTAATACCAAGTGTGTCAGCGGCTTTCGGATGCTCGCCCACCGCGCGTACGCGTAATCCCCAGCGCGTGTGGTTCATGAGGATGTGCGTAAAGATAAGTAATAGAAAGAGGGTGTAGATGATCGGGCTTTGATTGAAAAAGATGGGTCCGATCACCGGGATTTTCCAAAGCAACGGAATGGGCAATGCCTGGATGGCGGGTCCCGGAGAGTTAAGCTCAGTGCTTTTTTCAAGGATTGCACGGTGCAGATAACTTGTCAGTCCCAGGGAAAGGATGATCACGCCTGTGCCGCTCACAATCTGGTTGATGCGATACTTTATGGAAAGTACTGCATGCAACGATGCCATGATCATTCCCGCAAACATTCCACCTAACACTCCAACAAACATGCTTCCTGATAAGCTTGCGGCAATCACAGATAAGAACGCGCCCACCAGGATCATGCCTTCAATCCCAATGTTGACCACACCGGAACGTTCGCTATAAATGCCGCTTAATGCTGCCAGGCCAATCGGCGTGGCGCGCACCACACTGCTGACCAGCATGCCGGTGAGATTGAGGGATTTATCGCGGGTAGCCCAAACAAGAAAAGCCAGGATGCCCACTCCGATCATTGCCGAGATGATCAGATTTAGGCTTTTGAATTCCCTGACTAACAGTGCAATCCCTGCCAGCGCGATCACCACTCCGAGAATCCAGATTGTGATGGAGGCGGGCAGGACGAGTGTAGGACCCGGAATGGAAACACCTGCCCGTTTGCTCTCGAGGACAAAAGTGGAGGTCAAACCGGCGGTGTCTCTGGAAAGAAAAAATACCAGGATTGCCTCGACGATGAGGAATAGTGGAGCGGCGAAATTTCTCCACGTTCGTACTCTTGTTTCAGTTAAGGTTGCCTCTGCCATAAAGTTCTCCGATCGTCAGCTCGCGCTCTTTTGTTTACGATGGACGCCGATCCTGTAAATTGTTCGAATAATTTCCGGCGCTGCGACGAATACGATTACCAGACCCTGGACAATGCGGATCAATTCCACCGGTGTGCCAGCCACAGATTGCATTCTTGCCGCGCCACCGCGCAGGAAGCCAAATAGCAGCGCCGCCAGGACGACTCCGAACGGATGGCTATTGCCAAGAAGTGCCAATGAGATCGCATCAAAACCGTACCCGGAAGAGAATGCCCTCACCAGCTTGTGGTCGACCCCGAGGATTTGTCCCACGCCTGCCATGCCTGTCAATGCACCGCTCATTGCCATGGTCAGCACCGTGATCAGCGTAATCTTGATCCCCGAATAGCGCGCTGCATTCGGATTGGCACCCACCATACGGATTTCAAGCCCCATCGGTGTCTTCCATAAAAACCAATAAACCAACACAGCCAAAGCCAGGGCGATTATGAATCCCCAGTGGATGCGCATCGGGCTGCTAAATAAGAGTGGAAGATACGAGGTTGGTTGCACTTCCGGCGTGATGGGTAGTCCATCCAGTCGCTGCATGGGACCCGAGAGCAGGTAATCTGTGAGGCGGAAGGCGATGTAGTTCATCATGATGGTGTTGATGACTTCATGCGCTCCCGTACGGGCTTTAAGGTAGCCCGGAATGGCTGCCCACAGCGCGCCCATGGCTGCGCCTGCCAGTACCGCCAGCGGCATGTGGATGATGAATGGCAGACCCTTGACGGAATAACCGACGAACGCGGTTGCCAACCCCGCCACGAACAGCTGCCCCTCCGCACCGATGTTGAACAAGCCGCCGCGAAAGCCAAGCGCCACCCCAAGCCCGGCGAAGATATACGGAGTGGCAATGGTCAAACTTTCGCTGAGGGGGCGGAAGGCGGCTAAGAGTGTTTTCGTATCACCGGTCGCCTGCCATGTCTGAATGGCCGCGCTAATGGCTTTTGGATCTCCGAATGCGCCAATAAACATGGCTGAGTATGCAGCAATGACGGAAGTCCAGGCAGCACTCAGGGTTGCTGAAAACCCTTCAGCCGCCAGCACATTGGGATCGGAAAAAGGAATGATGAACGCGCCGACAACCAGTGCGGTAAAAACCGACAGGATGGGCAGAAGAATGGACTCGATCTTCCCTTCTCTTATTGCTAATCTGGACCAAAAGCTTTTCTTCTTTTCGATTGGTTTATCTGCAGGTTTGTCCAAGGGAAATCCTCCAGCACCTGATCAAGGCTGCGCTTTCAAGGCTTGTTCGCTATCCGATTGCTGAATGCCAGCCATCAAGAGACCAAGCTTTTCCCGGGTTGCCTTTTCTGCCGGCAACACGTCCAGGATGCGCCCAGCGTACATGACGGCGATTCTGTCCGAGAGATTTACAATTTCATCGAGTTCTGAGGAGACCAGAAGCACCGCACAACCTTCATCGCGTTTTTTCAATATCTGTCCATGGATGTACTCGATCGAGCCTACATCGAGTCCGCGGGTGGGCTGTGAGGCTATCAACAATCGTATGGGCCGGGAAAGTTCGCGGGCTACGATCACTTTCTGTTGATTCCCTCCGGATAAATTAGAGACCGGGACAGAGATACCCGGTACCCGCACATCAAAGGATTTTACGCGTTCCCTGGCTGCCTTCTCGATTTCAGCGTACCGGAGATTCATCCCCTTTGTGAAGGGCGACTCGTAATAGGTGTTCAGGACCATGTTCTCAGCCACAGGAAATGTAAGGACCAAGCCATCTTTCTGGCGATCCTCCGGAATGTGAGCTGAGCCGACTTCCCGGATGCCGCGCGGCGATGCATGGGTGGTATCCTGACCCATAATGGTCACTTTTCCTGCTTCAACCTTTCGCAAGCCTGTCACCGCCTCGATCAACTCCCGTTGACCGTTGCCCTGCACGCCCGCGATGCCTAAAACCTCTCCAGCCCGGACTTCAAAGGAAACATCCTTTACAGCAGGCAGGTGACGATCATCTTTTACATCCAGGTTGTTCACAGTCATGACAACTTCGCCGATATCCATTGCCTCTTTCTTGGCAGTGAGCAGAACCTGACGTCCAACCATCATATTCGCCAGGGATGCTTCTGTGCTTTCCTGCGGAGTGGTCAAGCCTGTCAGTCGTCCATGGCGCAGCACTGCGATTCGGTCTGCGATTGCCATGACTTCCTTGAGTTTATGCGTGATGAAGATAATGGATTTGCCCTGCTGAACCAGCGACTTGATGACGCCAAAAAACTCCTCCACCTCCTGCGGGGTAAGCACGGCAGTCGGTTCATCGAGGATCAGTATGTCTGCATTTCGGTATAAGACCTTAATAATTTCCGCCCGCTGTTGAACGCCGACAGATAGGTCTTCAATTGTTGCATCCGGATCAACATTCAGGTGGAACTGGGATGAAATTTCCCTGATCCTCTTTGCCACCGTGTCACGGTCGAGGATCCCTCCTGGTTTCGTAAGTTCCGAACCCAGCATTACATTTTCCGTGACAGTAAAAACCGGTACCAGCATAAAGTGCTGATGAACCATGCCGATACCGAGAGATATGGCATCCTGCGGACCATGAATTTCAGCTTTCGAGCCGCGTAGATAAATTTCTCCCGCGTCGGGAGTATATAGACCGTACAAAATATTCATAAGCGTGGTTTTACCCGCGCCATTTTCCCCCAGGAGTGCCAGCACCTCCCCTTGATTCAGTGTCAGGTCAATGCGATCGTTCGCCAGAACACCGGGGAAGGATTTTGTGATGCCGCGAAGTTCCAAAACAGGAGGCATGGGCTTGTCTCCATCCTAAAGAGGTGAAACGCTTTCTTGATGAGTTTGGTGGCGCCGGCTATTACCAGCGCCACCAGATTAGTGAGTCAAATGTCTCGAAATCAAACTCTACTGATACAGACCCTGCGGGCAGTGGTCCGGGTAGGAAACACAACCAGTATCTGTGATTTCGCCGGAGATGATCTTGGCTTTGAGATCTTCCACTTCAGTCTTGAGTTCGGCGGGCACTTTGCTATCCAGATCATGGTAGGGAGCAAGGCCTACACCATCATTGGGCAGATCGCCAACATAGTTGGTGCAGCCCTCGAAGTTCCCTTCCAATGCATCCTTGGCAACGGTGAAGTTCGAGGTATCCATTTTCTTCTGAATGCTGGTCAGGATGACATCCTGAACACCCTGGAGGGAAACGTAACCATCGGTGTCAACCCAGATGCCCAAGCCGCCGCGTTCGCGAGCGACATCGAAACCGGGCGCGCCGATCAAGCCGCCAACACCCATGAAGATGTCTGCGCCTTCGTCAAAGAGCGACTCAGCAGATTCCTTGCCCTTGGTCAGGTCAACGAAATCGCCAGTGAAGAGGCCTTCACCGGTCTCATTATCCCAACCAATGAAGCGAACGTTCGTGCCGTGAACTTTGTTGTATTCATCCATACCGAATTGTGCGCCCACGCCAAAGATGGTCACGGTGGGGATCTTCGCTCCGCCAAAGTAACCAATTGCCGGATCATCGGGATCGAGTTCCACTGCCATACCGGCGGCTACATAACCCGCCAGGAACGCAGCCTGGTCAGTCTTGAAGACCTGTCCCATCACGTTGGGGAGACAGGCATCCTTACCAGGATTGCCATCCGGCAGGAAGGGATCGGGGTAGGCATAATCGAAGATCGTGAACATCGTATCGGGATACTGAGCGGCAACGCTGGCTGTGTCAGCGCCAAGGAAAAAGCCGGAGGCAACGATCAGATCATAACCCTGGCTGGCAAACTCAGTCAGGTTCGGTGTATATTGTGTAGCCTCATCGGATTGAATGTATTGAGCCTGAATGCCCAATTCTTCCTGTGCGCGCAGAAGACCGTTGTATTGAGTCTCGTTGAAGCTGTCGTCATTGATGCCACCGGTGTCGGTCACGAAGCCCGCGCAGAACACTTCTTCGCTTGCACAATCACCAGCAGCCTCAGTTGGCGCTTCAGTTGGTTCCGCCGTAGGGGCTTCGGTAGGTGCTTCAGTGGGTGCCTCGGTCATTGCCTCGGTGGGGGCAGGAGCAGGGGCTTCGGTTGGGGCGGGACCGCAGGCAGCCAGGACTATCGAAGCGACGATCAACGCGATCATTACAAAGTACAGCTTTTTCATATATTTCTTCTCCTCATTGAAAATGTAGTCTGGATTTGTTTGGACTGGAATTAAGGGTCGTGAAGATATGTCGTGGCACCTCCTTTTATCGTTCGCCCGGTTATGTATATCGAAAAATAGGACGAGACCAGGGATCTTGATGTTCCTTGTGAATTGAGGCACACAACTTGGCACGGATACTTTTTAGGCTACGCATTATCTGATTCGTTGCGTTTGGAAAGTATGGACTTCCTGAATTATATCAACAAAAGCTCTCTGTGAATGAAAGAGCAAAAGCCCATTCGATTGCAGATCAATGATCAATTCTGCACCTATGGCTTCGTGACAGGGACATTGGTCTGGATGGAATCTTCCTGCAGACCGGCACTGATCCTGATCATCATATCCTTCACCTCTGCGGGAACTTCATTTTCCAGGTCATGAAATGGAGCAAGGTCCACAGTACCCATATGGTTGCCAACAGGGAAGGCACCCTCCTTTGACAGACGGATAAGCTCATACACGCCGGGCGTAACAAGCTTAACGGCGCTCGAGAGCATTCGCGGAGCAGCCTCGGGCAGGGTGAAATACTGGTCAGTATCCCCGCCTATCACGTATGACCCGGTTTGGGCGGCACCCGTAATGGCACCATTCCCGGTGATATAACCACAACCAAAGATCACATCCGCGCCCTGGTCCAGCATGGATTGCGCGCTTGTCGCGCCCCATTCAGGATCGATAAACGCTTCACTATAATCATCGTGGTAATTGACAAAGACTTCTGTAACGCTGCCCATTTCCTCATCCACGAAAACCGCCCCCGCTTTATAACCTTCACCCAAACGCCAGATGGCGGGCACCTCGTCTGTAGCACAGACTGCTCCAATTTTGTGGCTTTCACTCATCAGCGCGGCAAGCGCGCCTGCCAGAAAGCCAGCCTGGTCTTCGGGAAAGACCAGACCCGCAACACCTTCCACCTTTTCCGTCTGATCTTGATCCACGCCGATGAAATCGGTATCAGGATAGGTTGCAGCTGCTTCAACAGTGGCTTCCGCAGAATCGAAACCAATGGTCACAATGACATCGTATTTCATATCGCCGAACGCCGCGATATTCTTGGAGTAATCCTTCGAATTTGCTGTTTCGATGTATTCCACTTGTGCCCCCAATTCACTTTGCGCCTGCCGGACAGCCTCCCATGCAGCTTGATTGAATGATTTGTCGTTGACCTTGCCAAGATCGGTCACCATGCCAATGCAGAACACTTCTTCGCTGGCACAGTTAATACTTGCGGGAGTACAGGCTGGCAGCAGTATGCCAGTCATGAAGAATGCTGCAAACAGGATATGCAGCCTCCTCCTGTCATTCCCCTGGGATGTTGAGTTGGTCAGCGTCATGAGGAGCGCTTTTTGCAGTGTGAGTATACAATTACTTCATTCATCCGACAAGAAGGCTGTTAATAATCAAGGTCAAGGAGAGCTATCGCTTCGCACCAGCCGCCCTTCGTCCCTGCTCAGGCTGAGGTTGATTCCGTTGTCGGATCGTTGCCTCCCCGGCTCTTTGTCCTGGCGCCATTCGGTCAACTTCACCGAAACCACAATTGGATTTGTTATATAATCATCTTGATGTCAAACATGAACCTCACGAACGCAGAAGACAGGGCAGTAATTTATTCAACGAATGAGACACCGACTGTGGCGGGCAAAGTTACACAGGAAACTCCATTAGCAGATCTGAATCTCAATTGGCGGGAAAACGATTTGCCGGAATGGGAACGGACAAAACACGTCCATCGGCT
>Ga0105104_10003897_pt1 | contig 10475 bp, 13 predicted proteins | sample PPLLaktember2015_3_FD_87034 | JGI IMG/M metagenome (GOLD analysis project Ga0105104, IMG submission 87034) | Freshwater sediment microbial communities from Prairie Pothole Lake near Jamestown, North Dakota, USA - PPLs Lake P7 Core (6) Depth... | ecosystem: Environmental > Aquatic > Freshwater >... | reverse complement strand
CTTTTATATCCACAATGTCCTCTTCATATATATCCACCTCAACTTGAAAGGGCCCCGAAGGCAAAAAGGAAACAATATAATCGGCGGGCTGGATTGTTTCCCCCGCTTTTTTGTTTATCTCAACAATTTGCCCCTTTGCCGGAGCCTTTAAGGAGGCTTCCGAAAGATCGTTTTGCAGCAACCGCAAATTCGCCTTTGCCTGGTTAACTTTTGCAAAATACAAATCTATATTTTCCTGCGTGGGACCCGCCTTTTTTAAAATAAGCTGGTTTTTAACAATATTAAGGCTTGATTCGGTCGAAGCGATTTCGGCCCTTGCGTTATTCAGGGCTTTTTCATTTTCAAGTTTTGTTGATGAAATTTCCTGCTGGGAGGTAATTATATTATTCTTTGCAGTGGAAATATATGATTTTTGGTTGTCCAGAGAGGTTTTATCCGCAGATAAAACTTTGTTTTGGTATTTCGTGCTTTCAGCCATGCTTCTGATTATTTCCAGATTTAAGCTTATTCTCGAAAGTTCCGTCCTGGCAATTGAAAGCGCGGAATCTATACCCGGGTAATCATTCACGGAATAAACACAGGAATTTATCTTTTCATGGGCATTTTTTATTTCATTTTTACTTGCATTGGAAGCCACTCCTTCCTGGTCGCCTTGAGTAAAATAACTTATGTAAATGCTGTTGGCGACATTATACGCATTAAATGACTTTATCTTTGCATCATCCAGATCGCCCATTGCGCTTTCGTAGGAATTCCTAAGGTCCTCTTTGGCTTGGGCTTCTTCGTCGTTCAAGTCTTGCCTGGCATTATCCAATGAAACCTGGGCTTCAAAAACCTGGGTCTGCACAACTTGAATTTCCTGGTTTGAATACCCGGCCAATAAGCGGTTGTAATCCGCGACTGCCGCATCTAAATTAGCCTGGGCTTCGGCTAATTTGATATTTAGTTCATCGGAATCCAAGCTTGCGATTTCCCAGCCGTCTTCCACCATGTCCCCCACGCGGACAGATATATTTTTAATTTTCCCGGAACTTTTAAATCCCAAATTTATTCTGTCCGATATCTTGACGGCGCCCGTTTCAGAAACCTGTTTGACAACCGTTCCCCTTGCCACTTCTTGGAGTTTCGGACCGTTTTTCTTGCCGTTTAATAAAATTATGCCCGCAACGGACCCTGCGGCAACAAAAATCACAATGGCCAAAGCAAGCGTCTTTTTGTTTTTCAAATAATATTTTATTTTCTTCATTATCTGTTTGATTTTATCACAAAAATAGCATCAGCGCCACCCCGGAAATGAAAATTAAAAAACTGAAAAGCGAGCTTTTAGCGTCTTTTTGGCTTTTAATTTCCGGGATTAAATCCGAGGATGCGAGGTATATGAAGTTTCCGGCGGCAAAAGGCAAAAGGTAAAGCGCGAAATGTTCTGCTTTCTCAAAAAAGAAAAACCCCAATACTCCTCCCAAGACTGCGAAAAAGGCGGAAATAAAATTCAGAAAAAGCGCTTTTCTTGTTTTAATCCCCCCGTAAACCAAAACTCCGAAATCCCCGAGCTCTTGGGGAATTTCATGCATCGCCACAGCGACCGTGGCGGTTATTCCCGCAGGAACCGCAACCAAAAAAGAAGCTGAGATGACCAAACCGTCTATAAAATTATGCAAAGCATCCGAAAACAGAATCAAATAAGAGAAGGGTTTTGCTTCGGGATGATCCATCGCGTGATGATGATGCCAATGAATGAACTTTTCAAGTATGAAAAAGGCGCAAAATCCTATTATTATCCATAAGAATATCGCTGAAACGCTTTCAGGCCTTTTCTTTAAAGCCTCCGGAATCAAATGCAAGAAAGACCCCCCTATCAGAGACCCGGCGGAAAAAGCAACCATCACCAAAAACATTTTATCAATGGATTTCTTTTTCAAAACCAAAGTAACCACCCCGATAAAAGAAATGAGTGAAACCGCCAACGTGGAAATAAGGATATAAAATAATGTCATTTCTGGTTAGATATATTTTTTAAGTATAGAAAAATCTTCTTCAAGGGTTTTTCTCATGCTCCCGTTATATAGGGCGGCGGCTGGATGATATAAGGGGATGAATTTGAAATTATCAGCTTCAAAAACCTTCCCATGTATCCTGCTTATTGAATCCGCTTGGCCTGCCAAGCCATATTTGCCCATTATGAATTTCATTGAATATCGTCCAAGGGCGCAGACAACTTCCGGCTTTATTATTTCAATCTGCCTTATCAGATAAGGGGCATAAGCTTCAATTTCCGAATCCAAAGGATCCCGGTTTTCGGGGGGCCTGTCTTTCACAATGTTAGTTATATAAACTTGATCCCTTTTGAGATCTATGGACTGCAAAAGCTTATCCAGCATTTTTCCCGCGGCTCCGCAAAAGGGGCGGCCTTTCAAGGCCTCATTCAATCCCGGAGCTTCTCCCACGAATACTATTTTTGCTTCATGGCTTCCCTCCCCGATCACAGGAAAGTAATTATTCTGGATTCGATAACTATATAACGGGCAGTCTTTGCAGTTCAACAATTCGTCTTTAATTTTCTTCAGCTCGTCATCTTTGCTCATAATAAAAGGCCTCTTTTACAGGTCTTTTATACAACACTTTCCCACTTTTTGCAATTTAAAGAAGGACGAAATTATTTATGACCAATCCGAAATTATATCCTAAGCTTTGGGCCGCTTTCCGGCAGAAAATCATTCTTTCAGTGAATATCTCAAAATATTCCATCACTGGGACAAAATTTGTATCTATCTTCAATTTTAGGATTATCTTCTTCTTTTCGGGATCCACATCCAATGCGCTGGATTCCGTTGCATAATTTACCCTGTCGTGAATATCCGTCTTTATTTTGTTAATATCCTTCACTGTCACCCTCGAACGATGGACATCCGATTTATCCGCCAGAATGGCGATCGCTGAAACAGGAGTAATAAAGGCTATATCTTCCAGCTCTTTATCATGATTCGCCAAGGCCTGCATAACCATAGTCACCTCTTCAGGTTTTTCCTTCTTCCCAAAAACCTGGTGGAAAAGAATTGAAGCGAAATAGTTATGATAGCTTCGGCTTATAAAGTTCCCCATATCATGGCAGAAACCCGCCACGCCTGAAAGCTCAGCTATATTCTTTCCAAGATTCAGCTTCTCGGCTATTTCTTTGGCCCTTTTGGCAACAAGCTCCGAATGCCTTAATCCATGATCCGTAAACCCCAAGTTAAACAAAACAGATTCCGTCTGTTTTATGAACTCAAGGACCTCTTTATTCCTCCGCACCTTATCTAAAGTAATCATTACCGCATTATACAATTATACAGCTTCCACAATCAAGTTAGAGCTGTTGGTAGCGGGTATTTGCTTCAGTCCAGTTTACGGCCGTCCAGAAGCCGGAAACATATTTGGATCTATCATTTTTGTAATCCAAATAATAAGCATGCTCCCAGACATCCAAAACCATGATTATTGGCGCGTTAGGGTAAAGATTCAGATTATGTTTTTCTATTTTGGCAATCAATAGCCCGCCGCCGGTTTTTTCGTAGCAGAGCGCCGCCCAACCTGATCCTTGGATTGATTCGGCCGCTTCAGTGAATTCTTTTTTAAAATTTTCAAAACTCCCGAAGCTTTCATTTATAGCTTCCGCCAGAACGCCGGCAGGATTATTCCCCTCCCCGTTCGGGGGCATCAAATTTCCCCAAAAAAGATTATGCAGAATAACTCCGCCCACATTGAAAACATCAAAAGTTTTGTTTGCGTTGTCGACATATTTTTGATGATGTTTCCTATAGTGCAAGGCAAGCTGCTCCTCTGACAGAAACGGCTTCAGAGCATCGGGGGGATACGGCAATTCCGGCAATTTATACTCCATATCTTTATTTTATTCTTTGTAAATTACTATCTTATTAATTCCGGCCTGCATACTCGTTCCTGTCGAAGTATTCCTGTTTTTTGCCGACATTCCACTGGCTTATCGGTCTCAAATACCCCACTATCCTGGAATAGACCTCACACTTTCTGAAATCGGTTAGTGCAGGATTCTTTTTGAAGCACTGGCGGCATTTATAAATCGTGATTTTATCTCCGTTGTCGTCGTAGACGAGGGTCACTCCCTCATTCAGCTCTTTCTTGCAATCATGGCAATGAGAGCTATTTTTTGCATTCTTTGCAGATTCCATAGAAATATATTTTAAAATAATTAATTTTCCCGGCCTTTGTTTTTTTATTCTTAAGAATTTCGCAGGTTGAACAAATATCCGAAATGTCGTAAACCCTGTCGCACGTTTCGCAGATGAAATGGGCGTGAGGGAAGACGTCGGCGTCAAAATGGCTGGAATTTTTTGTCTGAATGACCTGAACCGACCCCTTATCCTTAAAATTTCCCACTATCCGGTAAACCGTTCCCCGGCTCACCTGAGGCAATTTCTCCTTTATATTACTATATATCTCCTCGGCAGTCGGATGGGTCTTTACCCCTTTCAGATAATTCAGCACTGTCTGCTTCTGGCAAGTTAACCGTTCTTTTTGCATATATTTATTGGTAACTATTCTTAATTAGATTTTATTATCATTAAGCAACAGTGTCAATTGTGCATAACTTTTTGAAATAAAAAAGCCCCGATCAGATTAACAGTCCGACGGGGCGCGCGAAAAACGGAAATACCCTAAAAGATCTACTTTCAGTGTACTCTTTAGAAATTATATGTCAATACCAAATAGTTTTTGTCAGGTGATGGGGCTTCTCTATTTTTGAAAATTGGGCCTCGTTCCATAATAACCAATCAATTTCAAAAGAATAAAGCTTATTTGAAAGCGCTTCCCTCAAATGCTCAACAGCCACGATTGTCCCGGCTCTCAACTCCATTTCCTCCTGCGAGGCGGGGGGAATTAAAACTTTACCCTTTATTTTTTTATCCAACTTCGGGGAATACTCTAATATGCCAAGTCGGTTTAAAATCTGGGGGACTTTATAGTCTGCAAAAGCCGTCAGATATCCCGGATCTTCAAAATTCCCCAATCTGGCGCCATATATATCACACGCTAAAATTTGAGCCCTTTTGAGAAAAGGATCTCCGAAATAAGGCAGTTTTGAAATCTCTCCGACTAATTTTGAGAATTTCCCTTCGGCTGATTCCAAAAACTTCCCGGCCGATCCGACGCTCCGGCTGACGCTTTTTATTATTTCAAATCTTTCCTCAACAAACTGCAAATTTTCCCCGCCCTGCAGAATTGAAATAAACTCATCCCTTGAAATGTCCGAAAAATATTTCAAATTTCCTTTTTCAGGATTGTTTTCAAAAAAATCCTTCAAGGCTAAAGACAAGGCAAAATATCCATCGTATGATTTGCCCCTATAATTTATATTCCATTTATCTTTTCCGGATTCAGCCCAAAAACAAAAGTTTAAAGAATCCAGAATAAATATATAATCCGGGGAGCGGAAATGGAAATCCGCCGGCCATTCCGGAACTGCAATCCCCTCCTCTAGCCAGATGCCTGCCGTTTCTCTTATTTTTTCGAAATTAATTCTGACATCTTTCGGCCTCCTCATCATCTCAAACGATTTTTCCCTGGCCGGATTTTTCATATCTTATTATTTTTAATTTTTTCTCTTATTTTTTCAACAAAAGAATTGAAGAAATATAGATTATGCATAGTGAGCAGTTTCATTCCCGTCAATTCTTTTGCTCGGATTAAATGGCAAATATAGTTTCTTTTATAGCTTTGGCATACTGGACAAAAGCATTTCGCATCCAATGGTTTTTTATCTTTTAACATTGACATTTTGTTAAAATCTATCTTTCCTTGCGAAACAAAAGCTATTCCTCTTCTCGCGTAATGGGTGGGAACCGTGCAGTCGAATAAATCTATTCCGGATTTAATTATTCGTTCCATATCCTCAAGATACCCAATTCCCAAAAGATGCCTCGGTTTCTTGCAATCCAAAAGGGGCGTTGTCCAGGAAAGTATGTCTTTCATTGTTTTTTTGTCCTTCCCCAGATCTCCGCCGATTCCAAAACCATCAAAACCCAGAGAATTGATTAGGTTGGCGCTTTTTTCTCTTAAATCTTTAAATCTAGACCCTTGCACAATGCCGAAAATAGCTTGGTTGCTTTTTTTTGCCTTTAAACAAAGTTTCGCCCACGCATGCGTCCTTTGGAGCGATTTTTCTATATACTCTCTTCCCGCCAAAGGAGAAGTGCATTCATCAAAAGCAAAAATTATATCCGCTCCTAATTTTTCTTGGATCTTAATTGATTCTTCGGGGCCTAGAAACAGTTCCTTACCGTCTATCGGAGATTTAAAGAAAGCTCCTTTTTCTGTTATTTTCACTTGTTTGGATTGCTGTTTTGCGCAAATATTTGTTTTTTTCCCGGGAAAATATTTTAGTATTTTCCCCGTTCCGAAATCTTTTCCAAAACCTAGACTAAAAACTTGAAATCCTCCCGAATCCGTCATCAGGGGCTTGGGCCAATTCATGAATACATTCAGCCCGCCGGAAGATTTTACCACGTTTTCTCCCGGCTTCTGGCGCAAATGAAATGTGTTGCAAATTAAAATTTGGCTCTTTGTTTCCAGGACTTCTTGAGATGAGAGTGTTTTTACAACTGCCTGGGTGGCAACAGGAACCAAGCACGGAGTTTCAACTGTTCCATGAGCAGTTTCCAGCAACCCCAGCCTGGCCTTGCTCTTCTTTGACTTTTTCAAGATATTGAGTTTTACCATTCTACTACTCTACCAAAAAGCGCAAAAAACAAAAGCCCTGCGGGTTGCCAGGGTTTTTAAGCTATTCTCTTGTATAGAGACCGATGAGTTCGGCTTTTTTCAATACATGGTCATCCATTTCATCCAATATATCCGGCTTTTGCGCAGTTGAATCAAGCTTTAACTCTTTGTCCAAGGCATATAAGGCAAAATGGTAGTGATGCGTGCCCGAGGGAGGGCAAGGCCCCCCGTAGGAAGTTTTCCCAAAGCTGTTTTGGGCTTCAACCGCCCATTCGGGAGCGCTTTTTTCTTCTATTTTTTTTATTTTCGGATCTATATTAAAAACAATCCAATGGTCCCAGACTCCCGAAATAGCATCTGGATCATCCATAATCAGGACCAGGCTTTTTGTTTTCTTGGGAACGCCTGAAAAAACCAAAGGAGGATTCACATTTTCCCCGTCGCAAGTGTATTTTGGGGGAATCATTTCATTGTTTTCAAAAGCAGGGCTTGAAATTTCCATAGCACTTTAAATAATATTTAAAAAACAATTAATTAAGGATTAAAACAAGGGCAAAGCTCTTGAAAATCGCAATGGAAGCAAAGCCTTCCCGGCTTGGGGGAAAAATCCTTTGTTTTGTTTATAATCTTTATCTTTTGCATGATTTTCTCCTTCACATCCTTATTCTTTATTTTCACGGCATCATAATCTTTAATCACTTTTGGCTTGGAAAAATAGTAAAAGCTTACTTGGTTTACTTTTTTATTAAAATTCAACTCAGCCAAATATTTATAGAACTCGAGTTGAAAAAAGTTGCTCGGGCTCTTTCCTGTTTTGAAATCAATCACTTTCAACTTCCTGTTCCCCGTTCGGTCAATCCTGTCAAATTTGCCTGAAATGAAATACTTTTTGGTTAAGGGCTGGATCATTTTCTCATAATCTTCAAAGGAATCTTTTAGATTTTTGGTGGGAACAAAAAAAAGCTTAGGATTTTTTTCCAAATTAAAAAATTTCCAAAGCATTTTTAGGCAGTCCTTATACGCCTGCCTTTCGTGTTTTAAACTCTTGAATCCTCCCAATTCTCCAAGAGGAGGGCTTTTGCGAGCATCTTTCTCCGAATACCAAGCTTCCTTCAAGCATTTTTTAAGATTCTCAAACGTTCTTTCTTTTTGAGGAAAATAATAAAAAAGGGTGATGGCTCCATGCACCGCCTGCCCCTTTGTGTTATAATCTCTCGGCTTTACGAACTGCTTTCTTATAGGAGAAATCTCGGGGTCCAAATAATTAAAAAAATATTGCTTCTTGCATTTATCAAAAGTCTCAAGCTTTGAGAAGGAATAGATTTTAGACAGATCTAGGGCGGTCATATTTCAATTTTCCACTTAGGCTTGAATTCGTAGTCACCTTCTTTTGCCTTCCTTATTTTTCCCAAAATAAAAGAACTGCAATGCCGGCTTTTTGAACCTACGGTAAAAGCGTTGAAAATGTGTCCGGGAGTAATAGTCTCGCTTCCATAAACCAAATGTTCCCCTTCCTTTCCAACATCAGTAGCAAAGCTGTAAGGTTCCACCTCCCTCCATCCGCCAGGGGTATTTTCTGTCTTCGGATAATAGATTTTGACAGTTTTCCTGCTTTTGGCGGATTCAGCGATGACCTCTAAAATATCCGCAAAATCCATGCCCTTCATGCTAATTGCGCTTCAATAAAGCGATTTGATGTTATTAATAAACTTCTCTAAAATCTGGGAGGCTGAAAAAACCCCGGCCTTGTCGGGAGGGGCAATGCATTTTAGCAGGGTCTCATTTTCTCCGGGAATCGATTCTCCAGAAACTGAAACATCCAGGCTGAAACTGGAGAAATAAGAGGAAGCTGTTTCTGAAATGCTCTTATAATTCCCGGCAACGCATCCTCCGCTGCATTTCTTTCCTGAAGGAATGCCTTCGTAAAGCGAGGTCCAATAGGCGCTTTGGCCCGAGATGTTTTCCTTGGAAACCGTTTCTCCTTTCTGCTTATTGGTTTTGCTTTCCAATAAATCCCAATAATTGGCCCAATCCCCGTAATTCTTCTTCCCGAAGCTTAATCTGAAAGAGTATGCGGTTTGGCAAGGCTCTTTCGCAAGCTCAAATCCATCGCACCAGTATTGATTATCGCCTTGGACGCATTCGCCTTTTAAATTCAAATTCAAATCGCGCACCGTTTTATTCAAAGCTGCTTTTATTCTTTCAAAGTCCTGTCCGCTCTCTTGTCCGACAGTAATTTCGTTTTCCGTTTGAGTCTCTCTTTCAGGCGCTTTTTGGACCCAAGAAAAAATAAAAAAGAGGAGAATAAGGAACGCTCCCGCTAAAATTATGTATTTGCTCCGCATTAAGTTGATTATAGCATTTCTTTAATAAAAATAACTGTTCAAAACCCACTGATAGAGATCTTTGGCGTCTCCTTCAATATCCACGGAATCCAAAATCACTAATGCTATATTCCTATTATTTAAGTTAAACACAAAGACGCCGTCCTGGTTTTCCGAATAGCTTGTTTTTCCTCCCACGAAGCTCTCGCCTCCGAAAGAAAGATTGTTATTTTTGAATTGGCTTAAATCCAGGAATCCGTCTCCGAAAAGCCTTACTCTTTTCCCCCGAGACACAAGCCATAGAAGGCTTCTGTTGTTTTGGATGTTTTGAGCCAGATAAAACAGGTCCTGCGGGGTTGAAATGCTGTTTTGGCCTGAAAAAAACGTGTTCTGCATTAAAATTGATTTGGCTTTTTCATTCATCAATTCTAAAGTTTTAGTTTTGCCTAAAAAACCGTACAAATCCTCCCGGGATTTTTCGGAAGACTCCATCAATAAAGGATAAAAGAGTTGGACTGCCCCTCTTTCTAAATTTACATTTTCTGAAACAACCAAAGCCTCCATTAAATCTGCTATCGAGGATACTGAGGCCGGATTCTTGGAATTCTTTTCCAAAAAAATAAAGCCTGAATCCAAATCAGCCAGCAAGTATTTAGAAGAAGTTATTCCATCCGGAACCGCCACAATTCTTTCCCTTACATATTTAAAATCGTCTCTGCTCTTATCTATCACCAAGAAAGGCATCCCTATATCCGACAGCTGGTAAATCTGTTCCGCGTCTTCGTCATTTAAACGCAAGCATCCGCCCGAAACAGGCGAATTTATTTTTCCCCCGTCGGCAGAATAAGGCTCTCCGTGGATATAGTATTTCCCGAAATAGTGGAGAGCATAGGGCATAAAAACCTCCGCTATATTTGAAAAGCTTGCTTTATTCCCGGAAAGAATCTCATATATTCCGGCAGCGGACCCTCCCCAATTTTGAGGATCTCCTTTAGCTTGAATAGGAAATTCCCTCTCCAAAACTCCGTCTTTAAAAAAGCTGATTCTCATGGCTTGCAAGTCAGCTTCAAGAAAGCTTTCCCCCTTCAGCGCAAAGTCATCCTTGAAATCCTCTAAAAACTTTAGAAAAACTTGTTTTTCTTTTGGGGAAAAGGGCGGCGGATTGTAAAAAACAGGGAAATCAAAGGCAAAGACAAAAACTTTTGCTATCGCAAAAAGACAAAGAATCAAAAAGGCAAGAAAATAAATGAATTTAAACTTGTTCATTGCGCGCCACCAAAACAAATTCCCCCATCGGTTTGGTTTCTTTCAAAACCGCCTCCACTTCCCCTATTTTTCCTCGGACAACTGTTTCAAACTTCTTAGTGAGTTCCCTGCAAACAACCAAATCAAAACTTCCGGAAATCTCGCGCAGATCAG
>Ga0105104_10003896_pt1 | contig 10476 bp, 10 predicted proteins | sample PPLLaktember2015_3_FD_87034 | JGI IMG/M metagenome (GOLD analysis project Ga0105104, IMG submission 87034) | Freshwater sediment microbial communities from Prairie Pothole Lake near Jamestown, North Dakota, USA - PPLs Lake P7 Core (6) Depth... | ecosystem: Environmental > Aquatic > Freshwater >... | reverse complement strand
TACGCGCTCGCGGCGTTCTTCGTGAAGGCGCCCCCGATAGCTCCTGCCAGCGCACCGACGCCAGCCCCGACTGCCGTGCCCACACCGGGGACGACGTTGCCGATCTGCGCGCCGCGCCCACCCCACTTCACCGCGCCGCCTGCGATGCCGTCGCCGCTGCCTTCCAGGCGCCGCCCGTACTGGTCGGTGAGATCCGCAAACGGCGAGGCCGTCGCTTCCTGGCCCTTCGGCTTGAGGAGTTGCCCGCCGATCTCGGTGGCAAGCCCGACGCCTGCGGCGACTCCCGGGGACATGTGGCCGACATTCGCGATGCCCCCGCCCCACCCGGTCGAGCCCGCCCCCTGAGCCGCTTGACTGATCCCGCCGACACTCTGCACGGCCCCCTGCGTGGCGCCAGCGGCCCGCTCACCGATCTGCGCGGCCACATCCGGCACCGCACTCCCCAGCGCATCCGCGACCGCGCCTGCGCGGCTGGTGGGGGCGGTGGCGACGGGCGCCCCCGGCTGGTACGGACTGCTCATCTGGTTGAGCATCGCGTTGCGGTTGCGGTACTGCTGGGACGGGTACTGCGGGTTGTCGTACGACTGGCCCCCGTAGGGGTACGGTGGTGCTGCGGCCATGATGTCAGGTACTCCCTACCACGCGAGGCGCTCCCCAATGCAAGAGACTCCTCAGCGCGTCAGGCCATCCGGGGTGCCCGTGACGGTCCCGGGGATCACGCCCTCGCTGGACAGCTTCTGCAGGATCCGCTTGTGCATGCTGGTGGTCGAGAAGTTGGCGGTGTTCATCCACTTCATCAGGTCGGTCGCGTCGGTACCGTGGTACTCGTGCGAGAGCAGCGTGCCGAGGTTGCTTTCCAGGGTGACCACCACCAGCCCGTGTTCGGGCGACTCGCCCGGGGCGGGGATCGCCTTCCAGTCGAGCAGCAGGCGCACGACGCGATAGCTGCTGATGACCTCTTCCGGTTTCACGTCCGGTTCGGTGAGTTCCAGTTCTTCCATCGAGGCACCTCAGATGTCGAACGTGATCGACCCGTAGATTTGGGTCGCCGCCGCGCCTGCAGGCCACGCCGAGTTGTCGGCACGGCGAATGAGCAAGTTGGTGCCGCCTGCCACCACGATGCTGTACCCCGTCGTCCCGGGCAGGCCGTGCGGTGTGATCGTGCAGGGGTTGGCGACCTGGGAGAAGGGCACGATCCCCGCCGGGAGCTTGGCCTGCAGACTGACGCCTGTGCTGCCGGTGATCGTGCAGTTCTGAAAGTTGAACAGCAGCACGACCGTCTTGCCGATCAGCGAGTAGCGAAACGTCACTTGCACCACCGTCGTCCAGGTGCCGGTGCTGCTGGTGGTGAAGTTCGCGGCGTTGAAGGGAATGTCGATCCACTCGCCCATGCCGACGCCGCGCCCGCGCTCGTAGATCCCGCCCACGCCGTCGACGCCCACCAGCGAGTTCTGCAGCAGCTTGCCGGTGGTGTTGGCAAACGTCGGGATCTTGTTGAGGGTCGCGCTCGCAGGGCCGACGACGTGGTTCGGGTTGTCGGTGCCTGCGGGGCCCGTCGCGCCCGTGGCGCCGGTCGCGCCCGTGTCACCCTGCGGCCCTTGCACGCCTTGCACACCCTGCGGTCCCTGTGGCCCCTGAGGCCCCGGCACGGTGCTCGCGGGGCCCGTCGGGCCTTGCGGGCCCTGACTGCCGGTGTCGCCCTTGACGCCCTGCGGACCTTGGATCCCCTGTGGTCCCTGCGGCCCGGTCGCCCCCGGATCGCCCTGCGGGCCCTGGGGCCCCTGCGGCCCGACCGGCCCTGCACTCATCGGGTTCCAGATCGGCACCCACTCCGTGGTGGCGGGATTAGGACCGGCCATGCTGCGCCCCCAGCCAGTCGAGCGTCTCCAGCGCGTGCCGCACAGGCGACCCGGTCTGCCACGGCACGTTGCTGATGTAGTTGTGGAGCATATCGAACTCCGCGCCATCGATCTGGATCTCGCCGCCGCCGTTCACAAGCTGCCGGTCAGCCTCGCCGTTGACGAGTTTCTTCCCGCAGGGTTTCACTTCGCTGATCGCCTCCAGCTTCTCAAACAGTTGCATCTCGCGCCGCAGGACGGTGATCCCCTTCTTGTCGAGGAGACTGCCGCCGAGCACGAAGCCCACGAAGCAGAACTCAAAGTGCCGCTTGCCCAGGTCGTCGGTGAAGTGCAGCGTCATCGCGTCAGTCCTTCTGGCACGCGAAGAAGTCCACGTAGAGCGGATCGTTCAGGCGCGCATCCGAGTTGCCGCTGATCGCGGTCGCACTGGCGGGCCCCGACACGCCGGTCACATCAGCGGTGGACGACCCGGTGTTGCCGGTCACGTCCGGGGAGGCATTGCTCGTCGCGCCCGACCCGGAGAACGCGTGGTTGTGATCCCCGGCGGTGGACGTGCTGCCCGAGAAGCTATGCACATGCGGGGCCCGCACGGCATTCATGTCGTCGCCGCCGTCCATCACCGCCGACCCGTTCGACTCCCCGCCCGTGGTGCCGCTGTAGGAGTGCGCGTGGTTGCCCGCGTTGCCGGTGGTCCCGGAGACGCCGACGGTGCCGTGATTGTGCGCCACCACCGAGAGCGAGCCTGACGAGTGCTGGTGGTTCGCCACCGCGTAGCTGCCGTCCGTGTGCGTGTGCGCCGGGGCCGCATACGATCCGGCGCCATGCGTGTGCGAGGCCGCGCCGCCCGTGGTGTGCGAGGGCCCCATGCGGACGTAGCGCCCGTCCCAGGCGGCGACCCGCGTGTAGCCCGGGGGGCACGGCGTGGTGAAGAAGATGATCGAGCCTGAGGGCACGCCTTGCGGGACCGGCGGCGTCGTCCACGCGCCCGTGCCGTTCAAGAACGTGTTCGCGTTGCCATTCAGGTTCACGGGCCCGACGGTCCCGATGCCGAGGTTCGTGCGCGCGTTCGCCGGAGTACTCGCGCCGGTCCCGCCCTCCGCGACCGGGATGATCGCCACCGTCGAGGGCTCGCCTGCGGTGGACTTCACGTAGCCGTTGGCGAGCGCGCTCATCACCCGTTCGTTGGTGAGTGCCGCGTGCCCCGACACCACCCAGTACTTCGCATCGACGGTGGCGTTCACCGCGATGCCGCCCCCCGGCCAGGGTTCCGGCGGCGTCGTCGTCCCGTCCACGACGCACATGTACGCGATGCCGTCGGCGCCGATGACGATGTCGCCGTCGTTGTAGACCGGCCCCGGGGCGTAGTCCCCGAGGTAGTCCAGGTTCATGCCGCCGCCCACGCCGCCGCCCGCCGCGTTGACGACCATCCAGCCCGGGGTGGTGGTGTCGAGCGTGACGTTGGTGCCCGCGACGAGCTTGCGCGAGTTCGGCAGCGTGGGTTCAGGATTCGCGGTGAGGAAGGTCTGCGCGCCGCTGCCGCCCGGGGTGATCGGGACGCCGCCGATGGTGATCGAGTCGGCGTGAATGTCGCCGTGCGTGCCGTCGTCCTTGTGCTCGACGCCCCAGAAGGCGCGGATCGTGTGAACCAGGTTGTCGAACTCGTCCCGGATGGGATAGACCATCACATCGCGGAACTTCTGGACGAGTTGCATCAGCGGTCCTCTTCACGACGCACCCGAAGCACGATCTGATCGCACTCCCACAGCGCACTGGTGAGGGTGTCGAGGAGTTGCAACTGCCAGACAGCGGCACTGGCGGCGGCGATGTCGCGCACGGGCGTGATCAGCCGGGACACCGCTGCGGTCCCCGACAGCGAGAGCACGGTGGAGAAGCGCACCTCCTGCCCGTAGTCGCAGATCGAGGCCAGCACGAAGCTGACGGCGTGCCCGCCGGGACCGATCACGACGTGCCCCTCCAGGACGCCGCCGTGCATCGCGACACTGCCGCTCAGGACGATCCCCGCCGAGACGAGCGAGGCCCGATAGCCGACGCCGTGGTCGAGCGCGCCCTGGTCGGCCATCCACACGCGCGGCAGATCCGGTGTCCCGGGATCCTCCGCCTCGCTGACCTGGCCGATGTAGGGCTTCAGGCGCAGCGCGTCCTCTTCAGGATCCGGCGGGCTGTTGACCGTGTCGGCAAACACCGCCGAGCACCACGCCGCCGCCGAGAGGCCATCGTGCTGACACCAGCCGCGCCGCACACCTTCAATCGCGGTGAACTGCCCCTGCCGCACGTCGAAGACGAGTTTGAGATTCGGGTAGAGGCTGTCGCCCGTCGGGACATACCACCACACCTGATAGAGGTCCGCGTGATAGACGCCGTGCGCGGCAGGGGTCATCGCACTGCCGACCGCGAGGTTGAGATTGACAGTCGCCCAGAGATCCTCGATGTCCTTGCCGCAGTACTGCACGCCGCTGACGCCGATGCGATACGGGCCCCGGCGCGAGAGGAAGTAGATCGCGTCGTTGCCGCTCTCGTCTTCCGCCAGCACGATGGTGCGCTGGTGCAGCGCGCCACACTTCTTGGTCACCGTGACCGGACGGTAGGCTGCACCGGCCAGCCCCGTGCGGACCATCTTGTAGATCCGCTCCAGCTTGAACACGTAGGGCGAGTCATAGAGCGGCCCGCCCAGGCCGGTGATCTCGCCGCCGTCGCCGGGGTCGAAGTCGATCCACGGGCGGATGGCCGCGTCGATGCGCTCGTCGTTGGTCAGCCCACTGGCGTCACTGAGGATCGGCGTCCAGGTGACGCGGGACTGCAGGCTCACGTCGGTGAACGATCCGGCGATGAGCAGGCGCGCCTCATCGACCAGCAGGTACTTGCCGTTGGGCGGCTGCGTGTTGCTGCCGATGATCGGTGCGAGTTCGGAGTTCAGGGGCGGGAACGCCGCATCGCTCAGGCTGTCGAAGACCGCCCCGCTGGCGACGTCGATGGTCTGGATGAGATACCACGGGCCTGCGGCGGTGTCCCCCGCGTAGAGTTCCCAGTGCGTCTCGGTGAGCGAGATCGGCGCGCCGCGCGTGATCGACCACCCGGTCTGGCTGGTGATCGTGGCCGACGCCGACGGGCTCATCTCGCTGCGCTTGATGACGAGCGTGCCACTCTTCTCGATCCACGCGTAGCGATAGTGGCGCGTGCCGCTGACTGCGCCCGCAAACCCGGAGGCCGTCACGACCGGCGGGTCCACGGGCCCAGGCTTGCCGACCTCGCGCACGCCGTTGAAGATCGGATCCCAGAGGTGGAGCCTGTCCACGCTGTTCGGGCCCGCGAGGAACAGCTTGTTGTTGAAGCTCACGCCATGCACGATGCCGTTGGCGTCATCGAGCGTGCCCATCGTGCTGCCCTGCCACCCCAAGCCCGAGGTGAAGCGCCCGAGCACCGCGCCGTCATGGGGAAACGCGAAGAGTTCGGTCTGCTTCTCGCTCGCGCTCGGCAGGTAGCGGATCAGGGAGTAGACGGCGGTGTCCACGGCGGTCGAGGCCGGGGGCACCATGTCCACCGCGCCCGTGCGGCGGCGCCCGAGACGGCCCCGATACCAATCGACGTTGATCGCCTCCGCGCACTGGCCGTCGGGGATCGCGTGCAGCGCGTCCGCACCGTTGCGGCCCCCACGGAAGTCATCGAGGGTGAGAAAGCCCAGACCCGCAGCCATGATGCCTCAGGGAACGACGACGGGGATGACGGCGTTGGCGTAGACGTAGGTGGTGTGGTTGGAGAGGACGAACGCCGTCTCTTCCACCTTGGCGATGCCGAGCTTGTCGAACCCGGCGCTCGCCACCAGATAGCCGTTGAGCAGCGCCGCCGACGCGCCGTTACGGACGTAGCACGCCGTGCCGAGGATCGTGTGGGACGCGACGAAGCCGCCCGGGATCTTCATGTAGAGCAGGGTCGAGGGCGTGCCCGCGATGCTGCTGGTGTTGATCTGAAACGACAAGAACATCGTCTTGCCGATCAGCGTGTAGGCGGCGTAGATGAAGTCGGTGTCTTCGACGTTCCACAGCATCGAGCCGTAGCCGGTGAAGTCGGCAGCGTTGTACGGCACCGCGATGAACTCGCCCATCGGGACCGCGCGTCCATGCTCACGCAACGCCTTCGCGCTGAACTCCACCAGCGCGGAGTCGTCCACCAGCCGTGCCTCCAGCGCCGAGGCATTGCGGACCAGGGCCGGGGCCGTCGAGGGCAGGCCGCTGAAGTGGATACGGTTGTTGAGCGAGACGTCGCCAATGTCGCTGATCCACGCGCCGCTGGGCTTGATCACCTTGCCCGTGTCGTCGGCGTAGACCGCGACCTGTTGCACCTCGCTGCTGGCGGGCCCCAGGACGTCGCCTGTGCCCACCCCGGGCGGGGCCGGGTCCACCCACGCGGCGGTGCCCAGTTGCACCTTCAGCACCTGTCCAGGCGCGCCCAGCGGCAACCGCGTGAGCAGTCCCGAGTTGGTCACCAGCAACAGATCCCCGGGCACCAGCACCCCCGGCACCGTGTCGGTGTGCTCGGCACTGAGGATCGTGTGCGGCCCGCTGCCACCACCACTACTCGGGGGCACGCCCGGGCCGACCAGCGGCTCCCGGCTCCCGTCGCGCGCCACCATCGGGTAGTAGTCGGGCAGCGCCGTGCGCTTGTAGGGATCGTGGTTGTCCACCCACGCGCGCAGTTCCATCACGCGGCGGTCGGCCTGGAGCTTGGCGCCCGCCCAGCGATCATCACTCTTGAACTCGTACTCGTCGCAGCGCGCGAGCAGCGAGAGCAGATCGTGGAAGTCTTCCGGCAACAGGTCCGGGACGTCGGTGGGATCCTCCAGCGGCAGCACGGGCCGCTCGATGTCGATGGAGTACTCCAGCGCCGCCGACGGCGTCGGGTGCAGCGTCAGCGTATAGGTGCGATAGCCGGTGGTGGTGGGCACCCACACTTCCGGCGTGCCGGTGATGTAGCCGCCCGGGTTGACGCGCCGGTACCATTCCAGCGGCTTGGTGAGCAGTTCGTAACGGTTCGTGAGGTCGGTGACGCGCTGCACGCGCGCGACCGTGGTGCCGGTCAGCGCGTAGACGCTCTGGTTGTTCACCGAGTAGAGCGGGATGCTCGCCTCGCGCAGGGGCCGCATCCGATCCGTCGAGAGCAGGCGCACGTACTGCGTGTTGAGAAAGTTCTGGATGCGCGTCGTCACCGAGGGCGGGGGAATGTCGGCGTAGTCCAGCCGCCGGTACACGTCGAGTTGGAGTTCAGCGAGAGTCATGGCGCGACAAACTCAAACGGCAGCGTGTTGGACAGCCGCCCGGTCCCCGAGCGCACGCCGACGGGCACGATGGACGGGCCGGTGACGGTGCCCATGTTGACGCCGGTCGTCACATGGTTGGGCGCCACGAGCGTGGTCGGCTCCGGTGAGCCGTTCCACATGATCTCGGTGTCGGCGTCGAACGTGCCTCCGAAGACGCCGATGGTGAAGCTGGTCGAGCCCACCACTGCGGTCGCGGGCGCGAGGTATTCCACGACCGGGATGTTGGCGGGGTCGCGGTCGGGGTTCACGTAGGGGAGCCCCTCCTGCGGATAGAGCCGGTCAGGGTCAGGCACCGCAATCGGATTCCCGAACGGCGCGAGGCGCGGATCACCGACACCGGCAGGGGCTGGAATGATCGGCGTGTCCGGTGTGGGGATTTTGTCGGGTCGATCACTCATGGCAGTCCTCTACGGGCGGTGGCCGACGCGGGGCACGCCGCAGTGGCGTACCCCGTCGGTGTGCTACGTGTCGTACTGGCGCGTCGGTGGCCCGCCCAGGGTGCGCTCGCGGCTGGCAACATCGGCGTCCGACTTGCTGCCCTCCTCGCCGTCCTTGCGCGTGCCATCCGGGTTGAGGGCCTTGGCGGCGTACTCAAACGCGGTGCCCACCACCGGGTCGGGCGGCACGGGATACGGGATGCCCTCTTGCGGGTAATCCTCGTCAGGATCCGGGAACGCAATGGGCGTCCCGGGGAACGGCGCGTGCCGGGGATCCCACACCGTGGGGTCACCGACCGCCGGTTTGGAGAATTGCGGATCGACGTCCACGTCCACGCGTGGTTCCGCAATGCCGGGGGTGGGCGACTTCGGACGCCGCCCTGCCGGGGTCAGCTTGAAGGACGGATCGCCCTCTGCCGTTTTCTCCGTCAGGCTCGCAGGCCAGACGTTGTGATCGCCCGGGGGGCGCGGGACGTCGCCGCCGCCCTGATCCGCGCGTTCGGGATCCCCCGGCTGATTCGGGTCGTACTCGCCCGTGGTGCGGGTCGTTCTCGTAGTGCGTGTCGCCATCGTGGTCACTCCTAACTGCGAACCAGTTTTTGCACTTCGATCTGCTCGACCACTTCCTTGAGCATCTGTGTGAACGGCGGGAAGTTCTGCTTCTGCTCGTCGTCCCCGCACGGAAACGCAATCGTGAACCGCTCGACGGTGCGCCCATCGACGCGGAACTTCGGGATGACGTTGAACGGGACGACGGTCCCGTCGCCCTTGGTCACCTCGTACGATCCCGGCTCCAGCTTGTTCAGATACTCGATCTCCTTGGTGAGCAGGGTCTGTGCTTCCAATGGATAGGGGCCGAGGAACATCTCGCACTTGAGCGGGGGGCGCGGGTGGTCCCGTTCCCCGAGCGGGTTGTAGACGGACTTTTCCGGGCACGTCTCGTTGACCGGGTGCAGTTGCGCCTTCATCGCTTTTGCGTGAATGGCCGCTTCCGCCTCGACCCGATCTGCCTGCCCGCCCCGGATCGCCTCGATCAGCCGGTCGAACTGATCGCCTGAGAAGGTGGCCGGGATCCCCTCGCCCGTGTCCTCGGTGTCGAGGTTCACGGTGCGTTCATTGCCGCTCATGTGCGCTCTCCTCTGGATGTGCCACCCCCGACCGTCGCCCGGTGTTGGGTTAACGACGGTCGGAGGCAGCACCTCGCACGCCCCCGTGCGAAGCCGTGCGACTCCCTACGTGATCCCCGTGATGACGCCCAACCGGCGCGGGTTGTTCGTGTACAGGTTGCAGATCGTCATCACCTTGAAGATGTCGGCGGTCTGGTTCGCGGGATCGACTGCCGGGAACCCCTTCATCCAGTACCCGCTCTGGTACGCGAGCTTGAGGTTCTCGGTGGTGAGCATGTAGAGCAACCCGGTCGGGCACGCGATGTCGTAGGCCATCGAAATGTCCTTGAACATCAGCGCGTCGGACTTCCAGTTCGTGATGGCCTTGTCGCTCTTGCTGTCGCGGATATACCGCTCGTTCTTGACCAGTTGAGCCTCGAAGCCCTCGAACACCGCCATCGTGGTGACGGCGAAGTTCGGGTGCCCCCCGTTCACGCCGTTGCTGCACAGGTTGTACATGTGCCGCATCGACGCCTGGAGGTTGTCAAACGGCGCCGCCGTGCTCCCGCCGCCGAGTTGCTGGTTGCGCCAGAACGCGTACGTGGTGCGGCTGATCCCGCCGACCGTGCCGCTCCCCGGCGTGGCCGAGACGAGGTAGCCGAGGCCGCCGAGCACCTTGCCGCCCGTGCCGGTGCCGTCCCCGAACATGTCGGTGTTCATCACGCGCTTGAAGCTGTTGCGGAGGTTTTCCAGCTTCGCGTCGAGCAGCGCGAACTTGCGCCCGCTGCCCTGGTTCTTCGCGCGCTCCAGTTCCGACATGACGACGGTGCCCGCGTACTCGCGCCAGGGGTACGTGAACTCATCGAACACGTCGATGCGCGTGGTGTCGAGGAGGTCGAGGTCGGTGTAGGCCTTGACCGTGGTGTTGATCGCGTACTCGATGGGACCGTTGATCGAGCGGCCTCCGTCGATGCTCTTGAAGGCGTTGCCTTCAGAGAGCCGGTTGAAGAGCCAATAGTCGTTGTGGATGACGTCTTCGGGTTTGGTCCCGACGACAGCCTCCCACGCAGAAGCGACTATCTGGCCGACATTCGGATCGGGCATGACGACTCACTCCCGCCGAGGTCACCGAGCGTTGGCGGCGTCCGCTTGACGAAGCGCCTCTTCAAACGTCTTCGGGCGACCCGGCACGGCGGCGGATCCGTTCGCAGGGTTGCGAACTGAGGCCGCAGCTTTCTGGTTGAACTCAGACAGAACCGAGGCCCGTGTCGTCTTGTCGAGCGTGGGAAACACCTTGGTCGCCAGCACCTGAATGTACGCATCGCGGATGGCTTGGCCGACCTGGGCATCAGGCATCGGCGGCATCGCGCGAAAGACCTTTTCGATCTCCGCTTTCTGCTCCTTGAAGTACGGCAGCTTGTGCATCTCGGCCAGCGTGGTGGAGGCGAATCGGTTGGCCTCCTGCGTGGCCTGCATGACGGCCTCGCGCTCCTGCCGTGAGGTCATGTCCTCACGAAGCGGCGCGAGTTCTGCGCGGACCTGGGTGAGCAGTTTGTTACTCAGCCACCGATCCCGTTCCGCGAGTTTCTGCGCGGAGTACCACGAGTACCCATCGACGACGATGTCGGGCTCGGGTTCGGGGAGATCGGCGGGCTGGGCCTGTCCCTGCGGCTGTGGCCCGTTGCCCGATGGGGGGCGCTTGGCGAGCAGCTTGGCGACATGGCCGCGGCGGTCCGGGGCCG
>Ga0105104_10003895_pt1 | contig 10480 bp, 11 predicted proteins | sample PPLLaktember2015_3_FD_87034 | JGI IMG/M metagenome (GOLD analysis project Ga0105104, IMG submission 87034) | Freshwater sediment microbial communities from Prairie Pothole Lake near Jamestown, North Dakota, USA - PPLs Lake P7 Core (6) Depth... | ecosystem: Environmental > Aquatic > Freshwater >... | reverse complement strand
GCCACCGCGTGATCGTCCCAGTCAGTGGCGTACACCAGGGCACGCTGGCTGCGTTGCGATATGCACGCATGTTGTCCGATGATATTACAGCCGTTCACATTTCGATGGAGCCGGACGATACGGAAAGGGTGCGCAGGAAGTGGGAGACATGGGGACGCGGCACCCGCCTTGTCATTGTTGATTCTCCATACCGCCTCTTCATGGAACCGCTGCTGGGCTACATTGGTGAGATGCTTTCCAGCCGGCAAGCCAACGAAACAATCACCATCGTTGTGCCGCAGTTTGTTCCCGGCAAAAAAGTTCACAAGGCACTCCATATGCAAACTGCTGAAATGCTCCGCCGTGAATTGCTCGCCACGCCGGGCATTGTCATCACCGAAGTCCCTTATCAGATTCCTTAAGCGTGGTGCAGGTCCTGCTATTTGGACTATAATGATCATCGCTCCTCGCCTCGTGCGGGGGTGTCTTTTTGTTAATTACGAGAACGAATGCTAACGCCGGAAAACAATCAAACTGAAATCATGCGGCGGCAGAGCGAATATGAGCCGCCACGTTCTTTGAGTCACTGGCTCATTGGGCGGCCCTTATCCACAGCCGATGCACCCCACCAAACCATTGGCAAACGAGTGGGCCTGGCGGTCTTTGCGTCAGACGCTTTATCCTCCACGGCATATGCGACCCAGGAAATATTGGGCATCCTCACCGTCGCGGGTACTGCCGCGTTCGGCTATGTATTTCCCGTCTCCATCGCCATCGTCATCCTGCTCCTGATCGTCACAATCTCCTACGAGCAGACCATCCATGCCTATCCGGGCGGAGGCGGCGCATACATCGTTTCCCGTGATAACCTCGGTGAATCCTACGCTCAGGTGGCAGGTGCAGCCCTCCTGATGGACTACATTCTGACGGTTGCCGTCTCCATCTCCGCGGGTGTCGCCCAGATCGTATCCGCTTACCCGGCGCTGGATCCCTATCGCATTCACCTGGCGGTTGCGGCGGTTTTCCTCATCATGTTGATCAACCTGCGCGGTGTAAAGGAATCGGGCACGGCGTTTGCCATCCCAACCTACTTCTTTATCATCATGATGTTCCTCACGGTAGGCGCTGGTCTGATCCGCTTCCTCACCGGCTCGCTGGGGAATGTAATTGATCCACCGATCACACACCTTACCGAGACCCTGGCTCCGGTCACTGCCTTCCTTATCCTCCATGCCTTCGCGAACGGCACCACTGCCCTCACCGGTGTGGAAGCCATCTCGAACGGAATTACTGCCTTCAAAGAACCGCGCAGCCGCAATGCAGGCCTTACCCTGATCTGGATGTCCATCATCCTCGGAACGCTCTTTCTGGGAATTTCTTATCTCACCAGCCAGATTGGTGCAGTTTATTCACATGACGAAACAGTCATTTCGCAACTGGCGCGCACCATATTCGATGGACGCGGAATTCTCTATCTGGCGACCATCGCGGCGACGACGGTCATCCTCATCATGGCGGCAAATACCGCATTCGCCGACTTCCCTCGTCTGAGTGCGCTGGCTGCCGGAGACCGCTTTCTCCCGAGCCAGTTGACGTTCCGCGGCAGCCGTCTGGTCTATTCGAACGGGATCATTACACTGGCTGTCGTTGCTTCGATTTTCATTATCATCAACAGAGCCAGGGTGGATCTGCTCATCCCGCTGTATGCCATCGGTGTGTTCCTTTCCTTTACGCTTTCGCAGACCGGCATGGCAAGGCGCTGGTGGAGAAGCGGCCGCCTTAAAGAAGGGGAAGAGATCGTCAAACCCGGTTCCATTCTGCGGTATGACCGGGGCTGGCGCCTCAAAATGCTGATCAACGGATTTGGCGCGGTATGTACGGCAGTTGTGATGGTTGTCTTTGCCATCACCAAGTTCCGTGAGGGTGCATGGATTGTGCTCATTGTCATCCCTCTGCTTGTCATCCTGTTCTTTACGATCCACCGTCACTACAAGGATCTTGCCTCCCGCCTCACCCTGGATGAATTCCATGGACTGCCTGCCCGGCGCTCACGTCATCGCGTGATCATGCCGGTCAGTGGGATCCATCAGGGGACGCTGGAAGCTTTGCGCTATGCAAAACTTCTTTCCGAGGATGTGACTGCCGTCCATATTTCGATAGACCCCGCGGAAACGGAGAGAGTCCGAACAAAGTGGAAGAGTTGGGGGGAGGGAACACGTCTCATCATTCTTGATTCCCCGTTCCGCCTGCTGATCGAACCATTGCTTGAATACATTAAAGAGCTCATTGACAATCGCCAGCCAAACGAGACGATTACCATCGTTGTCCCGCAGTTCATTCCATCCAAACGCTGGCACAATGCCCTCCATATGCGAACAGCAAATGTTCTGCGCCAGGAACTATTATCGAAGCCCGGAGTTGTCGTGACGGATGTCCCCTATCATGTATATAATGAGAAAGAGAAGGAGTAATTACTTATGAATTTTATCGTCGTTGGCTGTGGGCGTGTGGGTGCTGAATTGTGTTATCACCTGTTCAAGAGTGGACACCAGATTGTTGTTGTTGATATCAACAGGGAGTCGTTTAATCGCCTGCACCCTGACTTCCGCGGTCGCACACTGGAAGGGGAAGGCCTGGCGGAAGGTGTGTTGGAACGGGCGGGCATCCGTGAAGCGCAGGGTCTTGCGGCAGTCACCAATTCAGATACGTTGAACGCGGTTGTAGCTTATGCCGCGCGCACGCTCTACAATGTGCCCAATGTGGTCGCGCGCAATTATGACCCCAATCTGCGGACCGTCATCGAGGCATTTGGCTTGCAGAGTGTGGGTTCCACTTCCTGGGGCGCGCAACGTGTGGAAGAACTATTGATGAACCCATCCCAGCGAATGGTCTACTCGGCAGGGAACGGGGAAGTGGAAGTGTATGAAGTGCAGATCCCTGAGGAATGGAAGGGTCGTACGCTGGGAGAATTGATGGAGCCGCTCAATCAGTGTTATCCCGTTGCTCTGTCGAGAGCAGGACGCGCCTCCCTGCCCGAAGCGGGGATGAAACTGCAGGCAGGCGATCTGCTCAATGTCAGTTCCACATTCGAGGGCATCAATGCGCTGACGGCGCGGCTTTCCAAAAAGGCGGAGGCGTAAATGAACATCCTGATTGCTGGTGGTGGCCGCACAGGCGCGCGTCTCGCCAATTTATTGATCAACCAAAATTACAAGGTCCGCCTTGTCGAAAATCGCCGGGAACTACTGGGAAACCTGCATCAGGAGTTGCCCACGGAGGTGGTTTATGAAGGAAACCCGGTCGATCCCAGTGTTCTTGAAGCAGCAGGGATTCGTGAAGTCCATGCAGTGGCTGCGGTGACCAGTAATGATTCTTTAAACCTGACGATTTGCTTTCTGAGCAAATCCATGTTCGATGTGCCGCGCACAATTTCCCGCATCAACAACCCCAACAATGCCTGGCTGTTCAATGAAACCTTCAAGGTGGATGTGGCATTGAACTCCTCAGACGTGTTCGCGCATCTCATCCAGGAGGAGATGTCGCTGGGTGATATGATGACCATCTACAAGATCCGCCGTGGGAAATATGCGGTGGTGGAGGAAAAAGTCCCGCCTGGCGCAAAGGCGATCGGGATTCCGCTCAAAGATATGGACCTGGCGGAGCACTGCGTGATTGCTGCGATTATTCGGGATGGGGTCATGACCTTACCGCGCGGAGACAGCACATTGCAGGCGGATGATGAGATCATCGCGGTTGCCAGCCCGGAAGGCGCGCAGAAGCTCTCGGGCTTGCTGGCTTTCCCCGTTTATCCCATGAGGAACGGGAAGAAGGAATAAGTGCAGCGCTTTTGCGAGCCCGGATGGTCTCGATACACCGCTTCACGGCACTCGACCATCAGGGTTCGAAACGACATGTCGAATTGACCGAATCGGAACCATTACGGTATAATGACCTGCCTGTCTTGTAGAGTAGTCGGGCTTTTAGCCCGACAATTTTAAAATGCTAACCTGTGGCTGACTACTCGTCCGCCCTGCTGAGCAATTATTTTCAAAGTGAGGAACGAAACATGGTAAAACGTACGTATCAACCGAAGATTCGTCGCCGCGTGCGCGTGCATGGTTTCCGCAAGCGCATGGCGACTGCGGATGGGCGCGCCGTTCTCAAGCGCCGTCGTCTGCGCGGCCGCCAGAAATTAACGGTGGCAATCAACAATCACGTTAAGAAAGTCCGCTGGTAAGCGGAAATAAAATCGAGCAGGTTCGAGGCAACGGGTGCAGAGAAAGTTCCGCCTGACCCGCTCCGAAGACTTCAAGCGGGTGCGGCGTTCCGGCAAGTCCTATGCCCACCCGCTTGTTGTGTTGATAGTGCAGACTCATGACCAGCCGCGTGTAAAGGTTGGTGTTGCGGCAGGCAGAACGGTGGGGACAGCTGTTTATCGGAACCGCGCCAAACGTCTCCTGCGCGAAGCGATGCGGCCCCTCATCCCGAATATCGCCTCAGGCTTGGACTTGATCCTGATTGCCCGCCCCGGTCTTGTCTCTGCCACATTGGAAGAGACCCGCCAGGCCCTGCTCGCCCTTCTGAAACGCGCACAGATTTTGACCCCTGTGAATGAAGCCTGAATCACATTCGCACGATTATCCCAATGAACCGCGTCTGCGGGATATGCCGCGTACAATCGGCAACTGGCCGCGTATTGCAGTGCTTGCCTTGATCCGGCTTTATCAAATGACCATCTCGCGCGGCTTGCCGGAAAATACCTGCCGGTTTTATCCTTCCTGCTCACATTACGGATATCAAGCCGTGTACAAGTACGGCGCTGTCAAAGGCTCTTTGATGGCAGGCTGGCGGGTGCTGAGATGTAATCCCTTCAATCCCGGGGGCTACGATCCCGTTCCATAGGAGTACTATTTTTTCAATGAGAAAGAAATTCGCACTTGTAATGATGATCCTGCTCGGCGCTGTTCTTTTGAGCGCCTGTGCAGGCGGACCTGTGCATGGAAGTACATGGCCCGGCGTAGCCACAGACGGAAACATTGTGTACCTGGCAGATGGTTCTGTATATGCCGTTAGTTTGGGGGATGGGAGGGAACTGTGGAGGTATCCTGGCAGTACCAAGCTGACTTTCTATGCGCCTCCGGCAATTACCCCGGATGGACTTGTGATCATCGGCAGCGCTGGCACTGACCATAATCTCATTGCCCTCAACCCTAATGATATTAACCCCGAAACCAATGCTCCCATCGAAGCATGGACGTTCACCGGCGCCACGGATCGCTGGGTGGCAAAGCCTCTTATGATTAACAACAAGCTGTTCGCCGTGAATGCAGATGGTAATCTCTATATTCTGGATTTGCAGGATGGACGAACGGTTAAAGAGGCAACTGTAGTAAAGCTCGGTGGACGGCTCTGGGCACAACCCATCACGGATGGCGAACGTGTCTACATTACATCACTTGATCATAGTGTGATTGCCGTGGATGCGAATACATACGATATCCTTTGGCATGAGAATCTCGGCGGTGCCGTGCCCGGTTCCACCGTACTCGGTGAAGATGGCATGTTATATGTTGGCTCGCTTGCCTCACAGCTCGAAAGGTTCGATCCTGCCACCGGGAATCACCAGTCTGTGCTTGATGCGGAAAACTGGGTCTGGAGCACGCCCGCCCTGGATGGTGATACACTCTACTTTGGTGATGTGGATGGCAATTTCTATTCCTATAATACATCAACCGGCAGCTTGAACTGGAAGCCTGTGAAACCTGATGGCGCCATCACTGCCAGTCCACTGGTTCAGAACGATCATATTCTGCTTGCTACAGAATCGGGTTCGTTAATTGCCCTGGGACGTGATGGCAAAACTCTTTGGAAAGAGGAAATTGGCGGTAAGATTTATACAACCCCGGTCGCTGTAAGTAACCTGACCATTGTCGCTCCGCTGGAAACTGAGTTTTTCCTTGCGGCATTGGATGCAAACGGCCGCCAGGTTTGGACTTTCACTCCGCAGAAGTAGAGGAACCATGTGGGATCTTTTTATCTCCGTTTTTGTCAACGTATTGATATGGATTTACGATGTTGTCGGTAACAACTTTGGTCTGGCGATCATCCTGTTCACAATTTTGATCCGCATCGTTACGTGGCCGCTGAACGCCCAACAGATGAAAGGTGCGGCTGCCATGCAGGCGCTGCAGAGCGATAAGGATTGGCAGGCGATTCAAAAAAAGTACGCGAAGGATAAGGAAAAACTGGCACAGGAACAAATGCGCGTGTATAAAGAGAAGGGCATCAATCCTTTCGGTTCCTGCCTGCCTACCCTGATCCAATTCCCGATCATTATTGCGTTATATCAGAGCATTATTCGTGCGCTGGCATCCACTCCATTGGATCTTTTGAAGCTCTCGCGCAGCATCTCCCTCCCGAACGTTTCCGATCTGATTCCGCTCAACAGCAAGTTTCTGTGGATGGATTTGGGGCATCCCGAATCAGTCGCGATCTTCGGGCTCGCCATCCCCACCCTGGCAGTGATCGTTGCCATCACAACATACATTCAAGCCAAACTAACCATGCCCGCCTCCGCAAATCCGGGTGACCAGAGTGCAGCCATGAGTGGCATGATGAGTATTTATATGCCGCTATTGCTTGGTTACTTTGCACTCACATTTGCCTCAGGTTTATCGGTCTACTTTATAACCAGCAACGTGCTGGGTATCGTTCAATATGCCATGCAGGGCAAAGCCAATTGGCACAATCTAATTCCTGGGTTTTTGAAGAAAAACTAGGGAGGCGGATATGGATCAAAGAACTACACTGGAGATCATTGCACCGACGGTTGAGGAAGCCATTGCACAGGGTCTCGCTGAACTGGGTCTTAGTGCAGATGCAGTCAGCGTTGAAGTATTGGATGCAGGCAACAAAGGTTTCTTCGGATTGGGAAAGCCACAGGTCCGCGTTCGTTTGACGGTGAATCCTGTGGGTGGGACCTTGAATGTTCAGACGGAATCAGCCCCGAGCAAGGGGAGGACCCGCCGTGCTCCAACTCCTACGGAGGGAAGTGTCAAAGCGGAAGTCGCATCCCCCAAGCCTGAACCAAAGCGTGTCGCTACCAAGCCAGAACCCTCCCCTGCGCCACGTGAGCAGTTGCCGGGGAAAGTCGATCACAGCGCTGCCAGTCCGGGCAAGGCTGCTCCCGTTAAGGAAGCCGAATCCCAACCTGAGCATGATGGACTGCTTGATCGGACCGAGTCGATTGTCTCTAAAATGCTGCACCTGCTGCGTCTCGAAGCACAGGTCTCCGCACATTACGAAGCGAATGAGCGTGATGATCGCCGCAACATCCGCGTGGATATTCGCGGCAATGATCTAAGTATTTTGATCGGACGACGCTCAGAAACGCTGAGCGCATTCCAATATGTTGCCTCCCTGATCGTGGGGAAGGAAACACAGCAATTCGTGCAACTGACGGTGGATGTGGAGGGATTCAGGGAGCGCCGCGAGCGACAGTTGGTTCAAATGGCGAACCGCATGGCGGACCAGGTGACCAAAAGCGGGCGTCGCCAGACGCTTGAACCAATGCCCTCCGGTGAACGCCGCATCATCCACATCGCACTGCGCGATCATCCAAGCGTAAAAACGGAAAGCACCGGTGAAGAGCCTTATCGCAAGGTGATGATCATCCCCAAGGAAGATTGACCCAAGTAGGGGCACAGCATGCTGTGCCCCTACTTTTTATCACGGTATAATTCATTCATGCAGGATCTTGTTTCAGTGGAGCCGGTGGACTATCTTGTGATCGGACACGTTGCACATGATCTCAACTCGGAGAGTTACCGTTTGGGCGGGACTGCTGCCTACGCCGCATTGACTGCGCAGGCGCTGGGGTTGCGTGTGGGTATCGTAACTGCTTCCGGCTCTGAAACGTCGCTGGCACCTTTGAATAACATCCCTGTTATCTCACTTGAATCTCCGAACAGTACAACATTCGAAAACATCTATAACGAACACGGACGGGTTCAATATCTGCGCGCCCAGGCTGCGCGAATTGATCTCAGCCGTGTCCCGGAACCCTGGCGGAATGCAACGATCATCCATTTGGGTCCGATTGCGAACGAAATGGACTCGGTTCTCCCCGATGGATTTTCTCCATCCCTGCTTGGACTTACCCCACAGGGCTGGATGAGGAAATGGGGCGCGGACGCGCGTGTTTCCCGCACAGAATGGGCAGAGGCAGAATCTGCGCTGCCACGTGCGGACGCCGTGGTGATCAGCCGCGAAGATGTGGATGATAATGATGAAGTAATCGAACAAATGGCGCATCAAACACGTGTCCTGGCTGTGACCGAGTCGGCAGCGGGTGCGGTCCTGTATTGGCATGGTGACCGCCGGCGGTTTCGCGCCCCGGAAACACCGGAAGTCGACGCCACAGGCGCAGGTGATGTTTTCGCCGCGGCGTTTTTTGTCCGCCTTTTCGCGACACGCGACCCGTGGGAAGCCACGCGCTTTGCGACATTAATCGCATCACGTTCTGTCACACGGGTTGGGTTGGACGGAATTCCAACGGCTCGTGAAATCGAAGAATGTAAAATGGAAGTATTGCATTAAGAATAACTGTTGATCGAGACGTTCCGCCGAGACCAAAAATAACAACCAATATGTAAACTTGCAGAGGTGGTCTCGATATGACCTCTATGAACATTCGGGCTACTCGACCACCAGGAATAAATCGAAAATCGTAAATCACATGACAAACATCTACACCCTCGTCAACCAAAAAGGCGGAGTAGGCAAGACCACAACCGCTATCAACCTCGGTTCCTATCTTGCGCAAATGGATCAGAATGTGCTGGTCGTTGACCTCGACCCACAGGCAAACGCAACTGCCTGCCTCGGCGTGGATAAACGCGTAGTGCAGGGCAGCACGTATGAAGCCCTGCTCAATGGTGAAATACCTGCTGCATCCATCCTGTATAACGAACGGCTTCGGATCTCCCTCCTGCCATCTTCTCCGGCTTTGGCGGGCGCAGAGGTCGAGCTGGTGGAGGAATCGGGGCGTGAATTTCGCCTGCGGAACGCCCTCGAATCGCTGGATGAAAAATATGATTACATCCTGATCGATTGCCCGCCCTCGCTCGGAATCCTGACAGTCAATGGATTGGTTGCCGCACGCGAGGGCGTGCTTGTGCCTGTTCAATGTGAGTATCTGGCGCTGGAGGGACTCGGTCAATTGACTCAAACGATCGAACGAGTCCGGGCTGGGCTCTTTCCAGACCTGCGTGTGCGCGGCGTGATCTTGACCATGTTCGACCCGCGCACCAATCTCTCCAGCGATGTGGTGAAAGAGGTTCGGAATCACTTCCCCGGATTGGTTTTCAAGAGCATTGTGCCGCGCAGCATCCGCCTGGCAGAAGCGCCCTCCTATGGACTCCCCATCTCTGCGTATTCTCCAACATCGCTCGGCGCACGCGCCTATGAGGAGCTAGCCAGGGAATTGTTGAAAGGTGATGCAGTAAAAGTTAATTGAACACGGAGCTGATAAGGCTTCCTTCGTGTTTGAACAAGGAGATCATTCATGCCCGCACGTTCCGGCCTCGGTAAAGGACTCGATGCCCTCATTCCAACGGGTCAAAAAACAGATTTGGGCGAGGGTGGGATTTCACAAATTCCTGTGGACTCGATCCAGCGCAATCCGCGCCAGCCGCGCGAAAAATTCGATATCGAGGAACTGGAGAATCTTGCCGCGTCCATCCGCGAACATGGAGTGATCCAACCTCTGATCGTTATGCCGGGGAAGAGCGGCATCTACACGCTCATCGCCGGGGAACGTCGTTTACAGGCTGCGCGCAAAGCGGGGTTGAGAACCGTCCCTGTGGTTGTCCGCCATGCGACAGACCAGCAATTGCTCGAGCTGGCTCTGATCGAAAATGTCCAGCGCGCGGACTTGAACGCGATCGAAGAAGCGGAAGCGTACCAGCATCTCGTCAAGGAATTCAAACTATCACACGAGACAATTGCCAGCCGGGTGGGGAAGAGCCGTGTGGCAGTCACCAATACCATCCGCCTGCTTGACGCGTCCGCGGCGGTGAAGCAAGCCCTGGTGGACGGCAGGATTACTGAAGGTCACGCACGTGCCCTGCTTTCACTCACTACCGCCAAAGCACAGGAAAACCTGTTGAACCAGGTGATCAACCTTGACCTCAGTGTCCGTCAAACGGAAGCATTGGCGCGTAAACTTTCGGGGCAGAGACCAGCCTCCAAAAAGAAATCAGGACCCGGCGCGGATGTGACCGATGTCGAACGCCGCCTGCGCTCCAGCCTCGGGACGAAGGTTGCTCTCAAGCATGGCAAAAAAGGCGGCACCGTGACCATTTATTATTATTCGAATGAAGAATTGGATTCATTGCTGGAAAAATTGACATGATAATGTAGGGGCACAGCGGAACAATAGATCGTCAAAATCATTTCAAACTTCGCTGTACCCCTACATGAAACAAAAATGAAACTCCTC
>Ga0105104_10003894_pt1 | contig 10481 bp, 9 predicted proteins | sample PPLLaktember2015_3_FD_87034 | JGI IMG/M metagenome (GOLD analysis project Ga0105104, IMG submission 87034) | Freshwater sediment microbial communities from Prairie Pothole Lake near Jamestown, North Dakota, USA - PPLs Lake P7 Core (6) Depth... | ecosystem: Environmental > Aquatic > Freshwater >... | reverse complement strand
AAAGGCAAGAGCGATAAAAATAACGGCTGAGGGTTTAATGGGCACAGCGGGGTTGTAGCGGGAACCTTCACTTTGCCGGGGCGGAATAAATTTGAACATTCGCATACTCAAAGACCAATTGCGCTGCAGTCAGATCCAGGTCTTGATCTAATTTAAAAAAATTTACAACACTTTCCGGCGTCTTGTATTTCGAATTTTTTCGCAGCAGGATCACCGCATTCTGGATTTTCACCGGGTGATCTCTCTTATAAAAACGATCAAAAGGAATTCCGCGCAGGCTCAGATAATAAGCCGTTTCGATATCCACAGGGCTGGTTGCCACGAGGGTATCTTCCGGTTTTAGATGATCTGCTAAATAATTTGCCGCGTACTCTTCCGGTGAGCGGTCACGGTCCGCCTCCACCGGATCTTGTTGACGGGTGATCAGAGTATTTGTAAAAATCCCGATAAACACCAGCAGGATCGCAAAGGAAAGGACTCTCTCGGAACGTTCTGATTGGATAACCTTACTGCTGCGCACAAGCAAATCTGCCAGCCATATCAATCCGGCGGCTGCAAACATCAAGTAAAACACCTCCAGGTAAAGCCATATCCTCGGCGTGGGTGTGACCCTCTGTACGATCAGCAGGATCACAATCGCGAGCGCCAGACAGATCTGCAGCGGCAGCTTTTGATTGGAAACCTTGCGATAAAAGAATAACGACAGTAAAAAACCTCCCAAAAACAGATATTCAACGGTTGGGTTGAGGCCGATCATCCATTTATTCCAGGCGTTGATCATACGAGGGCCAAGGTTCGCTGAAAATGTTGACCAATCCAGAGATTGCACGACCTCGTTGCTGATAATGGAAGACAAACCACTGCCGAAGATGATCACCGGTGAATAAAGAACCAGGGTTAGCAGGCCTGCCAGCATGCATATCCCCAGGAAGACAGCCAGCCGACGAAATTTACTTTGCCAGGATTCTTTGGCGAATAAGTATGTCGTCACCACCCATAACGAAATTCCAGCCATGGGATAAAGAAAGATAGGGATGGTATAAAACCCAAGCGCGGCTGTCAATCCAAATGCAATCCACGCGGAGTTGCCTGGGCGGGTCACAAGGATCCCGGCAAAATTGGCCAGCAGCAATGCGAACAAAAATAGCATTGTATAGCCGCGCCCATTGACTGAATAATCAATAAACACAGGTAAAACTGCCACGAGCCCGGCGGCGGCCAGAGCTTGTGGGCGGGAAAAGAATCGACGGGCAGTAAGATACATTACGGGTGCCATTAAAGTGCCGGCGATGAGGGCCGGTAGCCTGAGTATCCAGGGTTGCCCACCGAATAGCCGATAGGCAATACCTACCAGAATTGTATGAAAGATATGATTGTTTGGGGCGCTGTAATCAGCCAGGATGTGCTTGAATGGCCGGGAAGCGAAATTCAGAAATGTGTACGCCTCATCATAGGCAACTGGCCTGTTGATCACCAATAATCGCAGGGCCAACCCAATCAGTGTGATCCCTGCCAAGATCAGAAATATATAAAGAGGCTCCTTTTCTCGAAGGAAAAGATATTCAAAGAGCACGCCAAATGAAAGGGAGCGACCCTGTTCGTTTGAACGCGCGTGATCCGACGTGGATTGCGTTGTTTCAAACCCAATATGTGGAATGTTCTTGTTCATGAAATGAGCTTGTTCACGCCGGATTCATCGGGCATGCAAAAGTATTCCAACTCTTCAATTGATGGGTGAAGGAGGCAGGAGATATTTGATTTAGGGTCAGGCGCCCCTGCACAGACTCGAACTGTGCTCTCCGGCTCCGGAGGCCGACACTCTATCCACTGAGCTACAGGGGCGGGCGACAAGATTTTATCACATTAAATTTAACGTCATTGCGAGCGAACCGCAAAGCGGTGAGCGAAGCAATCTCATGCTAGTATATGAGATTGCTTCGTCGTGGCTTCCGCACTCCTCGCAATGACGGATAACTATGCCCGCGCCCGTGGGGCGAGTTGAGCCAGTTCGGCGCGCAACTTCTCGATGATCATGCTGTTTCCGCTTTCATCGCCCAGCTTTGCAAGCTGCTCCTTCTTATGGGCCAGCTCACCACAAACCTGATAAAAGCGGGACGTGGGACCAAACGTTCCTGAAGTCAAAGCGGAGAGATGCGCATTCGTCTGGAAGAAAGAAGTGGCAGTGCTGTATTGCTTGGGAGAGATCATGCCGCTGGCCACTTCATCGCGCAGGTGCCGCTTGAGTATGTTGCGCTCATAGACGATCATCCAGATGATAAAGAGGAGCATCACGGCATAGCCCATATAATCTACAAATGTGCCTGCAGCCAGCCCCTCCAGCCCGCCGATCAATCCGCTGAAAGTGTTGTGGAACGCGTGAGCCGTGACGGCGATGGCATATCCGGTGGGCACCGCGATGATCTTGACAAGAACATTGCGGGTCATGCGTGCGATGGCAAGCCCGATCCCCGTGAAGGCGGTGAAGAACGGATGCATCCACCCGACAAGCAGCACGCGGATGAAAACCATCACCCAGAAGCCTTCCCAACCGCTTTCCTGATACCCATTTCGATAGATGTAAAGAACGTTCTCGATGGCGGCAAAGCCCATGGCAGTGACTGCGCCGTAGACAATCCCATCCAGGACGGAATCAAACTCTTTACGGAACATAAGAAAGACTGCGAGAACGGCAAGCCCCTTCAACGCCTCTTCGATGATCGGCGCAACAATGGAGGTCGTACCGAACTCGGCCGCGCCTTCCGAGCCGGTCATTACATAAATACCGATGCCGAACGCGGTGTTGAGAATATAGGCTCCGCCGCCCGCGATGACCACGCCCCAGACGAACGCCGCCCCGAGCAAAAGCTTCGGCTCCTTCTCGTAGCGATCGAGCCAGTTGATGAATGCCGCAAACAGGAACATCGGCACGAACCCAAAGAATAATGCCCCAAGAAAAGCCATATTGCCTCCGGTTACGATTGAAAAATTAAATGAGTTCTTTCAATGCGGGTTTCTTCAAACGCAATACCCAAAACATCCAGCACTTCTTCCGGGCGACCCGTTGCGCCTTCGCGCGCCGTGAGGCGCATGAAGATTTTATCATCACTCAGAAGTTCCAGTGCCTCGATGAGGGGCCGCAGGTCATACATTTTTCCGCGCCGCTCGCGCAGGATCGATGTTAATTGCTTGACGGAGTCAAGCTTCTTCTGCAGTGCGGACCCGTCGGCTGATTCCGTTAAAGTGACCTCATACTCCGCTGAGGCGACCTGGGTCTGCAGCGCGGGCGCGCGCTCATCCACTTGCTGGACCTCCACGACTTGCAGGCCCGCAGGCAGGGTCGTATTTAAGCGTGTAGGCAAATCGCTGAGCGAGATGTCGTGCTCGAGTTTCATATCCAGCACCTCACAGCGTGAAGAAAAACCGAGTGGCAGGGCGGCGGCCATGTTCATCTTCGGCTGTGGATGGAAACCCTGTGAATAGGCGAGGGGTAATTCCGCGCGGCGCGCGGCGCGTTCCCATAACTTGTGCAAGTCCAAATGACCTGTGTAACGCAAGGCGCCTTGTTTTACAAACGTGATCCGAATGCGCATTACCACCTGTTATATGCAGTATTGGATCGCAGCCAGCGTCTTATGTCCGAGCTATGTTCGCGATAGTGCCGGTAGGTATTGTTGGCAACACGATCAAAAAAGTTATGCTGGTTCAGCACTTCTTCAGACATTTTTTCAAAGGAGGCGATGATCGATGCAAATGCCTGGAGCTCCTGTGCGACCACATCCTCCAAAGGGACGTTTTTATACTTCTCGGTTACCCATTCATTTGGGCCATCATCATCCAGAAGCGGAGAACCGAAATCCGGATAACCAAACTCATCGAGAAAAGCATCGAGTGCGTTTTGGGTTCTGCAGGGCGCGTAGGTCTCACCATGCAGGATCTCATTCATACGGTCGGCAATATACAATTCGTACGCGAGAATATGGGCCAGCATGTCTTTAATCGACCACTTCCCTGAAACGCCTTTTAGCGTCATACGGCGCGTGTAACCAACCCGGTTTAAGAGCAGTTCGAATTTGTCGCGCTCACGCATGAGACGCGCGAGAAAAATATCTTTCTGGATTTTTGGCATGGAACCCTTAATCTCCCACTACGGGCAACTGATTGCTGCTCACGGATGCAGGAGCCACTTTTGCGGCCGGTGATTTGACGTCGGGGCACTTCCAGACGTCGCCAGGGTGCGCGCGGCGCATGTTGGCGAAAGCTGGCAGGATGCCACAGGCAAAACAGTTCAGGCGGCAGTCCACGCGGATCTGGCCTTCGAGACTCTGCCTGAAATCCTGGAAGAGGAAATTCTTGCGGACCGCGGCAGTGATGTGCTCCCACGGGAAGACTTCGTCTGTGCGGCGCTGGCGGTGCGTGTAAAAGAGCGGGTCGAGTCCGTGCTGTGCGAACGCAGCCAGCCAGGCTTCGTGTTTGACACCCTCATCCCAGGCGTCGAACTTGGTGCCGTTCTTCCAGGCGGAATAGACCACTTCCGCCATGCGTCGGTCGCCGCGCGACAGCCAGGCTTCGAGGAAGCTGTCTTTGGCTTTGGTCCAGCTCAGCTTGATATTCCTGTCACGCAGCAGCTCACGCTTGAGCAAAGCCTGTTTGGCTTCGATCTGCTCCACCGTGTCGCAGGAAACCCATTGGAAGGGTGTCTGTGACTTGGGCACGAACGTGCTCACGCCGGCGTGCAGTTTGGCTTTCATGCCGATCACTTTGCGTCCTTCTGCCAGGACCTTCTGGCACAGATCGGCAATTGCCTGCACGTCTTCCAGGGTCTCGCTGGGGTGACCGATCATGAAATACAACTTAATGGTTGTCCAACCGCGCCGATAGATTTCACGCGTCGTGTTGATCAGGTCTTCGTCGGGAATGAACTTGTTGATGATGCGGCGCATGCGTTCCGTCGCGGCTTCGGGCGCGAGCGTAAATCCACCCGAGCGGCTATCTTTTAGTTTCTCCATCAGGTCGATCGAAACAGATTCGATGCGTAGAGATGGCAGGGAGACTTTGAGGTGCGTCCCGCTGAATTTCTCTCCGACTTTTGTGACCAGTTCCAGCACGTTGCTGTAATCAGAGGAGGACAGGGAAAGCAATGCCAGCTCTTCGAAACCTGTGGATTTGAGCGCATCTTCCGCCGCCTGCAGGACCTCCTCCACGCTTCGTTCGCGGACCGGACGCGTGATCATGCCCGCATGGCAGAAGCGACAGCCGCGCGTGCATCCACGCATGATCTCGACCGACACACGGTTATGGACAATGTCGATGTTCGGGACGATGAACTTCGTCGGTGGGGGAGGCAGCACAGGCACAATCCGTTTTGTGACGATTTTGGGAACATCCGGGACAGTCGGCTCGATGTGTGAGACGGTCCCGTCGTCCAGATAATAAGCTTCATAGAAACGCGGGACGTAGACGCCCTGGATTTTGGCAAGCTCTTTCAGTAGGTCTTCACGACTGAACTTTTCAACCTTTGAACTTTTAAACTTTTGAACTGCATCAATAATATCGTGAATGACTTCCTCCCCCTCACCGATCACGAAGGCATCCATAAAAGGGTGCATCGGCTCGGGGTTCATCGTGGAATGTCCACCTGCGATGATGAGCGGATGAGTCTCGTCGCGGTCCGCGGAGCGGACGGGAATCCCAGCCAGATCGAGGACGTTGAGCGCGTTCGTGTAGAGCGTCTCATAGGGCAGGGAAAAGCCGATGAGGTCGAAGCAGGCTAAGGGTCGCTTTGATTCGAGCGCATAGAGGGGAATCCCATGCTCACGCATCAAGGCTTCCATGTCCAGCCAGGGCGCATAGGCACGCTCTGCCAGCGCATCCTCCCGCTGATTCACTTGGTCGTAGAGGATCTTCAAACCGACATTGGATACGCCGATATCATAAATTTCAGGAAAGACTAAGGCAACCCTGGTTGAGACCTTGTCCCAATCCTTGACGGTACTGTTGAGTTCCCCGCCCACATAGCGACCCGGTTTTTGTACCTTTAAAAGGATACGGTCCAGTTTGGACTCGATTTGCTCAGGTGTAAGTCTGAGAGGAGTAAGCATAAAAAAATTATAACCGAGATTGTCAGATTACAGAGCGCCGCACGCAAGTCTGAATCGGAAACTCGAATTTTAGCCTATAAATTATCTCAACAAGTTTAGTAATCCGTGAGAGAAGCGCAGGCACGCGACGGGCCAGGAGTAAGATTTTGACTAGTATATATGTCCTCTTTGCATAGTTGCAAGGAAAACAGGTTGTAATTCGATATAGAATGCTAAAAATCCTAAAAAGGAGAAAAGCATGAGAAAAATCATTATTATTTTACTTGCTCTCGTATTAGCTGCATGCACAGCTGCTCCAGCTACCGTCCCTGCTCAGCCTGAACCGTCTCTGACGCCTGTTGTCATTGTGGAAACTGTCGTTGTGGCCGCAACAAGTGCCCCGACCGAGATTCCTCCGCTGCCTACTTATACCGCGCTGCCTACCTACACCCCGCCCCCTGCACCGACCGATGCACCGGCACAGCAGGCTGCGCCTACGGAAGCTGTTGCAGCTCCCACCGACGCCGCACCGGCTGCAAATGCGGGCTTGATTACAGTGGATGATAAGCTGGGCAAAGGCTGGTTTTTGAATATGACGCGCGACCGGAATGATTTTTCCCTGCGCTGCCAGCTCAATAAGACGATCACCTTTACCGTCCAGGTTACGAGTCCCGACATTCGGCAGGTCGATTTCTGGTACCGAACTGAAGATCGGGAGACCGGCGCGATCTTTGATTGGGTAAATTTCGGTAAAATGACCCCCAATAATGAGGGCGGCTTTACCGTCACCTTGTCAGGAGACCAGGTCAATCCCAACTTCCGAAAACCGAATTCCTTCTTCGATTACCAGTTTGTCGGATACAATGCGACTGGCGTAGTCGGGCGCAGTGAAAAAATAGAGCGACAGGTGACTTATACCTTTGAATGCCCTTAGCCTATATTTTTAGTAACACAAAAGACCGGGAACAATCATTGTTCCCGGTCTTTTCTATTTGTTACTGTATCATTTGTCCCTACCCTACCGGTCTGATTGCCATGCGTTCACGTCCCCAGAGCCAGAAGGCGCCGAGACCCAGCAGTATGACTGCAAAGTTCAGCAGCCCGCCCAGAAACCCAGGGATGAGGGGAAACGATAACAGGGCAATGATTACGACCGTGATGATCACTCCAAGGATCATGGGCCAGAACCTGTGTTCGGCAAGAGTTGGACTGGTGCGGGCGAGGAGCCATCTTCCGAGCGCCTGACCAAATACAATCTTCGCGACAAACGAGGTAACCAGTACAAAGCCCAGGATCAGGGCAAACAGCGACAGGAGTCCGAGCCCGACAACCGTGCCAGCCAATCCGCCCAGTGTCAGTATGCCAAAGAGCAAACCGCCTGCAATCATTCCAACAATGGTGATCAGTAGAAGGAAGAAAAAGGCTGCATATGCCACGATGCCCCAGCCAAGGCTGGGCAAGAACGCAGCTTGCAGCTTTCCGCTTAACCCTTGCACAAAGAATGGGAACAGCCAAAGCAGCAGCAAACCAATCACGATTAGCGTGAAAATGTTGCGCAGGATATTGGCTCCCCATTTCAAGATTTTTTCACTGGTTGTTTCCTGGCGTGTTGTAGTTTGATTGGTGGCAGGCTCGTTGCGCGTGATCTGGCCTGCAACCACACCCGCGGGGACTGTAAGTTCCTTGGTTTGGGTGTATTCCAAATCTCCCTCGATCCTTGCGGATGGATCCAGCGTGAGACCTGGCTTGACGGTCGGGATGGAAACCGGCGATTGCGGCATAAACATGCCGGGCGGAGGACCCGCCTGACCCTCTTCGCCGACTTCTGCCTGCACGTTTCCGCCGACCGTACTGCGTAGTTCGAACGCTCCCGTTGCAACCTGCACATTGCGCGACACCTCGCCAGCCAGCAGGATTTGACCGCCTGCAAATACGAGATCCTGCCCGACCTGGCTGCCCTCCTGGACCTCGAGGCTGTACCCTGCACCGATAATGTCTCCTCCAACACTGGCATTCTCGCCGAGCAACAATACTGAACCAGCCATGCGGACCGCCCCTGTTACTGTGCCATTGACGATCACGGTTTGCGCGGCAGCCATCAGGTCGCCCTCGATGGTACCGTTGATGGTGCTGATCTGGCCGAAGGCGATCACATCCCCGTTGACAGTGCCATCCAGGATGAATTCCTGGGCTGTAACGTACAAATCGTCATTTATAACCTCGCCCGAGGCGATCACGACCGTATCTCCATCGCGGCCATCGAAAGCGTGGACAGCCGGAACGAACGCAAGCGCCACCAATGTCACGAGGGCAAAAATGGACAGTAATTTCCGAACGTTGTTCATTTGATTCTCCTTCCAAAAGAAAAACTTCCTGCTTAGATATACGGTTCGGCGTGCAGGAAGTTGGTTACGTATTCAGGACTCTTGTTTATTCCCGCTTCGGCTTAAACCTTTTCGTGATGCCCTCTTCGAGCAGCTTCGCCGCTTCCATATGACCTGCCTCCAGCGCAAGGTCGAGCGGGAGTTTTCCATCATTGCTTCTGATGCCCAAATCCGCGCCGCCATAGAGCAATGTGCGGATCATGGTCTCATCGCCGTTTTGCGCCGCAGCATGGAGAGGGCTATAGCCGCCCTGTTCGCGGGCATTCGGATCCGCTCCGTTTGCAAGGAGCATCCTGACGATTTTTTCATGTCTGGCTGCCGCCGCGGATTGGATCGGCGCAGCCTTCAGTTCATTGTTTGAGGTGGAATTGATCGGCGCGCCCGCCTTGACGAGATATTCCGCTACTTCGAAATGCCCAAAGTAACATGCCAGCCCGAGAGGCTGAAATCCATCCTCTGAATAGGCGCTGACCAGCTGAGGGTTACGCGCCAGAAGCCGCACGATGTTGCTGATCTTGCCGGTGGCTGCAGCTTCGAAGATTGTCAGGATGACGGTTTTATCTGCAAGGAAGGCTGCGATTTCCGGCTGCCCATGATAGGCTGCGACCATAATTGGACTGAGTCTATTTTCCCTGACGTGGATCAAACCTGGGTCAGCGCTGAGTAGGCGCTCCACCTCCTGGCGGTGGCCCTGTTTGATCGCCTCAAGAAAATCTTTGCTCATATTGTTACAGTTTTACCATTCTTGTAAAACAGCTCTCCGTCCACGGTAATTTCTGATTCAGCCATATCGCAGAGCATATCCCAATGCAGCCCCGATTCGTTCCTGCCGCCGCATTCAGGGAAACCCGCGCCCACGGCAAAATGGATGGTGCCACCGATCTTTTCATCGAAGAGCATATTCTTGCTGAAACGTTGAATACCGTAATTCGTGCCGATGCCCCATTCACCGAGGGTGCGCGCACCTGCATCCGTATCGAGCAGGGAGGTCAGCAAATCCTGGTTTTTTGCGGCTTTCTCTTTTATGACCCGGCCGTGCTCGAACCACAACTCAATATCGGTCACTTCCTGACCATCATATAACGCTGGATACTTGAAACGTATCCAGCCATTGACCGAATCCTCGAGCGGGCTGGTGAAAATTTCCCCATCCGGGAAGTTATATCTACCATCAGATATTTCAAAGACACGGTCCTTGATCGCAAGCGTGACGTCTACGTTCGACCCTTTTAAGACGACCTGATCATGGCCTTTCAGCCACATCGCTAATTCCATTTGCTTTCTCCCTGCCTCTTTCCAAAAGGCAACCGGATCCTCCTCGTTCAACATGCCCGCACCGTAGACGAACTCACGGTAGTCGGCAAGACTCATGTCGGCGTCCTGTGCCATGGAATGGGTGGGGTAGACGGTAGTGCACCAGCGATGTGTCCCCTCTGCGGAACGCTGCATCAGTTTCTTGAATAGTTCTGCACCTGCCTTGCGTGTTCGTGCGAGGCGTGCACCCTCGATGCCTGAGAGGCTGCGGCTGTTATGTTTTGCATCAATATAGAGCGAGGCCTCGAATGTCTCGACCACTATCTGACGAAGGGGTGAAACGTAATCCAGTTGTTCATCTGAGGCGTACCTGTAAAAAATTTCATCTGTGCCAGGCATGCGTTGATCTGTAAAAATATGCGCGCCGGCCTTCACCGCCTCTTCATAGACGGCCAGGTTGAGTTCCTCAGCCAGCGGTGTGGTGCGAAGCCAGAATTTTTGTCCGGGTTTGAGCTCCAGTGAATAATTCACCATTACTTTGGCGAGTTTCTGGATGCGGGGGTCAGCCATGGATGCTCCTACTTGAATAAAGGCTCGAATTGTCCGGCTGATTTTATCATCTGCTCCATTTCGTCCTTGCTGAGGCGCGAGAAGTTCTCACAGGCGTGGAGCACCAGCGGCAGGACGCGCGTATCGCCCGCCGTGCAAAGCCCGGTCACCTCATGCGAAAGGACAAAATTGACCGCGCGCTGGATTTCGTTGCTTT
>Ga0105104_10003893_pt1 | contig 10483 bp, 5 predicted proteins | sample PPLLaktember2015_3_FD_87034 | JGI IMG/M metagenome (GOLD analysis project Ga0105104, IMG submission 87034) | Freshwater sediment microbial communities from Prairie Pothole Lake near Jamestown, North Dakota, USA - PPLs Lake P7 Core (6) Depth... | ecosystem: Environmental > Aquatic > Freshwater >... | reverse complement strand
AGCCATGCTTGCGCCTTTCTTGCACGTTCGATTTACGAGGCGCAAGAAAGGCGCAAGCATGGCTTGCGCACTCCGAAGGCTCGCTTCGCTCGCAAAAAACGGTGCCGCTTCCTTGGGAGGCGTGGCGCGTTGCCCGGCCGATCGTCACCAGGCCAGAGAGTCGAACCGTGTTCCGAGAACTGCCGGCGTGCAGGCACCGCGGGAACTGGTGCGCCTTCAGACCCCGATGCCCTACGAAAACTGGGAGGAGTTCCGGGACGGCAGCGGTCAGTTCACATCCCTGACGGCCGGCTCTCCATCGGCGGACAGCGCGGACGCATCGTACGGCAGTTGCTGACCGGAAAAAGTCTCCGCAACCTCCCCAAGATGCAGCCCCTTGCGCAAGTCGTTCTTGACAGGTGGCTGGAAATCGTTGCCCGCCCGAAGCCGACGACTTCTGCAGAACAGTGACCTGGTTACCGGTTCACATCGGATTGCAGCGCAATTGTCGACGAAGGATATCTCACGTCAGGGGAATCCTCAGCGGTGACCACCACTTCAAAGTCCTGAGCCGGGGTTATGAACTCGATTTTCCCTTCTCGATTATCACCGATCTCAAGCACTCCCTGTTTCTCTGGATTCCCGTTCCCGGTCCTGGTCCAGACGACATAGGCGCTACGGGGCGGGGACAGAGAGGAAGCAGGGGCGAGATGCTTCACCTCGAGCTTTACTTTGGTGTTGTTGTTCCCGTCATTTGACAACTTCACATCTCCCACTGCCGCTGGGACCATAGGAGTGCCGACCAGTGCTGTTCTGTTCGCGCATCCCGCCGCTCCCAAAGTCAGGACAAAAGTCGCCACAATAAGCACACTGCTCTTCATCGTTCTGTAATTCCTTTCGGTATCGGCGCCCGGAAGCCGGGGCCGGACTATCGGTTGATCGGTGCAGCCGGGGACCCAGCCCACAACGGGGGTCGCGGCTTTCTTGATTGTTATCGGCTAAGTGACAAAGAAACCTGCGGAAGCTGAAGGTGCACCCAAGGTCATTGAACCTAGAACAAGAGTACCATGCCGCGAAAGGCAGTCCAATCGTGCGAGATCGCAAATCGGGATTCGCCCGACGAATTACCGCGATCGCAAATCCCCCACTCCTGTTGAGAAAACTCCCCGGTGGTACTCTAATCTTAGATCCCGCCACCGAGTGACAGCTTCGGCGCGTAAGATGGCGGCTTTTTGGGGGGTAATCGATTGACTGGACGTGCTTATTTTCTGGGCCTCATCTGCTGCTTGTTGTCCCCCTGGGCGCCGGGTTCCACTCAGATCTTTAGAGAATCGGCGCCCCCGACTCTCGAGATTCGCGACTATCCGATTGAAGCGGTTAACAACTCCGGGAGCCAGTACCAGTTCGTGCTGTCGGTTCTCGGGGCGGATCAGCCCGAGGGCTTTTTGCCGCTTCTGGCGATCGGCGCACGAAAGGCGGCGCCCGGCGAGACTCACTGGCTGGCCCTCTGGAACCTGAGTAACGCGCCTCCGTCCGCCTGGCAGCGTGCTCGGGCAGGGATGGGTCTGCCTGGCAGCCCCAGGGCAAACAGTGCATCGACGCTCTCCTTCAACGATCTTCCCGAGCCCTGCCTGTCCCGCCGGTCGCTGCGGGCGGGTGCCTGGACGAGGGCCCGGTGGAAAATTGTCGATCAGGCCATTCGGTACTCCGGTTACGTCAGCCCGGCCCGCTTTTTTGTCAACAACTACGCAGACAACGGAGCCGACCTGGACGAATGCCGGTTCCATCAGACTTATACTCTCCTCGAGCTTTACGAAGCCATTTCGCAAATAGAACCGTCTCCCGATCACCTCCCCGTCGCGGAGATCATGGAGATCAAATACCACCTCCTGGTCAATCGTCGCCTCTCCGGTTTGTTTCTTCCGCGAGAATCGGTTAACGAGGTCGTCCAGAGGTTCGAGAGCCAGTTGCGCTCTCAAACGGGGAACACGGCTTCCTATCTTCATGCCAATGCGAACCTCTATCGGTTGGGTCTCCAAGAGATCGACTTTGGGCTCCCCGGGCGGGTACCGATCTGCCGGGGCGCGCTCCTTTCCATCCGTGGGTCGTCACTGCCGGCCGAGTTGTCGAAGTGGTCCAAGCGCAACCCCTTTGACCTCGACTACAACCCTTTTGAAAAGCCAGCCATTCGGGAGATGATTCAGAAGTATCCCGACGAGGACATTCCCCTGGCCTTTTACGTGCTCGCCAGCGAGTACAAGCTCAAACCGATTTTGGTTGCTAACTTCTTCAAGCGCGAAGGCGGGATCAGGAGGGAATCCTCTCATGTATGGAGGATCACGCTGGATCAGGCGCTCGAGATGACGAACATCCCCTTGCTCTACCGGGCCTTGGGGCGAATCAGTGGCTACGCGCTCAACAAAAAGGACTATCCCCGCTTTAGCCGCCGGTCCGTTGCCGCAGGGGTCGAACCCGTTCGGCTCTTTGCACGCCTGGACTGGACTTTTGACGCCGACACCAACGATCTCCTCCTGAAAGCACTCGACAAACGACGGGCCAACCCGATGGCCGATTCTGCTCATCGGGAGGATCAGGCGGCCAAGGCTCGGCTCGAATCGCTAAGGGCTGCCAATGACAGTCAACTCGCAGTCTATCTGCGCAGCCTCTTTGAGGATGAAGTCAGGTCCACCCTCAAACTCGGACGGCGCGCGATTTTCGACCGTGATCTGTCTCAATTCGCGACAGAACAAAGTTATCTCGAAGCTCTCCGCCTGATTCGTGAATTCGGGGCAGACACAAACCTGCCGGCCCAGTCCTGGGATACCATACTGAATGCCTGGGCCCTGGTTCGTTCAAGAGGTGTGCCGAGGAGTGCCGAGGTGAAGCGGTTTTTGGACCGTCTGCGCCGGATAGAATCGTCCGGGATCCCAACAGAGCATCAGGCGGCGGTCCAGCGGATACTGAACAGCGATCTGGTGCTAGGGGTGTCCCGAAGGGAACCACCAAGCGACCAAGACTCAACCGCCGCTGGGGACCAGCCGACCCAATGAAAAGACAGAAGAGTAGACTCCTTCCCCTGCTCGCAGTCGCGGCGCTCTTTCCTGAGAGCTTTGGCGCATTCGTGTTTGGCGAAGCGCCTTCTCCCCCGCGCTTAATTCTTATCAAGGTGGACGGACTATCCCCTCTGGTCCTGGATGCCGCCATCAACCCAAGTGACGCTGCAACCGATCGTCTACCGCACCCCGAACTGTTTCGCGAGGCGCACTTGCAGTTGCGATCAGTGCTGAAAAGAGACAGGCTGTTGCCGAACATCGAAGCGTATTTTTACCGGAGCGGCGTTCGAAGCTCGATGTATTGCGCAACACTTCCCCTCTCTTCGCCCTCCTGGGCGGTTATTGACACGGGTCAGCGAGGCATCGTCAAGTCCAACTCCTACTTCAACCGCTTTACCGGTGAGTTGACCAGCTACTTGGACCAACTCCGCGAGTCCTTGTCGGTCGTCAAGGGAGCCGGACGCACGACGGCTCTCTGGCAGTTGGATTTGCTCGAGATTCCGCTTGTTTCGGACTTCTTTCCGGAGGGGCAGGTGTGGACTTCTATTCAGCCTTTCTATCGCAAACGCCCCACCGATCAGCTTTCGTCGCTTGGCAAAAGCCTCATCACGCGTGGCGAGCAGAGCAAGAACCCGCTTCGACTTATCAAGCGCCACGTTGCCGACTCCGCCTATGGCGCGGACTACCCGGAGAGAAACGACCAGGCGCTGGCGTCACTGGCAGGAAGAAAGGTTTTGGAAACCGGCTTGGAGGGGAAGGAACGGTACGACTTCTTGAGCGTTCTTTTCGCGTCGGTCGACCACCAATTCCACGTCGATCCGCACTATGAGAACATCCTCTCGTGGCTCATGCGTGTGGATGACTGGATCGGAGAGATCCTCTCCGCCGTCGAACAAAGTGAACGCCGCGACTCTACCCTCGTAGTATTGATGTCTGATCACGGACTCGACTTCGATCCGGTCCGATTGAACTATTCGTTCCCGATCAACCGCTGGCTGCGTGAAGCCGAATTTGGTGGGCATACCGTCCTGGCGCCGGTCGTCGAGGACACCGAACACGCGCTCACCGTCCCCGTGCGCGGAGTCGATTTTACGCGGATTTATGAGTCGTTGGAATCCGCTTTCGGCTCCGCGGTCCTGCACGGCGAGAAAGGGTATGCGACAGCCTATACCGACAACACCGGCAACCCGAGGTTCGACGCCTACCTCAGAAACTCGGATCTGAATCGCCTGCATCTCGTCATGCTCGAGGTTCTCCGGTGCCGAAAACACCCCGACATACTCGGGCGCATCTTCCCGGAGTTCACATCCGCTTTTGCCGCCGTGAAAGAGTGGTTGGGCCCAGAGATCCAGGAAAGCCTTGGAGCGGCTTCCGGGTTGCTGGATATGGCTAGAAGACTGTCCGCCGACGCCGATGCGGTGCGACGTCTCACCGACGAAAGTGCGGCTTGCCGCCGCGTAGCGTCCGCTCTCGAACGACTGGCGGCTATTCCGGTCGAGAAGGAAGCATGGCTTAAATGGGCCAGGCGCGGATTCCGCATTCCCGAGCTCATCCCGAAAGGGTACTTTGGCCAGAACAATACCGCCCAGCAGTTGCAGAGCTACGTGACCGGGTGGGAGACGCCACCCGAGGAGCGGTGGAAGAGCGAAACCCGTTACCGGAATGTGAATTACACGAAACTCTTCCCGGCAGTGCAGGCAACATCCGGCAATTCTTCCGGCAACTCTCGTCCATTCCACTTCTTCAGCATGACCCTCCCGGTAAAGCTTTTGGCGGACCAAGCTGATCGGGCGATTCAGCAGGCTATCTGGCTCGTCTTTCCCTCGGCCGAAGCACTGATCCTTGAATCGGAAGAAGGCGAGATTCTCTACCGCCCTCTTCAGGCTCTTGAATTCGTTGGCAACGATATCCGCCAGACCCCGATTGGTGATCCAAGCCGCGATCCGCTCGGGTATTCGCGTCTGGCTGATCGTTGGATGCTGCCCCGGGAATGGGCCGACGAGTCGACCCGAGATGACAACGAATGGCAGCTGGTACCGCTGATTCTGAGCGACCTCTTTCGAGATAATTTTCGGATGACAAGCGGCCTGGCCGCGGGTAGTGGAAACGAGTCACTCGCGAGGGAGTTCCACTTCTCCCGGCAAACGCCCGATTTTCGAGTGTGGACGTTTCGCGGATGGAACGTAAATTCAAACAGCCACACTCCTGGGGGAAGTCACGGCAATTTCACCGAGCTGGATGTGAAAACGATTTTCTCGGTTTGGGGAGGCGGGTCCTTTCCGCTGCGACGGGGAGAGTTGGTGTCGGGTGCATTTCTGACCTCGGACATAGTTCCCACCTTGTTGTCGGTGCTCAGGCAATCGTCTCCGAACGCCGGTTCGAGGCCGGAAGGCGGCTCGAAGGGGAAGATCATTCCGATCCTCTCGCCCGTAACCAGGTAGGAGTCCAGACTATGAGTATCGGGGTCGAGATCGCAATCATCGTCTTACTGGCTCTTGTCAACGGGGTGCTGGCTATGTCGGAGATCGCATACGTCTCGGCGAGTCGAACCCGGCTCCAGATCCAGTCCCGGAAAGGCGACAAGAAGGCGGCAGCCGCCCTTCAACTGATGCATTCCCCTACCCGTCTCCTGTCAACGGTCCAAGTAGGCATCACGCTGATCGGGATTATGGCCGGCGCCTTCGGTGGAGCCACATTAGCCGAGGAATTCGGACTTTGGCTGGCAGGATTCCCGAGTATCGCAGAGTACGCGGACCTGTTCGCATTTCTCCTGGTCGTTTCGGCAATCACGTACCTGTCACTGGTGCTCGGTGAGCTGGTCCCGAAGCGTGTGGCTATGCTGAACCCGGAGGGAATAGCAGCGGCCATGAGCCGGCCCATGAAGGCGGTTGCCGCACTGGCGGCCCCGGCAGTCAGATTTCTTACTTTCTCCACCGAGCTTTTGCTCAAAATCCTTCGTATCCCGCCTAGACCCGAGCGCGTGGCTACTGAAGATGAAATCAAGCTGATGATTGAACAAGGCACGCGGGCCGGGGTGTTCCTTCCGAGCGAGCAGGAGATCGTCTTGAACGTTTTCCGCTTCGCCGACCGGCGCGTTAGTGCGCTGATGACACCAAGGCCCGACGTCGTGTGGATCGACAAGGACGCTTCCGCTGAAGAACTGCGAGAGGTTATCGCAGCTCATCCGCACAACCGTTTTCCGATCTGTGAAGGGGGCCTCGATCAGGTTTTGGGAATTGCGCGAGCCAAGGATCTTCTCACGGGTTGCCTCTCTGGCGCCCCACTCAATCTTGTTGCCCATTTGCGGAAACCGCTGTTCGTCCCCGAGAGTAACCCGGCCCTGAGGATGCTCGAACTGTTCAAACAGACCGGCATGCACGTCGCGCTCGTCGTCGACGAATACGGGCAAGTGGAGGGGTTGGTCACTCATCACGACATTATGGAAGCTATCGTCGGCGACATCCGTTCAGTCGACCTCCATGAGGAAAAGGAAATCGTCCGGTTGGAAGACGGATCCTACCTTCTTGATGGCGCCTTAGCCGCGGACGAGTTCCGCAGCCTTGTGGATATTGACCCGGAAATCGAAGAAGCCTATTACGACACCGTCGCCGGCTTTGTTCTCGAGCAACTGGGCAGAATTCCGTCAACGGGCGAGCACTTCGAGTGGCGTGGCTGGAAGTTCGAAATCGTCGACATGGACGATCGGCGAATAGACAAAGTGCGGGTCAAGCGGATGGTTACAACACAAGATCGCGACGAAGCCGCACCACTGTAACCTCGATAAGCTCCCCCGGTGAGGCCTCTCTTGCTCACGCGGGCGCGCGATTATCGGATCATCGACGTACGCCCGGAAAAGGAATGGTCTTCCTGCTCCACCTGCTGGGCTCGAGTCCGGACGTCTCGTCCAATTTGGATACCTTGTGCCTTGCAGCATCAACGACCCTGCAGCCGAGCATCCAGAGACCAAGCCCCGGCCCCGACAATCAGGAGGAATAACGCCCCGAGAAGCATGCAAAAGTCGGTGCGCGCTTCATGCGCCATTCCCCAGAATCCCCCGTAGGCCGTCGTACGAGGACTGAAACCCCAAAAACCATAACCCAGAAGGATCGGAATCTTGGTCGAAAGGATCGCGACCAGCATGTCGATGATAAGTGGGACAGCCGAGAGCCTGGTGAGGAGGCCCGCAAGCAGCAAGATGCCGCAGACGATCTCGATAACGCCCACGAACGGGGCCGTCCCTTCAGGAAACGGGATACCGATCTTCGCGAAACGGGCCGTCCCGACTGCGTCCGGGTAAAGAAACTTCTGGACGCCCTCCGAAAGGAAGACCCCGCCCACCATGAGTCGGATCAGAATGACGGCCGCCGGAGCATCCGTCGTGACGATTCGCCAAAACAACGTTCGCTCGCCGTTCACGTTCCACCTCCGGAGTGCGACAGTGATCCCATTCTACCGCAGCCCCGGCTGCAATCTGGACGGGAACATGGGGGCTCGCTCGAAAATCCGCTTGACATCACTCCTGCTCAGGGGCATCATCCGTTAACGTTATCGTTAACGCTAACAACAAGGGGAAAACCAATGCAACCCTCCACAAGGTCTCTCTTTTGGGTTTTACGGATTTCCGCTTTTCTAATGCTGCTCCAGCTCCTGACAGTAGCCGGATTAGCTCAGATCAAGTCAGCCGTAATCACCGGCACTGTTGTCGACCCCAGCGGCGCTTCGGTTCCCGGCGTCACCGTCACGGTGGTCAACCAGGAGACGAATGTCGCTACGCCGACCATTACCGATGACACCGGGAGTTTCACTGTCCCGTATCTGGCTCCCGGGGTCTACACCGTCAACGTCGATGGTTCGGGGATCGGGTTTGCCAGGTACAGCCAAACGAACATCACGCTGGCTACCGCCCAGACGGTCCAGCTCAAGATCCCGTTGAAAATCGGCGAAACCGAGGAAACCATCAGCGTGGTGTCCGAGGTTGCTGCGCTGCAAACGAGCAGCGCGACCGTCCAGAACGCCGTGAACGAGCGCGCCGTTGAGGCGCTTCCAAACATTACCCACAACGCCTTTTCCTACGCCGCTCTCCAAGCGGGAGTCGTTCCGCGCGGGCTGTTCGGGAACACCATGAACACCACGTCCTTCGGAATAGGCATCGATGGCCGCCGACAGGCATCAGCGGTGGGGATCAACGGCGGGTCCGCCTTTTCCAACGACGTCATCCTCGATGGCGTGAGTATCCAGGGATCGGCCTGGAATGAGACGGCCGTGTTGCCTAACCAGGATGCGCTGCAGGAGGTCCGGACCATAACCAACAACTATTCGGCGGAGTACGGCCGCGCGATGGGCGTGGTTATCTTCACGACCAAAGGCGGCAGCAACGACTTTCACGGGTCGAGCTTCTACCGGGTGAGGAACGAAGCGCTCAACGCCAACTCCTTTTTAAACAATGCGAAGGCGATCGATCGAGGACCTTTCAAGTCGCATACATTCGGAGGAACCTTCGGCGGGCGGATCATTCGCGACAAGGCGTTCTTTTTTGTCAGTTACGAGGGACTGCGGTTCCACCGCGGTTACGATTACCTTCTGACCGTGCCAACTGCCGATGAGAGGAAAGGCGATTTCAGCAATACCTATGTCACGGCAAGCGGCAAGGCGGTTCCGATCAAGATCTATGACCCCTTCAATGTCACGAAGATCGGGACCAGTTCCGCCTATCAGAGAGCGCAATTCCCGACCTTCACTGACGCACAAGGCGTTGTCAGAACCAGTCCGCTTCCGGACTCGCGGCTCAACGCCTTCGGAAAGGCCCTTCTGAACGCTTACCCCATGCCCAATCGTGCGCCGGACGACATTTACAACCACAACAACTTCTTCCTGCGCGGCAATCAGGAGTTCTCCAAGAACAACATCAACTCCCGTGTGGATTTTCATATGGGCGCACACAACCTCTACGGGAGTTACGGCTTCCAGAAGGGAAACATCCACACGCCTCGCTCCTGGGGTGACGACAACCCTTACTACAGCCGGATTGAATTCGTCGGCAACCAGCAGCCGGACGACAACTACTACACCACGGTCGGAGACACCTGGACCTTGTCTCCTTCACTGATTGTGGACGCACGTCTCGGGGTGAACCGGATCAAGAGCGACAACGAGGCGGACGTTTTCGAAAACTATAGCTACGATCAGTTCGGAATTCCGAAGGAGATCCAGGCGATCAACGTCCTCCCCGGGGCCCCTCCGGCCTTTTCTCCCGGTGACAACCTCAGCTCGCTGAACAACGGAACCAGCCTCCACAAGCGCGAGCGCCAGACCAACACTGATTTGAACGCCAGCATGACATGGCTGCGCGGGCGCTGGACTCACAAGCTCGGCGGGACATACCGGGTGCTCCTTTCCAACTACATTGACCCGGATGACTCGATGCAGATCCAGACTTCCACGAACTTCACCCGTTCCAACATCAATGCGGATGGAAGCACCACCGGACTGACGACACCCGATGCGTCGTATAACGGTTTGGGCATGGCGTCCATCCTGCTGGGGGCCGGAAACCTCAGAATCGCTCCTGGCTATGCGTTGCGCTTGGCGCTCGCCCAAAAGTACTACGCCCTTTACACACAGAATGACTGGCGCGCCACCGATCGGCTGACTTTCAACATGGGGCTGAGGTGGGATGTTCAGCCGGGCCCGACCGAGCGTTTCAACCGCATGAGCGCGATTGACCTGGATGGCAAGGAGCCGTTGTTTGGCACGCCCGGGGAGATTGTTTTTCCTGGTACAACCACCTCCCGGCGAAACATGTGGAAGACTGAATGGAGCGACTTCGGGCCGCGCCTGGGGGCGGCCTACCGGATCAACGATTCGCTGGTTATGCGGGGTGGTTACGGAATCACTTTCGTTCCCTCCAACACTGGTTTCAACGACGGCCCTGGTTTCTACGGGGCTGCTTCATTCACCAAGTCGGTTAACAATGCTCCCTACGGATCGTCTCCTGCGGGAGTAGTGGTAGGCGCCTTCAACAGTATGGCGGTCAATCAGATCGTGCCCGAGGTGGGGGCTAACCCGGAAGACCCGCGCATTTACGGCGGGGCACGCCGCTTCCCGATCGATTATCAGAACGGCTATATCCAGCAGTGGAATTTCTTCCTGGAACAGAAGCTTGGAGCGGACTGGGTCGTCTCCGCCGGGTACGTCGGTTCGGGCGGCCGCCGCTTACAGGTCGCCTACGTCCCGATCAACAGCCCGCAACTCGTTGACCCGGCGCTGCTGGCCACGTGGCGGGACACTTACATTGCCAGTGACGGAAAGACGAACCTGTCCACCCAGCAGGTCCAGAACCCCTGGCAACCGGCCACGGGTCCGTTGACTCCTTACGGCAACGGCAATATCAGGAACCGGACGATCAGCCGTATTGAAACCTACTATGGGTATCCGCTCGAAGGCGACAACGT
>Ga0105104_10003892_pt1 | contig 10484 bp, 6 predicted proteins | sample PPLLaktember2015_3_FD_87034 | JGI IMG/M metagenome (GOLD analysis project Ga0105104, IMG submission 87034) | Freshwater sediment microbial communities from Prairie Pothole Lake near Jamestown, North Dakota, USA - PPLs Lake P7 Core (6) Depth... | ecosystem: Environmental > Aquatic > Freshwater >... | reverse complement strand
GGCGGCGGAATCGGCGGCCTGGTAGCGGCCGTCAAAGCAAAAGAAGAGAATCCGGATGCCGATGTTTTAGTTGTGGAGAAACAGACTGCCGGCTGGGCAGGTAAAGCTACAAAAATCGGCGGTATCCTGGCATTCCTCGGTCCGGACAACAACGGGGACAAATTCCTTGATTTCCAGGTCCGTTCTTCAGGTTTCTATTTGAACGACCAGGACTTATTATCCAAATATATACATAGTTCTTACAGGGCAATTGAGGATTTTGATAAATGGGGTGCAAAACTCGCACGAACTCCGGATGGTAAACTCGTTGCTTTCCCCAATAACTTTGCTCCTGAACTATCTATGACTTTTATCGATATTGACTTAATGCTCCCTATCCGGGCTAAAGCCCGCCAAATGGGAACTAAATTTATGAACAAAATCCATGTCGTAGATTTACTGAAACGAGCGAACAAGGTTATTGGAGCGGCAGGTTTTGATATCGTTACCGGTAAATTCTCTATATTCAAGGCTAAAGCAACCGTTCTGGCTAACGGCAGCTGCGGCTATAAAGTGAGGAGATTTTGGGTAGCGGGTACCGGCGATGGCATCGCGGCGGCTTACCGGGCCGGGGCAGAGATGCGTAATGCGGAATACGGCAACCTCTACGGCCACACCGTATACCAGGATACAGACGGAGGTATGGTAGGTCACCAGTTCCTGGTAAACAGGCTGGGTGAGAACTTAGCCCAAAAATATTTACCAAACTCTGGTCCCACCGGCGTTTTTTTGCCGGTGCCGTTAGCTGTTGGTATGGAAAAGGAAATAGCCGAAGGAAGAGGCCCGATAACCTTTGCCCCGCCACCCGCACAGGGCGGCGGCTATCCGAAAATGGGCCTTCCAAAGCTTAATGAATGGTCGCAGCGCATGGCTGAAAAGGAAGCGAAATACGGATTACCTCCGGGTACTAAACGCGAGATTGCAATACCGTTACATGGTGAAACCTCGTGCGTTAAAGTAGACCATGAAATGAGAACCAGCCTCGAAGGGCTATGGGCTATCGGGGATACCAGTTATGCCGGTTCGGCCGTGGCTGGAGCAGTATGTTCACCTCCCGGTATTACACCCGGTTCGGGAATTATGTTCGCGGTGGTCAGCGCGGGATGGGCGGGGCCTTCGGCGGCCCGCTATGTGAAAGAAGCCTCCCAGGATATTTTAGACTATGCCGAGACCAAGAACCTCAAAGAAGAAATATTTTCCCCGATGCAGGGCGGAAAAGCCTTTTTACCGGTTGATGCTATCAACGATTTACAGGAAGTAACCGCACCCATAAAATACAACCTCCGGCGCAGCAAGGAGCGTTTAAACGAGTCTATCGCCGGAGTAAAAAAACTCAACGAAAAACTCCCTGAATTAACGGCAAAAGACCTCCATTATTTGAGTAAATGCCATGAAGTAAAGAGCATGGTTTTGTGCGCCGAATTAACCTTCAGGTCAGCTTTAATGAGAGAGGAAAGCCGCGGATCACACTTCCGTGAAGATTACCCCAACCGTGATGATAAAAACTGGTTGAAGTGGGTTATTATCAAACAGGATAGCGGCAAGATGAAGCTTAAAGTACAGCCTGTACCGATAGATAAATATAAAATTAAACCTGCTGATTAACAATCGGGTTAAAATTGCTGCGTATCTTGAATTGACACTATAGAATTTATAGTCTAAGCTAAATAAAATAATCGATATTGAGTTAGACGTAATAGGCCAAATATGAATCAAAAAGCCCAAAATGAGATAGAAAATATCCGAACAGCAAAGAAAACCGACCCTGACATTAATCTTTATATACTTCTCGACCAGACCGACGGAATTGTCACCAGTGCGGTTGAGCTTGAAGTTAAACATCTCAAAATGACTCAACCGCAAGTCAGGGTCTTAACAATGCTTTCCAGGCAAGATAAACCGGCAACTCTGGAAGAGCTGGCTAATTGGACATTGAAAGAATTTAACTCTGTATCAACACTAATCAACCGCATGGAGAAGAAGGGGTTGGTCAAGAAAAGAAAAATTAACGGTGATTTAAAGACTTATATCAGCTTAACCGAAAAAGGTAGCGATTTATATCATAAACAGGTTACCGAACGTTCAATTCATTTGATATTCGAAAAATTATCATCTCAAGAAAAGAAACAGCTTGACTCCATATTGAAAAAGCTACGGGATACCACGCGTGATCTCCTGGGGTTGGATTACCGGCCGCCATTTTTACCTTAGGTGTCAGTTGTTCTACAATATTTTACCCCACCAGCCGGATTATCTCCGCCGCATCATCTAACGTTTCCAGGCGCCCCGCCAGGCCGATCACTTTTTCAATCGTCTCTTTTTTCAAAGGTTTTATGGCGCTGGGGGCGCATTCGCGGAACTTCCGGGCAATGTCTTCAAAGCTCATGGGACGCTCTACGCTGCCCAAACAATACGGGATGTGTGTATTGTACGCCTTGCCGTCCGCCATCGTTATTGTGACGCTGGAAGGCCCCACGCCGTGCCGGTTAAAGGACTTATCCAGGCTAGTCGTAATTATCTTGGCCATCTTCAATATTTCCGGCCGCTTAATGGCTTCCGGAGTAAAATCATCCACCGTTACTTTACCGTTCATTAGCGCGACTGCTACCACATAAGGAACGCTGAACTGGGCATCTATGATAGTCCGTGGTTTACGCTTTACTTCCGGCGGCTGGGAAAGATCATAAGTGGACTGCGCGCCAACCACGGTGACTTCTTTGATTTTTTCCGGGGCAATCTGGTGTTTAGCCTGCAAAGCAAATACGGCGTCTATCGCCGCATGGGTCAAACCGCAGCAGGGGTACGGTTTATCCCCGATGTTTACCCCCTCGAACCGCTTGCCAAGGTCTTTGGTAAGGACTCTGGGGTCGTAATCCCCGCCCATATAAACCTTGTAAAGCCCCGTTTTGCCTTCCAAGGGATCGCGGTCTCCGGTAATGCCCTTTTCTGCCATAATCGCAGACGTGATACCCGCTTTGGCCGCCATTCCCGGCCCCATCCGCTTGGCTAACGCGCCGTCGGATACGCCCGAACCCGCACCGCCTGCCTGGTGGTAAGCCAGCCCCAGGGCATTGATCATTTTGTCTTCGTTAAGCCCGAAAATCCGCCCGGCGATAGCGGCGCCCGCCAAATACCCGAAGAGCGCCGTGGCATGCCAGCCGGAATCGATAATACTGCCGCCCGGCTTGCTGGCCAGGCTCATCCTGGCTTCAAAATCCGCTCCCAGCGCCAGCGCGGTGATAAGCTCTTTGCCGCTGATTTTTCCTTTAAGTGCTGCAGCGCGTTCCGCGGCGGCAAAAGCCGTGGACACTGCCACGCACCCTATATGTACCAATGCCACCTGGTGGCCGTCGTCATAATCCAGGGCGTGTATCATCGTGCCGTTGACCTGGGCAGCGTTGGGCGCGGGTACTTTTAGCCCATAGCCGATAACCGTGCTCTGCTTTGCCCCGCCCCACTCCTTGACCATATCCACGAGTTCGGCAACCCCTGCCTTGGTTGAACCCCCTAAAGCGGTCGCCAGGCTGTCCAGTATCTCCTGTTTGGCGGAGGCGATTGCGGCGGGGGGTAAATCTTCATAACGCGTATTAACGAGGTAACTGGCAAAAGCGGTGATGGCTTTGGGGGGAGCTTTTTTTACCGCCGCTTTCTTTTGGGGCGGCGGGGCGGGTTTTTGTTTAGCTAAAAACGGCGGCGGCCAGGTACATATCGTTTCTCCGCCAATTTTCAAACGGTGGTTACACTTTTCCGCACCTTCCGCCAGCGTTTGTGTCCGGCTAAAGCCGTTGCCTTTTACTTTGTTTATTGGGAAGTCTAGGTAGCAGTAAAAGGGCATAAACTCGTCCGCACCCTGGGCGTGGTAAAAGTCTTTGGCAGCGCAGGCGGTAAAATCATAACCGTAATCGAACGTTTTACCGTCCCCCTCGACGAAGGCGCAAACAAAGTTGCCGGAGTACTTTAACGACCCGTTTTTAGCGGTACGCTGCCGTCGCTGCTCGATGAATTGTTCTTTGGAAAGCTTTTTTCCCGGCGCTTTTTTACGCGGCTTATCCAGTTGGGAAAGGGTAGCATCATAAAGGATTTTCCCCGCCTCCTCCGCCGTTTTGCCGTGCTTTTTCATCGCCTGGTAAAAGGCCATGTACCGCGTGGCCTCGATGAGGCCGGACGTTAAAGTATTCTCATCCCCGCCGATGTAAGGTATCTGCGGTATTAGCTCTTCAAAAGCCTTTTGGGCATCCTGTATTATCCGGTACGCGCCGATCTCCCCGTACGGCCCAAAGATGTGCGGACTCCACATCCGCAACTCTTCCTCGAACTTTTTGAGGAGTTCGGCTTTACGGTTGATATAGTAGTTTTTATCGCCCATTTTGATTTCCAGTTATTTTCTATCGTCTAAAACTTTTGGTCATTGTATCTTGGTTATTGGTTATTCCGTTAGGTCACCCCTCCGCCCAGCGCAATCACCTCTCCGGTAACATAAGTGGAAAGATCGGAGACGAGAAAATAGGTAAGGTCGGCGGCTTCTTCCGGCGTGCCAAGCCTGCCCCAGGGAATCTTGGTACCTAACATGGCATGGTCTTTCTTGCGGGCTTCTTCCCACGTAATGCCCTCGGTTTGCGCCATCTTCGTGAAGGATTCATCGCGCAGGTTGGTGACGATCATACCGGGGTTGATGCCGTTGACGTTTATCTGGTATTTTGCCAGCTCCAATGCCAGGCTCTTGGTCAGGCCGATGGTGCCGTATTTAGCGGCGGAATAAGCGGCGCTGCCCGGTACGCCGTGGGTGCCGGCCTGCGAGCAAAAGATAACGATCTTGCCGCCTTTTCCCTTGGCCACCATATCTTTAGCGGCCGCTTTACAGATCAAAAACGCGCCTACGAGGTCGATATCGATGATCGACCGGATGTCTTTTTCTGAAAGCTCGATAACGTTAACGCCCACCGGCCCGCGGATAGCCGCGGCATGTACTAAGATATCTACTTTCCCGAACTTCTTTAGGGTTTTCGCCATCCCGTCATCGATAGATTTGCTATCGTTGATATCCATCGTCAGCGCCAGGGCTTTTTTGCCTAACGCTTCTACTTCTTTAACGATTTCATCCAGCCCGCCCCAGTTTTCATCCCCGGGGAACATGCTCTTGGGATTGGCAAATTTATCCGCAACCACAACATCCGCCCCTTCTTTCGCCATCCTCAAGGCAATGGCGTGCCCCATGCCCCGCTTGCTGGCGGCTCCGGTGACCATGGCTACTTTACCCTTCAGGCTGCTCATGTCTATGAATCTCCTTCAATACTAGATTGTGCCACACATTAATGTGTCATTATTATACAATATTAAGCCGGCCGAATCACATATTATTCCGCTTCGCTCCCTGTTCATCCCGGTCCGGCCGGAAAGCAATGATAAGAAAGACTATTTTCTTTACAGCCAAAAAATCATCAGGGTGCTGATTTTAGAAATTTTCCGGAGATTAGTGTTGCCAAACGCCTGTAGCTTTAGTGTTGATATTGGTTTGCATATGAGGTCACGGGGACCCGCACTACAGTATTTCTGTGAAAAACATAATCCCCGCGAGGCGCTAGCGTTTACTGGAACCGGGTAGTCTCTTTTTTTTTAACATGTACAGGTCCAGGCCTGCCCCGGTTAAAGTGAGTAGGAACAGCAGCCCTGTACCAACTTGGGAAGCTGCGATACTCTGTTTATTGATAACGTAAATTTTACCGCCGACACTTATCGGTGGGGAGAGGTACACCACGAAAGGCGTACCGGTCAGCAGTGATGCCGGAACACTGAATGTTACTGTGTGCGGCGCGATAAACCCGGCATCAACCGATACCCAGGCGGAGCCTGACCAGTATTTTACCCGGCTGTAGGAATCAAACGTAGCATCGGTTATTTCAACGGCAACCATCACATCAGGACCAACTGGGCCGCCAACTGTTGGAAGCACCTGCACATCATAGCAAAGGTTGCTCGGCGTGAAAAAGTAGTTTGTGCCCGGCGGAAAAGAACGGCCAAAATACCGGGTTGTAACATTAAAGTTGAAGCCGTCACTCAAAGAGGAGTCGGTAATAGTTACAGTAATACCTGTGGTTGAAGCGTGAGAGACATATACCAGGTGCCCGGACACGGTAACAAACGCCATATCGATAGAAGAAGGGGTTATAGTAACAGAGCAAATATCTTCTGAACCGGTGAAATCAATTACATCCCCGCCCGCAGGTGTAAAAACGGCTCTAACCTCGTAATCACCGTAACCTCCGCTAAAAACCATTTCCGGCGGGAAACCTGGACTGGTGAAAGACCCGTTAGCATCGGTAACCACCGGAGTCATCAAAATCCAGGAAGGAGAGCCCTCGGCCCGGTAATAAAGGTCTATATTCCTGCCGGGTAATGGTGTTCCGCGGGCGTTCAATAAGACGGTAATAGTGCAGAAAGTCAACGGTACCACCGAGCTGCTATGTTCAACGACCGATGGACTAATCGATACATTAATGGTAGTGGCTTCTACCGGGTGAGGAAGGACCGTCACGGTAACAATAGACGATTCACTGCCATCATAAACAGTAACATCAGCGCCTACAGGAGTAAAAACGGCTCTAACCTCGTAATCACCGTAACCTCCGCCGGCAAAAACCATTTGCGGCGGAAAACCTGGACTGGTGAAGTACCCGTTACCATCGGTAACCACCGGAGATATAAAGGTCCAGGAGAGAGTGCCCACGGCCCGGTAATAAAGGTCTATATCCCTGCCGGGTAATGGTGTTCCGCCGGCGTTCAATGAGACGGTAATAGTGCACATGGTGGGTGGCTGTGAGGGGCCGCTTTGTTCAACGGTAGTGGGTGTAATGGATAAAAAACATGTGGTTGCGGCAGCTGCCTTTACCGGTTGTACCTGAAAGGCAAGCGCTGCCACCGCCATTAGCGCTGCCAGAACTATCATGCCGGCCTTTAGCGAGATATTCTTGCCTGTATTTACCATTAACCGCTTTCATTTACATTGTGCGCGGTCCAAAGGCGCCGCGGTTCATCTACTATATATTATTTTAGTTTGATAAATCAAGCCGATTATAGAGTCCCGGCAATTATGTTTTTGAGAAAACCGGCCATCGTTAACAAAAAAGGTTCGGCCGGAGATTGTTTTGATAGACACCCTCACTGGCGGGGGATGAGTAAAAGTCAGCCTCGTCTCTGGTAGCGGGGGACTTTTTTTAACTTCCTTGATACTTGTTACTTACCCCGTAAATCGGTTATATTTTATTATCGCCAGTTTGTATCTTGTATCCTGGTTATTGGTTATTACCCTTAAGGAGGGTTTATGCTTTTAAAAGACAGGATTGCCATCGTTACCGGCGGGGCAAAAGGGATCGGGAAGGCTATTGCGCTTAATTTCGCTAAAGAAGGGTGCGATGTGGTCATCAACGCCGTGCACCTTGACGGCGCGGAAAAAGTCGCCAAAGAGGTAAAAGCTCTCGGGCGCAGAGCTATCGCCATTGCGGCGGACGTTTCCAGCGTTAAAGAAGTTAACGACATGGTGGCTAGGACGATTAAGGAATTCAAGAAAATAGACATCCTCGTCAATAATGCCGGCGGTGTGGCGGGGGACGCTAAGATAGAAGAAACGAGCGACGAGGCGTGGAACCGCGTCATCGCCGTCAACCTGACCGGGCAGTTTTTAATGTGCCGCGCGGTCATACCTTACATGAGAAAGAACAAGTACGGCAAGATCATCAACGTCTCATCGATGGGCGCCATCCATCCGCCCGCCCCTATCGTGCATTACCATGCCGCCAAGGGGGGCGTTTTAGGCTTGACGACCAACCTCGCGCTGGAGCTGGCGAAAGAGCATATTACCGTCAACGCTATTTTGCCCGGCCCGATCAAGAGCGAGTTCTTTACGGAGATGTTCAAAGGCAAGTCTGAAGAAGAGGCCAACGCCTTTTTCAAGATGCTGGACGCCAAGGTGCCGATGAACCGCATGGGCATGCCGGATGAAGTAGCCGGGGCAGCTTTATTCCTGGCATCCGATATGTCCTCTTACGTCACCGGCCAGCAGATCAATGTCGGCGGCGGCCTGCCCTTAAGCCCGATGGAGTAGCTTTATTGTAGGGTGGGTGAAGTGCAACGTAACCCACCAGAATGGTTTTTGTAGGGTGGGTGAAGTGAAACGTAACCCACCAGAATGGTTTTTGTAGGGTGGGTGAAGTGAAACGTAACCCACCATCCGGAGATGAAATTGCCTAATTATCAACGGTATTATCTCCAAGGTGGAACTTATTTCTTCACGGTTGTTTCCCACAAAAGACAACCCATTTTTGTAAAAGAACCCGCTATTCGGTTATTCAAAAACTGCCTAAAAGACACGATCACAATACATCCGTTTAGGATTGATGCTATCGTGATTTTACCAGATCACATACATACTATCTGGACTCTACCTGAAAATGATTCTGATTTCTCTACAAGATGGAAACTAGTCAAGGCTGCATTTAGTAAGCAACATCAAAATATCTTAACGGGAAATTTAACAGATTCATTAGTCCGTAAAGGAGAATCAGGTGTATGGCAAAGAAGGTTTTGGGAACATTTGATTAGAGACCAGGATGACTTCAACCGGCATTGTGATTACATACATTACAATCCGGTTAAACACGGGTTAGCAAAATCTCCATCTGAATGGAAATATAGTAGCTTTGAAAAATTTGTAAAACTGGGAATATATGAACCAGGTTGGGGCACTTTTGTTGATAAAACAATCATTGACATGGACATAGATTGATCGGTGGGTTTCGCTGCGCTGCACCCACCCTTCTTTCCTACCGTCAAAAGGCGACAAAATCCCCTTGACATTTCAGAACATCTGTACTATTATTACCTTGCACAATCATACCCCCTCCTTAATAAGGAGGGGGCTAGGGGGAGAATTTTCCTCAAAACTTTAACAATAAAATATATTGGAATCGAATCGAGTGTGGCGGGAGGCCAGCTTTACAAAAAACGAATAACGAAGCTTCATAGCTGATTTAGCTACAAAAAGGTCCATAAATAAAAAGAATTCTTTTTTATCGAATGTTTTTACAAAACGAATCGTAGCTAAAATTTGCCTCGCAGAAATGTATTAAAGCTAAATAACGAATCGTAAAAACACTCTAAAATTGAGTGTTCTGTACAAGAACCACCAAAAAAAGGGGCGGGTTTTAAACCCGCCCCTTTTAGACATTCGGTCGTTGGAATTTGTTTAGGGTTTAGAGTTTAGGATTTAGAGTTTTCCTACCCCCTACTCCCTACGCCCTACTCCCTATCACCTTCAAAGCGTTCTTCCCTGCAATGCGGCCCGTGTTGGTGGCGAAAGCGGAAGAAAGCCCGGAGGCGGCCCTGAAAGCGTAGCTGTCCCCGTACATGCCCCCCGCGTCAAAACCGGTGGCATAAAGCCCGGGGATAACCTCGCCTTTCTTATCGATAACTTCCGTTTTCTCGTTGATCTTAATGCCGCCCATCGTGCCCAAAAAGACCGTCCTTGCCTTGATGGCATAATATTTGGGGCCTTTAATGGGATAGAGGTATTTGGGGTCCTTGGCAAAAAGGTCGTCATGGTGCTTTTCGCAGAATCCGTTATACTCATCGATCGTGGCTTTAAGCGTCGCCGGATTGACCCCCATTTTCCCCGCCAGCTCCTCCACTGTGTCCGCCACGAAAAGCTCGCTCGTCCCGTGCTCCAGCGCGGCGTTCAATTCACGGTAAAAATCCGTCGCCTTACTGCCGGGCAGGCTTGCCATCGCCGGGCCCTTATCGATGCCCCGGGTCTGCATGCGCTTTACGATATCGTCCGTGCAAAGGCTGTAGGTAAAACCTTCCTTGAATTTAGCGTTGACGTTCCCCACGGAAGCATCGTAAAAAGCCACCGTTTCATCGCAGAAGCGTTCGCCTTTTGGATTGACCCACAGGTCCGGCTGGACGACGGCATACTCCAGGTGCCCGCCCATGACAAAAGCCGGGCCGACGGGGCCCGCCCGGTAAAGCTCCAGTAACTTCACGTTCTCTTCAGCCGCTCCGCTTTCCCATGCCATGCGGATACCGTCTCCCGTTTTATCCACATTGCCGATTGTTATCAGGTTGACGTCAAGGTCGAACCCGGTGTACTTCTTAATCCATTCCTTGTTATTGGCGTAGCCGCCGGTGGCGATGATAACAGCTTTGGCGCTGACCGGCACTTCTTCGCCGTCTACTTCCGCTATCACTCCGGTGATGCGGTTCCCTTGCTTGATGAGCCTTTTGACGGGGGTAGCGAGTTGTAAAATAGCACCCTTTTCTTTGGCTTTGGTCGTCAGCGCTTTAACGAGGGCTTCGCCTTTGCCTTTGATAACATGATAGGTGCGCGGCGCGTCCGGCATGTTGACGATGGCGTCCGTAAAAACGACGCCCTGTTCCTGCAGCCAGCCGATAGT
>Ga0105104_10003891_pt1 | contig 10485 bp, 9 predicted proteins | sample PPLLaktember2015_3_FD_87034 | JGI IMG/M metagenome (GOLD analysis project Ga0105104, IMG submission 87034) | Freshwater sediment microbial communities from Prairie Pothole Lake near Jamestown, North Dakota, USA - PPLs Lake P7 Core (6) Depth... | ecosystem: Environmental > Aquatic > Freshwater >... | reverse complement strand
CTGCGCGAGCGTGCCAACGAGCGGGTCGGCAAGTATTCAGGTGGGATGAAGCGCCGAGTCAACATTGGCGTGGCGCTTTTGCACAAACCTAAAGTTATCTACATGGACGAGCCGACGGTCGGCATCGATCCACAATCCCGGCGCAATATTTTGGATAGCGTCGTCGCATTGAAGGATCAGGGTATGACGGTGCTCTACACCACGCATTATATGGAAGAGTCCCAGGAACTCTCCGACCACATTGGCATCATGGATCACGGAAAACTGATCGCCAGCGGCACAAACGAGCAACTGGTGAAACTGGTGGGCCAGCAAACACGCATCGATCTGACCTTGAACCTCAACGCCGAGAATGTGATGAAAGCGTGGCAGGCTGTCGAAGGAGTATCGCGCGTCTCGGCAGAGGATGGCTTGATCACCGCGCTTGTGGATGACAGTAACCGCGTCCTGCCGCGGCTTTTCGAGGCGGCCTCGCACCATTCCGCCCGCATCACCTCCGTCGACATCCAGGAGCCGAACCTGGAAGCTGTGTTCCTGCACCTGACGGGGCGCGCTTTGCGCGATTGAGGAGGGCTATGAAAGCATTCGATATCGCCTTCAAAGATATGACCCGTTCCTTCCGCAGCGCGTTCGCGGTCATCTTCATGTTCGGCGTGCCCTTGCTGGTGACAGGCATGTTCTATTTCATGTTCGGAAGCATGGCAGACGATGGTGGGTTCAGCCTGCCGAAGACAAAGGTCATCATTGCAAACATGGATGAGGGTGGGCCTAAGTTTCAGGTTAATCCAAAGAATATCCCCGGAGGACGAGAGGCCGACACGCTGGGCGACCTGATCGTCAGCATCCTCGAAAGCGACGAAATCGCAGACCTGATCGAGATTACGTTCGCAGAGAACCCTCAAGCTGCGCGCGCCTCCGTGGATAGTCAGATCTCCCAGGTTGCGATCATCATCCCGCCGGATTTCTCCGAGCAGTTCGCGGACCTTGAAGAAGGGAAGGCGGTCATCGAGTTCTATCAGGACCCCACGCTCAACATCGGGCCCGCCATCATGCGCTCCATCCTCAACCGCTTTCTAGACAGCATGGTCGGTATCAAGATCGCAGTCAATGTATTTATGGATGAGGCCGATTCATCCCAATACGCGCTGATCGGTCAGGTTGTCGAGGGATATTTGGATACCTCTCTGGCATTGAGCGAAGACCTGGAAGGAGAACTGCTGGATGTGCGCGCGCCCTCCAGCGCACCGCAAAGCGAGGCGGAAGAAAGGCAAAATCTTATGCTGGGCATCATCGGCCCCATCATGGGCGGCATGATGGTTTTCTATGCCTTTTTCACCGGTACATCCACAGCCCAAAGTATCCTTAAAGAGGAAGAAGAGCGCACGTTGCCGCGCTTGTTCACCACCCCGACACCGCAAGCAACCATCCTGACCGGCAAGCTTCTATCGGTGTTCATGACCGTGTGCGCGCAGGTTGTCGTGCTCCTGGTCGCGGCACGTTTGATCTTTGGAATCCAATGGGGCGGCCTCTTATCTGTGACCCTGACCGCCGCAGGCATCATCCTCAGCGCCTCATCATTTGGTATTTTCGTCAATTCATTCCTGAAGAATACAAAACAAGCTGGTGTGGTTTTCGGCGGTGTGTTGAGCGTGACCGGCATGGTCGGCATGATCAGCATCTTCGCCATGAATTCGCCGGGCGCGTCACGTATGGGAGAAACCGTCTCATTGCTGGTTCCCCAGGGCTGGGCGATACGCGGCCTGATGCAATCAATGAACGGAGAGCCGGTGAACAGTGTGCTGGTCTCTGCCTTGGCCATGCTCCTGTGGAGCGCGTCCTTTTTCGCCATCGGCGTGTGGCGGTTCAATAAACGCTATGTATAGAAGTGTACTCCGTTGGTCTCGATACGCCCCTCTAACAGCATTCGGGGCACTCGACCACCGAGAATTGAATAAGAATTAGAAAACCTCATGATCCGTATCCTCGACATTGCGCTCAAAGATTTGATGCAGTTATCACGCGACTTCAAGACCTTTATGTTCCTGCTCCTCATGCCGATCATCTTCACGTTCCTGTTCGGCTATGCCTTCGGCGGGTTTGGCGGGAACGAATCGGACTCGCGAGTTCCGGTCGGTTATATATCCCAGGATGACAGTTGGGTGACAGACACATTACATGACCTGTTGGCAGCTTCAGAAATCATCCGCCTGGATGAAAATGCGTTCCGCTCCCCCTCAGATCTCGAGAAGCTGGTCGCTGATGGGGATCTCGCGGCTGCCGTCATCGTCCCGGATGGATACGGCCGGGCAGTCCTGAAAGACAAAACTGCCAGGCTTACAGTCATCGTAGACTCGGGCACTCAGGTCTGGACCACAATTCAAGCAGAGCTGCTATCCGCCGCCAGCCGCCTGGATGGCGCAATCCGCACGGCAACTATTATGGAGCAGATCGATGCGGAACGGGTGCCCTTCGATTATGCCTTCGAGCAAGCACTTTCGGCGTGGGAGGATCCGCCGATTGCAGTTAACGAAACATCCAGCCTGGCAATCAAGAAGGCAAGCAACCAGAATTCGTCGCTGGCGCACACTTCACCGGGTATGATGCTGCAGTTCGCCATCGCCGGGCTATTGACCGCCGCGCAGGTGATCGTCTCCGAACGGAAGTCGCGCACTATGGAGCGCCTGCTCACGACCGCCACGAGCCGCGTCCATATCGTTCTGGGCCACTACCTGGCAATTTTCCTCCTGATCTTCACCCAATTCACGATTCTGATCACTTTCGGACAATTCGTATTGAAAGTGGACTATCTGCGCGTCCCCGCTGCGACCATGCTGGTGGCGTTCAGTGCAGCCCTGTGCATTTCCGCCCTGGGCCTGCTGATCGGAATCCTGGCCCGCACTGAGGAACAGGCCATCATCTTTTCGCTGATTCCCATGTTCGTGTTCGCCGGTCTGGGTGGAGCGTGGGTCCCACTGGAGGTCACCGGGGCAACCTTCCAGGCCATCGGACATCTTTCACCCGTGGCCTGGGGCATGGATGGATTCGAGAACATTGTTGCACGCGGGCTGGGCTTCGATTCAGTATTACTCCCAGCCGTGGCATTGGCAGGCTATGCCATGTTTTTCTTTGTTCTCGCTGTCTGGAGATTTAGAAAGATGGAAATGTAGTAGTGATTTGACCTAAGAAGAGACTCCATCATGGGGGCGTCACTTTTGAACATTTGTTGTCATACGGGAGAATAATGTGAATCAATTTGCTTATACCAAATCTGGCAAATATATTGACTTGAGTCTGATCTATTCTGAGTGCAGTGGTCCTGGCGGTTTGCGACTGACCGAGTTCATGGCTGAAAAAATGCAGGTGCGCCCTGGCGCGCGCCTGCTTGATATCGGGATCGAACGTGGTTATCAGACTTGTTTCCTGGCGAAGGAATATGATTTATTGGTGATTGGTATCGACCCGGATGATGACCGTGCCGATGGAGTTCCACACATTGAACATCTCCAACGCAATGCCCGCGCCTGGGGAATGGAAGACCGGGTTATTGGATTGAAATTGGGTGTGCCTGAGACACATTTTGCTGGAAATACTTTTGATTTTGTCCACTCAACGACCACGCTTGAGATGGTGCGCGGATTGTTTGGAGTTGACAATTACCGGAAATGTCTTGCGGAGATTTATCGAATCCTGCGTCCGGGAGGAATTTTTGGCTTAGGTGAACCTATGCACCACGACATCCCCATCCCTGCTGACTTGCTGCCGATCTACACCAAAGGGGGAGGTGTTGGACCAGAGGGTTGGGCTGATTGCTTTGCTACAGTCGCTGAAACAGCCAAGCTCTGTCGCGCGGTGGGATTCAATGTGCTTGAGTCAGATTATGCACCTGACGCCTGGAATTGGTGGGATGAATTCATTCACAACGATCCTCATTGCAAAGCAGACCCGGAAGGCGAAGCCAAAATCATTCAGCAGGATGGAGGTCGCTGGTTGTCTTATGGTTATGTCATTGCGCAGAAGCCTCACCAATAGAATCTTCCATTCTTGTATCTTTCTATCCTGATGGGCGAAAACCCCTCTTATGGTCGAGGCGTCACTGTCTAAAAAGCGTATACTGAATGTAGAAGTCAAAAGGAGTATTTCCATGAACATCAATAAATCAGGTCTCTTCTGGGGTGTGTTGTTGATCGGTGCGGGTCTGCTGGCGCTGGCAGGACAAATGGGATATATCGACAAGTCCTCCCCACAGATGTGGATGATCATCTTCTCTGCCGTCAGCCTGCTTGGGCTGGCCAATTATGTCTTGAGCGGCTTGAAGCAATGGGGTTGGCTGTTCCCCGCAGGTGCCTTCGGCGGACTGGCTTTGATCATTGCATTGGCTGAAGCGCGAGTGGACAGCGCTGCGGTAGCTTCACCATTATTCTTCGGTCTCACCATCCCCTTCGCGGCTGCCTATCTCACCGATCGCGCGCGCAACTGGTGGGCGCTGATCCCCGGTGGCGTAATGATATTCCTGGCATTGACCACACTTCTGGTTGACTCAGCCGGAGGCGAGTGGGTTGGTGCGTTGTTTCTCTTCATGATCGCCATCAGTTTCCTGATGGTCTATCTGAACAACCGGACACGCATCTGGGCGTTGATCGTAGCGTATGCCACGGGCATACTCGGCATCGCACCGCTGATGTCTATCGGCGGGCGTGACGCGGGGTATTATGGCCCTGTCTTTCTCTTCGCCGTTGCCTTGCCGTTCTTCATTGTCTACTTTCGTGCTGCAGAAAATTGGTGGGCGATCATCCCGGCTGGCGCACTGACAACGATTTCCGTGATCGCCGCGCTCGCCATCGCCGGGTTCATCCGAAACGGAAATGAAGGCGGATACGCCAACGCCTTGTTGATGGGTGGACTCGCAGTCACGTTCGCGATTCTCTGGTTGCGACATGCGAAGCCATGGGCGAAGATTGTGACCTTTGCGCTCGCGGCGGTGGCAGTTGCTTCCGTTTTCTTCGCTACCTACTCCCAGATCTTCTGGCCTGTGGCGATCATTCTGGCAGGCATTTATTTGTTCTACACTGCCCTGCGACCCAAAACAATCTAACCTGTCCACTTGACCAGTTCAAGACTCTCCCATCGGCGGGGGAGTCTTCTTTCATCTTACCTATAATTCACATGGGAAAACGCAATGAAACCAACACTACGAACCTACCAAACTGAAAATGATTATTGGCAAATCCGCGAATTTTTGCGTGAAGTCTCCCTGCTCAATGACCGTCATGATTACTCATGGCCACTCCTGCGCTGGGATTATTGGGTCTGGCACGTCAACATGAACATCTTCCATTTCAATTTGGAAGATGTCATCCACCTCTGGGAGGTAGATGGTCAGATCGTGGGGATGCTCAACCCCGATGGCGCTGGCGAAGCGTTCTTTCAAGTTCATCCCTCATTCCACAGCGAGGGTATTCTCTCCGAAATGCTGGCTGTAGCGGAGCGAAAACTGCCGAATAAAAAGGAAGACGACAAAAGGGATTTGATCGCCTGGGTCAACGCGGCAGATGACATTCATAAGAAAGTCCTTGCCGATTGCGGGTACGCCCGCTCGAAGTATTCTGCTGAGCACATGCGCTATCGTTCCTTTACCAATCCGGTGCCTGATTCCGTTCCCCAAAGCGGATACACCGTCCGCGCGTTGGGTGACGAGAGCGAATTACCTACGCGCAGTTGGCTTTCGTGGAAAGTCTTTCATCCCAATGAACCTGACGAAAAATACCAGGGTTGGGAATGGTACAAAAACATCCAGCGCGTTCCCATCTATCGCCGCGACCTCGATATCGTGGCCGTTGCGCCCAATGGAGAACTTGCCGCCTTTTGCACCGTCTGGTTTGATCATGCAACGCGCACCGCGGTCTTCGAACCCGTTGGCACTCATCCCGATCATCAAAAACGTGGACTTGGTAAAGCGGTCATGAGTGAAGGCTTGCGCCGCGCACACCAACTCGGTGCGACACTTGCGACGGTCAGTTCATACTCACCTGCCGCGCACGCCTTGTATGAATCCATGGGGTTCACGGAATTTGATCTGCTGGAGCCGTGGATCAAGGAATGGTCTTGAAGAGGTAATACATGCCCGAGATCATCGACACCATCCTCAGTCGCAGAAGCATTCGTCATTTCACGCCCGAGCCTGTAGACAATGAGCTATTGATCCTTCTGCTTAAAGCTGCCATGTCCGCCCCAACAGCTTGCAACAGCCAACCCTGGGAATTTGTTGTTGTGACAGATCAGGAAACACTCGCTCACATCCGCAACAAGTTTTTATTTGCAAGATATAATGCCCCGGCCGCGATTGTGGTATGCGGCAATGTGCGCATTGCGAACAACTCCGTAGCGCGTGACCATTGGGTGCAGGATTGCAGTGCTGCCACAGAGAACATCCTGATCGCCGCGGCGGGCATGGGATTGGGCGCGGTGTGGATCGGCGTGTACCCGCTTCCCAGCAAGATCAAACCTTTATCCGAAGTGCTGGGAATTCCGGAAAATGTAATTCCTTTGAGCATGGTCTATGTGGGTTATCCCGCAGAGATCAGGGAACCGCGCACTCAATATAATGAACATAGAGTCTACTGGCAATACTATGAACCGCGCAAACGCAAGTTGAAGATCAAGAACGCCAAATACATCCCCTGACAAAATAACTCGAATCTACAATAATACCGGGGACAGCCTGGTGCTATCCGTGCTTGCGCACTTCGCCTTCAACTTTTCAGGAGTATTTCTTACCGGATACTCCGGCTTGCTGCCGCCCAACGTGTAAAACTGGGCGGGATCGACCCTGTCCACTTGGATAGTGCAAAACTCCCCTATCGGCAGGGGAGTTTTTTTATTGATGGAAATATTATGACAATAAGAAAACTTTGTAGAGAACAATAAACCATGAATGACAAATCTACATCCAAACTCAGCTCGAATATTGTCAGCGCGGTGTTAGGCGCGATCCTCATCCTGTTGGGGATCCTGTTCCTGATCGGACGGTATGTCAGCGTCCTGTTTAATTTTGATGTTGGGCATTACGCCTGGCCCTTTTTCATTATTATCCCAGGCTTGTTGATGTTTTTGACATCCTTCGCTTTTGAACGCCGGTCAGGAGTCGCCCTGGCGATGTTCGGCGGGATGGTGACCACAACGGGAGTCATCCTATTTGTCCAGAATGTCTTCGACCTGTATGCAAGCTGGGCTTATGCCTGGGCGTTGATTGCTCCCACTTCCATTGGACTGGCGAAGCTGATTTATGGGACTCTGCGCGGCCTCGGAGACGAGGTCAGGAGCGGGCTCACCATGAGCGGGATCGGGTTCGCGATGTTTATCATCGGTGGCTTCTTCTTCGAGTTGGTGATCGGGATCAACGGCTTCAGGTTTGGGGCAAACTGGCTGTGCTGGCCTGCGCTGTTGATCGGGCTTGGAGTCGTCCTGTTGCTCTCCAACTTCCTGCCGCGGCGAAATCCGCCTTCAGCATAAAGAAGATTCCAGTCTTTCATGAAGGAGACCGAGAATGAGATTCATAAAAGCACTTCGCACACTAGCAGTCGCCTTGATCGGTGTGATCGCGCTGATGCTTGTGATTGCAATGTTTGTCTATCCTCCTGTATATGTTTTTCGAACGGTTGCCTGGCAGGAATCAGACGCGTTTGATTGGCAGAAATTTCCTGAGCGTCCACTCCACGCTGCCTCGACAGCGTATCATTTCGAAGCAGCCCCGGACCCGCGCGTAGCAGAACTATTCGGACAACTCTCCGGCACAGACAACTGGGATCGTTTTCTGGAAGAGAACCACACGCAAGCGTTTCTTGTGATCCAGGATGGAAAAATCCTGTACGAGAATTATTTCAACGACACGCGGCGCGATTCAATTGTCACTTCGTTCTCGGTCGCCAAATCATTCACTTCTGCCTTGATCGGCATCGCGATTGATGAAGGCTTTATAGAAAGCGTGGATGACCCCGTCACAATGTACCTGCCTGAACTGGCGGAGCGCGACCCGCGCTTCAATGACGTGACCATCCGTCATCTGCTGCTGATGGCCTCGGGTTTGGAATATGTTGAGTTTCGTCCCTTGCTCTTCAACAGTGACGATATCCTGACCTCCTACTATCCTGATCAACGCAAGATCTCTCTGGAGAACACACATATTATCGATCCGCCCGGACAATATTTCCACTATAACAAATACCACCCGCAGTTGCTTGGGATGATCCTCGAGCGCGCAACGGGGATGACCGTAACTGACTACCTGCAAACCAGAATCTGGGACAAACTGGGAATGGAGTTTGACGGTTCGTGGTCCCTCGATAGCAAAACCAGCGACTTCGAGAAGATGGAGACCGGCGTGAATGCCCGCGCCATCGACTTCGTAAAGTTTGGCGTTCTGTTTCTCAATCACGGCAATTGGCAAGGTACGCAAGTGATCTCCGAAGCATGGGTAAAGGAATCAACCCAGCCGCTGTTACCGCAGGACTATGATGAGTATTACCCCGAATGGTTTGCCTCCCTGCCCGGACAGGCGTATTACCAATACATGTGGTGGGGAACGGTGCGTGATGAAGACTCCTACGACTTCAACGCGGGGGGAGATAAAGGCCAATTAATTTACGTTTCGCCTCAGAAGAACCTGGTCATTGTCCGCAATGGCATTGATTTTGGAATCCCTTCAGAAAAGTGGCTTGACTTGTTTTATGAGTTTGCAAGCCAATATTGATCAGGTACTGCCTGAAAAGGAGTTTCGCCGCAATGGAAAAATCTAACTCTTCCCCCGTTCGATTGAGTGATAACGGTATTCTGCTGATAATTGGAATGGGAGTTGCCTTATTTCACATTATTACCAACGGCCAATATGGTTTTCACCGCGATGAGCTTGATTTCATTATGAACGCGCGCCAACTCGATTGGGGCTATGTATCCTACCCGCCGGTCACTCCCTTCTTTGCCCGCATCGGGCTGGAACTCTTCGGCGAATCCTTGCGCGGCTTGCGCGTCCTGCCTGCCATCGCGCAGGGGATCGTCGTGGTTCTGGCGGGACTGATGGCGCGTGACATGGGCGGCAAACGCAATGCACAGATCATGGCCGCGTTCGCCGTCTTCATTACGCCTATATCCCTGCAGGGCGGCACGCTGATGATGTACTTTGCGTTCGACTTTCTCTGGTGGGTGCTCCTCGCCTTCTTCCTGGTGCGCCTGCTCGTCACCGACGACGCGCGCTACTGGCTGGGCATCGGCGCGGCCATCGGCTTCGGCATGATGACCAAATATACGATGGCGTTCTGGGTTGTGGGTTTAATCGTGGCAGTGCTCATCACTTCTGCACGCAAATACCTTCTCTCGAAATGGCTCTATTTTGGGGCGGCGCTCGCACTCCTCATCTTCCTCCCCAATCTCATCTGGCAAATCCAGAATGATTTTATTTCATTGGATTATCTCTCTGCTATTCACGCACGGGATATCGAATGGGGACGCGGAGAGGGTTTTCTGGTCAAGCAGTTCTATGATGTCACGAATCCTTTCTCTCTGCCCCTCTGGGCGGTCGGACTCAGCCTTTGCCTGTTCGGCGCTTCGATGAAACGCTTCCGCTCGTTGGGCTGGATGTTCATTATCACGTTCGCCTTGTTCCTCATCAACAAGGGACGGCCGTATTACACGGGTCCGGCCTATGTGATGCTGCTCGCGGCAGGTGCGGCATGGTTTGAAAACTGGCTCGGGACGCGCACCGAGAAAACGCGTCGGTTTGGATTCGGCATCTTATGGGGGATGCAGGTGATCGGTGGTCTGATCTTCATCACGGTGATAAAACCGATCGCGCCAATCAACTCTCCGCTGTGGAATGTTACATCCAGCCTGAATCGAGAAGTTGTCGAAATGGTTGGATGGCAGGATTTGACCGCACAAGTTGCTAAGATATATCAATCCATTCCCGACTCTGAAAAACCGAGCACAGTGATTCTCGCTGGCAATTATGGTGAAGCGGGCGCGTTCGATCTGTATGGGAATGAGTATGGCTTGCCGCGCGTCATCACTGGCGCCAACAGCATGTGGCAGCGTGGCTATGGCGATCCTGAACCCGAGACCGTGATCGTGGTTGGCTTCGAGCGCTCGTATACAACATATTTTTTCAAGCAATGCGACAGTGTTGGGATGGTAACGAATCAGTATGGCGTTAGGAACGAAGAGACAAGCCATCACACGGGTTTATACGTCTGCCGCGAGCCCCAGCGACCGTGGAGCGAGATGTGGAAGCAGATGCAGTGGTTCCAATGACCTGTCCACTTGGCCACACAAGCGAAGCACGCCGCAGAGCGGCAGTGTGGACTATCCATTCGGATAGTGAAAAACTCTCCCAGCGGCAGGGTAAATTTACTTTATAAACAGATAAGATGGATATGTAAAAGAAACAACCGCACTAGAAAAGAAAGGATTTCACATGACTACAAAACTCTTAGATCG
>Ga0105104_10003890_pt1 | contig 10486 bp, 7 predicted proteins | sample PPLLaktember2015_3_FD_87034 | JGI IMG/M metagenome (GOLD analysis project Ga0105104, IMG submission 87034) | Freshwater sediment microbial communities from Prairie Pothole Lake near Jamestown, North Dakota, USA - PPLs Lake P7 Core (6) Depth... | ecosystem: Environmental > Aquatic > Freshwater >... | reverse complement strand
CGCCTGCGACCCAGTGCAGGCGGGACGCCTGCGCGCTCCCAGGACTGCGGCCCCAGTGCTGTGACGCGTTCTAACCCGAAAGGCCACCGCACTCCGAAAGAAAGCATGCCTCCGCTCCCCCCCGTCAGCTGTCAGCCCTCAGGGCTTTTTCCCCGCTTCCTTCTCGAGGTACTGCTGGGTTTTCTGCAACTGCTCGGTTTTCTGGCGCTGAACTTCTGCAAATTCGCGGCTGGCATCTTCGCGGCGGCCGAGCTTCTGGTACACGCGTGCCAGGAGGAACCGTTTCTCGGGCTCCTGGGGATCTCCTTTCACCGCCAGTTCGAGTTTCGGAAGTGCTTCGGCAGTCTTTCCCTGCTCGAAAAGGATCTTCCCGAGAAGAGCATTGCCTTCCGGCGACTGGGGCTCCAATTCGAGCGCCTTCTGAAGCCTTGGCAACGCCTCGTCCGAGCGGTGGGCGGCCTCGAGCGAATAGGCGAGGTAGTAGTGGGTCGAGAAGTCCTTTGGTCGCAGGTCCAGCTCCTTCTCGAACGCCTCGATGGCCTCAGCATACTTGGCCGATTTCACATAGCTCAGCCCGAGCGAATAGTAGAGCCGCGGAAGGAGCGGGTTCAGTCGGCGAGCTTCAAGCAGCTCCCCGATGGCCCGTTCGTAATCCTGCTGCATCAGGTGATACTGACCCTGGAGCAGGTGTCCAGCCGGCTTGGCCTCGGTCGACGCATTCAGACGCTTGATCAAGTCAAAGACGCGGTCATTTCTCTGCCGCAAGTAGACCAAACCGAGGCTGTACAAAACGGCCGCGTCCTGGGAGTTCTGCGTGACAGCCTCCTCCAGGTAAGGCAGCGCTTCAGTATCCCGGCCGAGCTCGAAAAGCGACACGCCCAATAACTGGGTCCCCTGCAGAGAACCGGGTTCGCGAGAAAGATAGTCTCTCAACGCCGTGACCGCGTCATCGTACTGGCCGGCGCGGTAATAAGCGATGCCGAGGTTCATCCGGGCGGGCGTAAGGGCTGGTGCGAGCTCGATCGCCTTACGGCTTGCCTCGATAGCTGCCTGATGTCGCCCCAGTCGGGACAAGACCATTCCGAGGTTCGCATAAGCCTCGGCGTAGCGAGGCGCGACTTCAAGGAGCAGCTCGTAAGCGTGCGCTGCCTCTTCGAACGCGCCCTTCCGTTGCAGCTCCGCCGCACGGTTGAACCGCGCCGTCAGCTCCGCCGCATTCTGAGCAAAAAGGAAACCGGAAAAGGCGAGTAGCAAACACCAGCGACCCATGCGATCGGATGATAGCATTTGACGGGGTTCCGAGTCATGCTCGCGCCGCCACTGCCCCGCCACTGCCGGGTCGCTATTGTCTATCTGCCAGACAGCTGGCGCCACTGGGCTTCCTGGGCTTTGAGCCTTTCAGCATTCGGGGCGTCCGGTTGAGCCGTCAGGTACTTTGACATCTCGTCCGCGGCGGCCCCGTAGTGGCCCTCGAGCGCATTCAAGTTCGCCAGGTAGATCCGAGCCGTGACTGCACCGGCGGGCGCCAGCTGAAGCGCTTGTTCCAAGCTATTACGGGCGTCCGTTCGTCGGTCGAGCGCCAGCGTTGCAATTCCGAAATACAGGTGAGCATCGCTGTCGAGCGGGTTCAGTTTCAGCGCACGTTCCAGGTCAAAGGCCGCTTCCGCGACATTGCGTTGCTGCAATTTGCAGAAGCCGGAGCCGCGGAGAGCCGGCTCGAAATCCGGGTTCATTTTAAGCGCCTCGGAGAAGTCGGCCAAAGCGTCGGCCATCTTGCCCTGCCGGATGGAGAGCTCGCCCCGCACGGTTAGAGCCTGAAAGTACGAGGGGAATATAGCCAGCGCCTTGTTGATGCTTTGAGTGGCCGCGCCAATCTGGCCTTTCCTCCTTTGCTCTAAGGCCTTCTCTAAGGCCTTCTCGGCGTCTTTTGGCACGCGTTGTGCCATCTCTGGGACTGAAACAACCGGTCGCTCGGGCGGCGTGACAGGGGCATCGGCGATGGCACGAAAGAAGAGGTGGACCATCACCTGCAGGCCGGGTGCCCGGCTGACGTCGGTGTCGGTCGGTTCAACCTGCATTTCGGGTCGAGCAGGATCGGAGGCCGTGAGTCGGTAACGGCCTGACGGCAGACTGTCAAACTCATACTTTCCCTGGTCATTGCTGACGGTCTGTGCCGAATATCCGGAGCTTGCCGTAATCTGGACAGTGACGGCGGCAGCCGGCTTGCCGTCGGGCAGGTATACCTGGCCGAAAACCCTGTAGACAGGTCGTTGAGCGAGAACGATGGGTGAAACGAACAGCAGAGCGACCGCAACCACACTTGGGAACCAGGGAAGGCGATGCATACTCGTCCTTTCAAATCGAAGTACGCGAATTCGGCCTTGTGGATTCGCCGACACTGCTTGGAGCAAAAAAAGGGGGTCGACCAAGCGACCCCCTTTCAACTGCATCTGTTTCGGGAACTAGAAGTACAACTTCATACCAAGCTGGATTACTCGGTTGGCTGAGATAAATCCAGGTTGGCCGTTAACTTCGCTGTTTCCTCGGCCCAGCCGGTACGTGCTTGCGCTAGGTGGGCTGATGCCGCCCACAAAGCCGCGTACCGATTGCGGCGAAGCCTGCTGCTTGGCCGTATAGTCGGACATCGCCACGTCTGCCATCTCGAACGTCATACCGGAGTTGAAACCGGTGAAGTTCGGGTGGTTGAACGCGTTGAACATCTCGAGCCGGAACTGGACGAAACGCTCTTTCTCGCTCCACAGCGGGAAGTTTTTGTAGATCGAGATGTCGTGAACATTCAGGCCCGGATTGTCGATCCAGGACCGGGAGCCGCCGATCTGGCCAATGTCCGGCAGCCGGAGGGCAGAATAGTCCATCCAGTAGTTGCGGGCCTGGTCGGCCGGAAGCGGATTTCCAACCACCTGAATGCGAGGTCCTTCCGTCCACGATCCCGCGACTCTCTGGTTGATGTTGAGGCCGGTATTTCCAGCCTTGCTGACCAGTCCGAAGTTGGGCTCTGCTGGAGAGCCGCTTTGGAACTGGCTGATCCCCGATAGCTGCCAGTTATCGAAGATTGCGCGGCCAATCGCGTTGTCAAAGAAGTACTTCGCGAAAGCCGGAGTGTTCCAGACGTAGTTGATGGCAAGGTTGTGCTTCCGGTCGAAGCTCGCGCGCCGGTAATCATAGCAACGAGAGCAGACCGGGTTCTGGTAGTCGCCATCGCCGTTGGCCGTCGTCATAGCCTTCCCCCACGTATAGGAGACGGCATAGGTCAGCCCTCGTCCGAAACGACGTTGCATCATCGTCTGCAGCGAGTGGTAATTCGCCGAACCCATCCCGCCGCGGTACTGAATCGTGCCGTACCCGGGGTACTCCTTCAGGAAATTGGCTGCGTAAGCTTTTGATCCGTCAAACTTCAAGCCCTTGTCGATATAGACCTGGGCCAAGCCGGGTTGAACATCGGGAACAACAAAGCCCGTGTACTGTGCCGGATCCTGGGCGGCCTTGGTGAACAACTCGCCATAGGGGCTGTAGTTCAGGTTGACGGTCTGCCACAGGTGCGAGGAAACCGAACCGGCATACCCGACGCTGATCACGGTGTCTTGGGGGAGCCGGTGTTGGACCTGCAGGCTGAAGCTGTGAACCATCGGGATCTTGCCTTCCCGGTCGATTCCATGGACATTGGAGGGTCCGAGAACAACCGTACCCGAGGTGCCGACTGTATCGAGGTTGCCGAAGTCGAATTGCGGCATCAAGTATACCGGGGGCTGGCCGACGGCCGGGAACACCGAAGTGTTTCCGGACACACGGTCATAGCCGGTTCGAAGGCCGCCGCGGAGCACGGTCTTCGCATTCCCGAACACATCGTAGGCGAAGCCCACCACGGGACCAATCTGCGGGGGACGCTTCTTGAAGCCGCCACGGATGTGTACCATGCCGTTGAACGGGTCACCCGATTCGGGCACGATACGGCCGATGAGGTATTTCGGCAAGCCAGTCACGCCCGGGTTGGTGGGGTCATAGGCAAAGCCGTCTTTATCGGTCTTGTACAACCGCACGGCCTTGGCCGGATCCCAGGCGCTCGGGTCAAAGTATCGTTCCTGGTCGCGGTCGTCGTACTGTGGGCCGATATAAGAGAAACGGATACCGTAGTCGATGGTCAACCTGGGGCTGAATCTCCAGTTGTCCTGGATGTACCACTCGAGGTTGGTCGAGCGATACTGACCTTGACCGACCGGGCGGTTGGGAGCACGCAGCCAATTGAAGTTGCCGAGCAGCGCGTTCGCCAGCGGATGGCGAGCGTCCAGAGGATTGCTCGTGTTAACGGTGAAATTGATCCTCATGGAATCGCCGGCCGCCTGGTCCTTGCGCTGGCGCTGGTAATAGATACCAGTCTTAAATGAGTGCGTACCCCATATCTTGTTCAGGTTATCGTAGAAATCGAACGTGGTGTTCGAGTTCTTGTACGGGAACTGGCTGTAATTGTTGATAGTCCCGTAATTACCGCCGAACTCGAAGTTCACGAACTGGTACGGTGAGTAGGGGAAGGGAGGCTTGAAGGTGAGCCCAATGCCTTCCATCGTCGCCGCCTTGGCGTCCACCGGATCCAGAGTCAGGTTGTTCTGGCTCGGCCCGAACACGAATTCGTTGGTCATCGTGTTGCTCATGACCCAGGTGATGTTCAAGGAGGCATTTCTGGCTGGCCCCTGCTTGAAGATCGTGGGCGTCAGCGGGAAGTTCTGCCCTGAAGTCCAGCCGACACCATACGGCATGATCTGCTGGTCGCTATCCTGAGTGAAGCGCGCAAACATTCGCAGATTCTCGGTAACGTTGTAGTCGACCCGGATGTTCTCCTCTCGCCTCGGGTAAGAGATGCTCTCCTGTGACTGGTGGTTGAACAGGGGCATCTTCTCCGGCATGTTGACGTGCTTGTTGAAGAGCTTCAGGATGTTCTGGCCACTGGTGTTGATACGGTTGGCGGGAATCTTGTCATCGGGGAACGGCTGGCCGGTAAGCGGGTCCCTGACCGTAATGTCATTGCCGCTTCCGTCCCGGGTCTGACTGAAATCGCCACTCAGCTCCAGGGCGGTGGGCATGCGGACCTGCTGCACACCGACCGGGACGAACTGTTTGTGCCATTCCTGACCCCAGAAAAAGTACAACTTGTCCTTCAGGAAATTCCCCATCTTCACCGGGCCGCCGATGTTGTAGCCGAAGTAGTTGTACCGGTAAAGAGCACGCTGTGTCTTGTCGGCATTGCGGAAGAAGGTGTTGGCGTTCATTCCCTCATGCCGGTGAAACAGGTAGGCCGTGCCATGGAAGTCCCTGGTTCCACTGCGGGTGGTTATCTTGATTTCACCGCCGCCCGCTCTGCCGTATTCTGCCTGATAGTTCGACGACAAGACCTGGAATTCCTCGATGGCGTCGATGTTCAACGCGACGTGTTGAGTTCCGTTGGAACCTGTGTCGACGTTGGTGGAACCATCGATGGTCAGGTTGTGCTGATTCGTCCGCGTGCCGTTGATGCTGATCGCGCTTAAGCCGCCCGGACCGGCAACCTGGAAGTTTCCGGTGCTGACGACGCCCGGGACAATTTTCACCAGGTCCAGATAGTTGCGGCCATTGATGGCCAGCTCACGCACCTGGCGACCGGTAACGATTTCGGCCTGCTCGCCCGAGCGCGTCTTGACCTGGAGCTGCCCGGCGTCGGCTGAGACTTGGATGGTCGAGCTGACCTCGCCGACTTCCATGACGATCGTTCCGGCCGACTGCTTCTGGTTGGTTTCCAGAATAATGCCGGTCTTCACGACCGTCTTGAAGCCCGTCATCTCCACGGTGACCGTATAGGTGCCTGGCTGCAATACCGGGAAGTTGAAAATCCCAGTATCACCCGTGATCGTTTCGAGCTTCAGGTTCTTGGACGGCTCTGTCAAAGTGACAGTCGCGCCTGGGATGACCGCTGCCGAGGCGTCGTTAACAACTCCGCTCAGGCTCGCGCTCGTCTGAGCGTACAGGGGAAGCAGTAGCAGAATGCAGACTGCTGTGCACACACAAAGGGACCGAGTCATAGCTTATCCTCCCCAAAATGAGATGGATGGTGGGTTGAGATAGGTTGGTTGTGTAAAAACAAACGAACCTTTCAGAGCCAGGGATGAGCCGAGCCTCATCTTCCTTCAGTCCCCCGCCGTTGTCAACAAACTTGTAAAGTGGAAGCTTGCTCTTGAGGTAAATACGCAACTCGTTGATTAAGGCGGATTTGAGGCTATTGTCGGTCTGTTTGGAGGAGATTCGTAGAAAAAATCGGCGGTGATGCCGGGGCGAATGATACCGATCGGTATCATCCGCCCCTGGTTAGACGGGGTTCTTCTTGAGAAAAGCGCGAGAGCGCTCTAGATCTTCAGATCGGTTTTCGCCTTGGCAATAAACGCTTCCAGCCCGTCGGTCGTGTTGTTGTGGCGCGGTTTCCAGATCTGCTCGAGATACTCGCGCGCCTTAGCTGAAGCCGGGCCGCCCACTGCCGTGGCTTTGGCAAAAGACTCTTCCGCCTTGTCCAGGTTCTGTTGCCGCCAATAGGACATGCCCATCATGTAGTAAGCCGTGTCGTTCTTGGGGGCGAATTTAACCGACTGCTCGAGGTTCTGAAGGGCGGTCGGATAATCCTTGGCCGTATAGGCTTGTCCCGCTTTCAACATGTAGGCGGTCGCCTTGTGTCGGTTCCAGACATCGGCTGCCCAGCCTTGCGGCGGCTGATCTTCGGGGAAGGTCTCCAGAAACTTGTTGTAGTACTCCATCGCCTTCGGGACGTCCTTCTGGGCGTTGTAGTACTCAGCCAGGTAGAGGAGATAAAAAGCGCCTTCCTTGGGTCCGGTCGCGTCGAGGAGCTTCTGGCTGTACTCGACCGCCTTGGGCCCATTGTTCGTGGCCATGTAGGCCTGCGCAAGCATGGCTGTCATCTGCGGGTTCGGATTGGCGGCGTTGAGTTCCTCGCCCAGCGTGATAACTTTCGGATAGTCCTTGTTCTGGTAGGCGGTCATGAACTGCTGCGCCTTTACGGTGGGGCTGTTCGGAAACAGCTCTCCTACCTTGGTCATGACCGCGGTGGCTTCCTGGGCCTTCCCGGCCTTCTGCATTTCCTCGGCGGTTTGCAGGAAAAAGCTCTCCATGTAAGGCCGGATTTTCGCCGTGGGAGGCAGCTTCCTGGTGAAGTTGTCCAGTTTCTGGATTCTGACGTTCAGGTCCGCCTCTTTCATGATCGTGCCCTGAACCTGCTCCAGATGCTTAGCATAGAGCCAGTCCGACTCGGGCGTCACACCTTCCGGCGGTGTGGCTGGATCCTGGGCGAGGGCGGACGTCATCCCGCAGAAAACCAACAGAACCGACAGGCCAAAGAGGAGTTGGGGTCGAAGGTTCATCGAAGGACTCTCCTTAAGCGTCAAAGTAATCAATCAACTATCAATTATAGCTCTGACCGAGCGTTCTCGAATGATAGCAGAATCGGAGCGCCGATGAGAATTTTAACGCGTCGAAACCTTTTGACCGGAAAATGAATCTATTAGGACGAGGAAAGATTGATCATGGAATGGAGTGTTCTTCGTGATTTGGCTGCCGGGGCGGGGACGGTCATCCTCCTTGCCGCCACCCTCGCCTTGGGTGTGCTGATAGATAAACGCAAGAAAGACTAAGGCGTGGCCCAGGAGCGGAGGCAGAATGCGCCCCGCTCCCAGGCTCGCGTTCTCTACTCCTCAGGAGCAGGGGCTGGAGCCGGTGCAGGCGCGAGTTTCGGTGCCGGCTTCTTCGCTCGGCTTGGAACACCTCCAACAACTCCTCCCTTCACTCCGCCCGGAGCATTGCCCCCAACTCCGCCCTTCACTCCGCCAGGAACGCCACCGAAAACTCCTCCTTTCACTCAGAGAGAAACACGGACGGACACGTGCTGCGTCTGTGTTGGTCCGTGGTAGTCCGTGTTAGTCCGTGGACGCTATAATGTCCCCCAATGATTGAAACGCGCGGGCTGACGAGGTTTTTTGGGGCTAAAATGGCCTTGAGCGACTTGGATCTCGACATCCGGCCCGGGGAGATCTTCGGCTTCCTCGGCCCAAACGGCGCCGGCAAGTCGACAACAGTGAAGATCCTCACGGGATTATTGGAGCCTACGCGGGGCACCGCTCGGGTCGCCGGCTTCGATGTCACCAGCCAGCCGATTGAAGTGAAGAAGCGCTTCGGATACGTTCCGGAAAACGGCGCGCTCTACGAGAATCTGAGCCCGGCTGAATACCTGGACCTGGTCGCCTGCCTTCATCACATCCCTCCTCAGGTTGCCGCCACTCGCATCGACGATTTGCTCGGGCTTTTTCATCTGATCGAGAACCGAAGCCAGCGGATGACAGAATTCTCCAAAGGCATGAAACAGAAGGTTGCCCTGTCCGCAGCTCTCATCACGAAGCCCGAGGTCCTGTTCCTGGATGAGCCTTTGAACGGCCTGGATGCGAATGCCGCAATGTTGGTGAAGGCGCTGCTGAAGCAGATGGCGGCGCAGGGAAAGACGGTCTTTTTCTGCTCCCACATTCTGGACGTTGTCGAGAGAGTGTGCACCCGGATCGCCATAATCAACGAGGGCCGCAAGATTGTGGAAGGCACGCCTCAGGAGATCATTAACAGTGCGGGCGCCTCGACCCTGGAAGAGGCCTTCGGGCAGCTGACCGGGGTGCGAGACGCCGCCGAATCGACCGCCGAGTTCCTGGCGGCACTGGATAAAGCCTGATGATTCGCCGGCTTTTTGAACGCCTCGAAATTGACTATGAACAGTGGCGCGCGCTAAGCCGGACGTCGCTGAAACTCGACTTCCGGGTGGGCGGGATGCGGGGCGTCTTAGGTCAACAGAACCAAGAGAGGCCTTCCGGCCAACTGATTGGGGTCGTTATCTTCTACGTCTTCACGGGGATCTTTCTCGCCGGCTTTGCCCTCATGAACAAGAATGTCTTCCTGACGTCGACAGTCTTGTCGGCTTATATCATGTTCATGATCGGCTCGATTGTCTTGATCGAGTACAACTCGGTGGTCCTCTCGCCGGATGACTTTGAGATCCTCGGCTATCGCCCGATTTCGTCGCGCACCTTCTTCGTGGCCCGCCTTACGAATGTCTTCTTCTACGTTGGTGTCATGGCCGCGGCAATGGCGATTTTGCCGATCGGGGCCTATTTCTTCACCCTCGGTTTCCGCCCTCTTCTCGGACTGGCAGCGCTGGCGGCCTTCTTCACTGCCGCGTTCTCGGTGACGCTGTTCATGATCGTCCTGTACGCGGCGATGCTCGCATACGTTCATCCAAACCGGCTCCGACGGGTCCTTTCGTACCTCCAGCTCTTGACCTCATTCGTGATTTTCGGGAGCTACGCTCTCATACCGAGAATCATGGGGAACGACGCCCTGACCGCCAGGCTGGTTCCTGAGGAAAAACCCTGGCTTCTCCTGTTTCCGCCTGCCTGGTATGCCAGCTATCTGCGGCTGGCGACGGGCGACATCCAAGTGACAGCCTGGGTGCCGGCCCTGGTTTCTCTCGTCCTGGTTGGTCTTCTTCTCGTTTACGCAGTTCGTAATCTCTCGTTGGATTACTCCAGGCGGCTGGGGGCTTTGCGTGCCCGGTCGGAGGAGATCGCTGCCTCTCGTGAGTCGTTACGGAGTCGCTCGATAGGATTCTTGTTCCGGTCCGGAGAGCCGAGGGCTGTCGCTTTGCTGATCCGAAGCCAATTTCGATACGATCAAAAGTTCAGGCTCTCGATCCTTGGTATCCTTCCCTTGACGGTCTTCTATCTGATCATGGCGCTCTCGTCCGGGCCCATACCGGATCCCTTCGTCGCGGGCCTCAAAGGATTCGGGGATTCGATGCTGGTTTATCTCGCCGTGGTGTTATTCCCGCTGATGCTGCAGACGAATCTGAAGAACAGCGACTACTACCAGGCCTCTTGGATTTTCTTTGCTTCCCCGATGCATAGAGACCGGTTGGTGCTCGCAGCCAAAAACTTCGTCGTGATGTACTTCCTGGTGCCCTATTTGCTGATGATCGGGATCCTGTTCGGCTACTTTTACGCTGCCCTGTGGCATGCCGGCGTGCAGCTCCTGGTGCTCGCCATGGTCGCGCATATCGTCCTTCAGATAGCGGTATTCATATCTCCGGAAGTGCCGTTCTCGCGTCCCATCAAGAAGGGAGAGCGCTCGGCCCGCATGATTCTTATCATGATGATCATGCCAATCCTGACGCTCGGGTTTCTTTCGGTGGTCTTTCTCCTGGTTTACCCCCGTCCGATCTTGACGGCAGGGCTGCTGCTCTTTCTAGTCCTGTTGACGTTTCTCATCGAGAGACTGCTCCGCGTTCGCATTCAGCGGCGGCTGGGAGCCTTGCAGTATCGGGGCTGAAGAAGGGGCTGAAGAAGGGGCGAAGGGGCGGAGGGGCGAAGGGGCGAAGGGGAGAAGGGGCGAAGGGGCGAAGGGG
>Ga0105104_10003888_pt1 | contig 10488 bp, 6 predicted proteins | sample PPLLaktember2015_3_FD_87034 | JGI IMG/M metagenome (GOLD analysis project Ga0105104, IMG submission 87034) | Freshwater sediment microbial communities from Prairie Pothole Lake near Jamestown, North Dakota, USA - PPLs Lake P7 Core (6) Depth... | ecosystem: Environmental > Aquatic > Freshwater >... | reverse complement strand
GTGATGTAACTTCCCACAAGACGTACAGCGAGGTCCAGGCTCAAGGTGAACAACAGCGAAAAGATGCCGAAACGCATGACCGTATTATTGAATCCCAGCACGGCCCCGGCAACGATCAAAAACAGCTCAAATACATAGATGACTTTGAGCCAGTGTTGAAAGAACAATCTGGGCAGGCTGCCGGGAATCGCAACCTGCATGACACCCATGAAGATCTTCCCGAGGCGGGTAAGCCAAAAAGCAGGCGTCTGGGCTCCCTGATACTTTTGTCCCAGGCCATCCAACAGAGCACCCATCACACCAATCGAACGCCCAAGTGCAGACATGGCAGTCTGCGGAGAAAACTCCAGGTTCAACTCATAATGGCGTTCGAAGTATATGTGCAAGCCTTCCTGCAATTTCTTCATCTGCTCGACCGAAGGTTGTGCAGCATTTTCGAAATCATCCCACGAGGTTCCCAGGCGCTCACGCAGGCTCTTAAGGTTGGCAGGATCAAGATTCTCCCTGAGGATGATGAGCCAGGCTTTCAGCAACAATTCCGTGCGTTTGGGCGAATCAGGCAGCAGCGTGGAAATGATCCGCTCCGCCCCATCCAGCCGGCCCCATAGGATATCGTTCTCGCGCCATTCCTTTTTGAAGAAGGCGCCGAAGTTTCCTAGTTTGGTGCCAGCCAGTTTGGGATGATTGCTCTTGTGCGCGTCGAACAGACCGTTTGCATCCTCGGGGCTGATCCGGTAAACATCCACCACATCCGATTCGCCAATGGGAGTGGCATACGTGATCGGGAATGTCAGCATGTCGAAATACTCAAAATAGTCATAGTAAAAACGGAGGCAGTCCTGAACGTTTTTCAAAACTGGTTTGGGTACGTCCGGCAAAGACTCGCTGGACAATGCCACCAGGCACATCCGGGAAACAACGCGCATGGTCTGGCACAAATACCCCGTGGCTTTTTCACCCTGCTCCGGTCTGGATGACAGGCTCACGGACAGTGCCTCGATCTTTTCACACACACCCGCCAGCCTTTTTTCATCCTGTAGTATCTCAGCCAGCTGATCTTTTACCTCCCGCAAAGGCAGGAGTGTTTGCACATGGGTCTTCAGGTCAGCATCGTCAATGCTATCGACGTCCCGCGCGGCAAGGTTGCGGCTCCTGAGCTTGCGGCCCCTGATCCTCAATTCCATGTAAGCCTGGTTGAACTGGCGTTTGATCCAGGATAAAGCCTCGAAGTACTGATCCTTTGCAGCTTCATCAGGGACGTTCCAGACCGCACCACTTTTCTTCACGATCTCTTCTGCATATTCCTTTTGTTCGCGCTCTTCAGGAGGCAGATGCGCGTCGGCCGCGCCGGTAGGAAAGTGTTTCAAACCAGACAAAATATCATCGATCAAGCGCGTAAGAAAATGAAGGCGGCGCACACGCCAGCTTAGGTCCAAACGGAAAAGCAGGTCATTCTCAGAGCAAAGATCATCCTTCGAACTGGAGGAATACTTTTGCCTGCGCCACTCCTCAAAGATCTGGCGCAGCATATTAAAGGATCTGCCATCCTCTTCCATGCCAATATTACGGGCGAACGCAACCGCAAATTCGTCCAGGGTATCAGCCACCCGCAGCTGGTGATAGGCGGCATAACCGGCACCATAGTCGGAGATAATTTCATCCAGATACTTGCTCGACCAGTCGGATCCACGCGCGCCCCAGACCTTTAATTTTCCCACCCCGCCGCGCGTCCGTTCGATCTGCCGCAGGATTGTGTTGGTGCGCTCGATCAAGTCATTGCGCGCCTTGAGCTGCAACAGGTCATCCCGGATGGTCTCATAGCGCGGCAGGTTGACGAGGGCCGCCGCGACATTTTCCACCGCGTCGGGCCGTTGATCTCCGGAGGTGTTGTTCTGCCTCTGGTGTTCCGGAGCAGGCTCGATGTAAAACAACCTGCGATCAACGGGAGTGTCGGCGCGACGACGACGCAGGGTCTCGGTGATGTAGCTGAACGGCTTGTTATCCAGGTAGCCGCCATCGCCAAAGGAATGCAGATCAATGCTATCGGGTTGGCGGTTGTAGTCTTTGTGGAAACGCTGCCAGCTCTTCCGCAGCTCGGTATAAGGGTAGTTCTGCACGAAACTCCCGGCATTCAAGACAATGCCCACATCCTCCAGCTTGATCGGCTCAAATGCAAACGGAAACGAGGAGGTGGCGCGGGCCGCGAACGCCAGGAAAGGATTATTCCCCTGCAGGAAATCCTGTGACCAGTCTTCCTGTGTCTCCGTCGTCGCATGATAGAAACGAAACACGGTGCGATATCGATATTCGTGCGCCTCTGAATCTGCCAGCGGGACCGGCAACCAGAGACCGCGAATATCTGTGGCAGTCACATATAAGTCCAGTTCATCCACAAATGGAGATGGCGTATCTTTTGGCTTTGGAGAGGATTTGTCCATCCCATCGAAGGCTTCGAGCAGTCGGTAATACATGCGCTGGCTGTTGAGAAGCGAGGTCGGAGCAGGCGTCATTTGCAGATCCTTCAGATCGGCAACCGATTTTTTGTCATTGATCAAAAGCTCGATGTCGCCCTGCTCGACCCACATTTTCTCCAACTGCGCCATCGGCTGATTGTTTGCCAGGGCTTTGGCAAGGAAAATGGCATTGATCCCGCCGGCCGACGTGCCCGAGAGAATATCAACGACAAAGCGGGCGCGCAGCAGTTCACCCAGCGTTCGATAGACCGCTTCGGTGCTTTCAGGATTCTCAATAAAGTAGTCAGCGGAGGAACCATCAGCATTCCGCCCTCGGGCTGTGGCGCGCACCATCTTGTATAGTTCCTGCGCCACGCCATTGATGTAGATTGCCAGCGAGACACCGCCATACATCACCACCGCAAAGCGGATTTCCTTTTCAACACTCGGTTTTCCGGACTTGGAGCTTTGAGTTGCCATCATTCCTCCATACTTTTGCCGCTAAGATGTCTTAGAGTATTGTACAACCTGGGAAATGCAATTTCAATAGACATGCATTACGCGCCTGAGGCACTTAAGTCTCAGGCTGTAATACCTGACACTTGACCTACCTGAAATATGACTATCCCGACTTGACTTGTACGAAAAAACTGTATATACTCCTATTAATCTGATTAATCATAATTATTATGCTTAGAGAACGAATTTCCCCCGACATTTCTGAATTTCTGCGCTACCTCGCGGCTCATGAAGAAGTGGAGAATGGGCTCCCCTCCCTCAAGAAGTTAAGCATCGAACTGGGAGTCAGCCTTGCGTCGCTGCGCGAACAGCTTGAAGTGGCGCGTGCGCTTGGTTTGGTGGAGGTCAAGCCGCGGCTGGGAACCAGGCGGCGCAGTTATTCGTTCACGCCGGCCATCCGCCAAAGCCTTGGCTATGCGCTAGCCCTCAACGACGAACACTTCCGCAAATATTCTGAATTGCGTAATCATGTCGAATCCGCTTTCTGGTATGAGGCTGTGCAGAAGCTGACCAGCGAAGACAAACAGGAATTACAACACCTGATCGGGCGTGCCTGGGAAAAACTGGGCGGTACACCGATCCAGGTCCCTCACGAAGAGCACCGCAGTTTACATTTGAAGATCTACAGCCGTCTCGAGAATCCGTTCGTAACGGGCATCCTGGAGGCTTATTGGGAAGCCTATGAGGCGGTGGGCTTGAACGTCTTCGCGGGCGATTATGCATATTTGAAGGACGTCTGGCAGTACCACCAGAAGATGGTGGAAGCTATTTGCAACGGTACTTTCGAGGCCGGCTATCAAGCGCTTATCAAGCATACCGACCTTCTATATCACAGACCGTAAACAAGACGTCATTGCTGCGCCGCGCTTCGTCTTCGTTGCACTCCGCTCGATGCGACAGGCTTGCAATGACGTAAAACAATGAGGAGTCTCATGGATAAAGTAGTGAATGATTTTTCGATCATCGTTGGCACGAAGAACGGCTCAGGCAGTTCGACAGCTAACAACACCCTCCTGCGCGCCATCTTCAAGATGGGCATCCCCGTCTCAGGCAAGAACCTCTTCCCCTCCAACATCCAGGGCCTGCCGACGTGGTATACGATCCGCGCCAACAAGGATGGTTTCACCGCGCGCCGTGAAGAGCAGGAGATCGTGATCGCGATGAACCCCGACTCATTCGCGCGTGACCTTGCTTCGGTTGCGCCAGGCGGAGCCTTTTACTACGCTGACGATATCAAGCAGCCCATCACGCGCGCAGACATTGCCGTCTATCCCATGCCTGTCAAGCAGATCGTGCGCAGCGACCCAAACGTCCCGAGTGATTTCCGCGATCTGGTCGGCAACATGGTCTACGTCGGCGCGCTGGCGCAGATGATCGGTATCGACCTTGAAAAAATTCATGCGGCGTTGAGTTTCCATTTCAAGGGAAAACAGAAGCCCATTGATATGAACTTGAACACGGTCAAGGCCGGTGCGGAATGGGCCAGGGCGAACCTTGAAAAGAAGGACCCCTTCTACCTTGAGCCGATGAACAAGACCGATGGCTTGATCATGGCAGACGGTAACACAGCCGGCGCGCTCGGCTCCATCTTTGGCGGCCTGCAATTCGCGGCCTGGTATCCGATCACGCCTGCTTCCTCGCTGGCCGAAGCATTGAATGATTACCTGCCTACCCTGCGTCCGCGCGAAGATGGCAAACAGACCTATGCCGTCGTGCAAGCGGAAGATGAACTCGCGGCGATTGGTATGGCGATCGGTGCAGGCTGGAGCGGACTGCGCGCCATGACATCCACTTCGGGTCCCGGCTTGAGCCTGATGACAGAATTCGCAGGGCTTGCCTATTATGCCGAAGTCCCTGTCGTGGTCTGGGATGTGCAGCGTATCGGGCCCAGCACGGGCTTGCCGACGCGCACCGCCCAGGGCGACCTGAGCTTTGTCAATTTCATGGGGCATGGCGATTCAAATTCAGTCATTTTATTGCCCGGCGGCGTGGATGAATGCTTTGAATTCGGCTGGCGCGCTTTTGATGTCGCCGAGCAACTGCAAACACCGGTCTTTGTGTTGAGCGATCTCGACATGGGCATGAACCAGTGGATGAGCAAGCCGTTTGAATATCCGAACACTCCCATGCAGCGCGGTAAGGTGTTATGGGAAAAGGATCTCGAGGAACTCAAAGGGAACTGGGGGCGTTATCTCGACAAGGATGGAGATGGCATTGCTTATCGCACCGTTCCCGGCAATCAACATCCCATGAGTTCCTACTTTGCACGCGGCACCGGTCATGATGAGAACGCCCGCTACACCGAAGATTCATCCATGTGGGTGAAGAACATGGACCGCCTCCAAAAGAAATATGAAACCGCGCGCAAGTATGTGCCTGCGCCCGTTTTATACCCCAAGCCGGATGCAAAGGTCGGTGTCATCGGGTATGGCTCCACGGAGGAGGCCATCCTTGAAGCCGTACATCAGCTTGGCACGGAGCATGGCATTCAGGCAGATTTCCTGCGCGTGCGTGCTCTGCCTTTCACCCAGGAAGTGACGGATTTCATCAACAAGTATGATCAGGTCTTCGTCGTCGAGATGAACCGTGACGGTCAAATGAAGCAGATCCTCAGCGTTGAGTATCCTGAAAAAGCCCCGAACTTCAAATCGGTGGCGTATGGAGATGGCATGCCAGCCGCCGCAAAGTGGGTGCGTGAAGGCATCCTTGCCAAGCACACAGTAGGTGCCAAGACCAATGGTAGAAATGGCGCCGCCTCAAAATCCGGATCCACGGCAGGCAAGTCCAAATCTGTTAAAGAAGTAAAGTAGCAAAAGGAGCAAACCCTTATGACCCAACCCCTCCCTATGGCTGGCACACCTGCAAATGCGAATCTGGCCGGCCTTGTTAAAAATGATTATCGCGGCAACCCCAGCACTCTCTGCCAGGGTTGCGGACATAACTCGATCTCGAACCAGATCGTCAGTGCGATGTATGAAATGAACGTTGTGCCTGAGAAAGTCATCAAGTTTAGCGGTATCGGCTGTTCGAGCAAAAGCCCCACCTATTTTTTGAACCGTTCCTTTGGTTTCAACAGCTTGCATGGGCGGATGCCGTCCATCGCGACCGGTGCGCTCTTTGGCGATCATACCGTCAAGGGTCTCGGCGTATCAGGCGATGGCGATACAGCCAGCATTGGCATGGGCCAGTTCAAACATATCACCCGGCGCAACGTGAACATGGTCTATATCGTTGAAAACAACGGTGTCTACGGCCTGACCAAGGGCCAGTTCTCCGCGACGGCCGAGAAGGGTCTTTCCCTCAAGCACCAGGGTTCCAACCAGTACATGCCTGTGGATATTTGCATGGAAGCGCTCGCCTCGAACGCGACGTTCATCGCACGCTCATTCGCCGGCAACCCCAAGCAGGTGAAGGAATTGCTCAAGGCGGCCATGGCGCACAAAGGCATCGCAGTGCTGGATATCATCAGTCCCTGTGTCACATTCAACAACCAGGACAATGCCTATCATTCCTATAGCTGGGGCAAGGACCATGAGGAGCCCCTGCATGACATCAGCTACATCGCGCCGCGCAGCGAGATCATTCTCGAAGAGGAGATGAAGGAAGGCGAGGTCCGTGAAGTGAGCATGCATGACGGCTCCGTCATTATCCTGAAAAATCTCGACAAGGATTACAACCCCACGGACCGCTATCAAGCGATACACGTACTCGCAGAGGCACAGGCGAATAACTGGCTCGCCACCGGATTGATCTACATCGAAACCGACAAGCCTTCCTTGATGGACATGTATAACCTGGTGGATACCCCGCTCAACCGCCTCGAAGAGGCAGACCTGCGGCCTACCCCCAGTATGATTGACAAGATCAACGCCTTGATGTTCTAACCTATCCTGACATCACCCCTGCCCCTCTCCTCGCTTCGTCTTCGCTGACACTCCGCTACCCAAAGGGTACGATGTCAGCGCGACAGGGAGAGGGGTGTTTTTATTTCTACAATTAACCCTTGCAAAGGTTTTGATCTCTCGGTTATGCCTCACCTACGGCAGGCCTTCGCAAGGGTATACTTATTATTATGATCGAAATTGCGCCATCATTTCAAATCGACGAACGCGAACTGCAGATTGAATTCATACGCGCCTCGGGACCCGGCGGACAAAATGTCAACAAGGTGGCGACTGCGGTGCAACTGCGTTTCGAGGTGCGCGCTTCTTCGTTGCCGGAAGAGGTCAAAGCGCGCTTGATACATCTCGCAGGCAAGCGCATCAGCGGGGAGGGTGTACTGTTGATCGAAGCCAAACGATTCCGCACACAGGAGCAAAACCGCGAAGATGCAATCCAGCGGTTTGTAGAGCTGGTCCGAAGATCACTCATCAAGCCAAAAGCACGCAGGAAAACAAAGCCAACAAAAGCCTCGAAAGAGAAGAGAATAAAGGAGAAAAAGCGCAGGGCGGAAATCAAGAAAATCAGGCAGAGTAAAGATTGGTGAAAAAGAATATGTCGGAGTCCAACGACTCCAGTCGTTGCTTTCCAAAGTCAGGAGACTTTGGACTCAGTTTATAATCCCCGTCCAATGAGTAAAACACTTGTGGGTATTCTTTGTGGTCTCAGCGCAGCGGCCATTTGGGGTGGGATGTATGTGGTGAGCAAGGTCGTGCTGGATATCATCCCGCCATTTTCGCTGGTGTCTCTGCGGTTGATCCTGGGCGTGCTGACGCTTGTCATTGTGATGTGGATACGCGGCTTCCCTAAAATTTCCCGCAAACAATTATTCCAGGTCCTCGGCGTTGGACTGGTTGGATATGGCATTTCATTAAGTCTGCAATTTCTGGGGACCAAACTATCCACTGCAGCGAACGGCTCCCTGGTGACTTCCGCGACCCCGGCGTTCGTATTGATCTTCGCGGCGATACTGCTCAAAGAAAGAATCACGCCGTTGAGATTGATCGCGCTTTTTCTCGCGACATTGGGTGTGGTCGCCGTCATCGATCCGCGTTCGGCACAACTGGACCCCGACCTGTTTCTGGGGAATATTTTACTCATCGGTGCGGCGGTAACGTGGGCACTGTATTCGGTATTGGTGCGCAAAGCGACTCAAAACCTCGATGTGATTCCATTCAGCCTGATTGCATTCCTTGGCGGATTGCCAGTTGTCGTGCCCGTGGGCGCATGGGAGTTGAAAACAATCGGGGTCGGAGAGCTCAGCCTCGGGGTCGTGGGAGGGGTACTTTTTATTGGGATCATATCCACTGCGCTGGCAATGGTCCTCTGGAATAATGCGTTCGCGCTGGTGGATGCGAGCCTTGTCTCCCTCACGTTCTTCGCACAGCCGGTCGTTGGCACTGTTTTGGGGTGGCTTTTTCTGGGCGAACGGATCACTCCACTTTTCCTGCTCGGCGGTTTGCTGATCGGGCTCGGATTGGTCATTTCCAGTCGCGAGGCATAAGCTACTTGACAAGCGTAGGCAAAATCCTTATACTGAAACGGTAACACGTGTTAGTAAAAATGCCTATGAGACCAACCAGACGAACGACCAGCCGGGATGTGGCGAAGCTTGCGCATGTTTCACGAACGACAGTTTCGTTCATTTTGAACAATGTACCGGGTGTCAGCATCAGTGCGGCAACCCGCAAACGTGTACTGAACGCTGCAAAAAAACTCAATTATTCCCCCAATATTGCCGGCAAAAAACTTGTCAGCGGAAAATCATACACAATCGGACTTGTCCTGTGTCAATCACCGGAACAGATTTCGGCGGACGCCTTTCTTCTACAGGTCATGCTGGGTGTGGAACAGGCCGCCATGCAACAGGGATTTCACGTCTTGTTGAAGCCGGTTGACCCAAATGACACCGGAGGATACGCACGCTTGATCACAGAAAATCACGTTGATGGTATTTTCTTATCGGGTCCGCGTCAGGACGATACCGCACTGATGAATTTGCATCGGCAGCACGTTCCCATCCTGTTGATGGGCCAGCTGCCTGAAACGGATATCCCCTTTGTGGATATCAATGCCACTGCCGGCGCCGAACTGGCAGTTAATCATTTGATAGAGCGCGGACATCAGCGTATTGGTATAATTACAAATGCTCCGCTGAATTACACTTCGGCTCAGCAACGCCGCGACGGATATTTGCAAGCCCTAAAAAAGTCAAAACTGCCACATAACAAGACCTTCATCAAAGAAGGCAATTACACACCTGCCAGTGGTTTTGAAGCCATGCAAGCCTTGCTTCGACTGACCCCTCGTTTGACGGCGGTGTTTGTTGCAAGTGATGTGGTTGCGATGGGCGCAATGCTCGCCATCAAGCAAGCCGGATTACGCATTCCCAAAGATATTGCGCTGGTAGGCTTTGATGATATTCCTCTTGCAGAATATTACGATCCCCCTCTCACAACAATCCGTTTACCTGCCTTTGGCCTAGGCTGGGCCGGTGGAGAACGTTTGATCCGCTTGATCCAGGGTGACGGGCTCGATCAGGAGGATGCCTTTTTAGATGTAGAACTGATCGTACGCCAGTCAAGCTTTGAGAATTTGCTACCTAACTGATCTTTTGATTTTTCGGATGCCAGCAATTTGATGCATCCGTAAAGGAGGTGGTCGCGCTCACAAAATAACATTCTAGAATGGCATGTAAGCTGTCGTATAGAAATTCAAACCTATTAATCAAAATTGGAGAAGAGTAAATGTTTAAAATCAGCAAGATTCTGGGTCTGCTTACAGTTGCTGTCATGATTTTGGCAGCCTGCGCGCCAGCAACCACCGCTCCCCCCCCTGCAACGGAAGCCCCCATAGAAGAACCAACAGAAGTAATGACCGAGGCCCCAACGGAAGCTCCCACCGAAGTCGCAACCGAAGCTCCCATCGTGGAATGCCCGGAAGGCGTATATGACTTCGGTGAAGTCACCGGTGGACCTGCAGGCGGATTCCTCGAGCGCGCCGTGGCCGGTGAATTCAGCGGCACAACCGTGACGGTGGACGGCACACAGGTAAATCCCGATGATCAGAAGATGATTTGTGGCTGGAAGGCCTTCGAAGAGGCTACCGGCATCACCGTGAACTACGTTGGCAACAAGGAGTTCGAGGCCCGTCTTTCCATTTCTGTGGATGCCGGGGAAGCTCCTGACATCGCCGACTTCCCGCAGCCCGGCTCGCTGGCCAACTACGTCAGAGCGGGCAAGATCATTGACGTCAACAGCTTCATCCCCGCGGACTATCTGACCGCGACCTATCCTGAGCTCTGGCTGGACATGGCCACGATGGAAGGTCCTGACGGCCCGATCGCAGGCGGCGTCTGGAACCGTGGCTTCATGAAGAGCCTCGTCTGGTATGCCAAGGATGATTTCGATGCTTCGGGCTATACCATCCCGGAGACTTGGGATGATCTGCTTGCCCTCTCCGATCAGATCGTAGCCGATGGCGGTACACCCTGGTGCATCGGCATCGAATCGCAAGCGGCCACCGGCTGGGTCGGCACGGACTGGGTGGAAGATGTCATGCTGCGCACCACCTCCCT
>Ga0105104_10003887_pt1 | contig 10490 bp, 10 predicted proteins | sample PPLLaktember2015_3_FD_87034 | JGI IMG/M metagenome (GOLD analysis project Ga0105104, IMG submission 87034) | Freshwater sediment microbial communities from Prairie Pothole Lake near Jamestown, North Dakota, USA - PPLs Lake P7 Core (6) Depth... | ecosystem: Environmental > Aquatic > Freshwater >... | reverse complement strand
TTGTCAGTTACTTTCACGCCCGCTTGCGGGCGCGCTCGATCTTGCTCTCTGACTCCGCCTGTTTCTTGCCGTCTTTTTTCTTCTTCGACGCCTCCGCCCGTTTCTCGACGTTCTCCAGACTGCGCTTGAGCAAGCTCATGATGTCGACCGCCCGGGGGCCGGGCTCCGTCTCTGCCGGAGCTGCCGGTCGGCCGATCGTCCCGGTCTTCGCCTTTTCCTCAACCAACTTCAAGACGGCGTCCTGGTAAGTATCCTGGTACTCTTCGGGATTGAAAGGGGCGGCCATCGCGTCAACCAGGCGCTGGGCCATTTCCAGCTCCCGCTTGTCGATGCCCAACGTCTTCAGGTCCTCTCCGGGCAGCTCCAGCTCGCCCGGGTCCCGGAGCTCCTCCGGGTATCTCATGAGTTCGAGAAGAAGTAAGGGGCCTTGGGCGATCACGGCGGCGATGTACTCTCGAGTGCGGATGACGACTCGGCCCAGCCCTACATACCCCGTACGCCGGAATACTTCCCGCAGTAGCGCGTACGCCTTGCGACCCTGTTTTAATGGTTCCAGATAATACGGGGTTTCAAAGTAGGCCAGCGGTATCTCGCTGCTCTTGACGACGGCGGTGATGCTGACCGTCTGGCTCGCTTCGGGCCTGGCGGCTTTCAGTTCCTCGTCCGTGAGGATCACATAGCCGCCGTCCTCGTATTCGTAACCTTTGACAATCTCTTCGAAAGGGACTTCTTCGCCGGTACCTGCATTGAAACGACGCTGCTGAATACGGGACATGTTCCGACGATCCAGCATGCGAAAACTCAGGTTTTTCCGATTCTCCGCGGTGTACAGCGCTACGGGGATCGTGACTAGACCAAAACTGATACTACCTTTCCAAATCGACCGCGGCATTTTTTCCTCCGACGCTTATATGAGCAAAACGCAGAAAAAGCTTCAGGACTGGTCCGCAAACGCCTGAAAACAACGCTTTTCATTCAGGTTCGTCGGTGGACCCCGTAGGCATTTCTATGCGCATCACGAGGGCGTCTTCGACCGGATGGCGGTAGTAGCGCGGCCGGCGGCCGATGATTCGAAAGCCCAGCCCCAGATAGAGCTTGATAGCCGGCTCATTCGATTCACGGACGTCAAGAATCGCGTGATTGCACCCGAGCGCCGTATTTCCGAGGACATCAAGAAGGAGTTGTTTGGCTATTCCCTGTCTACGAAACGGTGGGTCCACGGCCACATTGGCAATGTGGGTTTCCGGTCCGCTCACATATCCGATCAAATAGCCGATGACTCGGTGATCCTTCTTGACTACCCGCAGATAACAGCTCGAGCTGGCCAGCGCCTGCAGAAAGGCAAACTCCGGCCAGGGATCCGAAAAGCACGCATTTTCGATTGCGAGGACGTCGGAAAGGTCGGTATAAAGCATTCGACTCAGCGAATGCTCATTCGACTCGTCTTCCGTCTCGCCGCGAGTCGAACGTTCTCTCATGCTCATAGAGCGAAGGGTCCAATAAAGTCATTCTAAACTGGGAACGCGAAGGAGGAAAAGTTAAGGGATATTTGGGTGCTGTCGTGCTGGCATCGCGTCACAGGCGTTAATGTATGGCGAGCATGCGGTCAAGAGCAACCCGCGTCCAGTGCGCCGTCTGTTCGGGCACCTGGATTTGGTTTACGACCCGGCCCTCGACCAGATTCTCGAGCGAAGCCAGCAAGTGGGCAGGCGAAATCCGGAACATGGTGCTGCACAAGCAGCCATGCTCCTCCAGCGAGATGACAAACTTACCCGCCGTCCGCGATTCCTCTGCCAGCCGATTGACCAGGTGCAACTCCGTCCCGACGGCCCACGACGTCCCAGCGGCCGCTTCGCGTACGACTTTGATGATCCTCTCGGTCGAACCCGACGCGTCCGATTTTTGGACGACTTCCCAGGTGCACTCCGGGTGAACGATGACCCGAATCCCCGGATAGCGATCGCGGACCTTATCGACCATCTCCGGAGTGAACCGCTGATGGACGCTGCAGTGTCCCTTCCAAAGGATGACTCTGGCGGAGAGAATATCCCCCGGCGTGTTTCCCCCGAGCTCCCGGTTTGGGTCCCAGACTGGCATCCGCTCCAACGGAATTCCCGTCGAATACCCGGTGTTCCGGCCCAGGTGCTGATCCGGCAGGAAAAGGATTGTCCCTGCTCTTTCAAAAGCCCACTTGAACACCGCTGAAGCGTTCGAACTGGTGCAGACAGCACCGCCGCGTTCTCCACAAAAGGCCTTGATCGCGGCGCTCGAATTCATGTACGTCACGGGGATGACCGGAGGTGTCCCGTCGAACGTTTCTTCCAACTCGCTCCAGACCTGCTCGAGTTGGTCGATCTCGGCCATATCCGCCATGCTGCAGCCCGCCGCCAGGTCAGGCAAGACGACCTTCTGATGAGGGGCGCTCAGAACGTCCGCGCTCTCCGCCATGAAATGGACCCCACAAAAGACAATGTAATCGGCTTCCGGACGGCTGGCTGCCTGTCGAGACAGCATGAAAGAGTCCCCGGTGAAATCGGCGAACTTGATCACGTCGTCGCGCTGATAGTGGTGGCCCAGGATCACCAGCCGTTTGCCCAGCCGGGCTTTCGCTGCTGCGATCCTGCGGTCCATTTCAGCACTATCGGCCCCGAAATAGCTTTGCGGGAGGATACATGTCTGGCTCATTTTGCCTGCGGCACCTCTTGGAACCTCTATCGCCTGTTAGCCGCCAATGAACGACATGCTTCGAGGAGGCGGGATAAAGCCCGGTTCATTGATTCCGTGGCCTCTCTCCTTTTTCTGTACCGTCTCGACGATGAATTCCACCAAGGCGGAATCGTCGGCGCCCGAGCGAAGAAGCGATCTTATCTCGTGCTCAATCAGCGAGAACAGGCAGGTCCTCATCTTACCATCCGCGGTCAGGCGGATGCGACTGCACTGCCCGCAGAAGGGCATTGACACCGGCATGATCAACCCGATTTCTCCGGGCGAATCGGCGAAACGGTAGTCGGCGGACGTCGCATGCGAGTTCGCTCGGCCGGCTGGGACCAGCTCGAAGCATTCCCGCAGCCGGGCGAGGACTTCGGCGCCCGTCACGACCTTCTCACGGTTCCAACCTCCCTCCTGATCGAGGGGCATGAATTCGATAAAGCGAACCGGGATGTCGAACCGGCGCGAAAACTCCGCAAAGGGGACGATATCGTCCTCGTTGAAGCCTCGAACCAGCACGCAGTTGAGTTTTAGAGGCTCCAGGCCGATCCGTTTCGCTTCGTGAATTCCGGCAAGGACCTGCTCGAAGTCCCGGCTTTGGGTCATGAGGGCAAAACGGTCGGGATTGAGAGAATCAAGTGAAACCGTAACCCTCTTTAGCCCGTTCGCCTTGAGGGTGGCGGCCTTCTCGGCGAGATTGAAACCGTTGGTGGTCAGGGCAAGGTCTTCCAGCCCCGGCAGCCGGCTCAGAGCGGCAATCAGGCCGTCGACATCCCGCCTGACCATCGGCTCTCCCCCGGTCACCCGGATCTTGGTGATCCCAAGGCTGACAAATAACCGCGCCAACCTGACAATCTCTTCGAACGTGAGGATCTCGGCCCGTTCCTTGCTGCCCTTGAGAGTAACCGATTTACAGTAGAAGCAACGGAAGTTGCAGCGGTCGGTTATGGAAATCCTCAAGTCCCTCATCGGCCTGCCATAACTATCGGTCAAAAGCACAATCAAAATCCTGCCTTTTGGCTTTTGACCATGTTATGCGCAAAGGCCGAGTTCTAGCAAGCGTGCAGGGAAAGCGCCTGGTCTCGATCTGGAGCCGCCCTACAGAGCCGCGCACGCAGCAGAGGGCTGCGTAGCGTATTTCCAGCGGAGCAGCCTGGAGCGGAGTAAGCGGGACCACCCAACGGGCCCATGAGCTTCGTTGGGTGGTCCCGCTTACTCCGCTCCAGGCTGCTACGCAGAAAACGCTTCGCAGCCCTTCACTGCGTGCGCGGCTCACTAAGACGCGACTCCAGCCCCGAACCGAGCTCCTCCAGGCAGGATAGAATAGAACCGGAGGCTCCCATGAACTCATCCGATCTGCGCGAGCTGCAAGCGCCGCTCAAGGAAAAATACCGTGCCGACCCATCGTCCGCCCTGATCACTTTGCGGGCGGAAGGCCATCTCGGCGAAGGGGTCACGTGCCGGGTTGAAACTGCAAAAGGCATTGCCAAGGCGGGGCTGCATCCGGCGACCGGCGGGTCCGGCTTTGAGGTGTGCTCCGGCGACATGCTTCTCCAGGCCCTGGCCGCCTGCGCGGGGGTGACCATGAACGCGGTGGCCGCCGCCACAGGAGTGCCGGTGACTTCAGGCAGAGTAATTGCCGAAGGCGATCTCGATTTCCGAGGCACGCTCGGTGTCGACAAAAGTGCTCCCGTCGGCTTTCGGGATATCCGCCTGCGTTTCGTCCTGGCCACAGAAGCGGCTCCCGAGCAGCTCGAAAAGCTCCTCCAACTGACTGAACGATATTGCGTGGTTTATCAGACTCTGCGCCATGGTCCCCCCATCGGAGCGTCATTGGAAAGGGTCTGATCCTGCTGGTTATCGGCCTCTATCCGTGGCAAAATAGTCTTCTTTTAAGAACCAGGCAGTATGCTTAACCCGAAACCTTCCTATAGGCGAGTTTGAAGACATGAACCAAGACACAACTGTTCACAATTCCCAGCTTTCTCCGAGCAGGCTTAGTTCCCTCAAAACGATGGCGCAGCGCTTGCGACGCCATTCGATTATTTCAACCACGGAAGCCGCTTCGGGCCATCCCACCACGTGTTGCTCGTGCGCCGACATCGTGGCGACGCTCTTCTTTAATAATCATCTGCGTTTTGAGGTTCCGAACCCGCTCAATATCTATAATGACCGCTTTATCCTCTCCAAAGGACACGCGGCGCCTGTCTTGTGGGCCGCCTGGGCGGAAGCAGGGGCTTATCCGGTCGATCGGATGCTGACCTTGCGCCGGATTGACAGCGAGCTTGAGGGGCATCCGACTTTTCGCTCTCCCTATGCAGGAGCGGCGACGGGCTCTCTCGGCCAAGGGTTGTCGATCGGTTTAGGGATAGCGCTCGCGGCCAGACTCGACCAGACAGGCGCCCGGGTCTACGTCCTGCTTGGGGACGGCGAGGTCGCCGAAGGGGCCGTGTGGGAGGCTGCAGCGCTAGCTGCTCACTATCACACCGATCATCTAATCGCCATAGTCGACGTGAACCGCTTAGGTCAGAGCCAGGCGACAATGTACGGCCACAACCTGACTCCTTACGAGGCCCGGTTCCAGGCGAACGGCTGGCGGACGCTGGTGGTGGACGGCCACAACATCGAAGAGGTCAACCGCGCTCTCAGTACGGCAGAGACGTCCAGCGGACTGCCGACCGCGATCATTGCGCGCACGATCAAAGGAAAAGGTATCTCCTTCTTGGAGGATAGGAACGGCTGGCATGGGAAGCCGCTTAAGAAGGGTGAGGAGCTGGAAAAGGCCTTGGCGGAACTGGGTAGCAATTTGGATCTCCAAGAGCCCTTGATGGTCGCTCCTGCGCCCAAGAGCCAGGTGCCCACAAAGGTCGCCGCTTCTCTTGCCTCACCGCCCGAATACGCAGTGGGGGACCAGGTCGCGACTCGTGAGGCGTATGGCAACGCCCTCCAGAAGCTCGGCTCGACGAACAAAGCCATTATGGCGCTCGATGGCGACGTCAAGAATTCGACGTACTCCGAGAAGTTCTTGAAGGAGTTCCCTGACCGTTTCGTCGAGTGTTTCATTGCTGAGCAGAACATGGTCGGCACGGCCGTCGGTCTCGCATCGCAGGGTAAAATTCCCTTCTGTTCAACCTTTGCCTGCTTTTTCTCCCGTGCCTATGATTTCATCCGGATGGCGGGAATCGGGCAGGTCGACCTGAAGCTGTGCGGATCCCATGCGGGAGTGTCGATCGGAGAAGACGGCGTCTCTCAGATGGGGCTCGAAGACATCGCAATGATGCGCGCCATCGCCGGTTCGACCGTCCTCTATCCTTCTGACGGCACGTCGGCCGAGCGGATGGTGGAGCTCGCAGCGCAGACGCCCGGCATCGTGTACATCCGAACTTCCCGTCCGAAAACTCCGGTTCTTTATAACGCTTTCGAGCCTTTCAAGGTTGGAGGCAGCAAAGTCCTGAAGTCCAGTAACCAGGACAAAGCCACCGTCGTCGCGGCGGGAATCACGATTCAAGAAGCCCTGAAGGCGTACGAACAGCTTCGGCAGGAGGGCATTGCGGTCAGGGTCATAGACCTTTACAGCGTCAAGCCGCTGGATTTCGATACTCTTCGAAAAGCCGCCCGTGAAACGGGGGCGATCATTACGGTTGAGGATCACTATCCGGAGGGAGGCCTGGGAGAAGCCGTCTTGGCCGCCCTGGCCGGCGAGACCTGCAAGTTCCGCAAGCTGGCCGTGAACGACATACCACGGTCCGGGAAGCCTGCAGAGCTGATTGACATGTTCGGTATCAGCGCCAGGCACGTGATCCAGGCCGTGAAGGAAATGATTTGAGGATGACGGAGAATTTCGAGGCTTTCTTTCGGAGTGCGGTGGCCTTGACACCGCTTTGTGTTCGCCGGCCCTGCCGGCGGCCCTTGCACGCTCGATCTACTTTTTGCCGCCGGCAAGGCCGGCGAACACAAAGCGGTGTCAGGGCCACCGCACTCCGAAAGAAAGCAGTCGCTCCGGTTCTCTTCTTGTGCCTCTCCACCGTCCCCCTTTTCGCCCAGCAGCGCCCCGACCGCGATGAAGCCGTTTCTCTCGCCATCGCGGGCGAGTATCAGCGGGCGTACAACATCTTCCGGGAACTGCTTCATGACGCTCCCGACGACCCGCTGCTCAACTACTACACGGGCGCCGCTTGCGTTCGAATGAACCGAGAGGCCGAGGGCGCAGCTTACCTGGAGAAGGCCGTGCGGCAGGCGGCGCCTTTCCCTCAGGCTTACCAGGAGCTGGCAGAGGCCTACCTGAAGAAGAAGCTCGACTCTCAAGCTCGGGACGTCATCGAGAAAGGACTGAAACGATTCCCGAAGAACCAGGGACTTCAGAAACTCCGCGTGAAAACTGAAAAGCTGAAGGCGGACGGGTAGCGGAAAGCCTCAGTGAATCGCTCCTCGCTGCTCTGCGGGCCGAAAGGGTTGCGCGACGGCCGCTTCGTAAGTGCCTTGTTCCGTCTCTATTCTCAGGCGGCGTCCGGGTTCCGCATAGTCCCTCTTCACATAAGCCAGAGCCACGGTCTGACCGAGCGCGGGTGAGAAAGCCGCACTGGTGACGTGCCCCACCCTCTTTCCCTCCTCAACGAGTACTTCAGCTCCCGCTCTGACCGGCTTCTCCGTCATGACTGACAACGAACGCAAGTACCGGCTGACACCGCCGACATACGTTGCTTTGGACACCACTTCCTGGCCCACGTAGCATCCCTTGTTCAAGCTGATTGCGTCGTCGAGGCCGACTTCAATCGGGTTGTTGCTCTCATTCATGTCAACCCCGAAAACCGGGACTCCGCGTTCCAGACGGAGCAAATCGGCAACCTGCTTCGTGATCTCCAAGGGAGAGAAATCCTGCCGCGGCTCCACCAGCTCTTTTCGCAGATCATCGCCGATACTGGCCGGCGCTATTATCTCGAATCCCTCGTCTGCCAGGTCGCTTTTCCGGATCAACCAGCACACCTCGCCTCTCCACACAACCTGGACCAAACCGAGAGGATGGTCAGGCCCAGGGGTATTGAGGACAGCTCGAATCAGGTCACCCGATTTCGGCCCGCTGACCGATAGGTGACCCCAGTTGTTCGATACATCTTCAATAGAGACGTCGTCCATTACAATCAACTTCTGTACAGTCTGAAGAAAGCTGTCGGCCACCGAAGGCGCGATGTCAATGAGGACGTGGTCCGGAAAACGGTAGTAATAAAAAACGGCAACCAGTTTTCCGGTCGGACGGAGAAGCGTTCCGTGTCGTCCCTGCAGAGCAACGAGGCCCAGCACGTCGTTGCTGATCATGGCATGAAGGAACTGCACGTGATCCTCGCCCGTGGCGTTTAGCTTACGCCTGGGTCCGAGATTCAGAATTCCCGCCCATTGTCGAACCGCCGCGTACTGTTCGAGGAATGATTGCTCCATTCCTCTATTGTAAAGGCAGGAAAAGCGGGCAAGAAGCCGCAAGGAGCGGCTCAACCGCCAGCCGCGGGCCTGGGGATGCCCGATAAGTCAAGATTCTGAGATTGTTAGAAGAGCCGCGCGAGATTCGTCATTTTTTCTGGGCGCTACCCGCCCTTTGGCGTGAAGTAGGTCCGGTGCACGTCGCCGCTCCGGATGGACCACGCTTCAAATCCCTGCTTTCTTGCCACATCGACCGTACTGGAGCAGTCTCTGTTCTCCGGCCAACTGCCTCTTTTCGGTCAGGTCCTGAGTGATCTCCAGCGTGCCCAGATACTCACCCGCCTCATCCCGCAACGCCACGTATTCAATGTGGATGAACTTGCCTTTGAAGTCGATCCAGAACGGCGCACGGCTTTCGCGTCCCGCCCGAAAGTCATCGAGGATCTGCTGGACAACATGCACGCTCTTCGGCGGGTGGCATAGCTGCACCTTCCTCCCGAGCACGGCGCGACTGCGCACAAAAATGCGTTCGGCGCCCTGAGTGAAAAACCGGACTCGGTCATCTTTGTCCACAAAAGTGAGATCGAATGGCAACGAGGTGAGGACCGCATTCAGTTCTTGCGGCGTCATGCTCCCTGACGGAAATGTGATTTTCTCGTTTTGCCTTTGGGGCGCCGCGGCTCGTTCCGCCGCCATCCACCTTTCGGTTGGATCGTACAGACAGAATCCGATTTCCACACTCTGGTTGTAGACCGCATGCCATTCCTCTTCGGTAAGGGTGTCCAAAGCCATCGGCAACAGAATCTGCTCTTCCTTGAAAATCATCTCGTCGATCGCATCGCTCGCCGGCTTGAGCACGGGAGCGAGCAGGCCCTCCGCGTCGTCCCGATTAAGCGGACCGGTCTGCAGCGCGTCGATCGCCGCCTTGATCAACTCTCTCACCTGGTCGTCTTTTCCCCACATCACTGTGGACGGCCCGGTTATTCCATGCTTCTCAAGGAATGGAAAGAGGAGGTTTTCCTTTCGGCTGTAGTGTTTCTCCACGTCGCTTAGCGCGTTGAACCGCTCGCGTACCTGGGAGAGGAGCTCCTGCCTCTCGGCGTCACTTGCCGCCTTTCGCAGATCATCGTAGAGGCCATCGAGTGCCTTCAACTCCACACGCAGGGCCTTGTTTTCCTGCTTAAACGTATCGACCGGGTGTCCGGCCGGCGCCTGGCGCGCCCGCTCGAGTGTAATCGTCCCCTTAAGAGCCTGGCTGTGGAGGTCGCAAAGCTTCAGAACCTCCTCGACCGGAAGCCCTTCGCTGATCAGTTCCTGCTCGACCTCGACAACTTCGTCGTAAGGGACTTGTCCCAAGGTGCGGACGAGCTGCGTCCGGACAGTGGCCGGCGCCGTGCCCTTGTGAAGCTGCAGGATCATGTGCTTCAACACTTCTTTTCGCCTGGCGGTGCTTACGAGCAATTCGCTCATCTGGTCGTTCCTCCGTGGATACGTCCAGCGTAGCAGCCGGCGGTCGGCGGGTCTTTGACTTAAGTCACAGAGCGGAGGGGATTGAGCACAAACTTTGAAGCTCGCGTCGCTTTACGAGCCGCGCACGCAGCGGAGGGCCGCGGAGCGTTTTGTGCGGAGCGAGCCTGGAGCGAAGTAAGCGGGACCACCCAACGAACTCTGAAGGCACGTTAGGTGGTCCCGCTTACTTCGCTCCAGGCTGCTCCGCACAAAACGCTGCGCCGCCTTCCGCTGCGTGCGCGGCTCGTAAAGCGTTCTAACCGCGCGAGTGCAGGACCAGGCCACGATGAAACGTTGAGCGCTCACGGTTCATAACCCGCGTCTTTGGCCATGGCGAATCCCTTCTCGGTCACCTGCTCCAATTCCTTGAACAGGTCCTCGTCGGCGACCCTGAAGTTGAAGCAGGACTTGCCTTGCATGCGGGCACGCAGTTTCTGCGACATCGAGGCGCGGACGTCGGGAAACATATAAACCGGCATGAGGTGATAGCTGACGTAGTTCTTACCGGTCTTCACCCAGGCGACCGGAAACCCCTTGTTGACCTTCGGACTGAAAGGGATTTCCAGACAATAGTGGTCCGGCGTGTCAGCCGTCACTCGGAGGCGGGCCGAATGCGGAGTCAGGATTTCGCGCAAACGAGCGAAGATCGCTTCAAAGTCGGAGTTCGTGGCCATAAGCGGATTTTATGCCTTTCGCGATCACTCAGCGTCGCAACGAACGTATTCTAAGTGACCAGCCAAAGACAGATTAGAACCAGTGGTTTAGACATCTTCAAGACCGAGCGGCCTCGGGCTCTTGCCGTCAATGTCTGTGAACCGATACTCTCGGGCAAGCGCCGCGGCGATCTGAACGTTTCCGCT
>Ga0105104_10003885_pt1 | contig 10492 bp, 9 predicted proteins | sample PPLLaktember2015_3_FD_87034 | JGI IMG/M metagenome (GOLD analysis project Ga0105104, IMG submission 87034) | Freshwater sediment microbial communities from Prairie Pothole Lake near Jamestown, North Dakota, USA - PPLs Lake P7 Core (6) Depth... | ecosystem: Environmental > Aquatic > Freshwater >... | reverse complement strand
CACTTCCCAACCGCTCGATCTCGGTATGGTATGCCCAAACCCCCAGCATATCGCGGAACTGGCTCAAGTCTTCGAGTATCAGGTCGGTCATCCCGATCTCTTCCCCATTGTATAGGAACGGCGTCCCCTTGAGGGTCAATACCAGCGCCAGGTGCAAACGGGCCAACGCCGCATCGTGGATCCCATCCCCAAAACGGGAGTACAACCGCGGCGAGTCGTGGTTTCCCAACGTATTGCAGGGCCAGGCGTCCGTGGGCAGCGCTCCAAGCCTCAGCTCCTGGTTCGCTGCGATCCAGGCCGGGGTGAGGCGCCGGGTTCGCATCAAGGGGAAATTGAACACCATGTGCAGTTCATCCTGCCCATTGCCGTAGAAGTCAATCACATCGGTCTCACCCACCAGAACCCGGTCGGGGTATTCGTCAACCACCGACCGCAGTTCGCGCATGAGCTCGTGGACCTCCGGAAGGTCTCGCTGGTACCCGAACATTTGATTCCCTAATTGGATCACAGCCGCACGATCTGCGTCCGTCATCACCGCTTTGGACAACCGGTAAAGCTCGCTGAGGGTTAGCGGTGCTTTTTGGTCGGGCAAATCCGGATGCTCGAAAATGGTGCCGATAGCGTCCAGGCGGAAACCATCCACACCCATATCCAGCCAGAAGCGTACAGCCTCCCACATTGCCTGCCTGACCTCGGGATTGCGCCAATTCAAATCCGGTTGTTCCTTGAAGAAGTAATGGTAATAATACTGCCCCGTGGCTGGATCCAGCTCCCAGGCCGAACCTCCAAAGGTGGAATACCAGTTGTTCGGGGGATTTCCATCCTTCTCATCCCGCCAGATGTACCAATCACGCTTCGGATGGTCCCGGCTGGAGCGTGATTCCAGGAACCAGGGGTGCTGATCGGACGTATGGTTAAGGACAAGGTCCAGGATCAGGCGGATGCCGCGCCGGTGGAGTTCCTGAAGAAGCTGCTGGAATTCTGCCATCGATCCATACTCCGGGGCCACAGCGGTGTAATCCGAGATGTCGTACCCACAGTCCCACAAGGGGGAAGGATAATGCGGGGACAGCCAGATGGCATCGATCCCCAGGTCCTGCAGGTAATCCAGGCGGTTGAGGATGCCCGGGAGATCCCCAATCCCATCCCCATTGGCATCGGAAAAACTGCGCGGATAAATCTGGTAAAATACCGCCTTCTGCCACCACTTTAATTTGCCCATCCAAGCATCCTCATTTTTTGTCTGGATCCAGAAGAACATCATGACCTGCAGCCGTTTCCGGATTGTCCGCAGCGCAACCCCCGATTATACCTCCCGGAGCCAGTAAAATAGTTGCCTGGTTTGATTATTCACGGGTACAATATCGGCTGGCCGCGCGGTCCGGTACTCTCCACGGACCTGCGGTCCAGACCTGACAGCGATTGAGGCATGGAATGACGGCAGAAAACACTACCAGCATGACCATCCTGGACCATCTCTCCGAGCTGAGGAAGAGGCTCACCATCGCGCTGGTGGCGCTGGTGATCACCACACTGATCAGCTTCAGCATGGCCCAGAGGTTTATTGATATTCTTGCCCAGCCGATCGGGGGAATTGAAGAGCTGGTTGCTGTCGAAGTGACCGAGAGCATCAGCGTCTTCATGCGGGTATCCCTGCTCGCCGGGGCAATCCTGGCCATGCCGGTCATCGTCTACGAGCTGCTGATGTTCATCCTGCCCGGCCTGACACCATCGGAAAAAAAGTGGATCTACCTGGCAGTTCCGGTCGCCAGCCTGCTTTTTTTTGGAGGCGTGGTCTTTTCATACTTTGTGATGCTTCCGACTGCCATCCCATTCCTGATCGGCTTTCTTGGAGTCACCGCTCTGCCCCGGGTTTCCAGCTACATCAATTTCATCACCAATTTGATGTTCTGGATCGGGTTGGCCTTCGAGACCCCGCTGCTCGCATTCATCCTGGCAAAACTGAACGTCATTACAGCTCGAACCCTGCTAAAACAGTGGCGTGTTGCCATCGTTGTGATCGCCGTCATCGCCGCCGCGGCTACCCCTACCGTCGATCCAGTCAATATGGGGCTGCTGATGGCGCCCCTTTTCACCCTGTATTTGCTGAGCGTTCTCCTGGCAGCACTGGCAACACGCTGACCCGTTTGCGTGGGACAACAACTCCTCCCTCGGAGGTTGCCTCCGAGGGTTTTTTATTAATTCTCTTCTAAGAATATTTTAACCATGCTCACACCCGGCATTAATCCAGCGCGGGTATTCTTCCCTGAAGGTCGAATTTTGATCGAAATTGTGGAGATTTATGGGTATGCATCGCGTATTTGAGATCCTGTGGGCAGCCTTCCCACCTGGCGCCCGGTACGGATGGAGATGGCGAACCGCCAGCTGGATTTCCTTCCTCATGAGCCCCCCACTCGTTTTGGGGAGCGCTCTTCTCCTGCTCGCCTGGAATATGAACACCGCACCAGCCTGGTTATGGGCCGGGTATCTGCTGCTGGTCTCCATCCTGGTTCCGTCCCTGTTCATCTTGTGGATGGTCAAGATCCGCAGAATTACCGACGTCGAAATCATCGTCCGCGAACAGCGGTTCCTCCCTTATCTGCTCAGCCTGGGGTGTGGGTTTGCCGCTTTTCAGGCTGCGGGTCTAGGATCAGCTCCGAAGACGCTGATCACCTTTGCCGGAGCCAACTTTGCCCTGCAGTTTTTTCTCTTTCTCATTACCCTGGGTTGGAAGATCAGCGCCCATGCGGCGGCCGTCTCGACCGCTTCCATCATCATTTATTCGATGTTCGGAGCCCTGGCCTTTCCCATCCTGTTGTGTATTCCCCTGGTAGCCTGGTCCCGTGTTGTGCTCTATCGCCACACCCCCTCTCAGGTAATTGCCGGGTCACTGCTGGGAAGCCTGATCGGGGTATTTACATTTCTTTGGGTCTGATCCGGATCTGGTAGCACCACCATTAACCGTGGAGGAGTTTGTGTTGTGCGGATTGTGAGCGGCGAAGCCGCTCACAATCCGCACAACACAAGAACACCCACGCTTTATTGCGGTGCTACCCCGGATCTTCACGCGGGGGATGGGTGGATTTGTAGAACAGCTTCCCCGCTGAACCTTGAATGCTTTAGATCATCCAACGCCTGGTTTGCTTGCATGAACGGATACGGGACCACGGTAGGTTTGAGGGGGATTTTCGCGGCGATGTCCAGGAATTCTATTCCATCTGTATAGGTCGCGTTGGCAACGGACCGGATTGTCCGCTCGCCGTAGAGGGTCGCATAGGGCATCCCGGGGATGGGGGACATGTAGATGGCGTTTAAAGCCAGCGTACCCCCGGGGCGCAGCTTCTCCAGGGCCAGCGGGACAAGCTCACCGGCCGGGGCGAAGATGATCGCCCGGTCCAGAGCCGCCGGAGGGGATTGCTCTGCCCTGCCTGCCCAGCTTGCCCCCAGGTCGAGGGCATGCTGCCGGTGGTGAGCTGATCGGGTGAATACAGAAACCGGACAGCCCCAGTAGCGAGCCACCTGCAGGACGAGGTGGCCGCTGGCGCCAAATCCGAACAATCCCAGGTGCTCTCCAGGCTGCACATCCGCTTTTTTGAGCGAACGGTATCCCACAATCCCAGCGCACAGCAGCGGCGCGGCCTGGATATCGTCCATCTGTTCGGGCAGAGGCAAGCAGAAGCGAGCCTCAGCCAGCATGGTTTCGGCATAGCCACCGGGGACGTGGAATCCGGTGAAACGAATGTTGGGACACAGATTCTCCTCACCCGTACGGCATGCAGGGCACGTTCCGTCTGCGCTGTACAGCCAGGGAACGCCCACCCTCTGTCCAATAGATATCTCGGTCAGCCTTTCCCCCTCACCTGGTGCCTTTGGCGCCATCCTCTCCCGGTCCGTTTCACCTTCGCCAATCTCCTTCACCACGCCGACCACCTGGTGGCCGGGAATCACCGGATAAGAGGGCGGGCGGATCTCCCCCTCGACGATATGGAGATCGGTGTGGCAGACACCGCAAGCGCGGACTTCAAGCAGGACCTGCCCCGGCCCGGGAACAGGTCGCGACCGCTCGACTGCTTTTAGAGGATGGTGTTCAATGGGAGCCGGGGATTCGAGCTCGAGGGCGATCATTCTTCCAGAAACGAACCTACCACTCCTTCGGGCGCCAGGCGGTCCAAATGGACCGGGGTGATCTGGTTCCATTTGTCCGAAGGCGCTTCGGCACTCACGCGCAGGTAGTTATCGGTCAGCCCACTCAGCTGCCAACCGTTCGGACCCACTCCTTGAGCCGATTCCCACAGCACGGGCATGGTTTGACCCAGGAACTGGAGCCGGTACTTCAGCGCGGCCTGCTTGAGCGCCTCCCGCATGCGGGAATTGCGCTCCTTACGCACCTGCATGGGGATTTGTCGTGGGTAGCGAGCCGCGGCCGTCCCCGGGCGCGGGGAATAGGTAAAAACGTGTCCACCTGCAAGGTCCAGGTGACGGATGTATTCCAGGCTTTCCTGGAAGTCTTCTTCCTCCTCACCCGGAAACCCAACGATGATATCCGAAGTAATTGCCACCTGGGGTATGCACATCCTGGCAGCATTGACCAGCCCGCGGAAAGAATCTGGCCGGGTTTTGCGAGCCATCCGCTTTAATATCTTCTCCGAACCGGACTGCAGCGGAAGGTGAAGATGCCGGCACAGGCGGCTGTCCTCCCACAATCGGAAGAAGCGTTCGTCCAGGTCCCATGGCTCCAGGGATGACAACCGCAGCCGCTCTGTATTCGTATTCGCAAGAATCGACCGCACCAGGTCAACCAGATGCATGGCGGGGGAAAAATCGTATCCCCATGACCCCAGGTGGACCCCGGTCAGGACGATTTCCCGTGCACCTCCCGCCAGCGCGGAATGGATATCCCGCACAACCGCCGCCACCGTTCGGCTGCGCGAGGCTCCCCTCGCAATGGTGGTAATGCAAAATGTACAGCGGTTATCACAACCATCCTGGACTTTGATAAATGCCCGCGTACGCAGCCTGGCGCCAGGCACAGGCTCCCGGATCACCGGATCCAAATCGAAGGCCTCCTGAGGAAGCCCCAGTGTCTGCGCCACCAGGCTGTCTTTCGCGTCGTTCGAGACCACCCGGGATACCCCTGGGAGCGAGGCGGCTTGCTCCGGCTGCAGGGTCGACCAGCAGCCGGTGACTACGATTTCACGCGCCCCTGCCCGGCTTGCCTGGCGGATTTTCTGCCGCGAATCCGAGGCGGCTTCAGAAGTTACCGTACAGGTGTTCACCACCACCAGGTCCGCCTGGCCTGGGTGATCGACCAACCGGTGTCCGGCTGACCGGAATTGGGTGGCAAAAGCTTCCAGTTCACCCTGGTTCAGCCGGCAGCCAACCATATCGAGATAAACGTTCAAGTATCTTACTCCGTCCGGGTGACAACCAGGTTATCAAAGAGGATGTCAACCCCCGGTGTATCAAATGTTCCGGCCAACAAGCCGATATCGCCCCTGGAAAAATCGGCATCTTCAATCCCGAGCAGCTCGTCTCCGTTCACATACAGCACCAACCGGCTGCCGATGCAGTCCGCTCCAATGCGGTTGGTGGACGTACCCGTGCGGATCAGGTCGCTGACCTGCATCCCATCCGTGCCAATCACGTTGTGCTCGCCGTCCTTCATCTTGCTGATCCCAAAGTAGCCATCGCTGCTGATCAGGAAGGCGTAAAAATTTTCCTCGTCCTGGTAACGGCAGATCAGCCCGAAATCGTTATCGTCCGGCCCTCCCACCTTCTTCCCATCCACCTCGATGTGCACATCGGTGAAATTCAAATTGGGGACCGACCAATAATCGTACTGCGTTTCATTGACAAAGAACCGGAACCCGCCATCGGCATATTCCACCGCCCCGTATTCATCGGTCGAGGTGTTCCAACCGCTGTCCTGATCGGAAAAGTCATCCTGAAAGAGGATATTGCTGCCGGCCGGCGTATCCTTGGCCTGGTTTGAACCCAGGGCCGACGTCAGAGCACAGCCAAATAAAACCGTGGATAAGAGCGCGCTCAGGATCCAGAATCGTTTTTCCATGGTGGTTTCCTCCTGCACGATATAACACTGAATTGGAGCCTCTCACTCAAACCATACGAATTATTTTCGGATAAATCGGTAAAAAATTTACGGCAAGTATAACTCAAGCTGGCGGAGCGCCTGGATCCCGAATGGACCATCCGGATCCAGCTCGGCCGCCCGGGTCAGCATCTGATTTGCCAGGTCAGGCTCCCCTTTTTGTAAGAAGAGCATCCCCAGGTGCAGGAAAGCTGGGGCATATTTTGGATCGACCTCAAGGGACTGTTTGAAGAAGCGTTCGGCACTGATGGTATCACCTTGCCATAGCAGGGCTTGCCCGAGCAGGTCGGGGTTGCCAGGGTCGCGCGGCGAGAGCAAGATCGCCCGCCGTGCTGCAGGTATCCCCACCGTACTGACGTCTACACGGTATTGGATGCTAAACGAGGCCAGCGCTTTCCAGACAAATCCATCTTCGGGCGCCAGGTCCACCGCCCGCTGGAAATGTTCCAGGGCGGGATACAGCTTTCCCGTCCCTGCGAGCGTATTCCCCAGCTCGATCTGCCAGGTCGGATTCTCAGGCTCCAGCCTGGCAGCTTCGTCCAGAGAAGGAAGCGCCTGGTCGAGTTTGCCCTGCCGCTGCCAGTAAACGGCGTGGAGGGCTTGCGCAATCACCGAAGAAGGATCGATTTCCAGGGCTTTTTGGAGATCCTGCAAAGCCGATCGGGCATCGGGCATTTCTGTATGCTGGTGGGCTTCGCCAAGGAATGCCCAGGCTTCCGCGTAATCCGGGCGGACGACCGTGGCCTGCCGGAAAGCTTCGCCTGCCAGATCCCAGGCTCCCACGGCTCCCAACCCACGGCCGGTGAGAACCAACCGATAGGCTGGATCTTCTTCCATGCCTGCCTGTTTGAGATTCACCACCAGGGTATGCACGGAAGCGGTCAGGGCAGGATCTAACCGTTTTGCCTGCTGGAGGGATTCCACAGCCCGGTCCGGCTGGGAAATCGATTGGTTAAGGCCGAGCTGATAAAATACCTGGGGATCATCCTGTGTAAGGGAAACCCACTGCTCGAGCACCTGGTTGGCGTGGTCCAGGTCACCGGTTTTTTGGTACGTTTCTACCAACCGCTGATAAACCTCGACCGATGGAAATCCCTGGGTGATCAGGCCTTGCCAGGTTTCCACAGCCTGCTGGATCTCTCCGAGCTTTGCATACGCATCGCCGAGGGCAATCCGAGCTTCCACAGAGAGGCTTCTGCCGGACCTGGCCCGCATCAGATCCTGCACCGCTGCCTCATATTCGCCACCTTCGAGAGCAAAAATCCCTGCCTGCTCCCACAAATCCAGGCGCCAGGGCAGCAGTTGCGCAGCCTTTCTCAGGTAGGAGGAGGCTGTCCCTGGATGGTGAAAGGTCACCGCCTGGTCTGCCTGCGCCAACGAATCCTCCACCAGATGCGGGCGGGGGTAGACCCCTGCTGCCAACATTACCAATAACGGCAGCAGGAACCGGACCCAATCCGACGCAATAACTGCCCTGCGCATGGGCTGATTATACAACCGAAAAAAAATAATCCTTGACAGTGGTTAAAAGGCGTGATACCCTACGGCCTTGCTCGGGCGCTCGATCGCAAGTCGGGTTGTTGGGTACTGCGAGGCGCCTTTCCAAATCACCCAACTTTCAATACAGATGGAGATACTAGTATGGCTGAACGTTTTCAAGGGACCGTGAAGTGGTTCAATGCCACCAAAGGTTACGGTTTCATTGGCCGCGATGGTGGCGAGGACGTGTTTGTTCATTACACGGCGATCCAGATGGAAGGCTATCGACGTCTGAAGGAAGGCCAAAAGGTGGAGTTTTCGATCGAGGAAGGTCCTAAAGGTCTACAAGCTGCCGAAGTCATTCCAACCGCATAAGCCTGATCTACGCAACCCGGAATAGGGCCGCCCCGAGCGGCTCTATTGTTTAAAAATGAGCAGGCTGCCGGCGAGCTTGCCGTATTCGAGCAGCGTAATGCGCCGCAGGTCAGGATCCATCCACCAGGTACAGGATTGGTAAGGATGACCTGCGACCGGCCTCACCATCAAATCGACCTTCATGCCATGGAACGCTCGCCGGAAGACGATCCGCGTGCGGCGTGTGTGAAAAGGGTCGGTGACAACGATTATGGATTTCACGCCTTCCTTCTCGGCAAATCGGCGGACCACTTCCGCCTCCCCCATCGTGTTCGACTCAGCCAGGTCGGTGACATAGATGGCCTCTCCCGGCACACCACGGTCGATCGCCAGGTTGGCTTCTTGAGCACTGATGCTGTCGCGAACCGTCGGGATGCTTTGTCCTGTCTCGGTGATCACAAACCAATCCGCCTCCTGGCTCCTGAAAACCTCTGCCGCGTACGGGATACGCAGGTCTCCTCCGCTCAGCACCACCACCGCGTCCACCGGTTGGTTAATCGGATCTGCGACAATTAGAAACCGGCCAGCCAGGCACAAGGATGGCAAGATCCCTACAGCCAGCAAGCAGACGCCCAAAACCGCCAGAAGCACCAGGGGCAGGCGCCTTTGGGGGAAACGCCGGCGCGTCATCGCAGCTTCTCCAGGGCCCCTTGCATGCGCTCCAATGCCTGGATAAGCGTCTGGCGCGGGCAGGCAAAATTCAGACGCACAAACCCTTCACCGCCTCTCCCAAACGTATACCCCTCGTTTAACGCCACCCTGGCCTTATCCAGGAAAAAGCGGGCTGGGCTGCCGGGGATTCCCGCGTTCCGGCAGTCGATCCAGGCCAGGTACGTCCCTTCGGAGGGTGCCATACGCAGGCCGGGAAAACAATCCAAAACCATCCGGCTGAGAAAATCACGGTTGCCCTGCAGGTACGCCATCACCTCGGCCAACCAAGCATCACCATACCGATACGCGGCCAGGCAGGCCGTATACCCGATCAACCCGACATGGGGCACGATTCCCCGGAAGGCTGCCTCAAACCGGTGCCGGAGCTCGCCGTTGGGGATGATTGCCAGGGCGCAGTCCAACCCGGCGATATTGTAGGTCTTGCTGGGCGCCATCAGTGTAATCGTCTGGTTGGCTATTTCTGGGGAAAGTGAAGCGATCGGGATATGCGGATGGCACGAAAAAACCAGATCGCTGTGTATCTCGTCGGAACAGATGATCACGCCTCGCTCCAGGCAGCGGTGGGCCATCTGCTCCAGTTCATCCCTCCGGAACACACGCCCGACCGGGTTGTGTGGATTGCACAGGATAAACAGGCGCGTTTCCACGGTAAGGAGTTGCTCGAAGCGATTGAAATCGATCTCATACGAGCCGTCCGAACGGCGGATCAGCTCCATCTCATCGCGTCGAGCGCCGGCATTGCCCGGTGCCGAGAGGATGGGCGGGTAGACGGGTGTTTGCACGAGCACCGCTTCCTCCGGCCGGGTCAAGGCCTGGCAGGCCAGGTTGAACCCGGTGATCACTCCTGGGAGAAATACCAGGTCCTCCGGAGCCACCTGCCAGCAATACAGGCGCGCCAGCCGGTCGATGACGGCTTCGCGCAGTCCTTTCACCTCTTGCCCATATCCGAATATGCCGTGGTCAACCCGCTGGCGTAAGGCGGCGATCACTTCGCGTGGGGATTCAAAATCCATGTCTGCCACCCAGAGGGGCAGGACGTCCGCATCATAACAATTCCACTTGATGCTCTCGGTACAGCGGCGGTCGATGAGATTGTCAAATTGATAGGACATGCGTCCGATTATACTTCTGCCTGCGGGACAACGAGCTGAGATTAGCGCTTTGATCCGAAGGTCCCCGGGCGATTTCTCCATCTACTATGAAACCCGGATGCTATAATACACCTCAGGAGGACACATATGCACAGCTCATCCCAACCCATGCTGGAGTTCCACATCTCCCGCCAGGCGCGTGACCGGTACCAATTCGACCTGCGTATGTTTGGTTTGTCGGGGACCGTGGTGTTTGCCAATTTTTACGCCGCCAGGCAGTTCACCCAGAAAATGAACCAGAAACGGGATCTGGCGAATTTACCCGAACAGGTCGTCCGGTCTGGACAAATCACTGCCCTGGGATTGATCGATGAGATCATGCATTATGTGGTCGGGCTGTACGCCAAGCAGGTCAACCCGCTTGTGATGCAGCAGGCTTTGAACTGGCTGGATGAAAAGGTTGGCCGGGAAAACGTAGACCAGACTCTGGCCTTGTTTGCCGACGAGTTTCCTCCTACTGCCGTGTACCGGCGAGAAATATCCCTCCAGGAATACCTGGCAGGGACAACGGCAGGCGTCCCGAACCGGCAGCTGCTGCTGGAAGAACTGGTCATGCTGTGGTTGACCAACCGCAATCCAGCCACTTCCCCCTATTCCGAATTGTTCGAAGACTCCCAACTGATCCATAGAAGCGCGTACCTGCCTATCCTGAACAGCCTGCAGGCTT
>Ga0105104_10003884_pt1 | contig 10496 bp, 6 predicted proteins | sample PPLLaktember2015_3_FD_87034 | JGI IMG/M metagenome (GOLD analysis project Ga0105104, IMG submission 87034) | Freshwater sediment microbial communities from Prairie Pothole Lake near Jamestown, North Dakota, USA - PPLs Lake P7 Core (6) Depth... | ecosystem: Environmental > Aquatic > Freshwater >... | reverse complement strand
TCCGCCAGGCCGAGACGCTAGGATCGGGGTCGCGCCAAAGGAAGGTCGGGGGTGTAATTTCGGGAGGGAAGATGGACCCGTCTGCGGGGTAATCGATGATGATCTCGGAAGACTGTGCGGCGGGATCGCTCCAGGCGAATCCCAGCAGGAGGGAAAGGCCGAGAATAAATATGCAGGTTGAAGCGCGCTTCATGCTGCGAACCTGGGAGGCCTTGTTTGTAGTTCCGCCTTTAGGCGGGCAGTTGATTTAAGTACCGGCTGAATGTCGCTTCATCTTCACTAAGAGCCCGCCTGAAGGCGGAACTACAAACGTAAGCCGACTACCAACATCCTGACAACTCCGGTACTATACAGCACGCGGAGGCGCAAAGTGAGACCTACTCCTCGTCTTGTCTTGGTTTGTGCGTTTGCTCTTACCCTCGTGTCAACCTCAGCCGGCGGGGCACGTCCCCACTCTGACCCTCAACTCGTCCTGCTGGACGTTCGAGTCAACGACAAAGCCGGAAACCCGGTGACCGCACTCGATCGGGAGGCTTTTCAGCTCTCTGTCGGAGGGAAACCCGAGAGACTGGTCAGCTTCAAAGCTGTATCCGGGGCTGCCGCCCTGGCCGACGCAGCGAGTGCGGAACCCGGGAAGATCGTGATGATCCTCTTCGACGTCCACGCGATGGATTCTTCCCAGGCGACCATCGCCCAGCGGGCGGCAGCCAACTACGCGAGCCGGCACATGGGCCCGGGGGATCGTGTGGCGGTCGCGGTATACGGCAGGAACCTGCAGATCCTACAACCGTTCACGGGAGATCGGCAAAAGGTCCTGGATGCGATCGGACGGCCCCTCGCCGCTTTCGGCAGTTCGAAGCTCGAGAAAGGATTTGGCGGCGCAGAGGGAATCCAACTGGCTAAGAACGTCCTTCGCAGTTTTCGCACCCTGGCCGCCGAGCTTGCTTCAATTAACGCCCGCAAATCGGTCCTCGTATTCACCCAGGATTTCTCCGCGGCGACGGGTGAGGAGTTCTCCAAACTGGTAGAAGAGGCAAGGGCCTCGCGAGTCTCCTTCTACACCCTGATCACGACCGGCGCCGTTGCGCGCAGGGACAATGCGCCGTTGCGGGCACGAGCAAAGCAACGAGGGCCCGGGACGGCCTGGAATTCCTCAGGCGGTTTCGGCCAAATGAGCTTCTCGGCTCTCGCGCAGCAGCGGGGTGCCCCCCCGCGAACACAGGCACCGACCGGGCCGACCGGGAGCGGAATATCAGACCCGTCCCTTAGGGAATCCGTGACCGCGCTGGATGCGGTGACGGCAAACAAGGACATCCTTCAAAATCTGGCGAAGGAGACATACGGGGATGTAGTCCGCGAGGCGAACAACCTGAACGACGCACTCGACGCCATTGACCTTCGCCTGAGCAACTACTATTTGCTTGGCTTCCTGCTTGACGCAAACCGATCGGCCAAAACTCAGAAAATCGAGGTGAAGGTCAACGGGAAGGACCTGCGGGTGAGCTACCCCAAGCAGTATGTCCCAGCCGGGCTGAACGAAGAGGAAGACGGCTTCCCGCTTCGCAAGAACCTCTCCAGCCCGCTTGAAGCCGCAACTCCCCCCACGGCTTCCGCAACGCTGACTTTTCGGCCGGTAGTGCTCCAGGCGGCCGACGAAATCTCGAAAGTCGTACTTTTCGCCGGCCCGGCCCAGCTTTCGGCAAGAGGGCCAACCGTACTTCTCGCGGTCGCGCTCGATGAAGCGAACCGGCCGTGTGCGAGATTCGAAAGCCGTCTGTCACCGGAACAGCTGCAGGCGCCGGTCCACGCTGCGCTCTTGCTTCGCCCCGGTGCTTACCGGGTCCGGCTCGCACTTCGGGACGAGAAAGACTGGCTGTCAATTGGAGAGCAACCGGTTACCGTCCCACCTCCTGCAAAAGGACAACTGAGCGCCGCGACGCTCGTGATCAGCGAAAGGGTTGAAGCGCTCCCTGAGTCCGTGCGTGGCCTCGCGCCGACGCTGATTAGCGAAGACCATCCGCTGTCCTTCAAAGGCTACCGGGTGGTCCCGGCATTGACGAACCAGGCCGCGAGGCAGAAGCCGCTTGCGCTCTTTTTCACGCTCTACAACGTGAAGGACACCGCGGCGACGCAGCTGAAATCCGAGCCCCGGCTTGTCAATGACGCCGGCGAAGTCTTCCTGCTCTCCCCGGTTCAGCACCTTGAGACGGCGCAAGCGATTGGAGACCACACGGTCCTGCTCGGCTTTACCATCTCGCTAGCGAGCGTGAAGCCGAGCCACTACCGTCTCGTCCTGGACACCCTGGACCCCCTCTCCAAAGAAACGGTCTCAAGTGAAACCGAAGTAGTGGTGCAATAAGGCTTGGCCTCTGAAGCTCCGCGGTTGCGGCCAACTCTTTCGGAGTGCGGTGGCCTTGCCACCGCTTTGTGTTCGCCGGCCTTGCCGGCGGCCTCTGCATCCCCGCTCTTGCTTAGGGCCGCCGGCATGGCCGGCGAATACAAAGCGGTGCCCCCTGTCGCCCAGAAACGCAATTCTTCAGGGAGTCAGGCGCCAGTAATCACGGGACAGCAGCTGCTTCTTGACAATCCTCTCGTCTGGCGAAAGACTGTCGCACCGATGAGAAAGGTGGCTTTTCTGGCAGGACTCTGCCTGTTTATGGCCCTGACCGGACCTCTTTCTGTGGCGGCAGTGATCTACCCGCAGATCGCAGTCGGCGGCGGTTGTGAGACGGTCGTAACTATCACCAACCCGGCCGGGACCGGGTGGTCCGGAAGGCTGATTTTCAAGAAGGGAAACGAGGAAGACTTTTCCGTGCCGCTCAAGGCTGACGGAATCCTCTTCGGGCCCGACTCGACATGGCAAGTCGCCGCTGGCAGCACCGCCCGCTATGTGATCACCAGCGACGGCGCCCAGACAGCCGGGTACTTGCGAATCGAAACCCTCTCCGGGCCTCCCAGTGAGCAGCTGGTTACCGGCATTTTCTTCCGCATTCGGGACGTCCAGGGCCGTGTAACGGACCTGGCAGCGACTTACCCGATAAAGCCGGCCAGGAGGTTGGTTTTTCCGGTTGAAAAAGGCGCAACTTCTGACACCGGAATAGCCTTGTTGCCCGCCGGGCCGCAGGTCCCCGGGCGTCCGATAACCTTCCGGCTGATCAACCAGGCAGGGAGTCTGGTTCAGGAGGTCCAGCCGGGTTTTACCGGACACATGGCGAAGATGGCCGGCGAGATCTTCGATAAGCTTCCTCCGGCTTTTCTCGGTTCCATGGTGATCGATTCCCCGATTGATCTCTACCTGCTCGTCCTCCGGCTGGACATGAGCGGTCCCAGCGTTCAACTCACCGGGACTATGCCTTCTGCCGTTCCGGGGACCCTTTCGTCCCCGGTTAAGGTCCTGCCGTTTCGGGTGGTCGACGCCGAGTACTCTAAGGCGCTCGATAGGATCATTGCGGTCGCGGCCGATCCGCATCGCCTTTACATTTACGATCCGGTAGCCGGCACGAGCAAGTCGCTTAACCTGGCGGGGGCGCCGAGTTGTGTTTCCGTCGGCCCGGACGGCAAGTACGCCTGTGTGGGCCATAACAGCTCGATCTCTTACGTCAATTTGGTGGATCAGAAGGTCGAGAAGACCATACCGGTCTCTGCGGAAGTGGGCGATATCGTCCTTGCAGGAAACGGATATGCCTATGCAATTCCGGCGAATAGCCAATGGGACGACGTGCGCAATATCAAGCTTTCAACCGGGGAGGAAACGCTGACGTACGGGTCGCTCTACGGCAGCAAAGCCAAGCTGCAGCCGGGCGGGCAGGCTATTTACACCGCGTACAACGGACTTTCACCTTCGGATGTCCTTAAACTGGACATCTCGGCAGGACCGGCGGCCTTCCTGTACGATTCGCCGTATCACGGCGACTATTCAATAGGTGAAGACCTCTGGTTCTCGGAAGACGGCCAGCGGCTTTTCACCCGCCCGGCAGGGACGGTCGTGCGCCTCTCCGACGTGCGAGAGCACGACTTGCAGTACAACTGGTCCCTCGGAGTTCCGATTGAACACATGTCCCACTCCTCGGTCACGAATCGAATTGCCGTCGTTCCGAGGCAGGATCCGTACGCGCCGGTTGGAGCGAGCCCGGAGATCAGAATTTTCGAAGGCCAGCTTCTCGATTTGCAAAGCCGCTGGTTTCTGCCGTCCTTCGTTTCCGACCGCCTGGTCAGAGCGCAAGGGAGATTCGTTTTTTACAGCGTAGACGGCTCCAAGGTTTTCGTCATCGTTCAGGCAGACACGAGCGCGGGACTTCTGAACGATTTCGGCATTCTGGTCGCAGACGCGGCCGGACTCGAGTAGAGGGGGAGCCGGAGATGGGTGAAGAATTAAAAGTGAGACGCAAAACCAGCCCCGTTTACCTCCTGTGGGTTCTAGCCATCCTGTTCGCCGCAAAGGCTGACCCCGTCCTCGCCGTGATCACGTATCCCCAGATGGGGGTGGGAGGCGGCTACGAGACAGTTGTCACCATTACGAACCCGACCACCGTGGATTGGGCCGGAAGAATAAGTTGCCGGCAAGGCACTTTTTCCCCGTTCCCTATATCGCTGAAAGCGAACGGTCAGTACTTCAGCGATTACACGCCGTGGACGGTCGCGGCGGGCCGGACGTTGCAGGTGACAATCACCGGGGACAGCACCCTGCGCGCTGGATTTCTGCGGATTGAGAGAGTGACCGGCCCGGCTGACACCGACATAGCCACCTCGGTCTTTTATCGACTCAAGGACAGTGCCGGGATAAGCCGTGAACTGATCGCCAGCTATCCGGCAAAGCCGTCGATGTCAGCCGTGTTCGCCGTCGAAAAGGGGGCCACGCAGGACACCGGGATCGCATTCGTAGTAGCCAATCCCCCCGATTTCAGCCCAAACATTTCCTTTCGGCTGATCAACCACGAGGGCGTCACCGTCCAGAAGGTGGAGCGCCCCTACGAGGGACACACCGCCTTGATGGTGGGCGAGCTCTTTGACCAGATCCCGCCCCAGTTTCTCGGGTCCGTCGTGATTGATTCCCCGGTGGAGCTCTGTGTCCTCGTCCTGAGGTTGGAAATAATCGACGGGAACATCCAGCTGACTGGTAACCTGCCGAATCCGATGCCTGTTCTCGAGTCGGGGATCCGGGTCATGCGGTTCCGGCCGATTGATGCCGAGTACTCGAACGCGCTCGACAAAGTCATCGCAGTGGCCAGCAGTCCGTACGCACTTCATATTTACGATCCGGAAACCAACACCAGCGAAACGATTGGACTGTCCGGGCTCCCGATGTCGGTCTCGGTCAGCGCCGACGGCAAGCAGGCGGTCGTGGGCCACTCCTCGTCCTTTTCATATGTGAACCTGGTGGACAAGAAGATCGAGAAAGTTGTCCCAACCGCCTTTAACTGCTATGACGTGGTGCTGGCCGGAAACGGCTACGTTTACGTTTTCCCAAGCGGTGACCAATGGGTAAAATGCTACCGGGTCAAGCTCGCGGACGGTGAAGCCACCGAGCTCGACCAGATGACACGCTATACGGCAAGGGGCCGACTGCACCCGGGCGGGAAGAAAGTCTATCGAGCGACTGACGGCAGTGTCACCTGCTTCAACACCGAAACAGGAGAGATCACTTACAACCATCAGGGCTACGGTCCCGACCTCTGGTTTTCGCAGGATGGTCTGCGGATCTTCCTGTCCGTCGGGCAGGTCCTGAGGTCGTCGGATCTCGCCGCTCAGGACATGCAGCCCAATGGAAACCTGCAGGCCATGCTCAGCTGTGTCTATCACCTGGCCTCAACCGGGACTCTGGTCTGGCTGCCGATCTCGTATCACCACGAAAGCCAGCCAGGGCGCAAGGACGATCTCAACGTGGTGAACTATGAGGATCTTCAGCCGCGCAAGAAGATCCCGCTGCCCGATTTTCCTGGGCCGCACCAGGTGCGGACCAGGGGCATGTTCGTGTTTGGCAATGCCGCCGGCACCAAGCTGGTCCTGATCGTGCGGGCCGATGCCGGCTCAGGGCTGCTGGACGACTACGGCCTGATGCTCGTAGACGCATCGAGCCTGGTGAACTGACCGGCAGTAGTGGCACGCAAGCCCTTGAGCCACGGCCGATTTCCACGCGTAGCCGACTCGCGTTACAGAGCCGCGCTCCAAAATAACCCCACCAGCTTCCTAGTTGTAGTTCTTGAACGAAGGCCAGGCGGCCTTTACCGAAAAACGCGGGCCGCGCGCGACGTAAATGGGAATCCGCCGCTGAGGCCGGGTGCAATATTCGCAGGTATGAACAGCGGCTTCCACGACGCTGTCAAATTGACGCTCCAAATCCTCCCGGTCGGCAAAAACAACGACGTAGGTCCTGACGGAGTCTGAGGGCGGTCCCCAGTCATGGTAGCTGTTGTGGGTCGCAAACACCGGCGGAAGGCCAAACTCGGGGCCGTACAACTCAAGCGCGCCCGCCTCGCCGTAATTCGTGCTCACCAGTATTGCTTCCCGTCGTTCTTCCGGGGGAAGGGAACGACAGACTTCTGAGACATCCGACGCAAGCTCTCGCCAACCCAGCCGGTCCGCGATCCACTGCGGCAATGGTTCGTCGGTCTTTCCGATTTCCACGCTGAATGAGAAGCCGATGGCCGAGAGGTAGCTTTGAAGCATGGCGGGCGGCAAAACTGGCGAAAAGGCCGGGAGAAAAACCAGCCCTCCGAATGTCATGATGATCAGGACGGCTACGCCCGCGTACCGTTTCGCTCCAACCCGTCCGAAGTCTTCAAAGAAGACTGCGCCGGCGGCGAAAAGCACAGTGTAAATAGCGGCGATCCGATCCGGACGGCTCGAACCTCCGAGCACCATGATCAGCACGAGAACGAGGTAGCACAAGCCGAGGAACCGGTACCTCTTACCAGGCGCCCGAAAAAGGAGATAGAACAGCCCTGCGATCCAGAGCGGAAGGGCAAAACGGTTCGCGATGAGAAACTGACCTTGAAGGACATCCAGTGGACCGGTTGGGATGTTCTTGCCGAGCGTCGCGTTCTTGTAGAACTCCAGCGAGGGGAAACCTTTCGAGTACTGCCAGACAAGGTTAGGCAATGTCAGCAGGACGCTCGTCAGCATCCCGGCCAGGAACCATCTCGTGAAAAGCAACCGGCGAGCACCGGTGAGGAGCATTCCGACAACAAGCGCGACGGAGTAGAGAACGATTGTGTGCTTGGTCTCAAGCCCGAGACCCAACAACAGTCCGATCGCAAGCCACCATCGCGGCTCGTTCTCCTGCACCATCCTTATGGTCAGATAGGCGATCGCAGTCCAGATCACGATCTCGAAAGCGTTTGTCGAGTAAAAGCTGCCCATCAGGAGATAGTCGGGCGCCAGGATAGCGCCGACAGCCGCGAGCACCATCGCCGGCAGGCCGCCGCCGAGACGTCGCGCGATGAGGCCCGTGATGAAAACACTCGTTGAAAGAGCCAAGGCCGGCAACACTCGCAATGCCGTTACGGATTCTCCAAGGATGGCCCGGGAGAGCGCCAGCAAGAAGACAGCAAGCGGCGGATGATCGACGTACCCGAACGCCAGCCTCTTCGAGCAGGCGATGTAGTAGAGCTCGTCGATGAAGTAGCCATACGGGGAGAGTGCTGCCGTGAGCAACTGGTACAGGAACAGGCCCAAGGAAAGGCCGAGCAGGACAATCAGCTCATTTCTTGAAAGACGGCTGGGTTTGCTCGTAACCGAAGGCGTCATGTTGGTCTGTCTCCCTTTGACGGGTTCGGTTTCGCGCACCCGCCGCCCGCGCATTATAGTCCACTGCGGATGGGGCTGACCGGGCGCGAACTGGATGCTGACGGCCATGCGGATGGGCGACAGCATCCGCATGGTGAGACTCGCGCGCGCACCTGCGGCAGGTATTGAGGGGGCAGACTCGCTCTGAAGCTGGAGCGAAGAGGCCGGCCATTCTTCACTTTTCAACCTGGTGGAGCAGGTTATGGATCTTCGTGACGGTTGCCCAGTTGCGGGTGGTGACGCCATCTCCCAACAAGCGGCCGGCGGCTTCGGCGAGCCGGCCGGAGAGAAGCCCGTTCGGGCACCAGAGGTAGGCCGCGCGTCGACCAAGAGCTAAGGCTTCGGGACTCCAGTCGTCTTTCAGGAGCGGCTCCAGGAGCCGCAAGCGTGCCGGATCGGCGAGAATCATGACCAGGAGGCGCGACGGATTATCGGCAACGGGGGTGAGCGAATTCTCCTGGACTATCGTGGCGACCTCGGGCGCACCGAGCACCGTGACCTTGGAGGACAAGCCCAGGCGTGCCGGCAACGCCTCCTCGATCCGACTGGCGGTTTCAGCCGGACTGCCGTTTGAAGGACCGAAAACGACGTTCCCGCTGTTGAGCAGGGTTTGAACATCCCGGTAGCCCAACTCTGCAAAGAGGGCACGCAGGTCGGCCATGGCGACCCGCTTCGCTCGCCCGACGTTAATTCCGCGTAGAAACGCCACCTGCCTGTCATTCATGGATCTTTTTAGAATACCACTGAGCGTCTTTTTCAGCGGGCCGGGGATGCGTTTGTCATGCCTTCTCCAAACGTAACCATGCGGCACCGCCTTGCCGGTTGTGTTCCTCTTGACACATGTATCCCGGCCGACACCCCCAAGAACACTCGCCTCCAGCCGTAACTCACTTCCCGTCAACAACTGTCGATCTGGTCCAATGCTTGCTTTTTTCGAAGACGGGCCCGAGGACCGACGAGGAATCGAAGCAAGGACGCGGTCGGGCTGCTCGCCATAGGGGTAAGCAGTACAGCCGTGAAACCGATAGGCGACAGATAGGAAAGCGAGGAGACCCATGTTGTTCATCAAGTATTTGCTGGAACTGGCCGGTTGTTTGTTCTTGATCGCCGGAATAGCGCTCTTGCTCTCAAACGCAGGGGTTCTCACGGGCCGTTTCCCCGGTATAGGCCGTGGTCACCCACCATCCGAGGATCCGCGGCCCTGGCGGATCCGCTACATGGTCGCCGCCCGAACGGCCTTGATTGGCTTGGTCGCGTTGCTGCTCGGACTGACCATCGCCGTGATCCCTTCCGGCTCAGCGGGACTGCGGGTCAGTCAGGTTTCCGGGACGCTACCCGGCGCACTTTCTCCAGGACTCCACTTCGTCGTCCCGCTCGTCCAGCAGGTCGAGGTCTATCCGGTCCGCGACCGGGTTTACAGGACGGATGCCGTTCCGAAGGAGGGCCAACAGGCCGACGTCTTGAAGGTCCAGACCAAGGAGGGGCTGGAGGTTGGCCTGGGCGTCTCGGCCAGGTACCGGCTCGACCCTCGAAGGCTGGATCACATACACGCCAACTTGCCCCAACCAGTGGATCAAGAGGTCATCCCGCCTGTCATTGCCAGCGTCTTCCGGCAAAACTCGCCCAACTACCTGGTGCGTGAGCTTATCTCCAGCAGGCGGGGTGCATTCCTGGCAGCGTGTAACCAGGAGATCAAGAAGAAACTGGCAGAGGATGGGATCGAAATCAGCGAGGTGATGATCCGGGACGTCCATCTTCCTCCTGAGTACTCCCGGGGCCTGGAGGGCCTGCTTCTGAAAGAACAGGAGAACGAGAAGCTCGACATCGAAGTCGAGGTCAAACAAAAGCAGGTCAAGACGGCCGAGTTGGAGGCCGAGGCCGAGAAAGTACGCGAAATCAAGCAGGCGGAAGCGCAGGCGCAAATGACCGTTTTGGCCGCTAAAGCGCAGGCGGACGCCATGCAGCACACGCTGCCGCTCAAGGAGAAACAGATCGAGCAGAGTCGTCTCGAGGCAGAGGCGCGCAAAGAATCGACTCTGAAGAATGCGGAAGCCGCCGCGCAAGCGAAAGTGATCGACGCCAAAGCCGAGCTGGAGCGACGCAAGCTGATTAACGAAGCCGACCAGCACCGGACGAGGCTCCTTGCGGAAGCGGATTCCGAAAAGCTGACGCTCGAAGCCAAGGTTCTGAAAGAGAACCCGCTGCTGATTCAGAAAATAATCGCGGAGAGGCTCTCCGACAAAGTCCAGATCATGATGGTGCCGACGGACGGTAAGTTCTTCTTTGCCAACGACGTGCTCAAGGGGGCCCCGCTTCAACAACGCGGTGTCTCTGAAATCGAAACAGAGCCGTGAGCGGAGCGCTTTTTTGCGGAGCGACCCGGCCCGAACCCTTATCACCCATCCGGGGAGCCGGGCGATAACTGTTCGGGCCGGGTCGCTCCGCAAAAAAGGCGCTTCGCTCACGGCTCTGTTTCGATTTCATTGGGGCCGTGAAGGACGTCACCGGTGGGCGAGGGTTTGACCACTAGAATCTGACGCGGGGGGCTATTCTGAGGAGGTTCTGCCGTGACGAAAAGGATCGCCCTGTGCGTCGCGTGGTTCGGCTTCACGCTTTCTTTTGCCCAGACAGGTCCGGAGCTGTGCGGCTGCCCGGTTTTGCCGCCCGATAACATTTGGAATGCTCCTGTCGACACCCTGCCTCTCGATCCG
>Ga0105104_10003883_pt1 | contig 10501 bp, 7 predicted proteins | sample PPLLaktember2015_3_FD_87034 | JGI IMG/M metagenome (GOLD analysis project Ga0105104, IMG submission 87034) | Freshwater sediment microbial communities from Prairie Pothole Lake near Jamestown, North Dakota, USA - PPLs Lake P7 Core (6) Depth... | ecosystem: Environmental > Aquatic > Freshwater >... | reverse complement strand
GCGATGTGTTTGAGCGACTCTGGATAACCAACCGTCAAATCCTCACCCAGCCGCAGCACAACACCCGATGGCAGGGAAATCGTCATCATCGTTTCTGTAATCACCTGCCGGAGGAGCGATCTCACTTCAACGAGCAAGGCCTGGATCGCTAAATCGAGAGTGGTCGGACGGCCTAACAGCCGCATGAGATATAGGTACGCCAGGTGCAACCAACCGTTCGCCGGGAAAATCCTTTGGAACAGGGGACGGGCGAACTCTAAGAAGCTGATCAGCCCGGCATCCATACTTTCCGCGATCTCTGGCTGCAGGCGCGTCTGCTCGTGGAAGCCGATTTCGAGGTTTGCAAGAAGGATGAGTTCGGCTCTGGTCTGGAGAAGGTTTTCAAGCACAGCCTGAGAATAGTGGCTAAATGCCCGGCGTAAGTAGCCCTGTCCATCCGGCGGATCTCCGGGGTGAAGTCCTTCACAGAAATCCGTAACTTTCTGGTGATCGAGTTCCTGATTGAGGAAACAGGTTTGATAAAAGCGGGCGAACTCATACCCAATCTCCTCGAAGACCTTTTGATTGCCCCGGCCGACTGCATCGCTGGCTCGATCAATCGCCGAGGTGAAATTGCGCGCGCTCAGCACTGCTTCCTGAGATTCCAGGAACTGGTTTCTACCCTGAATATTCATTGCTGCGACCACATCCTGGGATGCCTGCACGGTGGATGGCGAATGAATAAGGCGGCGTTCCAACAAGCGCGCAAAATCCTCTTTTCGAATGGTTTGTCCAGCTTGCTTGGATGCCCAGGTCGCGAACGTACACCAATTGGCTGCCAGACCGGTGCGGCTGGAGAGAACCGCGGAAAGCTCGTGGTAGCATTGGGTTATCTGTAAGTTGCGGGCCACCGGATCATGGATCTTTTTGATCCGTTCCACATCCTCAATCGTGGGTATGAGCGAATCGGTTGCCATCTTTCCCTGTGATAAAGAATTATATGACTTAATATAGCAAGCATTCAACCAGGCTGCCAGAAGTTATCACGATAAGGTTGATTATCGTAACTAAAAATGCAGGAAAGATGGGACCTGTGTGCGCTGTCCTTTTGTGTCTAGGATGCTTGCCGTGGTTTCAAGCTCCGGGATACAGGCGATCTGGCAAACCTGGTATAGTGCTAGCACTATACCAGGTTGATTGGCATGTTTTAGCGGACCACGATGCTTGGGATGGTTCTGTGGATCGATTCTCAACCGGGTGGGGGAACCTGGGTATTACAAACCACTTGCCCCTTATTATTGGGGTAGATCTTCAGCTTTCCGTTTGCCCTAGATACAGGACTATGGGACCCGCCTCTGAAAACGGAGTTGTGAAACGAACGTTTCCGGCTTGCCTGACAGTGATAGGATCCGCGCTCTTTGTTTCGCGGCTGTTCACGCTGAACCATTCGACGGTGTAGCTGCCAGGCTCCAACCTCACAGTGAACGGATCGTAGGTGGGATCTGGCTGGAGGACAAGATATTCCTTGCCAGGGTTTGCCAATGCAAATGCGGTTGAACTCAGCTCCCCGCGGGGTTCCATCTCCATGAGGTTCATCTTTTCGGCATATCGTAAAGTATCTCCCATCGCATAGCGCGCCGCCTCGTAGGTGGTATAAGGGGGTACACCCGGGCTTCCTGCCGAAGGGTCAGGTGGGTTCACGCCCATGATGATCCCGAAATCCATCAGGATCGGATGGTGGCTGCGTAAGAAGGACTTCCATGCCCAAAGCGCATCGCCTTTGCCCGGGGCGTAATGATCAGTGTCTGTGATCACAACTTTTCTGCCCTTCGTGTCCGGTGGGTTATCGTACCAATGAGATGGTGGGCTATCTGGCGCCATGGGGTGACGACCTTCGGTGAAAATCTCATCATCATAGCCGGGTGAGATCCAGTCGGCTCGGCTCTGAAACAGCGGATCGTTCACCCTGGTTTGATCCTTAACCGGAAACTGCATCGTCATGCCCATGGGGTGTGTTTCATAGCCTTTGTCTCGCTCATACTTCTTGACCACATCGATTACCCAGTATTGCCACCCGGTGGAGTCGCCCCAATCCGGCGCCGCGGAGAACCCCATCATCTGGGCAAAATTCTGGTCCACAGTCCCGCCGCCGGATGATTCGTTTGCGACCTCCCACAATACGTTCGGCAAGTCATGGAGTGTATCGACCACTTTATGAATGTACCTCTCCTGGAGTGCCTGGACACGCGGGTCGAGTGGGAGTCCTTGATAATCGACAATGGACTGGATCCCGATCCCATTGATGTTGTTCGCTGCGAAGAAGGGATGACCCTCCACGTTATCGGGCGGAGGGCTGAGGTGGAGCGCCCAACCGTCGAAGAGCATGACCCCAACATAAATGCCTTCATTTCCCGCAGCAGTCACCCGCTCCCGCAGGCGATCAAAATAAGTTTCATCGAACAGGTCGAGGTTGAACTTAGGCTTGCCATCCCTGGCCTCTCCGGGACCTGTGCGCAGCCAGGGCTGCGGCGTCATGCAGAGATGGAAGCCGCCTCCCGACGCTTGAGACCGAAACTGCTCCCAACGCCAGAGCCGGATGAAATTATGGCCATGCTCTTTGAGGAATTTGAGATAGGCATCGAAGTCAAACGGTTCTGGGGTGTCGGCGCAGTTCGGCCCGGGTCCCATACCATCCTGGAAGTTGTTCCAGATGTGTGAACCGGTCAGGTAAATCGCTTTTCGATCCGATGCGAGCGTGAAATAGCGTGGATTGTTCTTGGAAACCACGAGGGGCCCAGCCGCGTAAGAAGTGTTGGGGGAATGAAAAGTAGTTCGGGGATTATCATTCTTCGTCATGGTAACCTTTCCTCATTTCTTTACTTCGCAACCTGTTTAAAAAACGAGTGATAAGCCTCTTCTGATATTTTCCGCTTTGTCTTCGTAAGGAGACTTGAGGCGATCGTCACCCAATCACCCCACAACCAATACCGATCATTTAGGCTTCAGGTTTATATCCTTCAGTTTTAAATAATGTTCTCTTTGGCCTTTCTCCAGGTGTTCAATCGCATACCGCAACATCGTGCGCGGCATGGTCGCAGCATATGTATCCAAAAAGTTGATGAGCTTTTGCAAGTCCTTCTTTCCAGCTTCACGTACCCAACCTCCCACGGCCTTTTGAACGAGATCATGAGGGTCATGCACCAATACCTCGGCGATCTTAAACGTGTCGTCCAGGTCGCCCAGGCGGATGAAATAGTAAGTGGCGGTAATCGCAGTGCGACGTTCCCATGGGCTTTTCGACCGGGCGAGCTCGTATAAAACATCGCGCGGTTTGTCGTACAGGTAACCACCAACGACATAGGGAGCGCTCCGATCCACCAAATCCCAATCGTTGATTCTGTCATGGCGCCTGATGTAAAGATCAAAGAGCTTCTTTCGCCGCTCCTCAGGTGTTTTCTTGTTACGAGCCTGCCAATCCATAATGCTAACTGCGCCAGCCCTTACTTTGTGGATCGGGCTTTCGAGCAGTTTTTCCACTTCCTCAGGCGGCATGTCCATACACTCTTTTGCAAGACCAAAGACCTGCCCCATGCTCACATCTTTATATCCATCCTCTTCGGACCCGAGACTATTCAGCTTTTCGATAAACTGTTTCGCAGTCATATTCGCCGACATCTGCTACCCTTCCCTGTTCTTGTCGTGGATTGACCTCTATGATACAGGCAGTCATGGACTTACTTAATATAAGGTCCCCCCATCTTCAAAGGCACCTGGATGGCTGAACTCCAACAACCTCTGATCCTTCAGAGGTTGGCTGGCTTGAGACAATATCCATCTTATATAAATCTGGGGAAGCTCGCTTGTAAAAATTCAATCAATTGGAAGGTTGCGCAGAACGCGGGCGTGTTCCGGGTTTTCCGTTTCCACCCGACGACGCAATTGGATGTACTCGGTAGGCGTGTGTCCGGTAAAGGCGACAAAGTCCCGGTTGAAGTGAGACTGATCGTAGAACTGAGTCTGGTGGGCAATCCGTGTCAGATCGACGGTCTGGGCTGTGTCGATCGAGCGTAATACATGTGCAAACCGGTAGAAACGCGCGACTTCTTTTGGCGGGACGCCCACGAATCGTTTGAACTGGTTCCCTAAATGGTTCTGGCTGAATCCAATCTGGTGGCTCAACGTCCCAATGGACAGTGCACCATGATGATGAGCGATCTCCAGGACGGCATACTGCACCACGTTCAGGTTATCCGGAGCTTCTGCTAATCGAGCCAGGAGGAGCCGTTCCAGCAGAGCAAACCCTGCAGTGGCTGTCGGTGCGGCCTGCAATGGTTCACGGATTGCGCCAGCATCCCGGCCCCAGAGCGCATCCAGCGGCACAACCTGACGGTTCATTTCAGAGAGAGGAAATCGTAAGAAAGGATAGGCTCCTCCCGATTTGAAATGGACGCCGAAAAACTTGACATTCGGCGGCCAATCGACGCTGTGATAGGTGTTCCAGATCCCTACCCACCAGCTATCGGAGCAGGTCATAAAAGGTTTGACCTGGTCGGGTGCGTAGACATCAAAAGGATCACCCAGGTTGATCATCAAGTTCGAGGATGCCACCGGCAACACCTTTTGGCGCCGGTAGGAGGCAGGACCGTCCAGGTAATAGAGATCGTCGATATAAGCGGCGAGCGGAGGAGAGGGGATACAGCTGAGATAAGTCATACCGGTAACATTCTTTACTCCCCAAAAGAATTATAAACCAAAAGCGGGATGGAGGCCCTTGGTTCGCAGAAACCCTCCAAGTGACGAATAGCGTATCAATCACCAGATTCTATGGCGATTTCTCATCCAAGATTTCTTAGAATAACAAGCGGATGGTTGTTTACAAATAACGGGGCATAGGATCGTGAAGATGTCGCCAGGCCGTTTGACTGTATATCACCGTATATAATTCTGGATCCATACCCGCCAGTATGAGGATCTATCCTCGCAAAGCCTGGAGATCCGTCCGACATCGAGCAACAATTGGTTCAAAAGAAGCCAGCCAGGCATCATGGGAATGCCCGGCCGGCTTATAGGTGTTGGTTTGGACAATGGGAGCAGAGACTAAGGCACAGTCAGAGGCGCGGAAAAGACTTTCGCAGCTTCAACAAATTCCTGAGATGTAATTGAGACGCAGTAGAGTGACTCTAACATTTTCACCATACGCTGTGTGCCTAAAAGCTCGGCCTGCTCTTCTGGAAAATCATTGGCCAGAGTACAATCGCGCAGGAGGATCACTTTGTAGTCGTGCCATAAAGCATCAATGACCGTTGTCATTAAACAAGCATCCGCCGAAAAACCTACTGTGATCAGGTTTTTAATATCCAGGTGCCGTAGTAATAGATCCAACCGCGTGCCAACAAAACCGCTGTAGACATGCTTCCGAATAAAATATTCATTTTCACACGGTTGCAACAGTTTGGAAATTTTGACATGATCGGAATCGCCATAATGATATTCCTTTGGATCGATGTCATCTTCGGCAAACATCGTTTCCATGTCTGTGTTTAGCTGGCGTTTGAGAACCTTTCCAAACTCTGAATTCCGTAGTCCGATTTTCGGTGCGCTGTTGTTTAAATAAATGACCGGCAACCCAATTTGTCGAGCGGCATTTAAAGCTGGTAACAGGGAATCCTTTACGATCCGTTGCTCGTGATCAGCGCTACCTCTCCATGTCAGGGCTGGACGGGCGCCATCCATATGCTGATCCTGGGCATAGGATGGACGAGGATCATCCGGGTGGTGGCCAAGGCCGTAGACATCGATCGCAAGGAATGCTGTTCGATTGAAGTCCGCTGAATATTCTTCATAGGCATATTCCAGGAACCCATCCGAAGGAAAAAGACGGTAGTAGCGAGTATTAAAATCAAGCGATTTCGACATTGTCTTTGCTCCTTGTAATGAAATTATGCTAATTGTTTTCGCATGTATTTCCTCCCATCAGTTTAATCCAATTTCACCTCCCCGTCATCTATTTTTGTAGAAATTCAAGACCACATTATATGACACCCAGTAACTGTGGTTCTGCCTGCACCTGGGCACAGATATCTGGGATGGAGTGCATCCCGGATATCCTCTTAGGAGGATCGATCCATGTCGAAAATTCTCGTTCTTGGTGCGAATGGGCAGCTGGCTCGCAATACGACCCCATTTTTTCTGAAGCACCCAGATGTTCAGTTAACCATGTACTTGCGCCGGGCAAACCGGCTAAAAAATCCTGATCCAGGCCGCGTCACCATTGTGGATGCGGACGTTTTGGATGAAGCCACCCTGAAGGCCGCCATGCAGGGCCAGGATGTGGTGTATGCCAACCTGGCTGGCGCGATGGAACAGCAGGCCAGGGCGATTGTGAACGCCATGCATGCCACGGGCTTAAAACGGTTGATCTTCATAAGCTCGATGGGCATTTACGATGAGGTGCCTGGCGAGCGATACCGGAGCGTCCTTGACCCGTATCGAGATTCGGCTGCCGTCATCGAAGCATCGGATTTGGATTACACCATTCTGCGACCGGGCTGGTTTATCCACGACCAGGAAATCAACTACCAGATCACGCAAAAAGGTGAGCCATTTAAGGGCCATGACGTGTCGCTCAACAGCCTGTCCGATCTGATCGTGGACCTGGCCCTGACACCCGGCATGGAAGTCCGGCACAGCCTGGGTGTCAGCCGGGCAGCATGAGACTGCGTACCGGAAACACGCGACAACCGTGTTTTGTGACATCTTATCCCTTTTTTGCAAAAACAGGTTTTTTAAAGCTATAAAACCAGTTACGAAAATGGGTCCTCAAAGAACTAGGCGTTTCAATCCGGCGATTTACCGGCAGGGATGTCGGCCTCACAGATCCTGCCGAGCCTTCCGGAAGACACAAAAGCCATCGCCACCCTGGATAAATTCCTGTATCAGCGCTTTGAACAGAATGGGCGAAACGCGGGGGGCGTGCAGATCCTGCTCTATAAAGATTTATCCAAACTGGAAATCGCCTATAAATGCGCAGCCAGCTTCATTGAAGCAGAAGCGCCCAACAAATAGATTTGATAGGAGAGCTGTATTTTGGATACAATTATCAATGTTCGGACGGTCAAATTGGCATAAAACGAACGCCAAAGGCGCACATGAGCGAAAACGGATCAATTGGCGAGACAGTTACTCTCACAGGCACGGTAGAGGATGTGCGGTTTTACAATCCTGCTAACGGCTATACCGTGCTGGTTCTGGATTGCAACACTGGCGAACCGGTTATCGCCGTGGGATCAATGTTTGAAATAGGAGAAGGGGAGACCGTTCGCGTTACCGGTAAACTCACCTTCCATCCAACCTACGGCGAGCAGATCAACGTCGAGTATATCGAGAAGGTTCTGCCATCGCGAGCTGTGGATATTGAACGATATCTGGCATCTGGTTTCATTTCCGGGATTGGCCCACACCTGGCCACCTTGATCGTTAAACATTTTGGGGATGATACTCTCTCGGTCATGGAACAAAGCCCAGAGCGGTTATTAGAGGTGTCGGGTATTGGATCCAAGAAGCTCCAAAGCATCGTAGAGTCGTATGAAAAGCAAAAAGCCATCCAAGAGCTGATGCTCTTCCTGACCAGCGTGAATATCTCCGCAAGCCTGGCCCACAAGATCTATAAGCAGTACGGCTCGTTTGCCCTTCAAACGGTTAAGGAGAATCCTTACCTTCTGGCCTATGACCTGCGTGGGGTTGGATTCAAGACGGCTGATAAGCTGGCCGCGTCCCTGGGGATTGCCAAGGATCACCCGTCTCGGATCGAGGCGGCGATTCAATATGTGCTGGCCGAGAATTCCAGTAAAGACGGTCATGTCTGTGTTCCCAGGTCTGTCTTAGTCGATGAGTGCGTCGAGTTGATCCAGGTCGGGCCATCCCTGGTGGATCGGGCGATCACTGAGCTGGGGCAACTCGCAGAGCAGGCGCCTGGCAAGGTCTTTGTCGAGAAGATCCGGGATTACTCCGGGGTGACTAGCGGGGAATCGTCAGAAGTACCCCAGATCGAGGCAGTCTATCTGGCGACCCATTATCACAGCGAACAGGGTTTCGCCAAGCAGCTGCGTACTTTAGTGACCTGCGGAAAATCCCGGGTGAATTCCGGGGCAATTCCCATGATGTCCTTATTCCACACGGATGATCGGTTGACCTCCGACCAGGCTAAAGCGGTCGAAGTGGCGCTGTCTGCGCCGGTGTCGATCCTGACCGGTGGGCCAGGTACAGGCAAGAGCTTTACGATCAAGACCCTGATCCTCAAACTCGAAGCCATGAAAAAGACCTATGCCCTGGCAGCTCCAACGGGTAGAGCAGCCAAGCGGATCACGGAGTCGACGGGCCGGCAGGCCACAACCATCCATAGACTGATCGGCTATGTCCCTGGGGAAGGGGAGGAGGACCAGGCTGACGAGGATGAGGATACCCTTTCTTACGTCAACGTAGACCTGGTTGTCATCGATGAAGTATCCATGTTGGATATTTTCCTGGCAAAACGGCTGATAAAAGCGATCAAAGAGGGTACTCACATCTTGCTTGTTGGGGATATTGACCAGCTCCCAAGCGTTGGAGCTGGCAACGTGCTCCGTGACCTGATCCACTCCAATGCGATCCCAGTTACCCGCCTGTCTGCCATTTTCCGGCAGGAGTCGACCTCCGAGATTATCACCAACGCCCACCTGATCAACCAGGGATCTATGCCGCAGTTCGAGGGTAATAAGCGAGATTTCTTCATTTTCCCCGCCGAAACAGAGGAAAAGGCGGTGGAATGGGTCGAGGATCTGGTGTGTGATCGGATTCCCCGGAAATTCGGGTTTCAAACCAACGAAATCCAGGTGCTCTCCCCGATGTATGCAGGCCTGGCCGGGGTGAATAACCTGAATAAGGTCCTTCAAGAAAAGATCAACCCACCGGCGCCGAAGAAGAAGGAAAAAGCATTTTTCGGAACGCTTTACCGGGATGGTGATCGGGTAATGCAGTTGAAGAATAATTACCCCAAAGGAGTTTTCAACGGGGATCTCGGGTATATCCAGGAGATAACCCCAGAGGCGAACAGCATGGTGGTCAACTTCGATGGGCGAGGTATCACCTATGAGGCTGGGGATATGGACGAGCTGAGCCTGGCGTACTGCGTCACGGTCCACAAGTTCCAAGGAAGCGAATCCCCCTGTATCGTGGATGTTCTGCTTAACCGGCATTCCGTCATGCTTCAGCGGAACCTGCTTTACACCGGGATAACTCGGGCAAAGAAAGTGTGTGTTCTGGTCTCCAACCGTAAAGCCGTGGGAATGGCTGTGAATAACAATCGGATTGCGAAACGATATACCGGGTTGATTGACCGGCTAACCAGATAACCTCTATGAGCGTAACAAATAACTGGGCTATCGCGGAAACCTATCTGGCCAGGATTAGCGTATCATTCTGAGTTTGGTGGCGAAGTCCGAAATGTGGGGCCCTCTTAATATAATTTCGGCATTTTGGGCTAGGAGAGGGGGTTTATTCAATTTATTCAGTCTTTTTTGCAATCAGAATGGGGCGTATCGCTCACGAAAACGAGTTCGCCAACAGACTCATGATTTTTCTGGAAATTTGGTCAAGGAATCCCCGATCATTAATAACCTGCAAAACCGGTTGTGGAAAAGCGAATGTTGTTGTTTCCGCCTACTTTTCCACAACCGGTTTTCGATCCTTAAGGTTCACATGCAGCTTTTGAGAAGGACCACCGGATGAAATTACAGAAGAAACCTTGCGCTATCTGCAACCTCTCCTATTTCACGAGAGGATTAGTTCAATCAGTCTTAGTTTTTCTTCCTTATTTTCCAAATAATTGTCGAGTAAATTTCCCAAGTCTCCATAATCGTGTGAGAGACTATAATTTACAGCTTTAATATGGGTACTAATATCATCCTTCATTTGCTTCAGCCATTCCACCATGTTTTTTGCCTGAATCTCTAGCTGATTGTCGATGATTTTCTCGATAAAGAGCGCAGCGACGGCGAATAACACAGGTCGATTCTCTTTAGGGTCTTTCTTGTAATCAGCAAAAACCTTGTTAATCGTTTTGTTCCAGATTGCAATCATATTCTTAAAGTCATTTTTGTGTTCATATGCTTCTGCCAGAAGAATGAGTCCATTGAGGTTGCCTAAATCGGCTGCTTTTTGGTAGCATTTGAGTACTAAATCCCAATCCGTTTCAATCCCTATCCCTAACTCATGAATCGCCGCAAGAAGAATATTGGCATCGCTACATCCTAGGTCAGCCGCCTTTTTAAAGACGGCAGCAGCTTGAGGAACTTTTTGATCGACGAAAAGCAAATTTTGGCCCGCTTTATAGATATCAAACCACCGCATATTCCCCCCATCTGGGATATCTTCAGGGGATAGCTTCATGCTCATGATCAATAAAGCTAATTCGTTTTTTCTACGCTGTTGTTGATAAAGAGAATCCAGATAATCTATATCATTGCCATCCTCAAGGGAATCCAAG
>Ga0105104_10003882_pt1 | contig 10501 bp, 9 predicted proteins | sample PPLLaktember2015_3_FD_87034 | JGI IMG/M metagenome (GOLD analysis project Ga0105104, IMG submission 87034) | Freshwater sediment microbial communities from Prairie Pothole Lake near Jamestown, North Dakota, USA - PPLs Lake P7 Core (6) Depth... | ecosystem: Environmental > Aquatic > Freshwater >... | reverse complement strand
GGGCGCAGTGGATCTGGAACCAGGTCAGCGCCCTCGTTCCCACCGCCGTGCAGATCCTGGCCGACTAGCACGGCCGTGAGCAGGTGCACCAGGTGGCGAGCCTGCAGTTTGGTGATGACGCGGGGCCGGAACAGGAGTGGGTGGAAGCCACGATGGCTCGCCTGTTCTGGGGCGATGTGCACTGGGCGATCGAGGGGTTGCAGGCCCTGCAGCCGCGAGATGCCCAGGCCGCGGAGGAGATCAGGAAGCTGCTCGGCTTCCTGCGGAACCGTGAGGCGCGGCGGCACGACCGCGGGGCCCGTAAGCGCGGCTAGCCCCTCGGCAGCGGTGGCATCGAGGCGGCCACCACGTCCATCAGTCATGTACGGTTGAAGCGCTCCGGGGCCTGGTGATACGTGGAGAAGGCCAACCACATGCTGGCCCTGCGCTGCGCCACAGACAACGGGAGCTTTGAGAGCGTCTTTGCGATCTATAAAAGGAAGGCCCTTCAGAAACAAAGGGGAGACCCTCTGTAAGAATTACGTAATGCACCCTCCGAAATGGGATCATCCACGGCTCATGGCCCCAACCCATCTGCGTCAAAGGGAATACCGACGAACGAATTGTGGTAGGCGTCGGGAATGACCAGGATGACCCCCACCTTGCTCCCTTGCCGGGACACCCTCGAAATACACTCGTAGTCAATGCAGTTCAATTCCTTAGGGATCTGGAACGTTCTGTAGAAGAGGGCTTCACGCCTTGGGTTCTCGCAGACGAGGATGATGCCGTGCTAGAGCGCGCTGGACCACGGCTTCTCGAGATTAATGAGAACGATTCCATCGCTCGCCGGCAATTGGATCACGTGGTGAAGTGGAACATGGAGGCGAGAAGCTCGGGCTAACAATCGATTGCAGCGGACGCGGCACACAGCCGCCGCGCCGCTGAACCGCCCATTAGGTCTGATGGGTCTCTCGACCTAGCGATCTGGAAAGGGGGAGTGCCCTATGTCCGGTGGTATACAGTTCCGCACATGAGCAAGTGCTTCCCGCCAGATGCGCTGGGCTCTTCCGCAAGGTATTGCTGGGGGAGCGATTTTATAGTATGGTAACGGGACACTTACAGGGAGACGATGCGATGGCTGTTCCGCGACCGGCGTGGTTGTCGGACACACTACTGATCGCTCAAGCCGTACCTGAGTTGCATGGGTACACCACGAGGCGGATGAATCACCGATGACGACGACATCGAAGGCACGACACTGGGCGGATCTTCTCGCCGACGACATCATCAACCAGCGTGGTCGATGCCATGTGGTGAATACTGGCATCACACCATCGGGGGAGATTCATGTCGGCAACATGCGCGAAGTGGTGACTGCCGACGCCATCCACCGCGTCCTCGCCGAGCGGGGGGATGAATCCCGCTTGCTGTATATCGCCGATACCTACGACCCTTTGCGCCATGTCTACCCATTTCTCGACCCGCAGCGCTATCGGGACGAGGTCGGTAAACCGCTCAGTGAAATCCCCTGCCCATGTGGGCAGCATTCGAGCTATGCAGAACATTTCCTGGCGCCGTTCTTGCGATCGCTGGAACGGCTGGGCATTCTGCCCACCGTTCATCGTGCAGACCAGCTTTATAAGGCCGGTGCATACAGTGAAACGATCGTCATCGCCCTGCAGCAGCGCGATCAAATCCGCAAAATCCTGAAAGAGGAAACCGGGCGCGAAACATCTGATGATTGGAGCCCATTTAATCCTCTCTGCCCGGCGTGTGGGCGCATCACGCAGGCCAGAGTCGTGGGTTTTTCGGCTGAAGCTCGCACGGTCGACTACGCCTGCGGCTGTGGCGAACACGGCACGGTGTCCATGGCGGGAGGGGGAAAGCTTACCTGGCGCGTCGACTGGCCGGCGCGGTGGAAGATCTTTGGCGTAACGGTCGAGCCATTTGGCAAAGATCACGCCTCAAAAGGAAGCTCCTACGACACCGGCGTGCGGATCGCACGGGAGATTTATGGCATCGAACCGCCCTTTCCGGTGCCGTATGAATGGCTAAGCCTGGCGGGCAAGGGGGATATGTCATCGAGCAAGGGCAATGTCCTGTCCATCCATGCCATGCTCGAAGTCGTGCCGCCGGAAGTCCTGCGCTACCTCATCCTCCGGGTACCACCACAGCGCAGCATCAAGATGGACCCAGGGTTACCTCTGCTCCAGCTGATCGATGAGTACGACGATGTCGAGGCCAAGAACCGCGACTCGCGAGCCCTGGAATTGTCGGCGATCTCTAGCATCAAACCAGTCGGGGTGCCTTTCCGGCACATGGTGACGGTGGTCCAGGCGGCGCAGGGCAACATGGAGCAGTGGATGGAGATTTTGCGGCGCAATGGCTACCACCTGAACAACGTCGAAGGGCTGCGCCAACGTGCCGCCTATGCCCAGCGCTGGTTGGAAACCTTCGCCCCAGAGGAGCTGCGCTTCCAGGTCCAGGACCAGCTGCCGCCGACCGCCCGTGAGTTAACCTCAGAACAAAGACAGGCTTTGCAGCTTCTCGGGGAACGCCTGCAGCCAGGAATGACCGGGGAGCAGATCCACCAGCTGATTTACACGCTGAAGGATGAGCTCGGAGCCAAACCCGATTTGCTCTTCAAAGCCATCTACGCCGTTCTGCTCGGCAAAAGCCAGGGGCCGCGGGCGGGGTGGTTCCTGTCGACGCTAGAGCCCACCTTCGTCAAACAGCGCTTTGCCGAGGCGGCGGCGAGAGGGGGGAATGAACCATGTCCCTGACCTTTGCGGATGCGCTCAGCTATCTGGACAGTTTCGTCAACTACGAACGGCAACCTGGTGTGTCCTATACCCGAGAGTCCTTCGACCTCAAAGAATTCGAGCGTTTCCTGGCGCGCCTGGATGACCCCCACCGTCGGCTAACAACCGTGGTCGTGGCCGGGACTAAGGGTAAGGGGTCGACCGCGGCGATGATCGCGTCAATCGCGCAGGCCTCCGGACTGAAGGCCGGTCTGTACACCTCACCGCACCTGTGTTCGGTCCGAGAGCGCATCCGCGTCGATGGTGAGATGGTCTCCGAAGATGCGTTTGCGGCGCTGGTGGGCGAACTGATGCCACATATCGAAGCAGCGGGGATGGCCGGGGTGCGTCGTTACCGGACGTTCTTTGAGATCCTGACCGCCATGGCACTGGTATACTTCCAGCGCGCGGAGGTGGACCTCGCCGTGCTCGAAGTCGGCTTGGGGGGGCGTCTGGACGCTACCAATGTCGCCACACCGCTGGTCTCGGTCATCACCTCGATCAGTCTCGACCATACTGAAGTGCTGGGCGACACGATCCCGAAGATCGCCCGCGAGAAGGCTGGGATCATCAAGCCGCACGGCCTGGCGGTGGTGGCGCCACAGCGGCCGGAAGCCTTGACGGTGATCCGTGAGGTGTGTGTGACGCAAGATGCCCAGCTGCACGATGTCGCCGCGGAATGGCGCTGGCGACCACTCTCCTATGGTTGGCAGGGGAGCGTTTTTGATCTGCATGGTGTGGTGCGATCTTATCCGGCGTTGGAGATTCCACTGGCCGGACCACATCAGATCTTGAATGCTACCACCGCCATCGCCACCGCTGAGCAACTTCAGGCACAGGGCCTGCCGATTGCCATAGACGGCATCCGCCAGGGGGTAAAGCAGGTGCAATGGGAGGGACGATTGGAGACGGTGAGCCGTCAGCCCTGGATCGTCCTCGATGGGGCACATAACCGAGATTCTGCCCGCTGCCTGCGCGAAGCGTTGGTGACCTGCTTTCAGTATCGACGTCTCGTCCTGGTCTTGGGCATCTCGGCCAACAAGAATCTCGAAGGGATCATCGAGGAGTTGGCGCCCTTGGCTAGCATGACGGTGGCGACGCGGGCGATGGTGCCACGCGCTGCGCCGCCGCAGCGCGTGGCAACCCTAGCGGCCAAGTGGAGTGATCATATCATCGCCGAAGAGGACACCCAAAAGGCGCTCGCACAGGCGATCGCCGAGACCCAGCCGGACGATTTACTGCTGGTGACGGGATCGTTATATCTCGTAGGTGACGCGAAACGCCTACTTCCTGATCTCCTGGCTGGAACGGCGGCAGAGGCTTTGACACAGGTAAAAGGATGACATCCTCCCACAGTGTGGAAGTGCATCTGAGGTCGGGCGAGGCGGGCTGTGGCTGGGCACGTGAGCAGAAGGCTGTGGCGGTGGTCGTCGATGCCTTACGTGCGAGTGCCACCATCACCTGCTTGCTACAGCGCGGCGCCGCAGAAGTGCTGGTGGTGAAAGAAGTTGATGAGGTCTACGCTTATCGTGAGGAGTACCCCAATACGCTGCTGGTCGGTGAACGGGGTGGGGTGAAGGTCGAGGGCTTCGATTTCGGCAACAGCCCCACGGAGATCCAGCGCGCTGATGTGCGGGGCAAACGGGTGGCATTCACCTCGACCACGGGCGCCCAGTGCTTGGTCGATTGCCTTGGCGCCTCGGCGATCACTGTCGGCACGACGATCAATGCCTCCGCGGTGGCACGCCAGGTCAGCGCCATGGCACTGGCTGAGACCGTCCCGATCGTCATCATCCCCGCTGGCCTGGCCACCGACCCCAGCGTTACCGCCGAAGAAGATTGGCTAGGAGCCGCTGTGCTCGCCGCTCATCTAGGTCTCCCCATCCATCATGCCTCTGCACAGTCTTTTCAACACTATCAACAGCGAATTCAGTCGGCCGGCCTGCTACAAGGATTTCTGCAATCATCCCACGGTCAGACGTTGGTGGGGCTCGGCTTCGTGGATGATATCCGCGTGTGCGCCCAAGTGGATCTAATCACCGACATCGTGCCAACCGTGACGGCTGTCGTCCCCCTGCCGCGTGGGGGGCAAGGCGTTCGCCTACAACGAGGGACTTTAGAGCATGCTACGTCTCTATAATACCTTGACACGCGTCAAGGAAGAATTCCAGCCGATTCATCCGGGAGAGGTGCGCATCTATACCTGCGGACCCACGGTGTACGACTACGCCCATATCGGCAACTTCCGGACTTTCGTCTTGTGCGACATCATGCGGCGGTACCTGCTCTACAAGGGATACCGCGTCACGCAGGTGATGAACCTCACTGACGTCGATGACAAGACGATTCGCGGGGCGCGCCAGGCGAATACCTCCCTCTTGGAATATGTCAAGTTCTACAGCAAGGCATTCTTCGAAGATTTGCAGACCCTCAATATCGAGCCTGCCGAGCATTACCCGGCGGCCACTGAGCATATCCCCGAAATGGTGGAGCTGATCCAGCGTCTCCTCAAACGCGGTTATGCATACCAAGCTGGTGGCTCGGTGTATTTCAAAGTGGACGCCTTCCCAGGCTATGGCAAACTCTCTCATCTTCAGGAACGCCAACTGCAGGCCGGTGCCAGTGGACGGGTGGATACGGACGAGTACGAGAAAGAAGACGTGCGCGATTTCGCCCTCTGGAAGGGTTGGACTGAGGCAGATGGCGATGTTTATTGGGAAACCGAACTCGGCAAGGGACGGCCGGGCTGGCACATTGAGTGCTCAGTCATGGCCATGAAATATCTTGGCACCCCAATCGATATTCATGCTGGTGGCGTCGATCTGATCTTTCCGCATCATGAGAACGAGATCGCCCAGTCGGAGGCGGCCTCAGGCCACCTATTCGTGCAGCGATGGGTGCACTGCCAGTTTCTCCTGGTGGACAATCAGAAGATGTCGAAATCGCTCGGCAATTTCCATACGCTGCGCGATTTGTTGCAATGGGGCCATAAGCCCAAGGCCATCCGTTACAGCCTACTGTCGACCCACTATCGTCAAACCCAAAACTTCACCACGGACGGTCTGGCCGCAGCTGAGGCCGCTGTGCAACGCCTACAGGATTGCATGGCCAATTTGCGGACGGCAGAGGGCACAAGCACTCCTGTGGATGGGCTGATTCGCCAGGCGCTGCAGCAGTTCGAAGAGGGCATGGACGACGATTTCAATATCTCACTCGGGTTGGCAGCGATTTTCGAGTTTGTCCGCGACATCAATCGGTTGTTGGCCGATGGTCGGTTGAGCCGGGAGAATGCGCAGGCCGTCATGGCGACGATGCGGCGATTCGACCGCGTCTTGGGCCTTTTGGACGAGACAGAAACCGCTGTTGACGCCAATGTGGAACGTCTGGTCCAGGAACGGGAGCAGGCCAGAAAGCGGCGCGACTTCGCCGCCGCTGATCGTTTGCGAGCCCAGATCGCAGCGCTAGGACATATCATCGAAGATACCCCGCGCGGCCCTCGGCTGAAACGGCAATAGCTATGGACTCAACTCGCATCCTGCTCGTTCGTCATGGTGAGACCGATTGGAATGCGTCTGGTCGCATTCAGGGGCATAGTGATACGCCGCTGAATGCGGCCGGACGCCAGCAAGCACAGCGGGCGGCGCAGCGACTGGCCCCTGAACCGGTACGGGCGCTATACTCCAGCGACCTGGCGCGGGCCTTTGAAACGGCCACGATCATCGGGGAACCCCTGGGACTGACGGTGGTAACATCTCCACGGTTGCGCGAGCGGCAGTACGGCGCCTGGGAAGGTCTCACAGCGGCAGAAATTCGGGCGCGTTATCCGGAGCAGTTTACCATGTGGCGCGCCCGTTCTACAGACTTCGCTCCCCCCCAAGGAGAGACCATACGCCAGATCCTCACCCGTGCCTTGGCTGAATTACAGACGATTGCGCGGCGGCATCTGAATGAAATGGTGGTGGTGGTGACCCATGGTGGATTCTGCTATGCCCTCATCAACCATATCCTCGGGAGTGTCAACGGCGATCGACGCGAGTTCACCATTGGCAATGCCTCGATTCACACGTTGGAAGTGTCCGGAGATCAATGGGCCGTGATCTCAATGAATGAGACGGCGCATTTACTGGGTATAGAGTGCTGAGACGCAGACATTGAAGTGCGGACGTGAGGGAAGAGCTTGAGGATCTCTCATGGAAACATTCTCCGATAGGCTGATGGAAGCTATCGATCGCAAAGGATGTCCCATCGCCGTGGGGTTCGATCCGCGTCTGGACCTCATGCCGTCAACGATCGTCCGAACCTATTTCACACGGTACGGGGAAACACACCGGGCGGCAAGTCTGGCGATACGGGAGTTTAACCTGCGCCTGTTGGATGCACTGGCCCCGCAGGTACCTATAGTGAAGGTACAGGTGGCCTTTTACGAAGCGTTCGGACCCGCGGGTATGGAAGTCTTCGCCGACACCCTGCGCGAGGCCCGACACCGTGGGCTCATCGTCATTGCCGACGTCAAGCGTGGCGATATCGAGCTGACGGCGCAGGCGTATGCTTCAGCCTATCTGGGCAGTAGTCTTCCAGGGGTGACAATGCCGCCGGGCTTTGAGGCTGATGCGATCACTGTGAATCCCTATGTTGGGGGGGATGGTGTACTCCCCTTTGTGGCGGCCGCCACATCCCATGGCAAAGGCCTGTTTATCCTGGCCAAGACCTCCAACCCGACCTCGGGTGAGGTGCAGAATCTCCTCGTCGATGGCCAGCCGCTCTACGAACGGCTGGCCAGCCTGATTCAGCAGTGGGGACGGGGGACGGAGGGAATGCGTGGCTATCAAGCTGTAGGGGCAGTGGTGGGTGCCACGTATCCGGCGGAAGCGGCGCGGTTGCGTGAGCTGATGCCGCATACCTATTTTCTGGTCCCCGGCTATGGTGCCCAGGGTGCGGGCGCGGCGGACGTCCAGCCCTGCTTTGCGGCTGATGGCTATGGCGCCATCGTCAATTCCTCACGCGCGATCCTGTATGCCTACCGCCAGGAGACCTATCGGGCCTTCGGCGAAGAGCGCTTTCCTGAAGCCGCTCGAGCCGCTGTCCTGGCCATGAAGGAGGAACTGGCAGCCGTGCTGGGGCCGTTGTCGTGAATCGGCCGCCGTTGCGTTTGGCCGTTCTCCTTTCAGGGGGCGGCACGACGTTGCAAAACCTCATTGATCACATCGAGGCCGGAAAACTCTCGGCGTCGATCGTCGTGGTCATCAGCAGCCACCCCGATGCATACGGGTTAGTGCGCGCCAAACGCCAAGGCTTGGAGGCCATTTGCATTCCGTGGAAAGCCTACCGAGATGCGCAAACGTTTGATGACGAGTTAAACCGTACACTCGATCGGTACGCACCAGAGCTGATCGCGATGGCTGGGTTCCTACGTGTCTTTCGCTATGCACCTCACTATCGTGGACGCGTCATCAATATTCATCCCTCGCTCATTCCCGCCTTCTGTGGGAAGGGGTTTTACGGAATGCGTGTGCATCAGGCCGCGCTAGCCTATGGGGTCAAGGTGAGTGGGTGCACCGTCCATTTTGCCGACGAGGAATACGATCATGGGCCGATCATCGTGCAACGTGTCGTGCCGGTTCTGGACCATGATACACCTGAAAGTTTAGCAGCGCGCGTGGCGATTGAGGAACGAAAAGCCTATCCCGAAGTCATCCAGCTCTTCGCCGAGGGACGACTGCAGGTGCAAGGACGATGGGTGAACACCTTTGAGGCTGCTCCTTCCGCGATCACGTGGCCCGCAGGAGAACAGCGAAAGGAGCGCTAGCCTGGCATCGATGGCATGCCGAAGCATCGACGATGCCGGCGAGTTCATCGATCACATGGACTGCAAAGCTGAAGAAGGCCATCAAGGAGCGGGGCACGACCAGCCTCGGCAGAGGGTGGCCTAGATATCTTACCTGACCGCCTCCCGCAGGCCTTTCCCAGCTCTAAATTTAGGTGTTTTGCTCGCAGGAATGAAGATCTCTCGCCCGGTTTGGGGGTTACGCCCCTTGCGAGCCGCACGTGACATCACGGAGAATGTGCCGAATCCCACCAGTGTGACGCTGTCACCTTTGCTTAAGGCTTCCTGGACGCTATCGACAAGTGCGTTCAACGCCTTCTCTGCTTCTCGCTTGGTGATCTCGGCGTCCTTGGAAATGCGCGTCACTAGATCCGCTCTGTTCATCGCAGCCTCCCTCCCTTCGCGAAAGTGCCGCCCATTACAGCGCCGCGCGCGCATAGAGCGGCACACGGCAGGGTAGTACCCACGGGATGCTACACGACGCATGCGGATTCCTGTCACAGGTCCCAATCAGCGGGATACCGCGGGTCTTGCGAGATATATATGCTGGGGGACTGCGGGATTGTCAACCATTTTTTCGCGTGGACAGTAGGGAATCGAGGCAACAGATCCATACGGGCTTCATCCCTTCTGGGTTCATTCTTGTTCGGAGTGCCCCTTCGTGCAGCAGGATTATACATCATTGATACAGCATCGTTGACAGACTTGAGCCCGTTTATTACCATGAGCTTGAAAACGATTACGGCAAGCGTGGCGCGGGGGACGAGGTGGTCAAGGAGGTCGCAGAACAGCTGGCGGAGCGTCTATGCACGGCGGTCTGGGTGAAAGATGACAAAGACGACAGGGATGACAAGCGGAAAGAGGGGAGATCGGATGAACGAGCCGTTACGGATTGTGGAAATCTCGGATTACCTTTGACCCTGGTGCTATCCCGCAGCCGTGCGGCTGCGGACGATCGAAGAGCGGTTCGGGGAGCGTGTGCTAATCGAGCGCCGGAGCTTCGCGCTACGGCCCTCGCCCGATCCAACCTCGCAGTTCCGTGGCACCCGTCGCGAACTAGGCTGGCAGCGTGCAGCTCGGCTGGCGGCTCCCGATGGCGTGGTGTTTAAGATGTGGGAGCGCGATGATTTCCCCAACTGGAGTATACCTGCTTTGGCTGCCGCCAAGTGTGCCGCGTTCCAGAGTAAGGAGGCTTATGAGCGCATGCACTATGCCTTGTTTGAGGCGTTCTTCACCAGAGGGATGAACATCGCCAATGGCGCGGAGATCTTCACGGTTGCCGAGGAGTGTCAACTGGACATGGATCGCTTCAGTGCTGATTTTGCGGCGGGTGAGGGGCACAAGCTGGCCATTGAGGAATACGAAGAGGCGATCAACCGCTTCATGGTAACGGCTGTGCCCACGGTCTTCTTCGGCCAAGCCCGTGTGGTCGGTGCGGTACCGCTGCAGGATTATCTTCAGGTCCTGGAAAAGTTTGGCGTGCGCTAGGTTGCTGGCGGTCGACGAGAGGGCGGACAGCCCTTAGAAAGGGCATACAAATGGCGTTGACGAAGGATGAATATCGACAGCTCATTGGGTGCTTCCCGACAGGGGTGACGATTATTACCATGGCGCAAGGAGGTGAAGTGCGCGGCATGACGGCGAACGCAGTCACCTCTGTCTCTCTGGACCCTCTGCTGCTCCTGATCTGTGTGGATAAGCGCACGATTACCCATCGGTTCCTCGAGGAAGCCAGTGCGTTTGCCGTCAATATCCTTGCCGAAGATCAAGAGCATGTGTCACGAGCGCTCGCCAGTCGGGATTCCGACGATGCGCGACGCTTAATGGGCCACCCCTATCATCCGGGGCAGAATGGCTCGCCCATCCTGGACGATTGCGTGGCCTACCTCGAATGTCG
>Ga0105104_10003881_pt1 | contig 10502 bp, 10 predicted proteins | sample PPLLaktember2015_3_FD_87034 | JGI IMG/M metagenome (GOLD analysis project Ga0105104, IMG submission 87034) | Freshwater sediment microbial communities from Prairie Pothole Lake near Jamestown, North Dakota, USA - PPLs Lake P7 Core (6) Depth... | ecosystem: Environmental > Aquatic > Freshwater >... | reverse complement strand
CGCGCAACAGCGCCCGGTCAAGAACCTGTAGACGCATGAAGCATTGATTTTACACCAGCTATTGAACAGAGCCGCAAGCGTTCAGGCCAACGGATCACACGAATAACACGGATCAGGCTGCCTTGCCTGATCCGTGTTATTCGTGTGATCCGTTGGCCTGAACGCTTGCGGCTCTGTTCAATAGCTGGTGTAAAATCAATGCTTCATGCGTCTACAGGTTCTTGACCGGGCGCTGTTGCGCGAGGTGGATCGGCGTCTGCAGGAAGGCTCACGCAAGGCGGGAAAGAGTCTGGCGTGCCGGCCGGGATGTACCGCTTGCTGCATCGGGGTTTTCACGATCAATCTCCTGGACGCCTGGAGGCTCCGACAGGGGCTGGAGCACTTGGAGCTAGCCGACCCTGCCCAGGCCCAGGCGGTCCGCCAGAGAAGCGCACATGTCGTGCGGCTGGTCCGAGAGGAGTTCCCGGGCGATGCCCGAACCGGGTTGCTCGACCCGGACGAAGAGAGAATCGACTCCTTCACCCAGAAATTCTCGAATGTCGCCTGTCCCGCGCTTGACCCGGCAACCGGCCTTTGTGCCCTTTACTCTCACCGTCCGATGAGCTGCCGGACCTTTGGCTTACCCGTCCTTGAGGGGGACGAGAAACTCTCACCCTGTTCGTTATGCTTCCAGGGCTCATCCTCGAAGGAAATCGAGGATTGTCGGGTGGAACCTGATCCGGACGGCTTCGAAAGTGCTATCCTTTCCGAATTGCCGGAAATTGAGGCGGACGGCGACCGCGAGACTCTCGTGGCTTATGCGCTGATCCCTGATGTGCATGTGAGACTGGCGAGCGATGACAGAACTGACGAGTCCCGAGCAGGTCGATGAAGTATTTCGACTTCCCCTTGTTATTCTCTTCAAGCATAGCGGCAGGTGCCCGGTCAGCCGGACGGCGCGATCCGAAGTGGAGCGCTTCATTCAGGAAATGCCCGACATTCCCGTTTACATGGTCGATGTCGTTCACAACCCGGCGGTTTCCCGAGAGATCGCGGATCGAGCCGGAATCAGACACGAATCTCCCCAGAGCATTGTCCTGCGAGAAGGGACAGTCATCTGGCACGCTTCTCACTACGAGGTAACAAAAGCGGCCCTTCGAGACAACCTGGCCGCCTGAAAGTTCTCCCGGAATCTCCGAACTCACAAACCCCAACCTGTGAACCTGACCTCATGCAACGAATCTGCGTTTTCTGTGGATCAAGCCTCGGTTTAAACCCGCAGTACCAGGATGCGGCACGGGCTCTCGGACGGGAATTGGCAGAACGACGGGTGGATCTTGTCTACGGCGGCGGGAGCGTGGGACTGATGGGAATCCTGGCGGACACGGTTCTCGCCCGCGGCGGGCAGGTGTTCGGAGTGATTCCGAGGCAGCTGGCTACGGAAGAGCTGGTGCACCGTGGTTTGACGAGTCTGAAGGTCGTGGCCAGCATGCACGAGAGAAAAGCCATGATGGCCGAGCTCGCAGATGCTTTTATTGCCCTTCCGGGCGGTTACGGCACCTTTGAGGAGCTTTTCGAGGCGATCACATGGAGTCAGCTTGGAATTCACTGTAAAGCTGTCGGTTTGCTTAATATCGCGGGGTATTTCGATTCGCTCGTGTTGCTGATTGACAGGGCTATCCAAGAAGGTTTTATTGTTCCCGAAAACCGTGAGCTGGTCGTGGTCTCCGAATCGCCGGGACAGCTTCTCGACAAGCTGGCGCAGCACCGCCTGCCGCCCGCCCCAACGATTATCCGGGCGGAGGAGTTGTGAGGGCTGGAACCCCCTGGGAGCGCAGGCGTCTCGCCTGCACTGGGGCCGCAGGCGTCCCGCCTGCGATGCACAATCGACCCTGCACCGCAGGCAAGACGCCTGCGCTCCCAGCCAACTCCGCAGTGGCTCTATTTCGCTGGTTAGCATATATTGTACTTTTCCGCGAAACGGGAATGAGGATTGGTTATGGAAAGGGTTTTTCAAAGAATAGCTGAGGAGATCGGCGCACGGCCTAATCAGGTCGCAGCAGCTGTTACTTTGCTGGACGAAGGCGCGACCGTGCCTTTTATTTCCCGGTATCGGAAAGAGGTCACAGGGGGCCTCGACGATACTCGGCTCCGCACGCTTCAGGAGCGCTTGCGGTACCTCCGAGAGCTGGAGGAGCGACGCGCCGTGATTCTCCGCACTATCACCGAGCAGGGGAAGCTGACCCCGGAGCTCGAAGCTGCCGTTCAGGCGGCCGAGACCAAGGTCAAGCTCGAGGATTTGTACCTCCCCTACAAGCCCAAGCGGCGCACTAAGGCGCAAGCGGCGCGTCAAGCCGGGCTGGAACCGCTGGCGCACGCCCTTCTTGCCGATCCCAACCTGTCGCCGGAAGAACAGGCGGCAGCCTATGTCAGTGAAGAGAAGCAGGTCCCTGACGTGGCGGCCGCACTTGAAGGCGCGAAGCAAATCCTCATGGAGGAATTTGCCGAAGTCTCCGAACTGGTGGGCGCGGCTCGGGAATACATCTGGGACAATGGCCAGCTGCTGTCTCGCGTAGCGGAGGGCAAAGAGGAGCAGGGCGTCAAGTACGCGGATTACTTCAATGTCGACCAGCCTATTAAGAATATTCCCTCACACAGGGCCCTGGCTCTGTTCCGCGGCCGTCGCGAAGGCTTCCTGAAACTCGCGCTCGCTGTCCCTCAGTTGAATCCCGAAGAAAACGGGGGCTATTTGACCGAGGGAGAGAAGCGGGTCGCTGCTCATTTCGGCGTCAAACATGAAGGCCGGCCTGCGGACGATTTTCTGAGAGAGTGCGTCCACCTGGCGTGGCAGGCCAAAATGTTCGTCCGACTGCATTCAGAGCTGGAGATGCGTCTGCGAGAAATGGCTGAGGAAGAGGCCATCAACGTATTCGGGCGCAACCTGGAAGACCTTCTACTGGCCGCCCCTGCCGGTCCGCGAGTCACGATGGGCCTCGACCCGGGGTACCGGACGGGCGTCAAGGTGGCTGTTGTAGACGGCACCGGCAAGCTCTTGATCACGACCACGATTTATCCCCACGAGCCCAAGAAGCAGTGGGATCAGTCGATTGAAACGCTGGCCGAATTGTCCCGGAGTTATAAGGTTGATCTGGTGAGTGTCGGGAACGGAACGGCCTCCCGAGAGACAGATAAGCTGATCTCGGAGCTGATCGCCAAGTACCCGGATCTGAATCTCGTCAAGGTCCTCGTTTCCGAGGCCGGCGCCTCGGTCTATTCCGCCTCGGAAGTCGCGGCCAAGGAGTTCCCCAACCTGGATGTCTCGCTGCGCGGCGCGGTATCGATCGCACGCCGGCTCCAGGACCCGCTCGCTGAGCTCGTGAAAATCGAGCCCAAGTCGATCGGCGTCGGGCAGTATCAACACGACGTGAATCAGGCCCACCTGTCCCGGATTCTGGACGCGGTGGTGGAAGATTGCGTTAACGCCGTTGGAGTCGATGCCAATACCGCCTCCGTTCCGCTGCTGGCCAGAGTCTCCGGGTTGAGTCATGGTCTGGCGGAGACCATTGTCTCATTCCGCAATGAGAACGGCAGGTTCCTGAACCGCTCGCAGTTCCTCCAAATCGCAAGATTCGGAGAGAAGACTTTTGAACAGGCTGCGGGCTTCCTTCGCGTTAATGCAGGTGAGAATCCGTTGGATGCCTCGGCGGTTCACCCCGAAGCCTATCCGGTCGTACAGAAGATCGTGGAGGTGACCGGGCGCGCCATCAACCAACTGGTGGGGGACAGTACGTTTCTCAGGCAGTTGAAGCCCGCTGATTTCACCGATGAGCGATTCGGCGAGCCGACTGTGCGCGACATCCTTGCGGAACTCGAAAAACCGGGGCGCGATCCACGCCCGGAGTTCAAGACGGCAACGTTCAAAGAAGGGGTCAACGAGGTTTCGGACCTGCAGGCCGGCATGGTGCTCGAGGGTGTGGTCACCAACGTGACCAATTTCGGGGCTTTTGTCGACGTGGGAGTTCATCAGGATGGCCTGGTTCACGTGTCGCAGCTGTCCCACCGGTTTGTAAAGGACCCCCACGCGGTCGTCAAAGCCGGCGACATCGTCAAGGTGAAAGTTTTGGAGGTGGATGAAAAGCGCAAAAGGATCTCGCTGACCATGCGTACCGCCCCGCCGCCGCCCCGCCCGAGGCCCCGTCCTCGGCCCCGGCCGAAAGAAGCGACGGAGGGCCCGGTCCAGGCTCAAGGAGAAAGGGTCGAAGGTCAACCCCCCGCTCAAAGACCGGTTCGCCCGCCGGCCTCCGGTCCGCGCCCGGATCGCAGGCCGCGACCTCAAAACGCCCGCCCCCAGGACAGGCCGTCGCAGGCCGCGGAGAAGAAGCCGGAGAGGAAGCCCGAGCAGAAACCGGAGAAGAAGCCCGCTGAGCGGATGCCGCAAACGGCCATGGCCGCCGCGTTCGCCAAGGTCGGAGTCTTCAGCCACGGACGAAAATCGGGCGACGAGTAGGACGGGACACATTTCCAGAGCCGCGCACGCAGCGGGTGTGGCTTGCGAAGCGTGGTGTGCGGAGCAGCCTGGAGCGGAGTAAGCGGGACCACCCAACGAACCTCAAGGCACGTTGGGTGGTCCCGCTTACTTCGCTCCGGGACTCGCTCCGCACACAGCGCTTCGCGGCCCGTGTGGCAAGCCACGCGCTGCGTGCGCGGCTCGGTAAGCGTGTCTCGGAGCTTTTATGCCAAAAGGACGAATACTGATTGCGAAGCCCGGTCTTGATGGGCATGACCGAGGCGCCAAATACGTGGCTCACCTTTTGCGGGACGCCGGCTACGAGGTGATCTATACGGGTATACGGAAGACCCCGGAACAGATTGTCTCGGCGGCGATTCAGGAGGACGTTCAGCTGATCGGCCTCAGCCTCCTCTCCGGGGCGCACAACGTGCTCTTTAGGCGCGTCCTGGCGCTGCTGTCGGAGAACCACGCCGACGATATCCTCGTATTCGGCGGCGGCACGATACCGTCGAAAGACATTGCGCAACTGGAAGCTATGGGAGTCAAGGCGGTTTTCACGCCCGGAACCTCCGCCGACTCCATCCTGGATACCGTTTCCCGCCTGCTCGAGAAACAGCCATCCGTGAATCTACACGAGTAACAAATGATCCCCGAACATCTTAGGAAAGCAGCGCAGGCTTGGACCGACGGCGCCGTTCGGCGGGCCACGTCCAAATCCCCGGAACGGAGCGAACGCTTCGAGACGGCTTCTGGAAGGCTGGTCGACCGCCTTTACCTTCCAGATGAGGATCAGATAATTAAATACCCGGACAAACTGGGATTTCCCGGCGAATACCCGTTCACCCGGGGAGTTCAGACCACAATGTACCGCGGCCGTCTCTGGACGATGCGCCAGTATGCCGGCTTCTCGACGGCCGAGGAATCGAACGAGCGCTATCGCTACCTTCTCCAGCAAGGGTCGACAGGCGTGTCCGTAGCCTTCGATCTTCCGACACAGATCGGTTTGGATTCGGACGACGACCGGTGTATCGGGGAAGTCGGTAAGGTCGGGGTCGCCATAGACACGCTCGATGACATGGAGAGATTGTTTGAGGGTATCCCGCTCGATCGCGTGTCGACCTCGATGACGATCAATGCACCTGCCGCGGTCCTGCTCGCCATGTACATTGCGGCCGCCGAAAAGCAGGGCGTGTCGAAGGATCGACTGGCGGGGACGATTCAGAACGACGTCTTGAAGGAGTATATAGCCCGCGGGACATATATTTTCCCGCCTCCGCCGAGTCTTCGGATCGTCTCCGATATCTTCGCCTATTGCATGCAGGAAGTTCCGCGCTGGAACACAATTTCGATCAGCGGATACCACATCCGGGAGGCGGGCGCCACGGCGGTCCAGGAAGTCGCTTTTACTCTTGCCGATGCCATTTGCTACATCGAGACTGCCTTGTCGGCCGGGCTTCCGATTGATCAGTTTGCGCCGCGGCTCACTTTCTTTTTCGCGGCACATACCGACCTGCTCGAAGAGGTCGCGAAGTTCCGGGCGGCTCGCCGCCTGTACGCAAACCTGATGAGGGAGCGTTTCGGCGCTCAGGACGCGCGAAGCATGATGCTCCGGTTCCATACCCAGACCGGAGGAGTGACTCTAACCGCGCAACAGCCGGACAACAACATTGTCAGAGTGACAATCCAGGCGCTCGCGGCAGTCTTCGGCGGGACTCAGTCGCTGCACACGAACTCCAAGGACGAAGCGCTCGCCTTGCCGACCGAGGACGCCGTCACCGTCGCCTTGCGCACCCAGCAGATCATCGCCTATGAATCGGGCGTAACCAACACGATCGATCCGCTCGCCGGCAGTTTCTTCGTGGAGAAGCTGACGGATCAAATCGAGGAGGAGGCCCGCGCTTACATCCAGGAGATCGACAAAATGGGCGGAGTCGTGCCTGCGATCGAGAGGGGTTACATCCAGCACGAAATCGAAGAAGCGGCCTACGTTTACGGGCGCAGTATCGACGACAAGCGCCGCGTCATCGTCGGGGTGAACGATTTCACTGCCGAGGGGGAGCCGGATATCGATTTGTTCGAGGTGTCCGAGGAAGTCCGGGCGCGACAGATCGAGAAGCTGAATCGGGTGCGTGAGCGGCGTAATCAGGCGGCGGTCGACGAGGCGCTCAGGTGTCTGCAGGAAGCAGCCGGCGACGCCAAGGCCAACCTGATGCCTCCGATCCTGGCCGCGGTCCACGCCTACGCCTCGATCGGCGAAATCTGCGGGGTGCTGAGGCGGGCGTTCGGCGAGTACGAGGAGAGGTACAGCTAGCCTATGAAGCGCGCGACAGGCATCAATCATATTGGGGTGGCGGTTACGTCGATTGCCGATCAAATGGCCTTCTACCGGGATGTTCTCGGACTCGAGTATGAGGGCGAGGAGACCGTCACCGACCAGAAAGTGCGGGTGGCCTTCTTCCGCTGTGGGGCGGTTCGGATCGAGTTGCTCGAACCGACGGTGCCCGACAGTCCCATTGCGCGATTTATCGAGAAGCGGGGCCAGGGGCTCCATCATCTGGCCTACGGGGTCGAAGACCTGCCCGCCCGCATCGAAGAGCTGCAAAGCCGGGGAATCAAGATGATCGACGAGCGCCCGCGTCCAGGCGCGCACGGAATGGGCATCGCCTTCATTCACCCGAAATCGAGCCACGGGGTTTTGACCGAGCTGTGCGAGGCGCTTCCCACGGACTAGCACGGACAAACACAGACGCACACGGACTCACACTCCTCGTCCGTGAAAGTCCGTGTCCGTCTGTGTTTGTCCGTGTGGTATGACTGGCCCCCCTATGAACCTGATTCGCTTCAACTACGACTCGATCGACTCGACCAATCTCGAGGCGCAACGCTTCTGGCGCCGGACGGACATTCGTGAGCAGGCGCGGCAGGCCCGGGGAGAAGGGAAGCGGCTGGCCTGGGTTTTTGTAGCGAAGGAACAGGTGGCCGGGCGTGGACGCCTTGGCCGCTCGTGGAGAAGCCCAGCCGGAGGCCTCTGGTTCACGATCCTATGGCCTCTCGAAACTGACGCTGTCCAGGCACAGACGATGCCTCTGGTGGCCGGCCTTGCCGTTGCGGAGGCCATTGAGAGGGGCAAAGTCCCGGCATGTCGTATCAAATGGCCCAATGATCTTCTCGTGAAGGGCCGGAAGGTGTGTGGGATCCTCTGTGAGCTGGAAGCCGGGCCCGAACTGTCAGCGGTCATTATCGGTATCGGCATCAACGCCAATTTCGGCGTCGACAACCTCTTGCCGTCCGTTGTCTATCCTGCGACCAGCCTGCTTGACGAGACCGGCGAGGAGACAGACTTGGAGCGCCTTCTGGCCGCTGTGCTGGAAGAATTGTGCGGGAGGCTGCTGAGGTTCGAGACCGACGGGATCGCTCCGTTCCTGCCGTTTATCAACGCCCGGCTGGCGTGGACTGGATCCACTGTCACTTTATCCGGCTCCGAAGCAGGCGAGGTTATCGGCATCCTGCGTGGCGTTGACGCACAGGGGCGTGTCCTGATCGACTGCGGCGGCTTTGTGACCGCGCTCTTGACCGGTGATCTCCGGAAAATAGTGACCGAGGATTGACGACGGGCATTTCGATCATCCATCATCAGGCCTCGTGATTCGGAAACATCAAACCGTCAATCATCGATCGTAAATCTCAAATCCTATGAGCATGAAAAACTTTCCCAATATGAGTCCGGAGGAGGCAGCCAGGTTAGTCCCAAACGGCGCAACCGTCGCTTTCAGCGGTTTTACACCTGCCGGCGCTGCCAAAGTGGTGCCCTGTGCTATTGCCGTTCGCGCCAGGGCCCTTCATGACTTGAACGAAGCGTATCGGATTCGCGTCTTGACGGGCGCCTCGACCGGATACTGTCTGGACGAAGCCCTTTCGTCCGCCCACGCGATTTCATGGCGCGCGCCCTACCAGTCATCCCGAACGCTTCGGGAGCAGATCAACAGCGGCGAGGTGGAATTTGTCGACATGCATTTGTCGCATCTGCCGCAGGCCGTGATGTACGGGTTTTTCGGCAAGATCGATTTCGCGGTCGTGGAAGCCACTGACTTGAGCGGCGACGGTCGAATCTACCTGAGCACCTCGATTGGTGCGACCCCAACGTTCCTCCATTGCGCGGAAAAGATCATCATCGAGCTGAATCATTTTCATTCCGTCCGCCTGAGCGAGATGGCCGACATCCGGATCCTGCCTCCTCCTCCGCACCGCAGCCCCATCGCTATTCATGATCCTTTGACGAAGATCGGGTGGCCATATATGGCGGTAGACCCGAAGAAGATTGTGGCGGTCGTCGAGAACAACGACGCAGATGATGTCGCGCCGTTCGATCCGCCTGATCTTGTCGCCAACAGGATTGCTGAACGGGTCGTCCAGTTCCTGCTGGATGAGAGGCGGGCAGGACGTCTCCCGCAGGAGTTCCTGCCGCTGCAGGCGGGAGTCGGGAATGTTGCCAACGCGGTCATGGCTTGTCTGGGCCAGAACCCTGACGTGCCGAACTTCATGATGTATACCGAGGTCTTTCAGGATTCGCTCGTCGACCTGATGGAATCCGGGAAGCTCCTCGCTGCAAGCGCCACCAGCTTGACGGTAACCAAGCCTCAGCTGACGCGCATGTACGACAACATGGACTTCTTCGTGCCCCGCATCGTCCTGAGGCCTCAGGAACTGGCCAATAATCCCGAGATCGTTCGCCGGCTGGGTGTCATTGGCATGAACACCGCGATCGAGGCGGACATCTACGGCCACGTAAACTCCACGCACGTCGGCGGGACGCACCTGATGAACGGCATCGGAGGGAGCGGAGACTTCACCCGAAACAGCTACCTCTCCGTGTTTATGTGCCCGTCCGTGGCCAAGGGCGGGAGGATCTCCACGATTGTGCCGATGGTGACGCACGTGGATCACAACGAGCATTCCGTCCAAGTCATCGTCACCGAGCAGGGGTTGGCGGATTTGCGCGGGCTGGGGCCGATGGAGCGGGCGAACAAGATTATCGACAACTGCGCTCATCCGGCCTACCGGGATTACCTCCATCGCTACCTGCACGAGGCGCGGCCCGGGCACATTCGCCACGATCTCGACAAGTGCTTCGAGTTGCATCGTAACCTGCAGCAAAATGGCTGCATGCTGCCGGGCGTGGAAGTGCAGGCGGGAAAATAAGGGACGCGACCGAGGCTGGAAGCCACTTTACTGAGCCGCGCACGGAGTGAAAGGCCGCGGAGCGTTTTATTGCGAAGCAGCCTGGAGCGAAGTAAGCGGGACCACCCAACGTGCCTGTAGGGTTCGTTGGGTGGTCCCGCTTACTTCGCTCCAGGCTGCTTCGCAATAAAACGCTCCGCGGCCCTTCACTCCGTGCGCGGCTCAGTAACGCGGCTCCAGCCTCGATAATGTGAAGGATATCGGAGTGTCCAAAAATCTCATAATTCGTCCCGCAGTCGCTGCCGACGTCCCTCTCATCCTCTGCTTCATTCGCGAGTTGGCGGAGTATGAGAAGCTGTCCGATGAGGCAGTCGGCAGCGAAGCCGAGCTCGAGAAATGGCTTTTCGGCGACCGGCCGGTCGCCCGCGCGTTGATTGCCGAATACTCCGGCGAGCCGGCCGGTTTCGCCCTTTTCTTCCTGAACTTCTCCACTTTTCTTGCCAAGCCCGGGATCTTCCTGGAAGATCTCTACGTGCGTCCGGCGGTCCGGGGCAAGGGCATCGGCAAAGCCCTGCTGATCGAGCTCGTAAAGATAGCTGCCGTCGAGGGCTATGGGCGGGTCGAATGGGCCGTACTTGACTGGAACACCCCGGCCATCGAATTCTACAAATCGCTGGGTGCGAAGCCGATGACCGACTGGACCATCTTCCGTCTCAACTCAGCCGCCATCAACTCCTTAGCCAACGACGACGAAAACTGATCTCTGGTAGAATTTCCAGATGACTAGAATCAGTCGGTTCTCTGTCCTGGGAAGGGCAGGCGCCCTCCTGTTTCT
>Ga0105104_10003880_pt1 | contig 10503 bp, 9 predicted proteins | sample PPLLaktember2015_3_FD_87034 | JGI IMG/M metagenome (GOLD analysis project Ga0105104, IMG submission 87034) | Freshwater sediment microbial communities from Prairie Pothole Lake near Jamestown, North Dakota, USA - PPLs Lake P7 Core (6) Depth... | ecosystem: Environmental > Aquatic > Freshwater >... | reverse complement strand
CGGGCCAAACGTCCATGTGATCACCCTGGCAGAATATGCCGGTCCGGTTGCCGATCGCCTCCAGGGGATTGAGGGCGTGGAACAGGTCATCTGCGCCGGACCGGGCGGTCCAGCCCGTCTAGTCTCAGGAGATGATGCGCCTTCCGACGCGCCGGAGGGCTGTCGAACCGGAGGGTAACCTTATCCACATCGAAGTACACGGCGCTTTGAAAATGTTATAATTGGAGTACGTGAACCCGAAATGGTCTCCGTTCGGGTTTTTTAATCGAGAATGGAAATTAAAGGTAATCCATGAACCTCTCTGGCGATTTTTTCATTACCCTGCTCCAATTTTTTATCATTCTTGGGTTTTTACTGTTCACCCATGAATTTGGCCACTATATCGTTGCCCGGCTGTGTGGGGTACAAATTGAAGAATTTGGCTTCGGTTTTCCTCCCCGGCTGGTCCGGCTCTTCCGGTGGGGAGGGACCGACTTCACCCTCAACTGGATCCCATTTGGCGCGTTTGTCCGGCCGAAGGGCGAAAATGACCCCAACGTGCCGGGTGGGTTAGCGGCTTCCAGCCCGTGGGTACGCCTGGGCGTACTGCTGGGCGGCCCGGTCCTGAACATCCTGGTGGGCATCCTGGTCTTCAGCGCCATGTTCATGCGCATCGGCGCACCCAACACCAACGTCGTCCAGGTGATCGAAGTGATCGAGGCATCGCCCGCCGCAGAGGCGGAGCTGCTTCCAGGGGATATCATCCTGGAAGTTAATGGCGAGCAGATCAACAGCACCGAAGAGCTGCACAACACAATCCAGGCCAACCTCGGCAAACCGGTGGAGATCGTCTTCACCCGGGACGGCCAGACCCAGACACAGGTTGTTACACCACGTCTCAACCCACCCGAGGGACAGGGTCCCATGGGAATTGTGATGGGGAATCCATACGAACCGGTGACGGTTCTCGAAGCAGTGCCAGCAGCCACCGTGGCAACCTATGAACAAGCCCGCGCGTTCCTTGCCCTCCCTGCACGGCTGCTCAGCGGCCAGGCTAATTCCGAGGAAACCCGCATTGTCGGCCCGAAAGGGATGTTCGATATCTACCAGGAGGCGCGCCGCCGGGACACCGAAGCCACAGAGACGCCCGTCGAACAACCTGCCGTGAATGTGCTGTTGATCGTCGGATCCATCTCGATTGCACTCGGCCTGACCAACCTGCTCCCCATCCCTGCCCTGGATGGGGGAAGGATCTTGTTCGTCCTGCCGGAAATCCTGCTGAAGCGCAGAGTCCCCCAGCAGTACGAGAACCTGGTCCATCTGGTCGGTTTTGCCGCCCTGCTGCTGCTGATGAGCTACGTCACCATTCAGGACTTCACCAATCCGGTGCTGCAGCCCTGATGGTAAGAAAAAAATCTAGAATTGAGTACGGATGGAGCAAACCAAAAACCAATCCTTTCAGACAGTAGTGCATGCACTGCTGGACGAATCGAACCCGTTTCCGGCAGTATATTTACACCGTTTCTCGGATATCTCCTCGCGGGACCTGCGTACCGTCTCTGAGATCTGGCCCCAGGTATCACTCACCCGCCGCCAGGCGCTGATGGAAGACCTGGAAGACCTTGCCGACGTCGATACCTTGCTGTCCTTCAAAGATTTCAGCCAGTTTGCCCTGCAAGACGCCGATCCACGCGTCCGGATGTATGCCATCCGCCTGCTGTGGGAGGAGGATGACAAGTCTCTTATCCCCGCCTTGCTTGACCTGATGCAGGACGATCCGGATGTCCAGGTGCGCGCCACCGCTGCCAATGCCCTGGGCTACTTCGTCTATTTGGGTGAAGTAGAAGAGATCCCCGAAGAATCCCTGCATGCCATTGAGGATGAGCTGCTGGCGATCAGCCGGTCCTCGGAAAATTCACTGCTCCGCAGGCGGGCACTCGAATCCCTGGGGTATTCCAGCCGTCCGGAGGTCCTGCCGCTCATCGAGGCCGCTTATAACCAGGAGGATACCGATTGGCAGGCGAGCGCCTTATTTGCCATGGGCAGGTCCGCCGACCGGCGCTGGCAGAAGCATGTCCTCGAGGCTCTGGACCACCCGGATTCCGCCGTCCGGATGGAAGCCGCCCGGGCAGCCGGCGAGCTGGAGCTCACCAAAGCCCGCCCTGCCCTGCTCGACGCCGCCCAGGAAGAAGAAGACGACGATGTCCGTTTTGCCGCCATATGGTCGCTCTCCCAGATCGGTGGGCGTGGTGTCCGCACTGTCCTCGAGCGCCTGCTCGAAGAGTCGGAAGAAGATGAAGAAGCCGATCTGATCGAAGACGCTTTAGAGAACTTAACCTTTACCGAGGATACGCAGTTCTTCGATATGTTTGATTTCGATCTGGAAGGCAACCCAAAGCCAGAAAATCCGGACGAGGAAACAGACGAATAAATTGGTGAGGGAACTCTGCCTGGCCCTGACGCTGGTGATTTCGCCCTTCACAAGCGGATTCGCCAGCAGCCTCGCGGCGGCCGCCGCCGCGGCAGCCGCCGCGTCCGAACTCCCCCCCACAACCGGCATCGATGTGGTGGACGTTCAGGCTCGATACCAATTTGGTGAAGACCTCCATATCGAGGGCCGCATTACCCCCATTGCCCCTCTCCAGGAGGCTTTTTTGTTTTTCCAGGCAGGCGGCGGCACCACCGAAGTGCTCCCCATAACCCCAGAGAGCATTGGACGGTTCGACGTCCGGATCGACCTGCGCCAGCACACCCTCCTGCCTTTCATCCGGGTATATTACTGGTTCCGCCTGGTCGCCGCCGGGGGAGAGGAATCTACTACCCCGGCGTATTGGTTCGATTACCTGGATAACCGGTTCGAATGGCAGAGGCTGGAAGACGAAGCGTTCCAGGTACACTGGTACGATGGAGATCTGGCCTTCGGGCAAACGATCCTCAATACCGCGCATGCTGGATTGAAATCGGTCCAGAAAATTATCCCCCTTCCCCCTAATCCTTCCATTGTCCTTTACGTGTACGCGAATCCGGACGACTTGCAGACCACCCGGCAGCTGGCCTCCAACGGATGGACTGCCGGCTATACGAATCCCGATCTCGGTGTAGGCCTGGTATCCATCCGCCCCGGCAGCGAGCAAAAGCTGGAGGCCGAGCGCCAGGTGCCTCACGAAATTGCCCATCTCATGCTTTACCGCTGGGCAGGCACGAATTATACAAATTTGCCGGCCTGGCTGGTAGAGGGGATTGCCTCTGCTTCCGAGCTGTACACCGACCCGGACTACGACCGGGCGCTGCGCAGCGCGGTGGATGCAGACCAGCTTATTCCCACCGGCAGCCTGTGCCAATCCCTGCCGCAGGATCCGGCGCGTTCCTTCCTGGCGTATGCTCAATCCTCTTCGTTTGTCCGGTTTCTTCACCAGCAGGTCGGCACCAACCGGCTCCAGGCCTTGATTCAGAGCTATATCGGAGGGTTAGGCTGCGAGGAAGGCTTTCAACAGGCTTTTCAATCATCTTTGGACCAGATGGAGTACCAGTGGCGGCGGGAAGCATTATCCCAAAACGTTACCGCGGCTTCCCTCCGCAGCCTGCTCCCCTATTTCGCTCTCCTGGCTATCGTGCTCGGTGTGCCGCTGATGACCCTCGGCCTGTTCAAAACCCGGGTGAAAAACTCAGGACCCAGGAGCAGCGGATCGCAAGACATCCCGCCTCGGGATGTCCAATCGAAATCACTATAATGGACGAGGATACACGTCTACAGGCAAGTGTTGATGGCAGGGTTCAGGGGGTTGGTTTCCGCTATTTCGTCCTGGAATGCGCCAACCAATTGGGTTTATCTGGCTGGGTGCGGAATACGGGGGATGGCACCGTAGAAGTTCTTGCAGAAGGTCCGCGCGAAGCCCTCGACCGCCTTCTTGACCTGCTGCATCAGGGGCCCAGGTCCGCGTATGTAACCGAGGTGAAATCCACCTGGGGATCCGCTACGGGTGAGTTCAACCGTTTTGAGGTCCGTCCTACCGCCTGGCCAATATAACCAAACAGGGTGTGGGCGGTGCCGCTTCGCTTACGGCCGCCCACACCCTGTTATGTTGTAGTAACTCTACTATGCTTCCGGAGCGGGCTGCCTCCAACTTCCGCCACCCATCATCCCTCCACCCCCGTGGCAGGATCCCGGTCCGAAGCCGTTTTCCAACCTCTGGCTCATATGCTGCTTCATCCAATCTGCCTGTTCCTGAGTCAGGACGCCGCCGGCAACGGCCTTTTCCAGGGCTTCATTATGCACCTTCACCATCAGATCCTGGACCTCCTCACCGGTAAATCCCTGATCCTGGGCGATATCCCACATGGAATCCCCGTTGGCCAGCCGGTCATTCACCTCATCGACGGTTAAGCCAACCTGTTCTGCAAATACCTCGACCATGTAGGTGTGCACGGGTCCATACCCGCCGCGCCCCATCATTCCAGAGCCCATGCCGGTCCCCCGCCCCATCATGCCGAAACCGTTTCCGCCCATCATACCCCGGCCAAAACCCGGCTGATCGAATGGCGGTGTCTGCGTTTGAGCATACACAATCCCGGCGACGCCGAGAACGAGCACCAGAACCAGCAGGACTGCACCGATCAACAATGTCTTCTTCATGAACTTATTCTCCTTCAAACATCTTGTTCAAATCAGAGATTGGCTGAACTCCGTGTTTATTGTGGGTGGTTGGACGGGTGGCGCTTCGCTTACAGCCCACCCAAACACCCACAATAAGATTATTTCAGACAGTCTCTCAGGATGCAGCTAATGGTGCTGCATCCTGATGATCTCATTAAGTTGTGAAGATGGTGTGAAGGACTCGCGGAGATGTGGTGAAGACCGGTTTATTCCACCTCACCCGCCAGCAGCCTTGCCCTCTGCCAGGGGGGGATGTTTTCCTGCTCGGCAAGCACACCTCGCAGCTCATAGATCTGGTCGCGTAAAACGGCAGCTTTCTCGAATTCCAGATTTTTTGCCGCTTCACGCATCTGGGCTTCCAATTCACCCAGCACACGCTTGATTTCTCCTTTCGGAATCCTTGGCGGGCCGCCAGCCTTGTACTCGCCCTTTTGGTCCGCTATGGCGTGCTCCGCCTGAAGCCGGTCGGTCAGATCACGCACCGCTTTGATGATGCTGAGTGGTTCAATACCATGCTCCTGGTTATAACTGTCCTGCTTTGCCCGCCGCCGGTTGGTCTCATCGATCGCCTTGTGCATTGAATCGGTGATCCGGTCAGCATACATGATCACCTTGCCGTGGACATGCCGGGCAGCGCGACCGATCGTCTGGATCAGGGAGGTCTGAGACCTCAGGAATCCTTCCTTATCGGCATCCAGGATCGCTACCAGCGAAACTTCCGGTAGATCCAAGCCTTCCCTTAACAGGTTAATGCCCACGATCACATCAAAAACGCCCAGGCGCAGGTCGCGCAGGATGCCTATGCGTTCGAGCGTCTCGACTTCCGAGTGGAGGTAGTGGACCTTCAACCCAAGCTCCATCAGGTAATCCGCTAAGTCTTCGGCCATGCGCTTGGTTAAGGTGGTCACCAGAACCCGCTCCCCATTCTCGACCCGCCGCCGGATTTCCACGACCAGATCGTCGATCTGTCCATGGGTTTTCCGGACCTCTACCTCAGGATCGAGCAGCCCTGTCGGCCGGATGATCTGCTCCACCACCTGGTCGGCACGGTTCAGCTCGTAAGGTCCAGGTGTAGCGGATGTGTAGATCGTGGTCCCCATGCGGTTCTCGAATTCTTCGAACATCAGCGGACGGTTGTCCAGCGCGGAAGGGAGACGGAACCCATAGTCCACCAGCACCTCTTTGCGGGAACGGTCCCCGTTAAACATCCCACGGACCTGGGGCACGGTCATGTGCGATTCATCGACCACCAGAAGGTAATCGGTCGGCAGGTAATCGACCAGTGTCCAGGGAGGCGACCCGGACGCCCTCTGGTCCAGGTGGCGGCTGTAGTTCTCAATCCCGGCACAGTACCCCACTTCCTTCAACATCTCCAGGTCGTACCGGCTGCGCTGTTCCAACCGCTGGGCTTCCAGCAGCTTGCCCTCGGTTTTAAATAGTTTTAACCGGTCCTCCAATTCATTCTCGATATCCTGGATTGCTTTCTGGAGCCGCTCTTCCTGCGTGATGTAATGTTTGGCCGGGAAAATGGAGATTTCTTCGGGTGTATTGACGATTTCCCCGGTGACAGAATCCATCTGCATCATTTTTTCGACTTCATCGCCAAAAAATGTGATGCGGTAGATGCGGCGGTCCTCGTAGGCTGGATATACTTCCAGCGTGTCCCCGCGCACCCGGAATGTCCCGGGTTGGAGGACCATGTCGTTCCGCTGGTACTGGCTCTCAACCAGCTGGCGCAGCAGCGCGTTCCGCCGGTAGAGCCCGCCGACCTCCAGGTTGATCACCACCCGCCCGTACGCCTCGGGGTTGCCGAGACCATAAATGCACGAGACGGAGGCGACAATGATCACATCCCGGCGGGACATCAGCGCCGTGGTCGCCGCCAGCCTAAGCCGGTCAATCTCTTCGTTGATGTCAGTTTCTTTTTCTATGTATAAGTCGTGCCTCGGAACATAGGCTTCAGGCTGGTAGTAGTCGTAATAGGATACAAAGTATTCAACGGCATTCTTTGGAAAAAACTCTTTAAACTCAGCATATAACTGCGCCGCCAGGGTTTTGTTGTGGGCCATCACCAGGGCAGGTTTCTGCACCTGGTCGATGACATTAGCAATGGTGTATGTTTTTCCGGTCCCCGTTGCGCCCAGCAAGACCTGGTGCTGGTACCCTTTCCGGATACCGCGAACCAACTGGTCGATTGCCTCGGGTTGGTCACCGGTTGGTTGATAGGGTGCATGGAGTTCAAAATTCATCGCCTCACCATTTCCATCCAATCACCTGAATCGAAAAGAACCTGTATTATAACACTTGTTCTAGAAAAAGAAAACGAAAGTAGAGAATAGAGAGTAGAGAGCAGTCAATGCGTGACTGCTCTCTACTCTCTATTCTCTACTTTCTACTACCGCACTACGGGATTGGGTGGGAACACGTCCGGTCCGGCAAACCAGTCGCCGGGGTCGATTCCGGTTACCGTTTCCCCGGCTTTGACTTCCACGGGGATCAGGGAGTGATCGGTACATGCGGTGGATAATCCACAAGGGACCATCTGGGTGTATCCTGCGGCCACGTCATCCGGGATTCCGGCGGAAGGCTGGGGATACGCTACCACATGGTATGTCCCTGCTGGCAGCCCTTCGAGGGTATAGGTAGGTTGATTAACCTCGGTATGGACGAAAAACCACTCACCGTCATCTACGTTAAAGGCAACCACCGTCAAGGCAGGAATAAACTCGCTCGGGTAGGACAGATTCCCTGAAATGGCCCCTGTGGCTGCGGGAGCCTCGGTGCCAGAGGGGTTGTCGATCCCCGGGGTTTCGGTTGCCGCCACCGGGGTTGAGATGACCAGCTCCTGAGCGGATTTTGTACCCAATGCCTGTTCGGTAGCCCGTAGTGCCGCCTGGGTGGCGGCCTGATCCCCCTCGAGAGTTGACTGCATAGAACCGACCGTCGACTGCACCAGGCTTTCGACGGTTGCGCTTGTATCTCCAGGCTCTTCCTTTGGAACCAGCAGGGTGCAGGCCAAAGAGATGAAGAGGAGTACGGGCACGATGGCAAAGGCAGTGAATGGACGTTTCATGGGGTATCCTGGTGGTTACGCGGTGGCTGCAGCACGATCCATCTCAGGAGATGGGTCTCCTGAGATGGTCAGGGTAAATTTCGCTCCTACCGGGTGCACGTTGGCGGCAGTCAAGTCCCCTCCATGGGCACGGGCCAGCTGGCGGGCAATGGTCAAACCCAATCCTGTCCCGCCTCCTTCCCGGCTGCGGCCTTGATCGCCCCGGTAGAAACGCTCGAAGATATGGGGAAGCGCCTCTTCTGGGATGCCGGGCCCGGAATCCTGAATCGTAAGGGTAGCGGTTTGGTTTTTGCACGCCAGTCCTACGCGGATTGTCCCTTGCAGAGGTGTATATCGCAGGGCATTGCTCATCAGGTTGACCACGATCTGTTCGATCCTTCCGGGGTCTACCTTAAGACGTGAGCAGGTTTCGAAAGGTTCCAGGTCAAATTCCAGCTTAACCTGGCGCGCGTCCATTTTTGGTTTGAACTGCTCCAAGATTTGGGCTACCAGGGCGGGAACATCCGTCAATTTCCATTCCATCCTGAGCTCTCCCGAATCGGCCAGAGCCAGGATGCGCAGGTCTTCGACCAGGCGGGTGAGCTGCTCGTTCTGGTCCGCCAGAAGCTGCAGGTTTTCCGCCGTCAGTGGGTATACGCTATCTTGCAGTGCCTCGAGCTGGGCGCGCTGGATGGCCAACGGCGTTCGCAGCTCGTGTGCAATGTCGGCTGTCAGCGCTTTGCGTTCTTGTTCGACGCGCTCCAAAGAACCTGCCATGGCATTGAACGCCTCCCCAAGGCTGGCCAGCTCATCTTTTCCTTGAACAGGTACCCTTTGTGACAGATCTCCCCTGGCCAAGTGGTCGGCTGCCTGTTTGAGCTGCTGCACCGGTTTGAGCAGCCTGCCCGATAGAAGGAGAGCCAGCAGCAAAGCGATCACCCCGGAGAGCAGCCCGGCGCGCAAGGCGATCAGCCTCAGCCGGTTGATCAGCAGGGTCTCATCCCCCGGTTGAAACCCCATCCCCCCTTCGACATAAAGAAATCCCACCATTTGGCCGCGGGTATCCCGAAGGGGAATTGCAGAATTCTGCTGCCGGTCAGATAGCACCCCGCTCGGCAGCGCTGGTCCCTGGCTGGCGATGATGACCCCGTCTGCACCGGCCAGAACGACCTGCTGCGCCGACATCATCATGCCGTGCCCCATCCCTGACCCGCTTCCCATTCCGGGTATTTCTGCCAGGACCCGGTCGACTCCTTGCCAGGTTTGATTCGCGGCGTAGTACTCTTCCAGGGAATCTGCCAGCTCCCGGCTGGAGATCCCTCCGTGGAGGATGTAATCGCGGACATCCTGGACCGTTCCTTGGCTGGCAAGCAGGATCATGGTTGTGATGGTCACCAGAACGATCAGGGCAAAGGAAAGGATCAAACGCAGACGCATCCGGCTTTATCCACCTTTCGGAAATCGATACCCAACCCCAAAGACGGTCTGAATGTAGCGTGGGTTCTTGGGATCCTCTCCAAGCTTGGCGCGCAGGTTCTTAATGTGGGCATCGATGGTGCGCTCGTAGCCCTCGTACGTTTCGCCCGTAGCTGCCTCCAGAAGCTGCAAGCGCGAAAACACACGTCCAGGTTGGCTGACAAGTACTGTCAGGAGGTTGAATTCGGTGGGGGTCAGTTCGAATTCCTGGACTCCGCGCCGGACCGTGTGCCCATCCAGGTCGATGTCAAGGTCGGCGATATGGATGCTTTGCGGTTCAGCAGGTCTTTTTGTCGCCCGCCGCAGCACCGCCCGCACCCGTGCAACCACCTCGCGCGGCGAAAATGGCTTGGGTATGTAATCGTCCGCCCCGATCTCTAACCCGACCAACCGGTCTGCCTCGTCGACGCGTGCGGTGAGCATAATTACGGGGGTGTCAGACTTCCGGCGGATTTCTTTCGCCAGGTCCAGTCCATCCATCCCCGGCAGGTTGAGATCCAGCAGGACCAGATCCGGGCGCTCCCGCTCCCATAGGGAAAGCCCCGTATCCCCCCGGTTGGCGCTGATCACCCGGTAGCCGGCTTTCTCCAGGTAAGAACGGAGCACCCGCACAAGCTCGGCTTCATCTTCAACGATCAGGATGGCTGGCATCTATCCCGTATCTCTTCCAAAGTCGCTACCAGCCGGTCGCGCCAATGGCTCGTCGGGGATTGATATGGCATCCAGTACGCATTCTTCCCCGCCCGTGCTTCAACCTGTAGAACCGGCAGATTGCGAGAGGTGACTCCCTCCGGCAGCGGTGGGAAGCGTAAGACGAACTGTTCGCCTTCCAATCCAACGGAGGCAAGGCCGGCCTCCTCGGCAATTAGCTTTACCCGGATCTGGAAGAACAAATCTTTGACTTCCTCGGGCAGCGGACCAAACCGGTCGATGAATTCTTCTGTAATCGCGTCTACCTCGCCCGCATTTTGGAGGTCCGCCAGGCGCCGGTAAATGCTCAACCGCATGACCGGATCAGGGATGTAATCCAACGGAATCCCGATCGAGATAGGCAGCTCAACCGTAACCGGCAGGCGGCCTTCCCGGAAGCGGAACACGCCATCCTTGGGAGGCGGCAGCCCGCGTGCTTCACGCGTCCTCTTTACCGCCTGAGCCAGCAGGCGGGTGTACAGGTGGAAACCCACCGCGGCAATATGACCGTGCTGCCGGGTCCCCAACAGCTCCCCTGCCCCGCGCATTTCCAGATCGCGCATGGCAATCGAATAGCCGGCTCCAAGCTGGGTGTTCTCGGCAATCACCTCCATGCGCTCCAACCCCTCCGGCGTGGGCGATTTGCGCCGGT